>WNFQ01001111.1_pt1 | contig 35817 bp, 50 predicted proteins | sample 5400171 | NCBI WGS metagenome assembly WNFQ01 (sample SAMN13153356, study PRJNA577476) | soil metagenome | isolation source: 20 cm soil under Madrone tree | place: USA:California | collected 2016-06-14
TTAGTTGGCTCGAAATTGAAGGTGATGGGGTTGGGTATAATACGTGTAAGCAACCAATGTGGATAAGCGTTGCTGTAGATAATATAAAAAAGAGGACTTGATATGTCAAAAATCGGTAAATATTACGCTACTAATTTTTGCGACGTGGGAATTGTTCATTTGTGTTTAAGCGAGGATGGCGATTTTCAAACAATATGCTCTTGTTATCCAACGCGCGAAAAAACATCGCTGGAAAATGCCCAGCATATAGTGCGGCTTTTAAATGAATATGAAAAAGCTAATCCAAAGCCTTATGTTAATAAAAATCAACTTGAACTAGAGCTTAACGGAGTGACTCACAATGACTAATTCTATTGCATTAACCATAAGGCGCGAAGTGCTTTTAAATTCGCTTGCTAACTTGAAAAATATTATTACTGAAAAAAGCCCGTTGGCTATTTTAAACCATGTTAAACTTGAGGCAAAAAATGGCGAGCTATTTATTTTTGCTTCTGATATGGATATTATGGTATCGGAAGCGTTAAAGGCCGAAATAACAATGCAAGGAAGCCTTACAGTTAATGCCAAAGCATTTTATGATATTATCAAAAAAATGGCTGATGAGGTTATTGATGTAAAGGGAAATGCAGATACTGGTAGGCTTAATATCAAAGGCAAAAGTTGTCGCTTTACTTTACCATGCTTGAATTCAGAAGAATTTCCAATAATTCCACGCGATGATTTTGATTGTAATGTGGATATAAAAATTGAGGAATTTTTAAAACTTCTAAATAAAGCGCGATTTGCCGCCAGCGACAATGAGGCTCAATACCAATTAAATGGCGTTAATTTGCAATTGCGCGAGAGTAAGCTTCAGGCACAGGCATGTAATGGGCATAAATTGGCTAGAATAGCTACTGAGGCATGCTCTGTGGAGAATTTTCCTAATATTATTCTGCCAAGTAAAGCAATCGAAGTTATTATAAGGATTCTTAAAAAACCAAATGTTGATGTAAAAATCACAGCCTCAACAACCAAAATATGTCTTGAATATGACAATCTCGTAATTGTCTCTAAATTAATAGATGGTGACTTTCCGAATATAGATTCTGTTTTTCCAAGTGATGATCCTTTGTTTTCTGTAATGTTTATACGAGAAATATTGCTAAATGCCGTTGGACGAGTTGCCTTAGCATCAAATGAATTATCTCATGCTATAACCTTTACCTTTACTGAAAATCTTTTAACTATTTCAACGCGCGGTCAAGAAAATCAAACCGCAGAAGAAGATTTGCAGGTTATCTGTGCTATGGAAAAATTTGTTATAAATTTCAATTCTAAATATATGATTGAAATTTTATCAAATACTTCATCAGAATCATTAAGATTTGATTTTCGCAATGGAAAATCGCCAATAATTATTGGACATAATTTTGCAGATGCTAATGAAGTTTATCTTATATCGCCAATTAGTGGGTAAAAACATGATAATAAAAAAATCAAAAGATTGTAGTGCAAAAATAAGATATGCAAGTGGCGAGACATCAGAATGTATTGTGAGATTTGATGGTGAAAAATTAGCTCTGTATGGCGACATTCTATGCAGTGGCCAGAGATTAGAATTTCGCCTAGATAATGGTTTGTATTTGTTTGATGGAGATGGCATAACTACTGTTTTTTATTTAAATAAATCAAAATGCGATAATATAAGCCCCAGCCACTATAAAGTCGGCGGCATAGAAACTTGGGATTATTTAAAAGCTAAGATGTCTACAGAAGCTCTGAAAGGTTTCGCTATAGGGAATTGCCTGAAATATCTTAGTAGAGCGGAACATAAGAACGGCTTGGAAGATATGAAGAAATGCAAGTGGTATTTGGATAAGATAATAGCAGAATTAGGAGATAAATAATGGAATTTACATACGATAACGACCTAGATAGGGTAGACCACAGCGCAAAGAAGGACGTGCTAGATCACGGATTTGTAAGGCTCGTAGATTATATGGGTGGCGATATTTCAATCGTCAGAGCTGCGAGAATCTCATACGACGCTGCTTGGCGTGCCGGGGAAGACGATAAGGGCGACGCTAAACTTATAAACTATTTGTGGAGCCACCACCATACAACACCGTTTGAGGCCGTTACTTTCACTTTTGAGGTAAAGGCCCCGATATTCATATTCCGCCAATGGCATAGGCACCGTACATGGAGCTTTAATGAACTTTCAGCGCGCTATAAAGAATTGCCAGAAGAGTTTTATATACCAGAAGCGCACCTTATCGGCGAGCAGTCTAAAAGCAGTAAACAAGCGCGGGAGTTTACCGGGCACGACCAATTTAGTGCGGAACGCGCCGCGGAATGCGAAAAACTAAGTGCACACAGTGAAGCATCTTTCGCATTATATCGTGAACTTATAGCTTCAGGATGGCCGCGTGAACTTGCCCGCTCTGTATTGCCAGTTTCGACATATAGCCATATGTTTGCAACGGTTAACTTGCTAAATTTATTAAAGTTTTTAACTTTACGCACGCATAGCCATGCGCAATATGAAATTCGCGTTTATGCTGAGGCGATGCTTGATCTTATAAGGCCAATAGTGCCAGTTTGCGTTAGGGCTTGGGAAAATAAATGAAAATAAGGGATTGCCAAGTTCAAATTTGCGAGCGCCCTGAAATCAAGAGTTTCGTAGAAACTTGGCATTACTCCAAGTCAATAAATGGTATAATGTCCGATTACTGTTTTAAAATGATGCACGCTGGTGAGATTGTTGGTGCGGCAATATACGGAAAAATGGCAATGGCTGGCGCTTATAAAAAATATGGGGAATCGGCCAGTGATGTTATCGAATTGCGCCGTTTATGCTGCATTGATGAAACGCCAAAAAACGCGGAAAGTAGACTGATTGGCCGGTCGCTAAGATGGTTAAAACAAAATACCGATATAAAGAAAATTATATCATATGCTGATGCAAACTATGGGCACTCTGGCGTTATCTATCAGGCCTCTAATTTTGAAAAGTTAGGCATGACATCGCGCGGAAAAATGATAAAATATAATAATAAGCTTTATCATGACAAGTGCATAAGAACTAAATATAAAGGGGCTTTAAAACCCTTTGCTAAAAGAATAAAAGACGCCTTAGAGTCAGGCGAAGCGATTTGCATAAAAACGCTTCCCAAAAATATATATCTTTATAAATTAAGGGATTGAAAATGAAATGCGCAAATGAAGAAAATCGACAGCAAAAAATATTTCTTGATAAACTAGAAAGACGCATGAACCTAACGTTTGGGAAGCAAAAGCATGAAAGCAAGTCGAATCCAGTATATAGTCGGGGAATATTATCAAATAGATATGAACTCCAAGTGCCGGAAGCCCAAGATGGTGCTGCCGAGGCAACTTTGCATGTGGTTATGCCGCGAATATACAACATTGAGCTTCCAAAAAATAGGCCAATTGTTCAAAATAGATCACTCAACAGCGCTGCACAATCACGGCAAGATCGCAAGTTTGATTTTTAAAGATGAGAAATTGCGCAATGATATAGAAAATATCCTAAAAATTACTCGCATTCTTGATAAAATTATTGAATCCGAACAATATAAAAAAAAGATTATTTAAAATAAATGTAAAGCAAAATAATCTTCTGGTAATATACTTACTGTTATATATTTGCCAGGCTTGTCATTCCAATAAGAAAAAACACCTTTAATATGTCGCCTGTCATCACCTTGTAAAATACCCTTCGCTACCAAAAAATCCGTGGTAGATTTTTCATAATTTGCCGCGTCACGCACCCTATTGTCAGGATGATTGAGTTCATACACCAATGTGCAGCGGTCAGTATAGGGAAGCACATTTTGCTTATTGATAGCATGGGAAGCCTGCTGCTCCCACAATAGCACTTTTACGCCTTTGCAGCGCCGCCCACGACTCACCTGATAGGCGGCATTAACACTTGGTGGAAATGGCAATAGGAATTTCATAAATGTACTATTTAAGTATTGACTATTAAGACTATATCTTATATAAATTAAATTACAATTAATTTGTAAGGTTATGATTATGACGGAAAAAGATAAAAAAGTGCAGAAAAGCGCAGCTGTCGAAAAGCATAAAAGAGGAACTATAACTTTTTATGCCGATCCAATGCTAAAAAAAGAAATTCGCGAGGCTGTTAAAACTTTAGATATGAATGTTAGCCAATTTATTCGTAAGCTTTTGAGAAAGGAATTTTCAAAAAAAATACGCCCAATGGATGATGGGCAAAAAAATTAGGCCATTATGACTAAATGTATTAGTGATATTGATATTTTGCAAAAAGAAATATCAAAGAATGAAACTGAAAAACCTGCGAAAAAAACTCGCAAAGAAGCTATAGACGATGAATTTTTTGCGTTTTTGGAACCTGATGTTGAGCCTGATTATTCTGTAGGAATATTTACAACTAATAAAATTAGTGATGAGAGTTTGTAATAATAGGTAGTTATAGTAAATTCTCACTATAACTACCTAAGTTTGTTATTTATACTCTATGCTCTCTTGAGCGTAAAACAACTAATTCGTCACGTAACCGCGCATTTTCAGCCTTTTCAAAAGCATCTTTTACACAGCAGCAAATTTCGCCAACACTGTCTTGCAGCTTAGAAAACTTATCATCATTACGCTGAGATGCATTGAGAAATCTATCATCAGTTCTATCAGATAAACGCTCAATCTTTGTATCAGTAATCTGACCCTGGCGTACAATTTCCCCGAATAGATATTCACGAGTACGAGAAGCTTCTTTGACAGTTTCAAGCTGATTGCGAGCGCTTTCTTTAAGAATTTCTTCACGTGTATGTCCAGCTTCTTTCACCACATCACGGCTAATCGCACTAGTTTCTTTAAGAACTTCCCTAAGAACATCTTTAATATCACCACGAAGTTCAGCAGTAGTTAGTGCAGAAGCAAGTCTTGCTTCACCATTAGTACGTTCAATTGCTGCACGATTTTCTGCTATATTGTTATGTAAATTCATACCAGTAAGAGAAGTCTCTCGGATATTGGCAACAGTACCAGCATGAGTTTCAGTGATAGCCGTAAGGCTGTTTGTCTGATCTGCAGCAATAATAGAAGCAGTATTGCGAGAATTCATATCAAGATTAAGTGATGCATTGGCATGATTTATAGCATTTAATATAGCTGATGTTTCTTTTGTTCCGCTTGATTGAACAATAGCGCCAGAAGTAGGAGGAGTTGGAAGTATAGTTGTATCAGTCATAGGAAATATCCTTTTTAAATTAAAAGAATATTTTATACCTATTTAATATACAAACTCCAATCTTAAGGTGACATAAAACCTAGATATATTCACGTATTGCGTGAATATTATATAATTCATCATATTGCTAGAAATAATGAATTATGTTAAAAAAAATTAAATTTTTCCATATAGGATTTTTATATAAATAATTATAAATATTCAAAAATGAATGAAATAAATAAAATTATTGGCGATAGAGTAAAGGAAGCTAGATCTAAAAAAAAATGGTCGAGAGAAATGCTTGCGCGAAGAATAGGAGTGAGTCAGCAGCAAATAGAAAGGTATGAAAAAGGCGCGAATAGTATTCCTGTTGCAAATCTTAGGCTTATTGCAAAGGCACTTGGCAAAGAAATTATATATTTTCTTCAAACCATCGAAGATATTCACTAATTATTGTGTTAGGGTTTTGATAGTATCATCTTTAGCTTGGCTTCCCGCGCTAGAACCAAAATAAAAATCAAATATAGTTTGAAGCAAAGAAAAAGTTTCCCGAGCCGCCAGTGTAACAAAAGAGGCTTCCATTGCCGTCATAGCAGCAAGCTTCCCATTAGACGCCAGTATGCCAATAATCACCAAAACAACAGTAAAATTTATTGAAGCAAAAACAGTTAATATTTTGGGTGTTTTGTCTCTTGTGATGACTTGCGTCTTCCGGGCGTCAGCTCTATCGGCTGCCATAATAGCTTCAATGTCAACGCCACTTCTTGAAAGGGTTTCTTTTAGCTCCATTTCGGCTTGCTTCACCTTTACAACGGCATCGGGATCGGTTTGAAGTGTTTGGGTTATGGCGGAGTCGTTCGCGTCCGCAGGAAGCCCTAAAGCCTTTTTTATAATACTGCTAGTCAAGCCCACAACCATAGGATTGCCGCCCGATAATACACCTGCCAACAATGGGGCAACGCCGCTAACTATTTCTTTCCATTCCATCTTATATATCCCTAATTTCAAGTTCCCATGTCGTCTCTAGGCCGATATTGTCATGAAGCCATGCTATAGCCGCCTTAGATTGGCAAATCATCGGCACATCCTCATCGAGGCTTAATCCGTAAATTAAGCAGCCATCAGTGCTTTTGGTGTAGCTTTTCCCGCCCAAAGTTACGTCACAAGCAAAATTTCCGTCATGTATTTCAATAAACTGACGGTCGCCTAAATTTTCTCCTTGCAAAAGCCAGCATTTTTCTTGTCGCTTCGGACTAAAATAAGGCACGCAAGTATAAATACCAGCTGGAATGCAAGAAATATCATGCTCATTATTCCCTTCCGGTAATTCATGGCCGTAAATATCGGGGCATTTAGGCAGCGGAATTATTAATTTACTGAAAATTGTTTGTTTTTCACTTTTTGAATATCTTTGATGTAAGCCTCGAAGCATTTATGCAATTCCTTTTATATATTTTAAAATGCCAATTACTGTTGCCGCAAAACATGTTAAATAGAAAACAGTTTTGAAAGCCCACATAATAGTGGTATCTCTAGTTTGCGTTTGTATTATAGAAACTCGTATTGCACTCATTTCCGTAACTATCTTGTCACCCATTTGTTTTAAATCAGTTCTAAGACCAGTAGTGATTTCAGTGAATTGGCTAAGTATGACCTTGTGAACGGCCTGTTCAGTTTCCAGTTCATGAACTTTATCTTTGAGTTTGCTATTATCATCAGCAAGTTTATTATTATCAGCAGCAAATTCACGCATTATGCGAGCATTTTCTTCGTGGGTTTTACCGCGAGATTTAACTAACTCTTTAAGATTATTATAATCAGTTATATGTAAATTATATGATAAATATAATTCATCTAATCTATGTTTCATGATAAAACTATGCTCCATTTATTACGCAAATAACTATCTACTGCCGCAATTTCCACAGAACTTAAAGTTCGATTATATATTAATAACTCTCCTATATCGCCTATTAGTGGTTGGTTTCCTGGGGAAATACCACCGATGAATGCACTTGTTGCCAAAGCATTGGTGTAGCTCGCATTATTTGCTTCTGCGCCGCCATTTATCGAGACACCTTGGGTTGTACCTGATATTCTGCCTATAATAATATTCATGTTAGATTTTGTAATGCTTCCGATAGTAGGGGCCGACCCATTACCATAACTTATAACACCGGAAGATGGTTGGAATCCTGCAAATAAGATAGAACCACCTCCGTTTTGCCAATTAAGTATACGTTGGAAAGTGGTATCAAGAGCGGTATTAGTTACTATGAAAGCTGTACTATTTCCATTAGGTATAGCGTACAAGGCGGACGGTAAATCCATCCCTTGTGAACCGTTAAAAGTTAAAGCATTTAGGCCGTTCCATTGACTTGCACTACAAACAGGTCTGTCTATGGATGTTACTTGGGTTGCGTTATTGCTATTTCCTGATAAGTCATTCCAGGTTGCAACTGCTCCTAACGGTGTTTGGGTGGCGTCTAACCATAATTTGCAATTAGGTAAGTTTAGAGGTGTAAATACTGGTTGAGAATTCAATAACATATTAATTATCCTAACATTGTTGGGTCAGTTATCTTAGTACCGAATATAGCTTGCGCATCTGCAAAACTAGAAAACTCCTGCATAAACGGCTGGCCTGTTGTAGTGTAGCTTCCTGACATAACGAAAATACATTTCCAATAAGATATATTATCATAAACCACGATAAATGTATCAGAAATTGCCATAAAATTTATTACTGCCATTACGGTGTTCCTCCATCAGTAATAGTCCACCCGTACGTACCTGTTAGCATTGCGCGTCCTGCTATAGCATTTGCGCTATTATAATGCGCCGATCCTGCATTAAATATCACATTATGCTTAATCGTAACTTGAGAAGGCCAGCCTGTCACCGAATCAAGAAGTTTATTATAATTCGTTGTAGAAAAGGCAGAAGACACAAGCATATTTGTGGCATCAGTTAATGCCGCTATACTAAGTTGACTAATATCTTCGTCCCATAAAGTACAGTTAGCAAACATTAATGCCATAATACTAATATTACTAGTATTCCACGAGTTTATACCAGGAACGGTTGTTAGTAAGAAGCATTCTCTGAAAGCATGGGTAAGTGTGGTTACGCCAATTAAACTAGGAGAATCTGTTGCTGTTATAGTAAGATTTGTACAATCGTAGAAATTATTTCCTTCATTTCCTAGATTAAAACCCGTACCCCAGTTAGATATATTAAGAATCTTTGCTTTATCACCGGTATTATTGAAAGAAATGCCATTGAATACACCAGATATGTATACTGTATACGTCCCTATAGATGCATAAGTATGCGTCCATTGCGCATCGTTATATGTTGTAATTAAAGTACTAACATTGCCATCGCCCCAGTTCACTGTGCAATTATATGTACCTGTAGCCACTGTGGGGACTGTAATCTGATGATTAGTTGAGCTTCCTGCATTATCTGTCTTCCATGTTGATATGAAAGGTGGTGCGCCAGTATATGTTGCTATAGGAAATGTGAACACTATACAACTCCTAGTTATAATAAGCCGCGGATGCCCCACTAAGTTGTGGCAATGTGCTTGGATTAGATAATGCCGTAAAGGTATTTCCGTTTATAGAATATGTTAAAATATATGGCGAACCATCAGCGGCGACAGTTAACAATGTGCTTGCAGCATTGAATGCCACACCATTGCCACCTCCTCCCGGTAAGGTGTTAGGATTACTAAGTTTTGTAAAAGTTGAACCACTAATGGAATATATTATTATGTAAGGTGTAGCATTATATCCAACTGCTAAAAAATTACCATCAGGACTAAATGATATGCTATGTGCTGCGGCGGTAGGTATACTTGATGGGTTAGATAATCTTGTAAAAGTAGTTCCACTTATAGAGTATATTGCTATGTAAGGAGAAATAGTCATAGTAATAGCCATAAAAGTACTTGTGGTATTAAATGCAATACTGGTTATTTGAGTTGCGGGAATACTTGAAGGTTGTCCTGCTACTACGGTAAAAGTTGAACCACTAATGGAATATATTGTTAAAAACGGCGTTCCAGTTGTCCCAACTGCTAAAAAATTACCATCAGGACTAAATGCCAAACTATTCACTGTATTGCTAGGTATAGTTGATGGATTTGCAATTTTTGTAAAAGTAGCTCCACTTATAGAGTATATTAAAAGATAAGGAGTCATATTGCATCCAGCAGCTAAAAAACTACCATTAGGATTATATGCAACAGCATTAGTTGCCCCACTAGGTAACGTTCCTGGATCGGAAAGTTTTGTTAGAATTGAACCACTTATAGAATAATTTAATAAATAAGGTGATGAATTACTTCCAATAGATGTTAATGTGCCTATATTATTTATTGCACAAGCAAAACATTGCCCAGTTGGTGTTGTCCCTGGTGCGGCATATGCGGTATAAACGCCACTAGTAATAGAATAAAATTGCATATAAGGAGTGCCTTGCATAGCCATACCCAACACAGAAGCTGATGAAAGAGCGGTGCTGGCGTAATTTGCCATTGGAAATGTAAACATAATTTTTCCTTATGCTGTATATTGTTTATATCCGCCACGCATTTTAGTTCCATCGCTTACAAAAGTGCATATTAGCACACTAGATAATGTGGCGCTAATAGTTGGAGCGCCACTTGCATCCCATATATAATTCGTTCCAAAAGCAAGTGTTTTTGCTGAGCTTGCATTTTGAATAAATTGAAATATATATGTTCCATTATTAACCTGATTAGTTGGATTTGATAGTGTAGTGTTTTCAAGCATAGACTGATACGCACCTTGCGCCGTGTTTAAATTCCATGCTGTTAAATTGGAAGCACTTGCGGTAGATACTGCTACAAAATTCTGTTGCGCTGTGAATCCTTGCGGTGTTCCTAGAAGAGCTACTGTATCTGTTGTAGTCGGGATAGTTACACCGTTTATTGTTGTAGCTGTGGCTGCTCCTAAAACAGGAGTAACAAGTATTGGCGAGTTTGCTAATACTTGCGCCCCTGTTCCTGTGCTTGAATTTAAAGCATATCCTGTCCAGGTAACACCATCACTAATGAATTCAAGATAAGTCCTTGCAGAAATAGCAGAGGCTATTGTTGGAGTGACTCCTGCTGCCCAAGTAACATTTACGAAAGATGGTACACGACTTCCAGTCCCATCTTGTATTAGGGTTATAGGCAGCCTAACAGCCTGTCCAGTGACAACGGCTTGTAATGTTATAACTGGAGTCACACCATTTAATGTAAGGTCAAGTTGACCCCCATTCGCGGGATCAATAGTATAGGCCGTTCCAGAATTTGCCGCATAGGGCAATGATGCTAAAGCCGCGCCTGTAGCGAATACATTGCGTATGAAAGTTGCAATATTGGCAAAAGACCAGCGCCTATTGCCGCCAGCCACGCCCGCAGTTCTATAGCCGACTGCTACGTCAGCAGAGAGTGGAACGCCGCCATCAGTAACTTGTGAAAACTCTTGATTAGCCATGCTGCTATTCCTCTATAAATACATTTCCGATAGTGCCTTCCAGTAGAAAGTGATCTTGTGTGCCTTCTAAAACAAACGCATTTTGCGTATGCGGCTCATGTCGCCTATCATAGAAAAATAATAATTTTCTAAAAAATCTCATATGATTACCTTGGTATTAGGCCAACACCTATAATTTTATCAGAACCAGTTTCCGTGCTACCAGAAACTACTATAAGAAAAGGGATTGTTGCCATAATTGCCGGATCAAGCGGAACAACATCGCCAGCGGTATATGTCACGCTATATGCATTGCCTGCGCCATCACCCACGCGGCCAAATGTTCCTGTAGCCGATTGGCTGGCAAGAAAAGTAAAGGCTGTACCAGTCATTGTTGTTGGGGTGTATAACAATGCGGCTGTACTCAAGGATGTATCAATAACGCCAGAAGCTTTTGTATTCACAGGAATGATGGTTTGCATCATACCCTCCAATTAACACAAAAGCTCCTTGCTTTTTATTTCTTATATATTGCTATAATATGTGATTTTGTAATAAATACAAGATTTTAATTTATATCCCAGCCAATTTCATTAAACCTAGTATATGGCTCAAATTTTTTGTGCATATAATCTTTTGCTTCTATGATAGAATTATCCATGTTATCAAGGATATATTGACGTTCTCCTATCCTGACGGCTAAAGTTAAATGCCCTTCATATCTCGAACCATACCAGCCCTGCCATAGGTTTAACTGTTCTGGCTTCGCTCCTATTGCGCGTAACTTATAATACTTACATAAAGCTGCATCTTTACAATCCCCCCAGCCTTTTTGCTGTGCTTCTATAGGCGTATATAATTTTTCATCTTTATGCGCCCAATTGAATTTATTGCAATTAATTTGGGTAATTATCAAATCAGCATAAACAATGTCATTATCTCCAGATATTATAGGCTCTTTCCTAAGTACATTAGGCCATTGCGGTTCTATAGGAAATCTATTTGTCGCATCTATTTTTCTAGCAAAATTAGCAGTTTTATTAGAGCCATAAAGCTTTGGTTGCTGCGGTACGCAGGCTACTAAAAATAAAATTATAAAAATCATGGCATATTTCATAAATATACCATATCATACTTATATTCCCATTGCAATGATACTATTAGTTGCAGCAAGGGTGCCAGTTTTGTCAACTAATAAGTAATAATTATTAGGTACATAAGCCACTAGCGTAAAATCACCGGTGATTGAGAATGTGCTAATCGCAGTATTTGTTGTTGGCGTTGCGCTAGAGCCAACTCCCATAATTAGTGTCGCGCCAGTGGCAACTGTCACACTTATAACTATATTTACTAATAAATTATAACCAGTAGTGTTTTGAATAGGCATGCCAAGCGTCAGGCTAGTTCCAAAGGCCGCCGTCGCTACTGATGACGCAACTGGCGCCGTTTTAAGTGAAACAAATTGCGGGGTTCCAGCGGTGCTAACATCTTGATTTAAAATGGCATCACCAGTAAATGTTAAATTTCGGTTAGAATTTGTAGTTATAATATTTAATGTACGCGGAGCAGATAATGTCTCATTAGCCTTAATAGTAAGTGCATTGGCGCTTGCGCCTTTTATCACTAAGCCAGTTTGATTAAGCAATACACTGGTTATATCTGTATTTGCACCTGATGCGGCGAAATCTGTAGCCGTATGTGCTGCGGCACTACCTAAATTTATACGATAATTAATGCCCGCTCTATTTACAGGCACCTGATCTGTTACAAGAATCGGCGTGCCGTCAGTTAATGCGCTTATTTTTTCATTTGACATAATTAAAATCCTTTATGGTGATGAAGGAGTTGTTGTTGGGGTTGTAAGTGCGCCAGTTGTTGTATAATTACTAACACTACCTGATTCTACATTAAAACCTGTACCAGAGCCTTTTAGATATATGGATGGTTGCGAACCCGTTGGTAATGAGCCATTTACACCTAAAAATGCCGGACGTTTTGTAGCCGTTAAAAATTTACGTCGATTGCTAAGCAAACTTAAATCTATAAAATTAATTGGAGCCATATAAAACTCGGCCAGCGAGCCATTAAAAAATTGAGTGCCAACCGAGCCATTAGGGATGTCAATACCTACTGAATGTTCCATACTATTGCTTATAGTAGAGAATGCTGCTGATGCATCAGAAGTTATTGTCAAATCACTGATACCATTAATATAAAGATTGGCTATTTTGCTTCCAGCGGAAAAATTGCCATTCCATGACGTCATCAAGTGCATCCAGCCACCGCCAGCAGTATATGAGGTAACACTTTGATATGTAAAGGTTAATGCACTGCCACCACCCGATACCATAGTGACAGTAATTTTATTGGAAGAATCTCGCAGTATATTAAAATGACCTGCATTAGGAAAGCTACCTAAATATGCAGAAAATATAGATATATTAGTGCTATCCCCGCCGATTAATTTAAACCAACAAGAAAAAGTTCCCGCATGAATGTTTAACTCGCTAACTAAACGACTTAGATATGTAGTAGAGCCATTGAATGTAGCCGCGCCAACTGGATAAAAAACGCTTGCAGGAGCAACTGATGGTTGAATAGCATTAAAAGTCATTACGCATATGCCTCCGCACTTAACACGCCAATCCAAGTTGTGCCGCCATCAATACTAGAAAATCCAATTGTATATTTTGCATTGGCAATATTGAGTGTTGGCGCGATGCCGTTTGACCACTTTACTGATCCAGGCCACGTGACAACTCTGCCTGTAGAGTCTTGAAATAGCCATATTTCAAAAGATTGCTTTATCCCAGTAGCATCAGGATTGCTAATGGTAACTGTAGCAGCTTCTGTTGTTGTCCATGAAAAAATTCTTGCTGCTTGAAGATTAAGGGTTATAGCATTAGAACTTGAGGTGACAGTAACTGCAGGTAATGAAAACACCACCATATTATTAATGCGCTCATCTGTAATGAGGTTATTTGTTATAGCTGTAGTACTTGTCGCAAGGGCTATTTGCGCCACTGGGAATTTTCCGCTGGGGATGGCAGGCGGCACGGGGCTTGTGTTTTCTGCGCCAGTAACCGTAGTCAATATGCCAGTAATAAAATCGCAAACAACTCTATCTAGCGCTGTAATAGTTCCTGTATTTTGAGCGGCAACCTCAGTCAAGCCAGTATATGTATAAGTAGCGCCAGCATCAAGAGCTATAGTCATAACTGGAGTTGCTTGCTCATGTGGCGCAAAACTATCTACTATGCGCTGCGCAACTCGCGAGTTACCATCTATACTTGCTTTATAAGCGGCAGGATTTTGTATTGTATAATTTGATATGCCATAGGTTGCTACGGGATTGGTTCCACCTGTCATTTGTTACTCTCCGGTTGCGCGATAATTAATTGTTCCACCCACATCTGAGCCGCTATTATTAAACATATGACATACAAACATTGTATCAGTAATATTTGTTGTTGTCACTAACAATGCCGTTGCATTAGCATTTGTTGCTTGTACATATGGCGGAAAATGATAGGGCAGAGGGAATGTTATAGTGGTACCACCTGGCGCAATTATTACATTTACCACATCTTGTACCTTCGGATTTCTATCGCCAGTTGGTGTAAAGTCTGTTATATATGGCACAGAACCCGGTATAACTGTTAATATAAATCTAGCACGCAAATATCTCATAAGCACAAAACCTATTGTCCATGTGGTATATATCCCAGAGTCTGCGCCTGCAGTTAGCCATGTATCAATTTGAAATATACTTCTTATTTGACCAGACTGCCCCGGCCCCATCGAGCCTTGCAGCGATGTATAAACCCGCAAAGTATCATTAAAGCTTGTATCTATAATATCTGTTGTATAAGTTGCAGTGGCAACTGGGTTGGGCACAAAGATGTCAAACACTTCCCAACCAGTCTCATTTATAACTGGAGGAATATTTGCGCTAGTTATAAGGCCGCTTGTCGGTAATATCCAATTGGTGCCAATTGCATAAGGAACAGTATTCTGTAATGTTTCATTATTGCTTATAGTGCCTACATAAATATTATATCCAGTTGCACCAGATTCTACGGAAGGCGAATCCACAATCAATAAATTATTATCTGAAACTGCCAATGATGCTTCGACAGAAGCTATAGTTTCACTGCCATAACTATTAATGTATGTAACTTTAACATATAGCGTGGCTCCTGCAAAGCTACCGCCAGCTACCTGCGAAAGAATAGGAATAGTTGGAGCTGCAATTTGTGTATATTGATTAGAAAGTAAAGTTCCAGCTGGAATTAATACGCCACTATAATGCTTAACTAAATTATCGCTAGAAGGCGAGCTTTCAAGTAAAAAATTCCCGCCAGTTTCAAGCAGTAAATTATATCCAGTTTCTAATAATAAACTACCACTATTATTAGATAAATTGCCAAGCCAATCAGGTTCTTGCGGTGCCTGAAATACAATGTTACTTTCTGTAACAATAGTAGCATTAAAGGTTGCTGGGATAGGTGAAAAATTATCAGTTACATCGCGCGCACGGATATAAAATGTCCACGCGCCAGTGGGTACGCTGGCATTTGTCATTTCAGTGCCGCTTCCAGCCTCCGTTAAGAATGTCGCTGTATTTATTCCACCACCTTGCGGCCCATAAAGAATGTCATATCCTTTAAGTGCAAAATCTTGCACCGCATTCCATGTAAATACAGTTGCTCCGCCATTTTGACTCACAGCAAATCCAGTAACATTGGGAGGGGCTGGCGGCCCAGTCACAACATGCACATATGGCGAAACATCGGATAAATTCTGCTGGCCACCACCATATATATTAAATGATAAAAATTTAATATAAAATGTATTGCCTATCTGGCTTACACTATACGGATATTTAAATATACTCGCATCAAGCCTTGCAAATGGCGCTCCAATTGTATGATTAGCTATAGTGGTGCCATAAAGCCCTCTTCTAATATAATCTTTTAAAGTATATTTATAAGTTCCGGTCAACTCTGCGGTTTGATAAGAAACAAGCTCTTTATCAACAAGGCAAATAGTATGCGCAAGATCAGCATCGCTTTGCGTTCCTGACAACAACTGTCCAAAGGATTCTGCTAAATTTACTTGACATGTGTTAATAATATCTGGATCAGCGCCAATTGGAAAATTAGCAGCCAAAAAACCTTGCCTTGACGCGCCCGTTACTCTTCCAGCTAATTTATAAGTCGCATCATCAGCGGAAACATAAACATCAGCTCCACCCCAGTTCGTCCCACCAGATAACGCCATCCATGTTTCTAAGTCACCTTGCGTGGCTATTTGTACAGGGACATCATAAATTAAAGGTGTATTTACATTGCCCGGCAAGCTATTATAATCCGCATTAAAACTAGTGCTTGTTTGGAATGCGTAAAGTGGAGCGCTCCCATTGCCATTAATATATTCTTCACAAGTTAGGGTAAGCGTGCCAGTAGCGTCCTCCTGAATATCTTTTATTCTAACCCACTGATTTGTAATCCCCATTGTGGTATCAGTAATTTCTATAATATCCATAGGATCAAGCAAAATATATCGCTGCCCTACCGAAAATACATATGTATTTAGCACCTGCTCACGTTGTAATTGCAATTGAGCGCTAATTTGCGCCGTAGCTCTATCGCAAAATAAATGTGCTTGCCTTGAGCCAGCAACCCGAATACCATATAAATCAATAAGCGATTGATCTTTAGCCTCAACAATTGAAGTATTATAATAATTACTTCGATCAAAGCACTCTAAGCGTATATCATTTAAAACATCTGCAGGGCGTTTTCTTGTTAAAGTTACTGGCCCATTATCTGCGGAGCTGCTACCCTGCAAATAATCATTATCATTTAAACTATATATAGGCGAAGACGGTGCTGTGTAAGTATAGCCATTGGCCGTAATGCTTTGATCGCCATAAGGCACTATTGTTAATGTGCTGCCTGACCATACAAATTCAGAATTTGTATTTTGAACAATTTCTTGAAGCATGGCCGCACCAGCTTGCTGGGTATTATAAAATGGTGAGATACCTAAATCAAGCGCACGCACATATGCTTGATATGAAATAAAATTATAAAAAATTTCAGTAGCATTCGGCACTGAGCCAAACCAATTAATACCATGTTTTGCATTTAATATTAAATCTTCAATAACATAGCTAGGATCAGTATCGAACCCATTTGTCATTTGTCCAAAATACAAGCCATATATTTCAAAATTAAAGTTTGGAATTTGCGTTTTGTCCGGGATGATTCGTGGTTAAATAGCCCCACGGCGTTTGTGGATATGTACCAAAAAATTCAGTAAATCCAGCCGTTGCAACATTATAAATATTTTTATCAATATAAATTAAACGCACTCCCCCTATAGGCCCCTCGCAAAGCCCCATAGCAAACGCAGTATTATATGTATAGGTTGTCGTTCCGCCGCCGCCTTTCCCCCCGCCGCCACCGCCTACCCCGCCTTTGCCACCGCCAGAGGATGGCGAGGAAGTGGTAGCTACAGTATTAAAATCACCATACCAAATTAAATTGCCAGCCAATCTTGTAATGCCATAAACAAGCGGAATAACGCCGCCATATGCTGAACTTTGTATATTCAGCCCCGATGCTATCGTTTGACTTGCGGCTTGTGTTGGTTTTTTAAAAAAGAATGACATTCTTATTTATTCCAAAAACTAAAAAATTTATGTGGACGCAATTGACCGTTATTTTCTGTATTTTCACCAACTTTCTTTAAAAATTGGGCAGCTTCAGCATCTTCATAAGTACAGCCACGGCCAGTATATGAATGTATAACCTGCGGCCAATCAATAACAATTGCTCCGTGGCTAAAACATCGGCCAAATTTCCATAACACTATATCACCTTTTTCAGGTTTTTCTATTTCTTTTGTATAATTAAGTAATCCTTTTAAATATTTTTCCTCTGAGCGATGTAAATGCCAATCATGCGGATAATGCGGTATTTGTATTTTAGGAATTAAACCAGCCTCAAAATAAACCTCAGCCAAAAGTGTAAGACAATCAGCGCCGGCACCCTTAATCCTGCCCATGTGGTGATAGCCAGTTCCCAGCCAAGTCTTGGCTACTTCTATTACTTTTTCACGCTCTAACTGTTCTTTTTCATTCATAAATTACACAGCAGTGCTGTTCTCCGGAATATATGGCTGACCCCTAAAATTTACTAAATTACTAAATTTATTAGTACATGTAGATTGCTGTTTATCGCAACCAGCATAAATAGTAAAAGTATCACTTGCGGAAGGCGCGGTTCCGAGAGGTATACTGAGCGTTATAACTGAGGGACTGCCATTTGTATAAGTCTTGACGCCGCGCTGCAATCCGTTATTTGTGCCACTAGTAAATTTTATTTTTCCTAATGCAAAATAACCTGTGGCTTGTGACAATGTAGCATTAATGCTAATGACAGTTGAACCAGAAGACACACTCCCAGTGGTTGCAAAACTAGCTTGATTTAATGTGCAAGCAGTATCATAAAGCGTATTTAAACAAGGCGGTTGGTAAGTATTGCGTGGCAATTGCATATTAAATAATTCTGTATAAGAATTAATTGTAAATGTTGCCTTAATCCTTCCCATATCTATATTGCCAATACGTCCTTGAAATACAGTCAGCAGTCCTGGCGATATATTGCCATAAGTTGACATATAAAAGCGCCCCAAGGTTAAGTCAGCACCATCGAAAAACCCCTGATGAATTGCCTGAAAGAATGGAATTCCCTCTACGGTTGCACCGCGAGGAGCAATGTCAAATATTAATGTGTCAACATCAAGCCCTGTTTTCCAATGTAGCTGTGTTTTTTGCCCATTGTTAATTATAGCTCCATTTATTCCGCCTGCAGAATATGTATGGCCGCCATATATAATATCAGCATCACCGCTAATATATCTAAGTATGGTGCCATCAATAAGAGTGAATATATAAGCATCTACTCTTATGAATTCACCACTTGCTAAAACGGCATTTAGCGCTGCATTTGTTGGTTTCATTATTTTATGCTCATTAAGGAAATTTTTTGACATTCCCAAAGTTGTTTCATAAAATTATTAAATGGCACATTGTCATCTTTAAATCTTACAGGGAAATAGTAAGTAAAATCCGCAGTAATAGCCTTACCAGAAGTTGGTGCATAGCCGCCAGCAAATGTTAGGATGCCTGGCGTAGAACTACCCCAGTTAGATACTGACCAATGACCGACTTGATCTATCCCATCAACGTAAACCGTGGTTACGGTATTTGGCGCAAACACAGGCTCAACATAACCCCCAAAAGTCCGAACTAATTGAAAAGTTAGAGTTGCGCCGTCGCCTGTTGCTATAGACTGTCCAATTACGCTTGAATCATCAGGGTCAGTATAAAGAAAGCTATCATAACTACCATTTCTGGCATTATAAAAACCCATTAAAGTTTGAAGTTCATGATTTGTTGCATTACTACGTAGTAAAGTAAATATTAAATCCCATTGATAGCGCGGATATGTCCAGCCATTGTTTATACGCAGTTCTTTACCAGAAACAAATTGCTCAACGGTATTACCCCACATAGGCGTGCGCACCACGTCATAAGTAAGGCCAGGCAATGATGGGAGTACTTGTGTTGACATTACATAGTCGCCTTTGGATTAAGATTGCGTACTTGCTGATTTATCGAGGCCACAAGCGCACCGCCATTTTGCATGAAAAGATTTTTTACAGAAGCCGAATCAACGGCAGAAATGCTAATATTAAAGATATGGCCACCGCCAGAGCCTTCTGTCATATTTCTAACTTTATCAGCGATGGATGCTGGTAATACCATTTCTTTTTTATGAATCATCGCAAGACCATCTTGAGGAACCTCACCCCAGCCACCGGCAGCCGAAGGTATGCCAAATGCTAAAACGCCTGCATAAGCAGCAGCAGCGGCAGCAGCGCCAGCTATGGGCCCACCCCATTCAGCACCCCAAACATACGACTCTCCAGCAGCAGTTGATGCATTCGCCTCTTGTTTTACTAAAGAAGTTGTTATACTGCTTCCTTTAGTTGTTAAATCAGCCCATATAGCTTTAGCAACATTAGCCTCCGCCATTTTGGCAAAATCAACAATCATATTGCCAACAATTGTTTTGAATGCCTGTCCCCATGTAGTTGTGCCACGAATTAATTGCTCAGTAACACTTTCCCATGATTTTGTTATACTATCAAAAAATGTCTTATAATCTTTAAGCGAATCTTGACTAGCCTTGTCGTTTAACTTTTTGTTTTCTAAAGTAAATTTATCATCAGCCTTTTGCTTATCAAGGGAAAGTTTTTCATATTCCTTTTGTTCTTGCTCATTTATTTTAGCAAGTTCGGCGGCATCGCCATCTGCTAAAACTTTTTTCTTAGCATAAAACTCTTCAGTATCTTTAAGCATCGCTTCATAGGTAGTGCCATAAGTTGTTTCTTGCTGTTGAAGGATAGCTTTTTGATTGGAAATATATTCCTGCATACTTTCAGCTCCAATAGCTAAAAGATGAGCGTTATCCTCCGTGTCAAGTGCTTGCTTGCTTGATGAGGTTTCTTTAAATTGCGCGAGTTTAGATTGCTGCTCTTCATATGTTATTTTTAATTCTTCTTCTGCAGCACTCTTTGCATCAGTAATTTGCTTTGCAGTTTGAGGTGTTGCGGCCTGCGGCTTATCTTCTGTTAAGACCTCTGGAGGAGTCGCGCCAAGAGCTATTTTTAATTCAGCGACAAATTCACGAATTTTTAATATATCTTTTGTGATTGCTTCGTCTAATTGTGTAAAAAAGGTGACAACTAGATTGCCGAGAGGCACAAGCGCGAGAGCAACCTGATCCTTTAAGCCCTGCCATGCAGTACTTAAAACTTTTACATTCTCTGCGTAATTAGAAAGCGCCTCAACATCTTGACTTCCCAGCGTAGATTGTGTTTCAGCAAATTTTTGATTTAGCTCTTCTAGGCCAGCCGCACCTTTATTTAAGACTGGGATTAATTGCGCGCCAGAACGCCCCATTAAATCCATAGCGATGGCGGTTTTAGCTGGACCATCAGCGGTTTTAGAGAAATAATTAGCTATATCAGCGAGAACGCCACTAACTGGACGTAATTTGCCTGTCGCATCAGTAGCACTAACACCCATCGCTTGAAATGCAAGTGCTGCTTGGCTGGTAGGATTTGAAACTGATGCCATCGATTTTTCGAGGCGGTCAATCATTTGCGTTGTAGTTGCAGCATCCCCGCCACTCAATGTTACTGCAAATTGGAATTGTTGAATGGCTTGTGTAGATAAGCCTGTCATAGCCGAGGCGCGCTGAAGCCCTTCTGCGTACTCACCAACTTTATCAAGAAATTCTGCAATCTTTTCAACAGCGAAAGCGGCAATAAAACCTTCTGCAGCCTCTTTACCAACGGAGAAAGCCTCACTCATTGCGCCTAAATGCGCTCTAATACGACTGGAAAAATTTTCAAATTGATCACCCGCGTCATGTATAGGTGGCACAAAGTCTTGCGTTTGTGCCGTAATATTGACTTTAACTTCACTATCTGTCATATTATTCTGGCTCTAATTCAATGGATTCAACAATAATAGACTTAGCCGAATTTTGAGAGAATATTTTTTTAGCATTTTTCTTAATCCCCATAAAAGCTGCAGCGCTTACATTTATCGGTGGGTATTCTTGCCAATAATCCAATAGCGCATAGAATCGCTCTATTGTAACATAATCATCTATGTATTCCCAGCTCCATCCTGTGGCTGTAATGATTCCACCATAGATATACCCCCAGTTGACTGGCTCGTCACTTGAGCTAATGTCTCCGGGTTCTTTTTTTTTGTAAGCTTGCCTAGCTGCTCACTTATAAATGTTCCAAGGTCAAAAATTTCTGTAACAGATACATTTTCAGCAAGGAACTCTTCTGTAAGATCAGGATTATCTTTAACAGAGGCAATTGCTAATGCTTTGTTTAAATAAAGCATATATTCGCCATTTGTAGGAGCTGAAAGTATTGGCATCATAGGCCATATTTTCTGAAGAGCTTTTAAATTCAAATCAGAAAATTGATAATCTTTCCCGCCAATTGTCAAAACTTTGAAGTCACTCATGAAAATTTCCCATCAAATTTTTCGTGTTTAATTTTAAATTGTGGCGCTTTATCCAAATTTATAATTTTTAAAATAGGAAAAATCGCATAACGATTTTTTTGCGCCTGCTCTATAGTATCGCAATAAATGGCTGGGTGGCCTTTTAAAAAGCAATAATTCTTGACTTTTTGAATTATATAAGAAAATTCCGCCCGAATCTCAGCTTCTGTTTTATGGAAAGCGTTGCAAATATCTTCGAGCGGAACTCCGTTCAAAAGGTTTGAAAAAATCAAACGTCTTTCATCCATGCTAGATAGCCTCTGCAAAACTCATTGTGCCTAATGTACTACTACTATCAGTAAATGCATTGAATGTAAAGGGCAATTTTGTAAAATCCTCTAAAGATGTATTTACCGAAATTCCATCAGCCACACAAGCATTCAAAGTCATAGTAAATTTTTGGCTATTATAAGGCAACGACAGCACAGTTGCAAATGTTGGCGCAACTCCCATCGGCTGGTTGGCAATGGTTAAGGTTTCGCCACCAGTTGTTGTCCAAATATATGAAATTTTAACACCAAGTAATGTATCAGCTGCAGCAAATGTATAAACACCAGCGGCAACGCTATATTGCTTGGTAGTTGGGCCGCTAGCTACCCTTGTCAATGGTAAGCCCGTTGCTGAAAAGGTAACGCCAAGGTCAGTTGTCCAGGTTGCGCTATTTGTAACCGTAATAGCGTAAGGCGTGGCCGGAATAGAGCCAGCCTCCCCATCAACTGCTAAGATTTGTCCGCCAGTTGCCGTTGAAAGCGCGCCAAAGAAAATATCATTAAAATAGCGTGATTGCATTTGAACAAGCTCACCCTTCCCATTTATAGCCATTCCACCGCGTGCAACTGTAAGAGGTAGCTGATTTTGACCATAAAGCTGTTTGATTGTAGATTTAAAATCTACGCCCACATTTTGTAGCGCACCATAACGCACTGGTGTTGAGTTGGCGGCTGAAGCAGTACTCCAAAGCGCGCCTGATCCGAATCCATATTCTGGCATTATAGTGTCTCCTTATTGGTTGTTGCATTTTCAATAACAGGTTCAATTATTTCTTGTTTATCTGAACCTAGTAATTTTTTAAGGCGCTCTTTAGAGGCTTGCGCTTTATTATAAATATTTTCATCTTGATTTATATTTGTCGCGTGAACAAATTCGCGAAACCATTCATCAATTATGTTGTTTGTATTAGTAGTCATAGCGCACCTCTATTGATTAAATATTATTTTTATAGGTATCGTTATCATTCCCTGCCCATCAACGTCGCCCGGCACACGGGCGATCTTCCCTTCGATAAAGCAATCATAAACTAATCCGCCCAGCGTTTGCCGAAAACTTGGAATATCATCAGGCTTTAAAACGCCACTACTAACTGGATCAATAGAATCAATGATGTTGTTAACGGTAGTACTTGGTATCACATTCGGATCTTTACCATCAGCAATAAAAATTAACGCTTCGCACATTAAAGTGCGGCGTGCTGGCGTTTGGGATTTAGCGCGAATATGTTCCTCAGTATGTTCAAGCATAAATAATGCTGGCTTTTGCGAGGAAGATATCGCATCCCATGATTTAAACCGACGACTGGTTACTTGAAAGGCATAAGCGCTAGAAAGTAATGTAAATAATGCTGCAGCTGCTTGTTCGCGCGTTGTCATTATATCACTCTGGTTGTTTTATTAAAAAAATAATCCGATATAGTAGAGAATTGCAAAATACCTATAGATTTTAAATAATTAGGTATATAAACAGCTTCAATTTCAAGTCTTTCTAAAAAATTTAATGCTTTTTGTTTATTTAAAAAGTATCGCTTTATATAACGCTCTTTCTTTTGATTAAAATTATATACCATATAAACTGTCATGCCGTTGCTTCCTGCACTGCTGTTGATATTCTTTCTTGAATTTCTGCCGTTTTATCAGCAAGGCCAGTACGCATATATGAGCGTTCTGGTATTTTAATTTCATGCGCTTTTGTTCTTGGAAGCCCCAACCCTAAAGATTCAGCATTACTAATAAAAACTGCTAGTTGCGTTTTTGAGTCTATAAAATAAGCTGTGCCGCCAGGATGATTAATTGTACCGCCATATTCCTGAATTTTGGCATATGGTATATTTCCAGCAGAAAAAACTTCCCCGATAATTTGATTGCCGCTATTTTGCACGTCATGATTTATACTTCTTCGTAAATCGCCACTTCGCACATTCAAAACTGCGCCGCTTAATTGCGTATCTTTAATATACGCTTCAAGTGATATACACGCCCCCGTAATTGCCTGCAAAAGCGAATTATTTAATTTTTGTGGCATTGATCGAAGCCTAGACACAAACTCCGTATCGCCTTGCATAGTTATATTTATCATATATCTATATTTGTTCGTTTATATGGTTGTAATGTAAGCGCAACATAGGCAGGCATTGCCGATATATCATAACTTGCGGTTTCTTGACCGCCCAAAGATTTAGATTTAAAATCAATTCTTTCTTTAAAGCGATACCGCGAACCAACCCATGATATGCACGCGCCTTCAATATCCGCTGGAATATAGCTATAAGAAATTAATAGTTGTGTTCCGGCGTCAGCCGCAGCAAATGTATAAACACCAGTTGTTATATTTACTGAATATTGCCCAGTTGTTGGCGAGCTTGCTACAGGCATAAAAACAGTGCCAGTTGTTGATACGACACCGTCATCTTGCCCCCAACTACCATATGTTTGATTTGCAGTTATCTGATATGGCGTTGATGGTATAGTGTGCGATTCAGTTACTGAATAGCCGGAATTATATGTTACTGCTATATTTTGGCGACCCCGTGAAAATCTAGTACCATAAACATCAAGTGCTTGCGGCCTTCCCGGCGGAACACCAGCATACGCTTGAAGACGCCAACCATACCCCACCTTAGGGACGGCTGGCGCAGGCAAAATATTGCAGCCATTAATATAAACAGAAGCAACCGAAACAACTGGCCAAACCGCCAAAACTTGCCTTGTATTATTTACGCCATCATATGTGTCAACAAGCGTTTGTAAAAAAAGCGTATTAACTGATAAATAGGCGTAAATCGCGCGGCTTGCCTGATTTATCAAGCTCGTTAACAACGCATCATCAGTGGTTGTCAGCGGCGTTGTTGAATCAGAAAGCCACGTTTTTACATTAGCCAGTGTTGTGAGATTTTCAGCCATTATTTAGCCTTTATTTGTTTAACTTTAATGTCAATTTTTCTTTAGCAGTAGAAATATTATCAGCATCAGATACAACATCCCCTTCTGGCTCGGCAATTGGCGCTTCTATTTCTTGCGCCGCGTCCTGTGGTGCTTCTATCTCTGGCGTCACCGCCGACTCGGCAACTGGTTCATCAGCAACTACAGCCACCTCAACCTTTTTTGCTACCGGTATGCGTTCGATTTTAACTACAGGCATAATCTTAAATCCATGATGCGCAATGAGCATAGTAACAGCCTCGTCTGGCACCTCAATAATTCCTTTTTTATTAGCTTCGTAAGTTATGCCATTAAATGATGCGCTGCTTCCGCCTTTCGGCACTTGTAACTTTATCATTAACTTTCTCCTAAAAAATGGGGCAACATCTACCTGACATTGCCCTAAAAAATTAACCAGCAACTACGTTAGTCAAAATTCCCATCGCAAATGGTGCATAAACAGCAAGAACTTCTTCTGAATATACGCCATATTGACGCTGTCTTGTAACAAGCGGCCAGTCAATTCTATAGTAATCCCTACGTGTAATTACTTCTGCAACCGCTGGAGTATCATTATTCTTATAGTAAGAAGGCAGATTCTCAGCATAGGCAAGAATAGTTCCTGGCGCTAATGTTGGGTGCAACATTACTGGTATTTGAGTTCCACCATTTGTTGAGAATGGGTTGAAATACCAAGTGATTGTACCACCAGCGCTCAAATCATAGCCACGACCATTTACATCTTGATTCATGCGTAGTAATGGTGCGGCAGAGCCATTTAGCACCTTATTACGAATATCAACAAGCTGTTGGCTGTTAACCCAAATAACAGTAGGAGTTACGCGATAAGTATCCCACATGGTTTTTAGCATATTATCAATTTCAACAATTGATGCAGCACCACTCGACGTAAGCGTTGAACCAAGTGATTTATAATAAGCATTATTACCCGCAGTAAATGCGGTTGTCATCATTCCATCAAATGCTGTAACAGGATTGCTACCGCCAGTTCCATCATTCTTACTCGAGTCTTGTGTAACTGCTGAAGCATTTTGCGTGCCACTAACAAGCGGCGTAGACTGCACAAGAGTTGGGTTAGGAGTGATAGTTTGCAATACTTCAGCGCCAACTGATGCGCCAACATACCAAGCATACGCAACAGCGCCGCGGATAGCCGTTGTTGTTGCAGTCATGATCTGCCCTAAAGTAATTGCCTGCGAACCAGCTGCTGACTTCATAGAACTACCGCCATTGATAGAATAAGTATTTCCATCAGCGCCAGTTACAATCTTAGAAGTTGCAACTGCAGCAGTTGAAGAGTTAGTATAACCTTCCTGAGTCAATGCAACAACTATCACTGAATAAGTGGCGCCTGGTAATGTGCCAGTTGTTCCAGCTTGACTTGTAGCTGGCGTTGTTGGCGTGCCAAGGGCGATAGTTTTGTTACCAGCAAGAAGTGTGGTTTCCTCTTTCAACATCATTTTTTCCAAAAGGATAAATGTGCTGTTTGCATTTTCATCTTCAAAGCCCTGCGCAGCAGATTCAGCTTCAAATGTCAGTGCGCTTTCTTCACCAAGGGTTTGGTAAGTCGCCAACACATCTGTTGCAGAATAGCTTAATACGCCAGAACGCTGCCCTTCAGGAACGTAACCCATCGCGTCGAATCCAGAGCCAGTAACGGCTAGAATTGACTTCCAGTGATGTGCAACGCCGTAACCTACAGGCCTGCCAACACGCGGCAATTTATTACGTAAAGGCGTAAGCCATGGCACCAATAACTTAGATGGTGCGCGCAAATCGTAATACGTAAGGCCACCAGCAGTTGTTAATGCTTTATTCATTTGATTTAATGGGTTCCCTAAAGAACTCTTCATTAAACCTAGTGTTTCGCTAGATATTGACATTATAAACTCCATAAAAAAAGCCCCATAAGGGCTTTGTTAATTGATTAAAAAAGGATAGGTTATTTAGCCTGCCCCATGTGTTTGGATAACTCTTTGAACATCATCTCCGGCGATAAATCAGTTCGTTTCATTATGGCCTCGACAGGGCTACTATTACCGGATTCGCCCCCGTGGCTATCATCTTTCAAGACAACTTTTGTAACGCCTTTTGCACCTGCAGGCTGCGCTTCTAAATCACCAATACGTTTATTAAGTGCATCAATAGTAGCAGTAGCCTTTTCAAGCGCCGGAGTAAAAGCTTCCTCGAATTTTTTAGTTAACTCAGCCTTAACTTTAGCAAGTTCGTCTATAGCAGCTTTTTTAGTGTCTGCATCGCCATCCTTACCATCGCCTCCATCCATGCCATCCATTCCGAGGGCTTTCATGCACTCTTGCATTTTGCCGAGATGGTCTTGGGCTGATTCATACATTTTTTGAACATGGCCTTTAGAAGTTACGCTCATTTTAGCGCCGACTTTCCCAAGTATGTCTTTCGCACTTTGAGCCATATCATCGATTGACATTTCCATATCTTCGCCATCAACTTCCTCTTCCATAATTTCAGAAGCAATAAAGCTTTTGAGTTTATCAATAACCATTTTTAAATCACTTAACTGCTCTGGCTCATTTTCACCTTCAAATTTTGCCTCATATTCCTCGTGATTTAATAAGCACATTATAGTGCATAGCGCTTCTAGCGCGCATTTTGCATCCCATACTTCATCGCCGCCATATTTCTTTAATTCTGATATAGCTGATTTTTTAGCTTCCGCACCCTTATCAGAGCCATCCCATCCTTGCGGCAAATCACCAGAAGATCCTAACGCTTTGGCTCTTTCAATAATATGAGCTTTCGCTTTTGCTGGATCTTTAGCGCGGCCATATGCATGGATAGCATTCTTAAGGTCTTGTTTCGTTTTGATGGGGAATGAGCCATCAGGGAGCGCCTCGCCAGCATCTGCCGCTTTTTGGCGCTCGTCTGTCGAAAAGTCGCGTTTACCAAATTCGTTAGTTGCCGCTTTGGCATTGCCGTCCTTCTCAGTATTCGCATGATCTTTGCCTTCTGTGTCGCTTTCATCTTCATTATCACCTGTTTCGCCATCCCCATCTGGGCTTGTACCATATTCGCCATTTGCTGGAGCTGTATCTTTCTTTTTAGCAAGCTCTTCATTATGTGCAACTGCAGCGGCTTTACTAATATGGAAGCTACCATCTTTTGCTTTCCAGCCCTGCACTAAATCTTCTTGCGTGTTATCTATTTTAGCCATTTTATCAATCTCCTGAGTTTTAAATTTACGCATTTCGGTGCCTCCACCAGTTTTCATCACTTCAAAAGTGGCGGTTGGCAAACATGGATTATCAACGAGGGAAATTTCAGAAGGGTTTGCAGTATATTTTTTATAATCGCCATCAGTCCACTTTTTTACATAAGCACCGCCTTGCGAAAACCCCGTATAAACACCTTCAATAACTTTCTTCCATTCGTCATTATCAATAACCTTTGCGCAGATTTCAATTTGCTTTTCTGCATCGTTAAATTCAACTTGCGTAACCTTGCCAGCAGCTATATTAGCGTGCATAGAACGAAGGTTGCCTTTGCTTTTACCATCACTTGCTTTTTCAATGCGTGCACTCCAAGCCTTATAATAAGGCACGGTGGTAGCATAATCGCATATCTCGCCAGAACTGTCAGGCATTTCTGCCGTAGCAATGCCATATACAAGCCGCTTTTCCTCATCCACTTTGCGGATAGGAATAAAAATATTAAACTTAGACATATTTAATCATTCCTCTTCAGAATTATCTTGATTTTCTTCTTTAACTTCCTCTGCCGCAATCGTACATTCGCAGTTGCTAGTTATAATGGACTCTGCTATATACCATCCATCAACTGTTTCGAGATTATAAACATGACCCCTAAATTCACTAACGATCAAATCTATAATTTTTACAAATCTTATTTGTCTGGCGAAAGCAGTGTCATTATCGCTAAGCGAGCCGGATGTCATAGCGGAGTTTTGCGTAGATGCTTCAAAAGACTCGGACTTACTGTTCGCACTAAAAGTCAAGCCCAATTCGCTGAGGCTCGACTCAGCAGTACTGAAAGTCGACAAATCAGAGCTGCAGCCGCCAACAACGCTATCAAAGGCAGAAAAGTTCCTTACAACGAACTCTTGCAACGCGCTCTTACTAATCAATCTACTTTCACCATTGCCAAGCTCACTGGCTCTGAAAAAATCATTTTCAACTTTATTCAAAACTGCGGAATTATTAATTTCCAAGTTGCTGTTGGCATTTACAATGTTGACTTCACCATCAATAACTCCATCGCCGTGGAAGTGTTCGGTGGTGGTTGGCATAGTGGCGGAAACGCCGCCACACGCCATCAAGAGCGAATCAAATATCTGCTCAATTCTGGTTTCGATGTAGTTATTATTTGGGTTGACCAGCGAAGATTTATTAATACTGATGCATTGTGCAAGACTATCGCCAATCTTCAAATCCTTAGCGAAAATAAATCCTCTATTCGTCAATATAGGGTGATTTCTAGTAACGCTAAAATTATTACTGCCGATATTAACAGTGATAATTTCCCCCTCAAACCAACGCCTATACGCTCTAGTAACTCCCAGAGCTGATATGTTAGTACCCTCTATAAAGCAGTTTGGATGTGCTAGCGGTGCGTCGTCACCGCTTGGAAAGTCATCATCCAAATCAATAAGCCCAGCGTCGCCGTTTTCTTGGCAGTCATCGCACGGATCTTCATCAGGTATCCAATATTTCTTAAGTTTCAGCCCAACAACATCGCGAGCCGCCTTATAACCTTCGAGTGCGCCTTGGCTATTAGCAGTCCCGATTTCCGTGGCTGAAATTAAATCAGCACGCTCCGGACTAAAAGCCGCGGCACTTTCAATATTATTTGCTATCTCATCGCGTGTAAGGCTGTTATTTAAGCCGTCAACAATAAGGCTTTGTATTTCATCGCGGGTTGCTTGGGTTATAACCCACTCAGCCTTTGGATTTTCTACAAGCTCACCATCAACCCATTTCATACCAACCATTTCAGCGCCACGGTCGGCGGCATAACTAACCGCGCGGTCAAATACCCTATTAAAAAGAGCATCAGATTCTGGCGCTTGAATAAATAGCAATGCTTGCAACGCGCTATCCTGCGCAACGTCATTTAACGCATCGGTAACATCGTAAGCAATTTGCGTCATAGCATTAAGATTAATACTATCAGCAATTGACTTTGCTTTTTTATTGTTATCAGCCGCCTTATTTTTAGCCAACCGCTTACCAAGCTTTGTTTTTACTTGCTTGGCAACGTCTTTCCCTGTTTTTTCAAGGATAGGAACTAAAATTTTATTTAGAGCCGCACGCCCTTTTAGGGTTGCGGCTCTACGAAAGGGGCGGGCTTTCGCTTACCTCTCTTTACAAGGTTTGCGTAAGCTAATTTTTGCGCAACAGATTTTTTGCCTGCAGTTTTATCATCATCATTAGGCTGCTGGGTATTATCGTGCGTATTATCATTTGTATTATCGCCTTCGTCACTTGCGCCTGAAACTGGCGGCATATAACCAACGGGCACGTATCCTGTGTTTGTGGCAAGCATTGGCGTTGAGAAAACTCCCCCGAGCGTTTCGTCGCCGAGATCGGAGCGTATCTGGTCAATCGAGCGTATCCCAGCCTTTACATAACCAATATTTATTGTTGATGCTTCAAGCGCATCTTGCTCTTTGTCATTTAGCCAAACAAACTCTAAATCAGGCGCTTGGAAATCTTCACGAATAATTCTATCCATGAACCGCTTAAACCAGTGCTGTGTTGGAACTATGCCTTCCTTTTCAGCAGTATCTTTAGAAGTTTCGGCGGTTGCGCGATTAACTTTTGTTACAAATGGCTCTGGCGAAATTGAAAAAGCAAAACAAATTTTTCTTGCAAGCCACTCATCTAAATCATTTTTAAGCGGCGCCTCTTTAACGGCCTGATATTTAGCGCCCTGTGGCACGAATACCATTTTAGAGCGCTCTTCTAAATTACCCTCACGCATTGCATTGAATGATGTTGCGAAGTCAACTATTTGTTGCGGGGTATATTCTTTAGGTAACTCTAAAAATCCTTGCGGTATATTACCCATTGTAAAATATGACAATTGCTCAATCATACGGCGAATTTGCGTATTAACTGTAATAATAATCTGCTCAACTGGGCTAAAACCGTAAGGTGTCCACGAGCGTGGATTGCGTTGTAAATATAATAATTCGTAAGCCGTATAGTCAACAGCTGGGATACCCTTTAAAATCTGCTGATAAGCAGGCTCTGGCACCATTGGCATACGACCGTCGGCATTAATTTTTAATGCTATTGTAGCAGCATCAATAATATCAAGGCTATATAAACCACCTTTTTTATTTGGACGACGATAAACAACCGCCGCATCAAGCACAAACGAATCTTCAAGAATCATGCGAAGCCACTGGCTCCAGTCGTGCTGCTTATCAGGATATTGTAAAAAATCCGTTATTTCTTTAATTTTAGCAGAAAAATCTGTATTTTCAGCCGCATCATCGTTCCTTGGCGCAATAGCCCACGGTAATGCTTCAAGCTGATCTTTACGTGTTTCTATTACAAGCCTAAGTATATCACAATTTTGCGCGAGGTTGCGCAAGTCAGCAAACATGCCCGGCTCATATGGGCGAGGCGGAACATTAATGTTGTAGCCATTTTGATAATCAAATTGGCGACCACGCACTGTATCTGGAGCAATAGGTACCAAAGGGTCAAGTGGGGACATCCACACTTGCTGAATACCTTTTATAGTATTCGTTACCCTTTGACTAAAATTAGCTAAAAAGCCAGAGGTAGTTAAATCTGTAACTTTCCCGCCTTTTGACATTTATTTTGAATCCTTAAAATTAAAAGTAACCCGCCGGTTTGAGGGTGCGCTTGCGCGTATAGCCTTGGCGGGGTTTATTAATTAATTACACGCCTAAAATTGCAATTGGAGTTGTAACATTCAGCTGTATTGCAGCAGAAGCTGGGAATGTTGCAAATGATGTTGTCATATTAGTAACTGGATAGGTCTGGCCAGTTATTGCAATGCCTGAAGACGCTTCAGCAGAAACTGTAAGCGCGTGAGCTGCAGTATCAGAACCAATAAGTGAATTAAGGCTGCTTGCATAAATTGCAGTGCTGCCAGTAACTGATGGCATTGTGCTTGATGCTGTAAAGATAGAGCCAACCCAGTACCAACCAGATGCAAGCGCAACGGTAAGCGCACCTGATGTTGCAACAGCGGTTGTTGTCGCGGCAAGATCACCAGAATCTGTACCGGCAACAATAGCACCTGGATAACCAGCGCCATTATCAGCAAACAAAGCAAAGCGACCTTTACCGCCAGTTTGACCAGTTGTTGAGCCAAGGCTAAGCGTAGCAAGGGTTGTGCCAGCAGGAATATAGACTGGATAAGCATAAAGAGTGCCAAGCACTGTCAGAACAGCCGCCTGAGTTGAACCGGCTGGAATACCATAGAAACGACCCGCTACAAATGGTAAGCCAAGACTTGAAGCTGAACCAATAGCTACCCATGTTGCTGCGTTGGTTGTAACCGCTTCAGCGCGATATTCGATACCAGTGTTTTTATTAAACCAGCTTGAGCCAATTGCGTAACCCTGAGTGTTATCATTAGTAGAGCCAGGATTTGTAGTAGCAGTAAAATTACTCAATCCACCATTAAGCGGCATTGGGATACAACCAGCAGTATAAAGATCATCAAGATCAAAACCAGAAGTTGGAACGCCAGTTATAATAGCATTAACATTTGATGTGTAAGCATTGCCACTGCGCGCTGTAACTGTTTGAAATGCGCTCGGTGCTTTTAAAGATATTGTCATTTTATAACTCCATTTGTTAAATTATTTTTTTGATAAAGTTTTGTAATATTGTAGAAAGCCATCAAATTGGTTTTCCGTCATAAGCTCCGTAAAAGCCCACACGCAAGCATCCAGTCTATCTGGCGAATCTTTTGAAATTGCCGGATTCCATTCGCAAAGCTGGTCTTCAAGTTCGGCAAACATGCCAACATGATGCACGCGCTTTTGTTCGTATAATGCGCTAATCGGCTCCGCCCTTGTTTCTTTTCCCCGGCTTGCATGAACTTTTTTATATGCAACATTCGGATCAACGGTTCTAATAATGGCTTCAATCATATCGCCACCATTATTTGCCTCGCCAATTATTCTATCGGCTTTCCAATGATGGTAAAGCCTAACCGCCTCTTTGGCCCAAGCGTCGGGGCTACTAATTCTTGATTTGTCATCTAAAACATAACCATGCACCTTACCGTCAATCGTAGCAATGCCTGCAACAATTATGCCGCATTCGTCACTATTTTCATTCGAGGAGGCGCTCGGGTCTAAAGCAATGATTATCCTAGTTAAATTCGGATAAACACGAACTCTCGTTTCTTCTATATTATCACGAGTCCAAAGCGCGCCAGGGTTATCAAGCAGCAATTCCGCGTTAAGCTCTTGGCGCCCCATTCGAGTGCCTTCGTACTTAGCAACGATTTGCTCCATGAAATTTTTAGCTAGGTTGGCCTTATTATCATAAGTGCTGCCGCGCGTAACAAATGTTGTTGGACTGTTAACTAAATCTTTAATAAGTTTTGTTGGCCTTGGCGTTGTCGTGACAATCGCCTGCGGATTATCTCCCAAACGCAACCCAAGTGACGCCTGATCCCACGCCTCTGGGTAACGCCAAGCGGCGACTTCGTCGGCCCAGAATTTCATATGCTGCTTGCCACGAAGTCTTTCGGGTTCATCAGCGGTAAATATCAGACTTTCAGCGCCATTAGGCCACAAAAGTTTTCTATCTTGTTTTAAATAACGTGGGCGCTCATCTTTGGGGCATATATTCAATATACCAGATTCGCCCTGAATCATAATAGAGCGCGCATCATCAGAAGTTGCGCCTATTAAATTCACATATCTGTAAGTTTTTATCCATTCGCGAACAGTTTCAGCACCTGTGCGAGTTTTCCCCCACCCACGACCTGCAAGTGGCATCCAAACAACCCACGGTCTTGATATAGGTAGCTTTTGATCTGGCCTTGCATTCCAATCCCAGTCGTACAGAAGCTTATATGCTTGATCTTCTGTCAGCGCATTAATCTTCTCTATCTGCTCCGCCATCGGGAGCTGTTGAAATTGTTCTGCGTAAGAGAGCTGCTTTTGCATCAGTATATTCTATCGGGCCACCATTTGCGCCTGTAATTTCACTTGTAATTTTATCGCCATATTTTTTAGGCTTCATTTTGCCCATAAGCCATTTACGAGCCTCAATGCGCAATTTTGAACGCTGCACATGCTCGCCATTTAATACCCAGCCAGCAGACTGACCATCTTTATCAAATTTTTCCATCCAGTCGTTAGCGCCATCATCAGCAATCTCAATAAGATCCTCATTAAATGCTTCAGCTTGCTGTTCTTTCGCGCGCGTGTATTGGTCTAAAAAATCTGGCTGAGAAATACACCAATTCATAATAGTAGCTTTACATGGCATGCCGCTAACCTTAGCGATAGCGCGTAAGCTATAGCCTTCTGAAATAAGCAAGCAAATTTTTGTCCCTAACTCTGAAGTATAAATGGTATCTGCCATATAATTTGAAAGATGGTAGCGGGTGTTGGAATTGCACCAACGACTTTCCGGGTATGAACCGGACTATCTGCTACTGATATAACCCGCAATAATTAGACATAATTTTAAGTATTATGAAAACTATAACATCGCCGACTTTTTAAGTCAACTATTTAATTCTCTCAATAACTGTTCTTTTTGTATTATTATAAGTTATAATAGAAAATCTTTTATCACGCAAAGAGCCTGTTTTTGTAATATCACACAACATATCAAATTTTTCAAAACTAATTGATAAAGCGGTACATTGAATATGCTCGCCTCTTTTTAATCTTCGCAAAATATTACACATCATTACATCGGTAGGGACGATTTCTTTATTAGTTTTAATGATTTTTAATAATTTCGCAGTCATTTCAAACCTTTCATATTTTATTTTAACAGTTACTATTTTGCGATACACCCATAAACATCTGCCAGTATATCAAGGGTTTGCTTGAGTCTAAACATTAATTGTGCACGCCTATAACCATTTCTAGCATCTTTAGCGTTAATGGAAATTTCCTGCAAAATCACCTGTTCAACTAATGCCTTTTCATGCCTACAAGCCCTTATACCACGCTCATATTGTTTCATTGCATGGATTTGTCGCGTACTTATTTCGCGCTCCTTGGCACTACCATCAACGCGCTCCCTAACTTCATAGGAATGATTTTCACCCCAAGCTATAACCCAGTATTCATATAGTTGCTTGCCAGCGTCATACTGAGCTAAACTTAAATAGCCACGCTCATACATTGATTCAATGGGGGAAATATTACTGACACGTGCACGTTGCTGGCCTTCAACCACAACAATTTTCAACCCTTTATGCTTAAGTATTTCGGGAGTGCCAACATCGCCATATTTAATTATCTTTGGCATCTGCAGCTCCTTGCGCTTTTAGGATTTTTTCATAAAGCTCGGCACGATAAACCTTAAAATTATTAAAAGGGCTAAACCCAAGCTTTACACGATTACTTTTAATATCTAAAATATAAAACCTTAACACTTGGCCATCAGGCAAAACAACGGCTATGCCATCGTCTTTTAGTTTACGCTCTATTTCCAGCATCTAAAATCCTTTTTTAGATTAAAACGGGATGTTAACCTTTTGCGA
>WNFQ01000321.1_pt1 | contig 35763 bp, 36 predicted proteins | sample 5400171 | NCBI WGS metagenome assembly WNFQ01 (sample SAMN13153356, study PRJNA577476) | soil metagenome | isolation source: 20 cm soil under Madrone tree | place: USA:California | collected 2016-06-14
CGGCTTCGAGGTTTCGCTTTCCGGCAGATCGCGAAATTTGAAAATGTCTCTTAGCGCCATTGGATCGACAATTTATTCGCGAACCATTTCGGAGTTAGCGCGACTCGAGCGAGAGAAAACCGCGCGCGGCCAGCCGGGCACAAATAGCAAGAGTATTAGCATCGCGACTTTCGTTCTCGGCAATCATGCAACGAATCTCCGGAATACTAAATGCGCGGCAATCCAGGATCGATTCCGATTCGTCGCGCACATAGTCCGGAGACTGCACGACCGGGCGGGCAAGGAAAAAGTAGCCGCGCTCGTCGGTAAAACCCGGCGACGAGAAATAGTGACCGAGCGCGATGAGGTCGCCGTCTTTGGCCAGCTCGTAGCCAGCTTCTTCGCGAAGTTCGCGCAACGCGACTTGTTCGATTGTTTCTGGCGTGGAGTGGCCGGGATCATCCGCCTTCGCCGAGACTACGGCGGACAAGCCGTCCCCGGCTATGACGCTGTCGATCTGGCCGGAAGGCATTTCCCAAATGGCCTCGTGAATCGGAATGCGTTCCTGGCGAATGAGAACCATTTTTCCATCATGCGTCATCGGCACGATAATGACGGCGGCTTTGCGATGCACGATCGTCCATGAACGCGGATCGCTTCGCGCGGGCGTCTGCACGAGATTGGTCACAACTTCAAGATGCGCGTTGGCGAATTGGCGCTCACTCGAAATCGTTTTCCAGCCGCTTTCTTTCACGCCACAAAGTGTAGCGGTCGCTGTCCTCAGCGGCAAACCGCGCGTTTCGCCAACGCTTGATCTGCCCCGCAATATTCGCGGTATTGAACCTTCCTTTTCGCATTTTTTAACCACGAATGGACATCAATGAACACGCATTCAGAAAACGACTTCCGCCCATCACCCAACGGATGTAGAGCGCGTTACAGTTGCAGAGACGTATTTTGCGTCCGCCAGCGGGAATTTCCGTAGTTCGATCGTGACCTTCTGCATTGGGAACGTTTTTAGCAAATGCATGGCGAGCCGATCGGCCAATGTCTCGATCAGATTCAAAGACTGATCCCGCGCGAAACTCTTAGCCTCTTCAGCGACGGCCGAATAATTGATTGTCTTGTCGATCTTGTCTCCTAAATCTGGCGCTTCGCGATAGGGCCAAATCGAGATGCTGGCCGTTAGTCGCTGCGGAGTGGCGCGCTCGTCTTCGGGAACACCGATACGAGTAGAAATCTCAAGTTGTTCGATGTGAATCCGGTCGGAGAAAGGGTGTGGCTCGTTGGGCATCGGGCAAGATTACTGCGCCGCGTGGCAGAGCAACACTCGTTTCGCACGCACGGCGGTTCAACAAACCGTCGAGCGGGCGATCGAGGTCACTCGCCCTTACCTTGACGTGATGACCTGCGCGTCGACTTTGATCACGCAATGAAAACCGTCTGGCGCGTTTTTGCTTATCTGAAGCGGTACCCGTGGATGGCTGCGGCGACGCTGACCTGCGCGATTTTGAGCACGGTAACGGTGATCGTGTTCCCGGGTGTAACGAAGTGGATCATCGACGACGTTGTGCGCGCGAATCGCCCGGACAGATTGCTGCCTCTCATTGCACTGGCGGCGGTCGCGTTTGTGCTTCAGCACGTATTCAACGCGCTGCGGATCATCCTAAACAACACGTTCGAGCAAAAAGTCATTTTCGATCTGCGCAGCGATTTGTATTCGCACATTCAATTGCTGCCGTTGCGCTGGTTCGACAATCGCGCCACGGGCGATCTGATGACACGCGTGATCGAAGATGTGAACTCGGTCGAGCGCGTGTTGATCGATGGAATTGAGCAGGGCGTGGTCGCGGTCCTGCAAATCGTGATCGTAACGGCGGTGATGTTTTATTTGAACGCAAAACTCGCATTGCTCGCACTGACGCCGTTTCCGTTCCTCATCGCCGGTGCGCTTACTTATACATTGACAGCACATCGTCGCTATCGTTTGCAGCGCCGCGCTGCCTCAGCCATGAACGCACTTCTGCATGACAACCTTTCCGGAGTTCGTCAGATCAAAAGTTTCGCGCGCGAAGGACAAGAACATACGCGTTTCAATCGGGTGAGTGCGCAGTTGCGACAAGCCACGCTGGTGGTGATGCGGGTTTGGGCGATCTACAGCCCTTCGATGTCGATGTTCGAGGCATTCGGCGCGGTGCTGGTGCTTGGGTTTGGGAGTCACGCCGTGTTGACGGGCGCAATGCAGATCGGCGATTTGGTCGCGTTCCTCATGCTGACGGCATTTCTCTACGATCCAATCAGCCGGTTGCATCAGCTAAATCAACTGGTGCAAGCCGGGCGCGCGGCAGGTGAACGTGTCTTTGAGATTCTCGACGAACCCGCCGAGCCCGGGGTTGTAGCCGGGATCAAGGACCGTGGCCGCGCGCGAATCCTCGGTGATATTCGCTACGAAAACGTGAGCTTCAGCTATGCCGAGGGACTGCCCGCGCTCAGTCACATCTCCTTTCATGCGCCGCCGGGGGCGACCATCGCACTCGTAGGAGCGACGGGCGCTGGGAAATCGACGCTGGTGAATCTGCTGGTGCGCTTTTACGAATTCAGCAGCGGCGAGATTTATGTGGATGGCAGACCGATCCGCGAATACGCGCTGCGAAGCTTGCGTGAAGCGGTCGGTGTCGTGACGCAGGAAAGTTTTTTGTTCAACGGCTCGATTCGTGAAAATCTTTTGATGGGAAAGCCGGATGCGAGCGATACAGAATTATGGCGCGCCGTGGATGCGGCGAACGCGCGTGCATTCATCGAGAGATTGCCGGCTGGCCTGGAAAGCGTGGTCGGCGAGCGCGGCGTAAAGTTAAGCGTCGGCGAGAAACAGCGTTTGTCGATCGCGCGTGCGCTTCTGAAGGATCCGCCGATTTTAATCCTCGACGAAGCGACGGCAAGTGTGGACACGGCCACGGAGCGGTTGATTCAAGAAGCTCTCGAACGCCTGATGTTTCACCGCACCTCCATCGTCATCGCCCATCGGCTCTCAACCATCGTGCGCGCGGACCAAATTCTCGTGCTCGATCGCGGCCGGATCATCGAACGGGGGACGCACGACGAATTGCTCGCCTTCAACGGAAAATACGCGCGATTGTGTGAGCAAAGCTTGCTCGAAGTCTCAACCGAATCCGAACTGGAGACCCCGACCGCAACGATGATTGCGCCAATTCCCGCGCCAGACGAGCAATTGCCGGTCTAGTTCACGGGCTCGGAGACACGCCCCGAAGTTCCTGGTATTTTCGCTCGAGCTCCTGATAACGCTGTTCGCTTTCCGCAAGAACGCGCCGTTCCTCTCGCAAACTTTGCTCGAGGTCGCGAATCCGCTCCTGGAGACGAATCGACATCCCGACCGCGGCAGGCTCCGTCGCACCAGCTGTTTTATTTTCGCCTATGACTGCCTCGGCATTTGCTCGGGCTGCTTCGAATAAGGCCGGCATTTCTCGAATTTGCCGTCGCGTACCGTCACGGGCATTGATGAGAAAGGTTTCACCATTGATCTCGCCGAGCCGAATGAATTCCTGGATCGCGCCGAGCGTTGTTGGTCCGTAATACTGCTCACTGGTGACTTCGACCAGCCAGTCCATGCCCAATTGTGGCAACATTGGCGCTTTCATCCACGTTTGTTGATCGTTAGAAAGTGCGTCGTGGGGTGCGATTTGCGCGGTCGACGCCCAGTGCGCCAGTTGATCAAAACGCAGCGGACCAAAAATGCTGCCATCCTCATGTTTCCGCAGAAACCAATTTTGACTCATCGCTTCTCTTAATCAGTTGGTGGCGGAAGCAGAAGGCGCGGGCGAAGGCGAAGTTGGAATGATGATGGTTTGCCCAGCCTGCAATTTGCGGCCGTCTTCGATGTGATTGAACTTTTGCAGTTCGTCCACCCCGACTTTGTACATTTTGGCGATCGAGGTGAGCGTCTCGCCACGCGCAACCGTATGCGTGTTACCACCTGTCGCATGGGATGCAGATTCGGCCGGAGCTGCGGGAATTGGAGATGAAGAACTATTCTCTCCAGGAGTGTTCTCCCCAATCATTATGCCCGGACGGATGTGCGAAAGCTGCTGCTCCAGTTTGAGGATTTCCTGAGAGAGCGCGTCGATCTTTGCGTTCTGCTCGTCCATTTTTTTGGCCAATGCTTCAAGTTGGGCCGCATCGAGCGACTTGGGGGACTCCGGCGGGGGCGTCTGAGCAGAAACAGCCGAAAGGAGCGAGAAGCTCAAAGAAAGCGTTGCAAGGAAGATAGCAACTGACTTCATCGGGCCAAACTTTGCCATTAGCGACTTCGTCTGGCAAGCTTGCCTGGTGCGCGCCAAAGCGCTACGGCGACGGTGCCAGCGAAGCGTCTACGCTTTGCGCAGCTTGCCTTTCCAATATTTCCCCTTAAATTTTTTCATGCCTGAGCGTATCCAAAAGCCGGTCGATCCAATTCCGTGGGGCCCCAAACAAGGCGATGGCGGCGGCCCACGTTCGCCGGACGTCTCGCGGCCCGACACGAAGGATCTCTTAAAGAAAATGCGCAAGGTCGATCCCAATCAATCCAAGCGCTATCGCCAGCGCACCGGCCAATAATGGAGTCGTTCCCGGTGGCGTTTGACCAGAATTTTTCTGGCACGGCAGACGATTTTCCCGCGCTGCTACGGCGCAAGGGCCTGCTTGCTCCAGCAGCGGCTTTTAATCCAGCGCCGCAGGGTGGGACGCCTCAGCAAAAATCCTTCCAGCCGACAGAGGCGACTACAATTCTTGCTTTCAAATTTTCCGGCGGCGTGCTGGTGGCGGGCGATCGACGCGCGACGGCGGGCACCACGGTTGTCTACGATCGTGCCGACAAAGTTTTGGAAATCGATCGCCATTCGATCATGGCTATTGCTGGCGTGCCCGCGACGGCCTGGGAAATGGCGCGCGTACTCGAACATTCATTCCAATACTTTCGCCGGACACAGTTACAGGAAATGAGCGTCGACGGGAAAGTGCGCGCGCTGTCCAAGCTCTTGCGGGACAATTTCGGCTTCGTCATGCAAGGCGTCGGAGTAGTGGTCCCGATTTTCGCGACCTACAATTCTCATCCAAAACCCGAGGCACGACTTTATTTTTACGATGCAATGGGAGCGCAGTTTGAAGCAACCGATTACGCTGCAACCGGGTCGGGATCGCCTGCCGTCCGTGGGATTCTTTATTACGAAAATAATTGGGGCGCAAAGCCGCTGCAAAAATTGAGCGAGGACGCGGCGGTATCGATTGCGTTGCGCGCACTGGATACGGCCGCAGAGTCCGACACATCCACTGGCGGCGTGGACCGCGGCGGGAAGATTTACCCGCTCATTAAAATTGTATCGGCCGAAGGCATCACCACGTTGCCAGATCGCAAAATCGCTGCCGTCTTCAAGGAAACGGTTGCATGATCGAAGAACCGTATCGTTGGGTTGAAGCGATCGCCAACCGTCGCGAGTACATCGAAGCGCAACTCGCTTCGGGCAGCCCGATCGCGGCGCTCGGTTATCGCGACGGTATTTTATTTCTCACGCTCGGACAGACGCGGCAGAAGATTTTCGAGATTTACGACCGGATCGCAATGGGTGCGATCGGTCATCCGGGAGATATCGAGCGGTTACGGATGGCGGCGATCGAACTGGCCAGCACAGAAGGTTTCACTCGTTCCGCGGCGGATGTTTCGCTGCGACGGCTGGTGCACTATTCGCTTAGTCCGCTGATGAAAGGGGCCTTCGAACAGGTTTATGGCGCACCCTATCTGGCGCGGATGCTTTTTGCAGAGGTGGGCGAACGGCCGGAGGCAGATTTGTTCCTGCGCGTGGAGTACGACGGTGAGATTGCAACCAACGGCGCCACCTTTGCGCAGGCACGCCAGGATTTCGCGGTGCTTAGCGGGACACGGCAATCGAGAGAGTCGATGGAAGCATTCCTCAAAGCGGAACATGCGCCGGGCGCCAGTTTTGAAACGGCGCTGAAATCCGCGCTCGACGCATGGAGCATCGGGCACATGGCTTTACAGACAACCGATGCAAAGGAACTCCCCGAGCGCGCAGCCGTTGCCAAATATCGACAGGAACGACTCGCGCATACCGGCATCGAAGCGGGGATACTTGAGCGCGAAGCGGGCAGGGCAATTCGTTATCGGCCGTTATTGGATAAGGACTTACGCGCTTTGATTAACGAATAAGATATGGAGAGAGATGTTCGCTCCAAGACGCATGAGACAAAAGATTCGGAGCATATTGGCGTTCTTAGCCTTGTTGCTCATGATCGGGTCTTTCATCTGGATGGAGCGGACCTCGAAACCGGCACCCACGGCAAGACCCAGAGCAGAGCAACAGCCTTCGCCAAGCCCTAAGCCTTTCGCAGTGGTTGTTCTTGATCCCGGTCACGGCGGACAAGACTCCGGCGCAATGTGCGGCGGCGTCTTGGAAAAAGACCTGACTCTGGACGTGGCGCGGCGAATCGATCGATTATTGGAGGCGGAGGGAATTGCGACCGCAATGACACGTCTGGGCGATACGTACGTCTCGCTGGCGGATCGTGCAGCCTTCGCTAACCGGGTAAGGGATTGTATTTTCGTCAGCATTCATTTCAACGAGGATAACCGGCCGGTTTCCACTGGCGTAGAGACCTATTATGCCGCCCATCAAATCACCACGGGCTCGTTCCTGGCTTCGTGGCTGCCTTTCTTATGGCGAGGTCTTTCCGAATCGCCCAATCTTGAAAGTCAAAATCTGGCCGGTTTCATTCAGGAAGCGCTAGTCGCGCGCACGCGAGCTCTCGATCGCGGGATAAAGCCGCGACAATTTTTTGTGATCGCCAACGTGACTTCGCCGGCGGTTTTGGTTGAAGGAGGATTTCTCACCAACAAAGAAGATATTTCCAAGCTGGCGAGCGAAGATTATCGCGAGGAAATCGCCGCAGCCGTTAGCGACGGGATTTTGCGTTATCGCGATGCAGTATTGCAGCGTCAGTCAACACTGGCAGCGACAGGTCCGGGAACGCGCTGAATAAGCAAAAAAGTAGCGGCGTCAAAAGAACATCGAAATGAAGGCCAAAGTGGCGGCGCTGATCTTCCTTGGATTGGTTGTGCTTGTGCAAGCGGACCAAATCATCGAAAGCGTGCAGCAGGCGTTAAAGGACCAGGGCTTTTATTATGGCGAGATTACCGGCGAAACGAATGCAACTCTGACTGCCGCGATTCGCCGCTATCAAATTCGCAATGGGCTCCAGATAACCGGTGAGCTCAATACGGAAACGCTGCGTTCGCTTAAAATTGATTCTTCTGCCTCTACACAACCGGCGGCAAAGCCTACCTCATCCCCTGGCCCTGGGGCACGCGATCTGGGCGAGAAATCTCCCAGCGACACCGCCGCGGTGCCTCCCCAGCCAGACCAGCCTCTTGCCAACGCTCCGGAAGATCGACAACTCTATCCGTCTAATCCCGTGCCTTCTGGCACTTCACCAGGAGGAGGACTCCTTGCTGGAACTCCCTACGAGACTGCCCCGTCCGATGTGCAACGCAATGTGGTAGTTTCCGCCCAAATAGCGCTGGCGCGTCGTGGTCTCTTTCGAGAGACCATCGACGGAGCCTATGGACCGGCAATGGAATTTTCGCTGCGCGCCTATCAAGCGCGGACGAGACTTCCGGTGACAGGCCGGCTGGATCTGGAAACGCTTGCTGCGCTTCGATTGTTGCCGGGCGCACGCGCACCGATCTACAATCCGTCGCGTCTGCCTGCGCGTTCTCGGCCACAGCCACCGGTACACGGTGAGTGGATTCCTGAATAGGGCCAGGAATGCTCAGTGGGTCGCAGCCGTGACAGTAATCACGACTTCGCGCTATCGAAGTGCACCGACTGTAGTTCAGCGAAAACTGTCCCGACAAAAATTTGTGCTTCGATGCGAAGCAGAATTCGGTTGGTGTCATCCGAGACCCAGATCGTGGCGCGGCGAAATTTCCGGTGCGGTTCCAACTCAAGATGCTTGCCGACCCGGTTAAGTTGCAAATCGAGTTTTATCGCGTCGTAAGTGCCGGCGTGCACCGAGATTTTTTCCCGGCCAACCACCGTAATGGTGGCAACATAAGCGTTGGTCCCGGGATAAACGACCACGCGCTGAACGCTGTGCTCTCCAAGTGGCTGGCTCCGCACATAAAGCATGGCCGAGTGCAGATCAAACAGATTGGGAAAAGCAAATTGGCGCGTCTTTGTTGCGACAGCGCCGGCCTGGGTATCTGTTCGTGCGGAAGTTACACCGTTATTTGTAAACGTGAGATGCGTGGCAACTTCTTTTGATCGATAATTCTCTGCTTGTCGGCTTTCGATTGGGTGCAGTGTTTGCGCATTGGCAACCGAATGATAATTCGCGTCCAGTTTCCACCAGAAGCGGACGAGGCCGATCGTCCGCCCTGTTCCATCAAGCTGAAATTTATCACCGGATGGTTTTGTAAAGTGGACCTCGCCAGCAGCCGCAGTGAATCCAGACCATCCGAAGCGATAGGTTGCACGGAGAGGCCGAGGCTCCGGAAAATTTCCAGGCGGATCTTTGCTGATCGTCGACTGCCAATTCGCCGCAAGCGACCCTGAACAGAACGCGAGAAGGATGATGGCCGTGCACTGTTTTGACCGAAATCGCGTTCGACACACAACCAGGCTCCGAACGGATATTTCTCCAGTTTGCAACCGCCTACGAAATGTTTCCGGCCGGCGTGTACGGCTATCTTTCACCTGTACGAAGAAATACACGCGAGTTTTGCTCGCGTGTATTCCGGACTTGTCGAACTTAGATTAAGGTTTCGAAGCTCTTGCCGGAGTCGGGGATGGACCGGTCGAGGTTTTCTCGAGTGAACTTGCGCGGCCTGGCTTATTTAGCACGGTCATAATGTCATTCGTGAAGTCAAAGCCGTCGGGGGCATACATCACAACAGGGACGCCGTTCAGGCTCATGCCCGATTTGTCAAACACCAGGTCCATTTTATTGTCTCTGACTTTCGTCATCACCACGTCGGTGATTTCCTTCACGATACCTTCTCGCATATGCATCTGCTGCTCTTGCAATTGCCGTTCGCGGGTTTGACGGAAGTCGTTCATTTCCCGCTCCATATTTTTGATGTTGGCAATTTTGTCGTCGCGCTCCTTTGCCTTTTGCGACTTGGCATCGGCACTTAGCGCTGGAGCATCCAGTTGCTTGTTCAGGTTATTGACCTCATCTAGCGCCTTTTTATAGGACTCCGCTCGATCATTAAATTCTTTCTGCGCGGCAGTCGCAGCGTCCTTCATTTTCGCCTCCGCGTCCTTGGTCTTGTTGTATTCCTTAAATGCGCGCTGCATATCGACAGTTCCGATTTTCAGTGTGCCTTGCGCAAAAGCCGCGATCGGCAAGGCCAGCGCCAAAGTAACGATTGTAGAGAGAAGTTTTTTCATAAGACAGAGATAACGGTGGTCGGAACCGCGTTAGACTGCAACCATTTATATTCGTTCAAAATTGATAGCCCACACTGAAGTTGAACTTCCCGCCGTGGGTGGTCGAGCTATCGCGCTGGAGCGGAATACCATAGTCAAGCCGCAGAGGACCAATCGGCAAATCGAGGCGAACGCCAATGCCGATATCGGAGGCGATATCATGGAAGCCAAAAGCCCACGATTTACCATTGACGAAACCGGTATCGTAAAAGATCGCGCCACGCGTTTTGGCGACAATAGGAAAAGTCAACTCCACCGTCTCCCGCCACAGGCTGTTGCCGCCCAGAGGTTCGGCAAACCTGTCATGCGGCCCGACGTCGCGGTAGTCGAAGCCCCGGAGGTTGTTTGAGCCGCCGACAAAAAGCCGATCATAAATGGGGACATTTGAAATCTCCTGAGTTGCAACGGTACGCGTTCTCGGCTGGTCCCAGACACTGACAGTCGCGATTTCAGCGTTGAAGAGCAAGATCAGGTCCAAGGGAAAATGGAAATACTGTGACGCTTCGAGGTCCCATCCGTAGATCTGGGTATCGCCGCCGAGAAAACCGCCAGCCACATACGGCGAAAGGCTCACTCGTTGGCCGGTTCTTGTCAGCAAAGGATTGTCACGCCGATCAAATACGAGACTGGTGGAGATTCTACTCTCTGTCTGCGAGCCTTTTTGTGACTGGATATCCACCGAAGCGCTGGAGCTCACATTGTAAATATCGATGCCTTGCAGGGTATAACCCAGGCTCGCGTACATAAATACATTGATTGGCTTGCGCGCCTCGATCGAAAACCCGTAATTGCGCTGGCTATACAGCGAGCTCAGGTAGTCTGCTTCCGTGAAAAAAAGCGAGCCGCCGAGCGAGAGCCTCCGATCAAGGAAATACGGTTCGGTCAAGTTGAGAACGACGTCCTTTCGTTGGGTGCCGTACTGAACGCGCAACCGGAATTTCTGGCCCCCCCCCGTGAAGGTTGGCCAGTTTAACAAATCGAAATTGCCTTGCGTCAGTTCCGCGAACCCAACCAGCTGGTCGATGGTGCTGAATCCGCCGCCGAAGCTGAACGACCCGGTCCGCTTCTCCTGCACCAAAATCATAAGATCTTTACGGCCGGCTATGTCTGTTTCTTCTGGATAGGTTTCGACTTTGGAAAAGTATCCCAGGTTTTCAAGACGCTTCTTGGTGGTGTCTACGCGAACGGTGTTGAAGACATCTCCCGGCGCAATGAGAACTTCGCGGCGGATGACCTTATCCTTCGTGCGCGTATTACCGACAATACTGATTCGCTCCACAAACGAGCGCTCGCCTTCCTCAATCTTATAATGCACGTCGATCTGTGCAGGACCGGCCGGTGTCCCTTCCGGCGAAATCACAAGATCGACATAACCACCGCTGCCGTAAGCATCGGCCACCATCTTTGCGTCGTCGTGCAACGTTTTTGGCGAATAAACGCTGCCCTCCTTCATTTTTAAGAGTGCACGAATCTTATCTTCCGTCGTGACTTTCTCTCCCGAAATCGTGAGCTTGTTCACGTGATATAGCGGGCCTTCGGCAACAACGATCGTGATGACGAGCGGACCCTTCGGACCCCGTTCCTTGCGCACGTCTTTAATTTCCACGTCGATATAACCATGGTCCTGGTAAAACCCGCGGATTTTATCCATATCCTGTTGCAACTGCGCTTCATCGAGCCGGCCGGATTTATCGATGAACGAAACGATCGTTTTTCGTTTCGTTTTCATCTCCTTGCGCAGTCGCCAGTCGCTGAAATGCGTGTTCCCCTCGAAACGGATTTGACTCACCGCCCCTTTCGCTCCCTCGTTAACGGTGAAAACGACCCGTGCAGTCCCATGCGCCTCGTCGATTGGATCGACCCGAAATTGAGCGCTGATGTCGGTGAAGCCGTGTGCCTGATAAATTTCGATAATTTTTTGGCGCGCTTCCTCCAATTGCGCTTCATTTATTGGCTGGTTCAGTCTCAATTTGATTTCTTTGCGCAGCTTCTTCGCTTTGATGCGTTCAGCTCCATCGATTACGATCTCGCGCACGATCGAACGCGTCTGCACTGCCACGGTTACCTTGACGCCGTCGCCTTCCGGCTCGGCGAAGATGCGAACGTTTAAAATCGCGCCGGTCCTGTAAAGAGCCTCAACATCCTGCTCGACGACCTGATCGGAGTATGGCTGGCCCACTTTTGTCCGCATTTGCGCGAGAATCCGTTCCTTGCTCACCATCGCGGGCCCCGTGTACTGCACCTCGATTGACCGGATGATTGGAGCGGCCTGAGGAACCTCGGGACCCTGGGCACGGACCGATACGCAAAGCAGTGCGCACACGAACGCGACCCAGATCACAAACAGCGGGGGGCGCATCCGTCGGGAAAAATGTCTCATAGGTTAAGAAGCGCAGTCCCGCGCAAACAAACCCACGCGGAACAGGCGGCTATATCGGAAATAAGAAGGCAATCGTCAAGGCCAGATTTTCCACGGACACGGGCGTCTTGTCCACGGCCGACTCGACCGCAGTGCTAGTTCACAAGCTCGTACCAGTTATTTCGCCGGCGCGGTTCGTAGCCGGCATCGCGAATCAGCGATTCAATTTGCGCCGCGTTTAATCGAAATGTTGTTCCCGCGCTGCTCACGACATTCTCCTCCATCATCACCGATCCGAAATCATTCGCGCCATATTTGAGCGCGACCTGGCCGATGCCCGGCCCTTGCGTCACCCATGAGCTCTGCACATTGTCGATGTTGTCCAAAAAAATCCGGCTCAACGCTTGCGTTCGCAAATATTCCGCCACCCCGGTCGGGTGTTTCACCTTCAAAACAGTGTGTTGCGGTTGAAACGTCCAGCAGATAAACGCCGTGAATCCGCCGCTCCGGTCCTGCTGGTCGCGAATGCGCTGCAAATGCTCGATCCGTTCGTCAATCGTCTCCACATGACCGAACATCATCGTCGCGCTCGATCTCAACTCGAGCTCGTGCGCGATCTGCATCACCTCCAGCCATCGATCGCTATTAATTTTTAGTGGCGAAATTTTCTTACGCACACGATCGACCAGAATTTCGCCGCCACCGCCAGGAATTGATCCAAGCCCCGCGTTTTTGAATTCGGAGATCACTTCACGCAGCGGCATCCGGAAAGTTTCCGCGAAATGCTGAAGCTCCGGCGGACTGAACCCGTGAATGTTGATGTGCGGATATTTTTCGCGGATGTGCTGCAAAAGATCGACATACCACCGGAACGGCAATTTCGGATGATGGCCGCCTTGCATCAGAATTTGAACCCCGCCCGCGGCTGAAAGCTCATCGAGTTTCTGATCGATCTCCTCGAGCGAAAGCACGTAATGATCTTCGTCTTTCTCGGTTCGATAAAACGCGCAGAACTTGCAGTAAACATTGCAGACGTTGGTGTAATTGATGTTTCGATCGACAATGTAGGTCACGATCTCGCCGCCGCGCCCGTCGTAGCTTTTCGTCTTTGCCAAATCCCGCCGTGCATTGGCGAGTGCGCCCAGCTGTTCCAGACGCCAATGATATAATTCCAGCGCCTCCTGGGCTGAAATTCTTTCGCCCGCCAGCACCTTTTCCGTCAAAACATCTTGATTCAGCGAAACCATCCCCGCCATTTTATATGACGTGGCGGCTCATTGCACGTAGATCATTCCGATGATCAAAAGCGTGGCCATCGTTGGGGCTGGCGTAAGCGGGCTGACGTGCGCCGTTGTTTCTGCCGAGCGCGGATATCGCACGGCGATTTTCGCGAAAGAAACCGGCCAACAAACAACCTCTGGAGCCGCAGCGGCACTCTGGTTCCCATACGACGCCGAACCAGTAGACAAAGTGATTGCGTGGGGGCTCGAGACTTACAACGTGCTCGTCGATCTTAGCCGCGATTCGGGGGCAGGCGTCTCGGTGATCGAGTTGCGCCAATTTTCCCGCACCGTCGACGTCTCGATTCCCGACTGGGCAAGGTCGTTAGGCACGCGACGATTGCGGCGGGATGAACTTCTGTCTGCGTTCGCAAGCGGTTTCGCGCTCAACGTTCCGCTCATGGACACCACTATCTATCTCGATTATCTCGCAGCGCGACTTTTGAAAGCCGGCGGCGAAATCAACGCGAATGTTCGCTTCGAAAAGCTCGAAGATGTCAGCCGAGAATTCGATTTCGTGATCAATTGCGCCGGCATAGGCGCGCGTGAGCTCGTTCAAGATGTCGATCTTGAACCACACCGCGGCCAGGTCGCCATCGTTCCCAAGATTGACAATCTCATTTGCGCGATCGTTTCCGATGACGCGCCCCTCATGTACGCGATTCCGCGGACGAACGATTGTGTTTTCGGCGGCACTAACGAAATCAGCGACAACCTCGAAGTCAATCCCGCCGCGACCTCGACAATCGTAGGCGAGTGCACCCGTGTCTTGATTATGGAGACTCCGCGTGTTCTCGCCGAGCGCGTCGGCCTGCGCCCCTTCCGCAAATCAGGCGTCCGCCTCCAACGCGATCGCCTGCGGGATGGCCGCACCGCCATTCATAATTACGGCCACGGAGGCTCGGGCTTCACGCTCTCCTGGGGCTGCGCCGAAGACGTGTTAGACCTCGCGGCTACGTCAGCGCGATTGCTTGAAAAGAGCTAACGACATCGTCCGGCCCTTTGGCGGCGAAGAAGCTTTCGTAATAGCCGGGACCCAGGTCCCAGTGATCGCCTTTGTAATATTCGTCGCGATAAAATCGCCAGACACCGCTCACCACGACGATGCAGCTGATCCGGTCGTTCCAGTAATCGCCGACGTAATGAAAACTCAGGTTCGTGCGGGCGTAAGCGCCGGCGAAGCCGATGTGATCGTAAATCACGATCTCCGGCAGGCGGATGATTTCTTTGCTCGGCTCAACCGCCACCTTGCCGGCCGCGCTTGCGTGGTAACTCAGCGGACCAAGTTTCCATTTCGTGTCGATGATACAGCCGTTGTCCGGCGACAATTCGGTTTTTGGTATTTGTCTCATAAGCGGCAGATGTTTGGTTTATTATCCATCTTGTACCAATAGATCCGGTGCTGTCGAGCAGATTGAACCACGGATTACGCGGATTCAAACGGATGGAGGCTTCCATTCAGCTTTCATCATCAGCGATATCCGCGTAATCCGCGGTTATTAATTCAGATAACGTGTTCGCGATTATCGGAACGGAGCCGGATCGTTTTGGTCTTCAAATCGTGTGTCGCGCGGATAAAGCGCACGGTCTTGCTCTTTGCACGCATCAGAATTGAATGGGTCGTTGCCTTTGTGCCCTGCCCTTTCACACCGCGCAGGAGAGCGCTGTCGCTGATTCCGGTCGCGCAAAAGATAATGTTTTTGCCGTTGGCCAGATCGTCAGCCGAGAAAATACGGCGCAAATCCTTTTCGTAGCCGTCGTCGATCAATTTCTTTCGTTCCTTTTCATCACGCGGCCACATTTTACATTGCATTTCGCCCCCGAGACATTTGATTCCCGCCGCCGCCAGCACCGCTTCGGGCGAACCGCCGATGCCCATGTAGAGATCGACATTGCTTTCGGGTAGAGCAGGCGCCATGGCCGCCGCGATGTCGCCATCGCCGATCATCCGCAGCGACGCACCGGCAGTGCGAATTTCATCGACGATCTCTTTGTGGCGCGGTCGATCCAGCATCATCACGACGATGTCCTGCACGCGTTTCTCCAGCGCACGCGCCACGATGGCGAGCGTTTCGCCGATGGGCGCTTCGATGCCGAGTGAATCGCCGCGCTTCTGCGTGTATCGAATCACGCGCGGCCCATAAGCCAGCTTCGACATGTAAAACGACGGCACATCCCGCAGCGCGACCTTTACTCCCTCCTCCGGACTCGCCGCCGCGATGCAACTGATCGAGTTCGGCGCGCCTTTGGAAATGTTGGTGGTGCCGTCGATCGGATCGATGGCGATGTCGAACGGCGGTGAACCGGGAATCCAGGTCCCGAGCTGTTCGCCTTTGAAAATGCCCGGCGCTTCGTCCTTGATCCCCTCGCCAATCACGACCTCGCCACAGATGTTCATTAGATCGAACATGCCGCGCATCGCGTCGCAGGCCGCCGCGTCCGCCGCCTCCTTGTCGCCGCGCCCCAGCCAGCGCAACGAATTGAGCGCCGCGGCTTCCGTCGCGCGCACAAAATCGAACTCAATTATGCGCTCGATGTCATAATATTTTTGTTTTGGCAGGCGGTGCGTCACGGAGGGGTAGATTCACACAGTCGTTCACGAGTGACAAGAGGCGCGCGCACGTCGCCGGACAGCTTTACTGTGCGTCGTGCCCGCCATGGCTGTGCACCGACGGCCGAATGCGGAGAAAGAACTGAAATGCGTACCCAAGATCTCCTCCATAGTAACGATCGAGTCCCTCAGGACGATCATTGACTGTGAATTGGGTACCGAGTCCGATGTCGAGGTCTCTGCCGTGCGACAAATCGTGAACGTACCCGACCGTGTAACCGCTCACTGGAAAGATGCGCGATTCATCTGCGCCCGTGAGCACGAGTTCGTGCCCGGATTTTTCCACGCGTTCCCAGCGCAGATAAACAGTGTCGCGTCCGCGCTGATAATTTGACTCGATCAGGAACGATTGCGTTTTTCCTTCGTTGGTGTCGTGGTTTTGGCCCCACACAAGGGTGTTCGACCAATTGCTATCGTTTCCGAGAGGCCGGTTATAAATGACAGATGCTGTCGTGCGATGCCGTTTCAGATCCGGCTCAAGCGCTTCAGGGCTCTTGATGTAACCATGCGAAACTTGCAGCGCCAGATTTCGTATCGGATTCCAGGAAATGCGGCCGCTGAATGAATCGAAACGCGAACGATCGAAGTCGTAGCGGTTTTCATCCGGTTCGCGCCCGGTGAAGACGCTGCCTTCAATCTTGACGTTGCGCCATTGCGCGCCCAGCGTCGCGACGCCGAATGTGACGTGGGTCGAATCCTGCCAGTGATGACCGAGCGGCGCGTCCGGATTATCCATCGCCGATGCGCGGTGCATGAATGTGGGTGGCCCGAGGGCTGGCTCGCCCGGATAGCCAAAATAAAAATACGCGCTTAGATCGGCATCGAACTTCTGCGAATAACTGATCGACAACTCGTCGAACAAATCGTGCGGATGTTGCCGATCGTGGAGCGGTTGATCGTGCCACGATTCGCCGCTTTGAAAGAGAAGTGGATAGCCGCGGCCGCCTTCGGTCAGCGGATCGAGACTCATCATCAAGCGGCCCCCGAGTTGCACGCTGTCGCCGAGTGGATGGGAATACATTCCCATGATCCAGTTGGGCGCATCGATCCGATCGTCGCCGCGGTGTGTACTCACGTTCGTGTAACGCGGGAAAATTGCCCCATGCAACATCAGCATGTCATCGCCGAACATGAACATCTTGCCATACATCGGCGTTGAATCCGGGACCCATGATGTCCCAGAACTTTCCCGGCCCATCGGATCGGCAATATTGATGGACGACGGCATCGGCATCTCGTAAGATGCGTCGCGATTCGTGGAATGAGTCGAATGGGTCAAATGCGACGAATCGGTTTGACTATGCATTTCGGATTCGTTCGAAGTTGGATGTTCTGTGTCGGAGCTTGAGTGTTTCTTTTCTTCTTTCATCGGCACTAGTTTCATTCCGCATTTCGGGCAATCGCCTGGATGACTCATCACAACGTCGGGATGCATCACGCAGGTGTATTTCTGTGCTTTGCGTTCGTCATCTTGCTTGTGTGCCGACCGATTGGGGTCAATCGCCCCTACTTGTGCGATCGCGACGCTCGTGCCGAGTGCGATGGCGCTGATTAAAATTAAAATGTTTTTCATTATGTCGATCTAAAAGTGATTTGGATCCTGTAGGGCAACCGTGCCGGCTGCCGGTCTGCGCAATGCAGACGACACGCCTGCCACTACAGTGTTAGGGACGGCGCGCCGCGCCGTCCGACATCGCAGAGCGACGTCCTTTACCCAAGCGATGGCGGAGCGTGAGCGAAAAGGCTCCGCTGCAGAATTAACTCAGCAAATGAGTGCGCGCCCGGCGGCCCGGTATCGAGAAACAATGGCGCCAGCGCAGCTTGCGAATGCCCAACACGCGCCCATTCCTCAAAGTAAAGATCGACGGCCGAAAAATTGGCGTGATCGCGAGTCCAGCTTTTCGTTTTCGCAAGAACAACCGCACGCAAGACTTTGCAGCACTGCACTTGCGAAGATTGTTCCTTTTGCTTTGCCGGCTTGGAATGAAACGGGCACTCGTTTTGCGCCGAGGCCGGTTTCGTCGCGAGGGCAGCGAACGCGCAATGATTCGAGATCGCGATCCAGGAACAGATGGCAACCATGACAACCATGCGACGGGCGCCTCCATTCATGATTCCTTCAATTCGATGAACCACCGCGATGACTCAAGTATTTTCTTTCGGCAGATCGATCAGCCCGGCGATGGCGGAGTTCCCGAAGCGACTCCACTTGGGGACATGGCCTCGCTTGGCTCTGCTGGGCTGGCTTTGGCAAACTGCGGTTGCTCGACTCGCGTCGCCAAGAGCATCGCCGTGAACAACAATGCGGCTGCGAGATAATACGGAGCACCGGGCATATGAAGCGAATGTTTCGGGTTAATGAACCAGCCGAATATTGCTGAAAACAAGAACGGCCCAATGACGAACGCAATGGAGCGCAGGCTTTGGATCGCTCCTTGCAATTCGCCCTGCTCCCGTTCGCTCACTCGGTGGCTCATCATTCCCTGCGCTGCCGGGAAGGAAATATTCCACATCGAAATCACTGGGACCGACGCCATGTATACCACACCAGTTCTCGCCAGACCGGCAATGACCATGCCGAGCGCGCCGAAAAATTGGCCGATATAGAGTGTGCGCCGTTCACCAAGCCAGGCCACGATTCGTCCGGTGAGTCCGCCGGAAATCGCCGCCGTGAACACGCCCACCATCGCAAGCGAAAAGCCAATCATGCTTTGGCTCCACGCGTAACGATAAATCGCGTAGAGCGCCCAAATCACGAAGACTTCATGCGAGATGTAGGCAAGAAATTGGAGGGTGGCGAGTTTCCAGAGCTCGGAATGTGATCGAAGCAACACCAGCGATCCGATCGGATTGGCGCGGCGCAGCGTGAACTCTTGTCGATGTTCCGACCGCAGCGATTCTGGCACAAACAAGAATCCGTAGAGCCAATTCGCCAGGCTAAATCCGGCCGCGACCCAAAACGGCAGACGCGGACTGATGTCTCCAAGCGGGCCGCCAATTCCCGGCCCGAGAATAAAGCCGAGACCGAAGGCCACGCCTATCATGCCGAAAGCTCCGGCGCGTTTCTCTTTCGGTACGACGTCAGCTATGTACGCCATCGCGGTTGGAATACTGGAAGCAGTAATTCCAGAAATGATGCGGCCGAGAAAGAGCCAACCGATAGTCGGCGAGAGCGCCATCACAATGTAATCGAGACCGAGGCCGAGATTCGACAACAAAATCACCGGGCGTCGTCCGAACCGGTCTGACAAAACGCCGAGCACCGGTGAAAAGAAAAATTGCATCAGGGCGAAGACGGTTCCGAAAACGCCGATCCAGGTTGCAGCGCTCGTCGGATTACCGCCGAGAAAGTTCAGAATGAGTTTTGGCAAAACCGGCGCGATCAGTCCAAGCGCCAGCATGTCAAGCATGACCGTGATAAAGATAAACGTGATGGCGGCTGGGCGTGATTTCATGCTGGTGGAGCGTGAACGAAGCAGACAACGTTGTAGGGGCGGTTGTGTCAACGCCGAACCAAACGAAGGCAATTAACGTCGCTAAATTATGATACCGCTCTCCTATCGTTCGCCGAAAACGGAAGTGCGCGAGAGCAAAATCCATGGGCGCGGTTTGTTTGCCACCGCCGATATTGCCAAAGACGAAATCGTCGCGGTGAAAGGCGGGCATATTGTCGATCGCCAAAGATTGCGCCGTGAAATTACGCCGCGTCTGGGCCGCGTCGAAATTCAGATCGACGATGCACTTTTTATCGCGCCGGTGACGGCTGATGAGCGCGAAGGCTCGATGCTTTACAGCAATCACTCGTGCGATGCGAATCTCGGCATTCGGAGTGAGATCACGTTCATCGCGATGCGCGATATCCCCGCTGGCGAAGAGCTAACTCATGATTGGGCGACGACGGACGACGACGATTATTCCGTCGAATGCAAATGCGGCGCGCCTAACTGTCGCGGAACCCTCACAGGCAAAGATTGGCAGCGCCCGGAATTGCAAACGCGCTATGCCGGTTATTTCTCAGCGTATCTCGCGCGGAAGATCGCGGCAGAGCGAGACGCCGTCGAGCTGACGAACTAATCCAGGGCTCGGCAGAGTAAACGTCGCTATTTTTCATTTACGCCGCCTCAAACGAAGGGCAATTAATCAGCCAAGATCCGTGTGAATCTGTGGCGAAAAGGGAGGCCCTTCGCTTCGCTCAGGATGACGGCGCGAGTCAGTAGCGATAATGCTCTGACTTAAATGGCCCATCTATCGGTACGCTGAGGTAATCGGCTTGTTTTTTGGTGAGCTTGGTCAGCTTAACGCCGATTTTTTTCAGGTGCAGCCGCGCGACTTCTTCGTCGAGTTTCTTCGGCAAAACGTAAACGCCAACTTTGTAATTTTCTCGATTCTTCCACAGATCGAGCTGCGCCAGGACTTGATTGGAAAACGAGTTCGACATGACGAAACTGGGGTGGCCCGTGGCGCAACCGAGATTTACCAGCCGGCCTTCGGCGAGCAGGAAAATCTCGTGCCCATCCGGGAAGGTATACTTATCGACCTGCGGTTTGATGTTGGTTTTCTTCACGCCTTTCGCGGAGTTGAGCGCATCTACCTGAATCTCGTTGTCGAAGTGGCCAATGTTCGCGACGATCGCCTGATCTTTCATTCGCTCCATGTGCTCGAGCGTGATGATGTCGATGTTGCCGGTGGCTGTGATGTAAATGTCGCCGCGTCCGAGCGTGTCTTCGAGGGTCGTGACTTCGTAACCCTCCATCGCAGCTTGCAAAGCATTGATCGGATCGATCTCGGCAATGACGACCCGCGCGCCCTGACCCCGCAGTGATTGCGCGCAGCCTTTGCCGACATCGCCGTAGCCGCATAGGACCGCGACTTTGCCGCCGAGCATGACATCGAGTGCCCGATTCAAACCATCGACCAGCGAATGCCGGCAACCGTAGAGATTATCGAATTTCGATTTGGTGACCGAATCGTTGACGTTGATCGCGGGTACAAGCAGCCGGTTCTCCTGGTGCATTTTGTAAAGACGATGCACACCGGTGGTCGTTTCTTCCGAAACGCCGCGCCAATCCTTCACGATCTCGTGCCAGCGGTATGGATTCTCACGCTGGATTTCGAGCAGCAAATCTTTGATTACCTGCTCCTCTTTGTTTGCCGATTTCGTCTTCGCCCAATCGCTGCCTTCCTCGAGTTCGTAACCTTTGTGAATGAGCAGCGTGGCGTCGCCGCCATCATCAACTACGAGCTGTGGGCCCTTGCCATTCGAGTGCGAGATCGCCTGATAAGTGCACCACCAATATTCTTCGAGGCTCTCGCCCTTCCACGCGAACACCGAGGCGCCAGATTTCGCGATCGCCGCTGCCGCGTGATCTTGCGTTGAAAAAATGTTGCAACTCGCCCAGCGCACAGTTGCGCCAAGATCGACAAGTGTTTCAATTAAAACGGCGGTCTGGACGGTCATGTGCAACGAGCCGGTCACGCGAACACCTGCGAGCGGCTTTTGCGGCGCGTACTTCTCGCGGATTGCCATCAAACCCGGCATTTCTTTTTCCGCGATGGAAATTTCTTTCCTTCCGAAATCCGCCAGATTTATGTCGCGGATTTTGTGGTCTGTCTTCTGCGGTGGAGCGGTCGTTATTTTCATTATTTCATTGCTTTTTTAAGTTCGTCGGCCTTGTCAGTTCGTTCCCAGCTGAGCGCATCGAGATCATCGACGCGGCCGAAGTGACCATAGTTGGTTGTTTTTCGATAAATCGGACGAAGCAAATTGAGCTGCTTTATGATCTCGGCGGGCTTGAAATTAAAAACTTCCCAGATCGCCCGCTCCAATTTTTCTTCGTCCACTTTGCCGGTGCAAAATGTATCGACGCTAACACTCACAGGTTCCGGATGGCCTATCGCATAAGCGAATTGGACCTCGCAACGGTCCGCCAATCCGGAAGCGACAACATTTTTTGCGATCCAGCGTCCCATGTAAGCCGCGCTGCGATCGACTTTGCTGGGATCTTTTCCCGAAAACGCTCCGCCACCGTGCCTGCCCATTCCGCCGTAGGTGTCGCAAATAATTTTGCGCCCGGTGATGCCAGCGTCGCCTTCCGGGCCGCCGATGACGAACCGGCCAGTCGGATTAATCAGGTAGGTTGTTTTCTCGTCGATCCATTCAGGTGGCATCACTTTTTTGATCAGAAGTTCGATCAAGGTTTCGCGGATTTCCTTTTGTTTCACATCGGCTGCGTGCTGCGTAGAAACCACCACGGTTGTGGCGCGCACCGGTTTGTAGCCGTCATATTCGATCGAAACCTGGGTCTTGGCGTCAGGCCGCAGCCACGGGATTTCGCCCGACTTGCGCAATCGCGTGAGCTCGCGCCCGAGTTTGTGCGCGAATGAAATGGGAGCCGGCATTAGTTCCGGCGTTTCATTGCACGCAAAACCGAACATCAGCCCTTGATCTCCAGCCCCTTGCTCGGCCGTGCCTTTGCCTTCAGCCGCCGCTTGATCGACACCCTGCTTGATGTCGCGCGATTGCTCGCTCATCTCCCAGATCACACGGCAGGTGTCGGCGTGAAAAATGCAATCGCCATTCACATAGCCGATGCTCCGGATAGCGTTGCGAACCCGGTCTTCAAAATCGAGTTTGGCGTTGCTTGTGATCTCGCCCGCGAGGACAACCAGGTTGCCTTTCGCGAGTGTTTCGCAAGCGACGCGGCTCAGCGGATCTTGTTCGAGGCAGGCATCGAGGATGTAATCACTGATAGTATCGCAAACTTTGTCGGGATGACCTTCTGTGACCGATTCGGAGGAAAAGATGTAACGATGGGACATGGCTGATGCGTTAAAGAAGTTAAAAGGGTTACAAAGTTAGAACGGCTGAATCACAGTTTAAAGCAGCCAACGTTGTAACGATGTAACATTTTTAACATTTGTAACTTCGCAACAACATATTGACCAATCATGATACGTCGATATATCGTTGGGCGTTACAATGCCGTCAACCATAAATTTTCTGCGACTGCTCGCCGACCCAACTCGTTTGCGCCTGCTCCTTCTTCTCGAACAGGAAGAACTCTCGGTGGCAGAGCTGCAACAAATTTTAGGCATGGGACAGTCCCGCATTTCGAGTCATCTCGCGCAATTAAAACGCGCAGGGGTGGTGGAAGATCGGCGGGCCGGAAAAAATGTTTACTATGGCGCCAGTGAAAATGGACAGGATTCACGCCGGGCGCGGGTCGCAGAGTTGACCCGGACACTGGCGCGCGAATTGCCGGAAACAGCGCGCGATCGAACCAGCCTCAAACTTGTTCTGCGCAAACGCCAGGACAAAGCGCGGGAATACTTCGACGAGCTGGCGGGAAAGTTTGGCCGGCATTATTGCCCCGGGCGATCATGGCAGGCGCTGGCCCACGCTCTGATCACTCTGCTGCCACCGCTTACCGTCGCCGACTTAGGCGCAGGCGAAGGGACCCTTTCACAGTTGCTTGCGAAAAACGCGCGCAAGGTTATTGCGATAGATAATTCGCCCAAGATGGTTGAATTCGGGTCTCAACTGGCAAAAAGGCATGGATTCAAAAATCTCGAATACCGGCTTGGCGACATCGAAGATCCGCCGATCTCAAACAGCAGCGTTGATCTTGCGATTTTGAGTCAGGCCCTGCATCACGCCATCCATCCGCAACGCGCCATCGGGGCGGCACATCGCCTGTTGAAACGCGGCGGGCGGCTGGTCGTCCTCGATCTTCTGAACCATCGCTTCGAACGAGCTCGCGAATTGTATGCAGACCACTGGCTCGGATTTAGCGAAGTGCAGTTGCATCAGTTTCTGGAAAAGAACACCTTCCGCGAAATTGAAGTGAGCGTCGTCGCACGCGAGAAGCAGAGCCCGCATTTTCAGACGGTCTTTGCCACAGGCGTAAAGTGAACGCCATTGTGCGTTTTTGTGTCTATATTTTCGCCGTTGAACTATAATCCTGGCGAACCTCAGTCTATTGCTATGAGCGGCTTCTTTGAGGAAGTGAAACGGCGGAAGGTTTATCGCGTAGCGGCAGCCTATATTATCGCTGCAGGCGGCATTATCCAGCTGGCCTCCGCTGCATTTCCCGCGTGGGAATTGCCAAATTGGGCCCTGCGCCTGGTGATCGTCCTGTTACTCATCGGGTTCCCGATCGCGTTGATTCTCGCGTGGGCTTTTGATGTCACACCGCAAGGTATAAAAACGACCCCAGCTTCCGCCCCCAAAGCAAAGCTCCGACGCAATTTGCTTGTGCTCGTCGCCGCGGGCGTGCTCGTTTCCGCAATCGCCGGATTTTTTCTTCTTCTCCCCCGCGCTTCCGCGCACAAGATCGACAAGTCGATTGCGGTATTGCCGTTTGAGAATTTGAGCGACGAAAAAGAGAACGCCTATTTTGCAGATGGCATTCAAGATGACGTGCTCACGAATCTGTCCAAAATCGGCGACCTGAAAGTGATTTCACGTACATCGGTTATGCCATATCGAGGGAAAGCATCCAACGTTCGTGAGATCGGAAAGGCGCTGGGTGTGGCTACCATTCTCGAAGGCAGCGTTCGCCGCATCGGAAATCGGGTCCGCGTCAATGTGCAATTGATTAACGCCGAGAACGACCAGCACATTTGGGCCGAAGATTACGATCGTGACTTGACCGATGTATTCGCAATTCAGACCGATCTCGCAAAAAAGATCGTGGGCGAACTGCAGGCCAAATTGTCACCCGCCGAACAAGCGCGAATAGAGCGCAAACCCACCGAGAATGGCGAAGCCTATCTCGCCTTTGTCCAGGCGCATAATCTTTCCTGCGCTTTTGAGGATTTCGACAAACTGAAACAAGGCGAACAGCTTTACGCACGCGCAATCGAGCTCGACCCGAAATTCGCGCTCGCCCTCGCGTGGTACTCGCAGTTGGAAAGCTGGATCCTACACACATTCGAGCGCACGCCGCAACGCCGCGAAAAAGCGCGCGCGCTCGCGGACCAAGCGTTGGAATTGCAGCCCGATCTGCCCGAAGCGCATCTCGCGCTCGGCTTCTCGTATTACTATGGTGACAACAATTACGAAGCGGCGCTGAAACAATTCGAAATCGCACAGCGCGGCTTGCCTAACGATGCCGACGGTTATCTCGCTCTCGGCGCGATCCAGCGCCGTCAGGGAAAATGGGCGGAATCGACGGCCAACCTCGAGAAGGCCGTCAGTTTAAATCCGAAGGACAGCTGGCCGCTGCAAAACCTTGCTTTCAATTACCAAATGCTGCGGAACTTCGATGCAGCTAACAAAACCATCGACCGCGGCCTCCAAATTAACCCAACAGGGGTGGGACTTTGGGAGATCAAGTCCAAGCTGGCTATCGCCGAAAAAGGCGATCTGAGCGTTTCGGAGAAAGCATTTCAGACGCTGAAATCGATGCCGATGAGCAATGAGGAAAAACTTAGGATCGCCGGCGCGCGCGCGGACGTTTTTCTTTTGGAACGAAAATACAAAGAAGGATTGCGCGAAGCGGAAAGCCTGCCGGACGATCTCTTCGGCACCGGATTCGAGCAGCACTTGAGTGGCAAATATTATCTCATCGGCTTTGCGCGAAAGGCGCTCCAGGACGAAGCCGGCGCGCGAGCCGCCTTCCTGAAGGCAAAAGGCCTCCTCGAAGCGCAACTGAAGGAAAGTCCCGATGTGGCGGACATGCATATTCAGCTCGCGAAAATTCTCGCCTATCTCGGACAAAAAGATGCCGCGCTGGCTGAAGCGCGGCGCGCCGCCGAATTGCTTCCGGAGAGCAAAGACGCCTTTGGCGGGCCGGAAATCACGGCCGGCGTGGCCGAAGTTTATTGCATCGTGGGCGAAAACGGCCGGGCGATCGAGGTTCTGGATGGCTTGTTGAGCCGGCCGAGCGGTGTGACCGTGCCGCTTCTTAAACTGAGTCCGGCATGGGACCCGTTGCGAAACGATCCGCACTTTCAAGCTTTGATCGACAAGTACGGTGCGAAAGCCTAGCGCCGCGCTTCTTTTTCTCGCCGTCGCCGCCACGGCGCACGCGGAGTGGTCGATTCTCTCCGCGAATTCAGAACCGGGACGCGCAGACGTTGTGCATCGACACGTTGTTCTGGAAGATTCTGAAACGAATGAGCGCGCCACGATTGATCTCGCATTGTTTTCGACAAAGTCGTGCACTCTGCAGCTGATCGATCAGCCAGCCCCGCCACGCCACGACCTTGCGCACGCGATGCGGCAGCAAAGATATCTAGCCGGTGTGAACGGTGGCTACTTCGATCCCGACTACAGGCCGATTGGTTTACTGATTGCCGGCGGAAACATGGTTGCGCCGCTGCAACGAGCAAAGTTGTTGACTGGTGTGCTGGCTGGGTCATCGCGCGGAGTAGAGATCGTGCGCACCCGCGAATTTTCGCGACAACAAAAACTTAATGCCGCGATCCAATGTGGTCCGTTTCTTGTCGATCTTGGCCAGCGCGTGCACGGACTTGATGATTCACGCTCGGCGCGGCGAACTTTCGCAGCGACCGGAACCAATGACCGCATCGAGCTCGGTGTTTGTTCGGAGATTTCGCTCGCGAAATTGGCAAAGATTCTTGTAACAACGCGATTGGCCGATGACTTAAAAATTCAGCGCTCATTAAATCTCGATGGCGGCTCATCTAGCGCATTTTGGTTCGCACAGGAGAACGGCAGCGCGTTTTCAATCCCCGAGCAAAAACCCGTGCGCGATTTTGTCGGTGTGATCGGAAGATAAAATGCGCGGTCATCCCGAGCGCAGCGAGGGACCTCTCACAAGCTCGTGGATCACGCTCATTAGCTTGTGTATTCTGAGCTCGATTGTGAGCTCCCTCATTTCATTCGGGGTGACAAGTTAAATGCACACGTTCGGTGGATTCAGGTCAGGCGATAAATTTTTCTACGGCGAAGTGCGTGGCAACGACGTGCACGTCTTGGCAAGACCTTATTGGATCGACATCGAGCCGACGGGCGAAGTGCAGAGACTCGCAGATGTGGACGTCGATCTTCCCGTTGCGCCGTCCAAATTGATCGCAGTCGGTCTGAACTATTCCGATCACATCGCAGAAATGAAACGGACTCCGCTGGGGACGCCGTTGATCTGGTTTAAGGCGCCCAGCTCGCTTCTGCCGCATGGCGGCGCGATCGAGATCACATTGCCGGAGCATCGCACCGATTTCGAGGTCGAACTTGCAATTGTGATCGGCGTCCCGGCAAAAAATGTGACCGTGAAAGATGCGTTCGATCATGTTTTTGGTTACACAATTGGCCTGGATATTAGCGACCGCGATTTACAAAAAGCCGAAAAGCAATTTGGCCGCTGCAAATCGTTCGACACTTACACACCAGTCGGACCTTTTGTATATAGCGACGTCGACGTCAGCGATCTCTCGATTGAACTTTGGCAAAACGGAGAGCTACGACAGCAGGCGCGCACCAGCCAGATGATTTACTCGGTTGCGCAAATCGTTTCGTTCGTCAGCCAGTCCATGACGTTGCTGCGCGGCGACGTTATTTTAACTGGAACGCCTTCGGGTGTCGGCCCGATTCACGCGGGCGACCAGTTGGAAGCGATCATCGGCAATTGGCCACCCTTGCGGAACAGTGTCGTTAACGCGCCGCCTCGGGATCTGGATTGGCGAAGCTGATGGAATTTCGGCGACGCAAATTTGATAGACTTTCCTTACATCCCCGCAACAGAGATATTTCGAATTAGAGATGCGACCTTCGAGGAGCGAAGTGTCCCCTAAAAAAAGTGAAAAGTTTTGCTCGACTTGCAAGTCAACCGTTTGCGATAAGGGAAAACTCGTACTGGAACCAAACCGGTCACCAAACTTCTTCAATTATGAAAACATTACTTATTATCTGCCTATGCTCACTCGCGCTTGCGCTGGCTTCGCTCGCGCAATCTCCCGCGCCGCCGCAAGCGCCTCCGCCCGGAGCTCCTCCTCAAGCTGCGAGTCCGGGTGCCCCAGCAGCCGTGAATCCAGCCGCGCCGGCGCAGTTGCCGACTGGGAGCGCACCTCCAGCGGGACCTGCCGCGCCAGGCGCGACGGTTACCGCTACGTTAAGCCCTGCACCGGCCACTGCCCAAAGCCCTTCGCCGGCTGCCGAAGAAAAATCCAGTGGCGGCCTGGTCGGCAGTAATTGGTTGATCGACAAGTTCCACAAGGGTGGCCCCATTATGTGGCCGATTTTGATCGTGTCGATTATTGGGCTCACGGTGGTCATTGAGCGAATCTTTTGGTGGACTGCCCGCTGGTTCCGACGAGATCCGAAGCGGATCGAGAAAGTATTCACGGCGATTGAAAACGGGGATCTCACCGAGGCCTCCAAGCTTTCCCGCGGATCGCGCGACCCGGTTTTGCGCATGATGTGGAATGGTCTCAATCACCAGCACGCTTCGCTGCAGGGTGCATTGCAAGTCGCTGCCGGCATCGAGATTAAACGCGCGGGTCGGTTTCTCGTGGTGATGGACACGCTGGTTACACTGGCTCCGTTGCTCGGTTTGTTGGGCACGATCACCGGTTTAATTCGATCGTTCAGCTTTCTCGGCAATGAGGAACTGGCAGTGCAAGCCGTTACTGGCGGTATTGCCGAAGCGCTCATTGCCACGGCATGCGGTCTTGGTATCGCCATCTTCGCGCTGATACCGTTTAACTTTTTCACTTCCCGAGTGTCTAACTTAGAGTTCGAGTTGCAAACAGCAGCCACGAACCTGGAAGTTATGTTGGGAGCGCAAACCGCGGCGCGCGAGATGGAGATTGGGGGAGTCCCAACCTCTGGGAAAGGCGCCTCGATCTAAAAACAGCCAATGTACGTAAGCTCGCCAATTCCTCACAAAAAAGCGCGAATCGAGATCATTCCCTTGATCGACATCATGTTCTTTCTGCTCGCCAGCTTCATGATGGTGAGCTTGAGCCAGGTGCACATGAAGGGGATTAAGGTGAATCTCCCCACGGGCGTTTCGGGTGAGACCCAATCAAAGCGGGAATACATCAGCGTATCGGTCGATAAAGACGGCCATTACTTCTTCGACAAGGACGAAGTGACCGAACAGGAGTTGCAGACGCGTCTGATAAAGGTGCATCAATCGTCACCTGAAGCGAAGGTGTTTGTCCGCGGTGATCGCGACTCGGCTCACCTAAACGTTGCCCATTTGCTTGATTATCTCCGCTCAGTTGGGTACTACAAAATCTCGTTTGAAATTAAGAGCGAAGCGCTCAAGGCAGTCCCGGGGCCCCCGGGGTAATTTTTTGATATGGCCACAGCGCCAGTAAAACCGTTACTTTACCGCCCAGCCCCACAGTGGCAGTTGTGGGCAGCTGTGGGTGGTGCAGTGGCAATTCACCTGACCGCGGTTGCGCTTGCTCAAAGGCACGAGGCGCCGCCGGTAGAGCTTCCTCCTAATGCACCAACCGTCGTTGAGGCGACATTGGCGCCACCTGAGGCCACTCCGCCGCCGGAAGATATTCCCGTCCCCGAGCCCCCTCCGCCGCCAGAGATTAAGCCGGAGTTTGTCGAAGAGAGAACACCTCCACCACGGCCACCGCCGTCGGCGCAACAAAAATTCACGCCAATCAAAGCCCAGGCGATGACAATGTCCCGAGCAAAAGCCCTCGCCGTAAACGCCCCACGTCCCCAGTATCCCTACGAGGCGCGTTCTCGTAAGATCACCGGGAGCGGGATTTGCGTCGTGACGGTCGATCCAGGGAGCGGCAGCGTAACTAGCGCTGAGATGACACAAAGCATTGGAAGTCCAATACTGGACGGCGCCGCCCTCAGCGCCTTCCGCCAGTGGCGATTTAGACCTGGGACCGTTTCCCAGGTCAAAATTCCCATTACCTTCACGATGACGGGCGCCTCGTATTGAATTCTACCACTCTGAACTATGAGACTATCTTCGCCAGTTCCGCATAAACGAGCGCGCATCGAGATCATTCCATTGATCGATATCATGTTCTTTCTGCTTGCCAGCTTTATGATGGTGAGCTTGAGCCAAACCCATATGAAAGGCATTCGCGTCAATTTGCCAGCCGCGGTGGGGCCTCCGCCAAGCGGCGTAAAGGACTTTGTCTCCATAAAAGTGCTGGAAGGAAACGCTGTGTTTTTCGATAACCAGTACGTAGCAGACGACCAAGTCCTCCCGCAACTTTATCAACTCCACCGCGGAAATCCGGGCATCAAAATCTCGCTCAGCGCAGCGCCGATGGCCATGTACGGCGATGTCATTGGAGTCCTCGACAAAGTTCGGTCGGTCGGAATCACAAAAGTTGGGTATCAGATCAGAGCAGCTGCTGGGCCCGGCGGTCAGGCTCCGCCTCCCGGCGCCCCGCCGCCGCCGCCGCCGCCTTAATCGCTCGGCTTAAGGAGCGGCAAGTTTAGCGGCAAGGGCGCGAATTGCTTTCGCCCGGTGACTGATCCTGTTCTTCACACCCGCGGGCAACTCAGCAAAAGTCTGTTCGAATCCATTCGGAACAAAAATCGGATCGTAGCCAAATCCGCGCGACCCGCGGGGGTAATCGGCAATTGTTCCTTCGACCGCGCCGTTGAATGTGTCGACTTTCGCTGATGAGTTTTCGCGCCCGCTCGCGTAAGCTCGCTGAGCAACTTTTTGACGTTCTGTTCATCGGTTGCATTTTTGCCGGCGTAACGCGCTGAATAAATTCCCGGCGCGCCACCGAGGGCCTCAACCTCCAGCCCCGAATCATCCGCAATTACCAAGGCAGGCAATTCTTTTGAAACCGCAATTGCCTTCAGCTTTGCGTTTTCTTCGAAGGACTTTCCGCTTTCAACTATCTCGGGAATCTCAGGATACGCCATGAGATCGCGCAGCTCGAGCTCCGGCCCGAGAATCTCTTGAATCTCGCGCGCCTTATGCGCATTGCGCGTCGCGAGCAGGAGCCGTGTCATCCAATAAAGTAGGCCAACCTTCTCAGCTTGCTTCGATTTAGCTCGCAAGCGGGACGCTTACGCTACCTTTTTGCGCTTTCCTCAAATCCATTTCTTTTTCCTGTTTTCCTGCTTTCCTGATTCGTAATCCGATGAACAACGCGCGTCGAAAACCGTATCCGTTCGACCAGATCGAGCCGAAATGGCAGGCGATCTGGGAAGAGCGCCAGCTTTTTCACGCGCCAAATCCCGGCGAGAAAAATTTCGATCGCTCGAAACCGAAATTTTATATCCTCGACATGTTCCCGTACCCGAGCGGCGCGGGCTTGCACGTCGGGCATCCCGAAGGCTACACCGCCACCGACATCGTCGCGCGTTATAAACGGATGTGCGGCTTCAACGTTCTGCACCCGATGGGCTGGGACGCATTCGGCCTCCCTGCCGAGCAGTATGCAATTAAGAGCGGTCAACACCCGGCGATCACCACGCGTGAGAACGTGGCGAAATTCAAGAAACAGCTCCAGCGCATCGGTTTCTCCTATGATTGGCAACGCGAGATCAACACCACCGATCCCCGCTACTACAAGTGGACGCAGTGGATTTTTCTCCAGATTTACAATTCCTGGTTCAATCCGGCAACCAACAAGACCGAGCCAATTTCAACCTATCGCGGAGCTGATCCCGATAGCGTTCGCCTCGCTTACGTCGCTGAGGTTCCGGTCAATTGGTGTCCTGAGCTCGGCACCGTTTTAGCGAATGAGGAAGTTGTCGATGGTAAGAGCGAGGTCGGTGGTTTCTCAGTCGTGCGCCGGCCGATGCGGCAATGGATGCTTCGCATCACGGCGTACGCCGAGCGATTGCTCAACGAGTTGGAGGGACTCGATTGGCCGGAAGGAATCAAATTGCTCCAGCGCAATTGGATCGGAAAAAGTGAAGGCGCCGAGATCTATTTCAACATCGACAATCACCAGGAAAAAATTCGCGTATTCACGACGCGTCCCGACACCCTTTACGGCGGGACGTTCTTGGTCCTCGCACCCGAACATTCGCTTGTCGATTTGATCGTCACTGAAGAGCAATGGCCGGCGGTGCGCGAATATCGCGAGCGGACCGCGCGTAAAAGCGAACTCGACCGCACTGATCTCGCGAAAGAGAAAACAGGCGTCTTCACTGGCGCATTCGCGATCAATCCCGCAAATAACGAGAAGATTCCGATCTGGATCGCTGATTATGTGCTCCTTGGTTACGGGACCGGCGCGATCGGAGGCGTGCCAGCGCACGACGGGCGCGATCTGGAATTCGCGAAAAAATTCGACCTGCCGATTGTCGCTGTTGTTCAGCCGGCGAACGATGAACCGGCAATTGGATTCACTGGCGATGGAATCGCAATCAATTCGCCGATCATCAACGGCCTAACGAGCGCTGAAGCGAGAAAGAAAATCACGGCGTGGCTGGAAGAACGCAGCCATGGAAAAGGCGCGATCAATTACAAACTCCGAGATTGGCTGTTCTCGCGTCAGCGATATTGGGGCGAACCGTTCCCGATTATTTGGGAAGGTGGCAAACATCGGGCCTTGAACGAAAACGAACTCCCAGTTGTGCCGCCGCCGCTGGATGATTATAAGCCAACCGGCACCGGCGAACCGCCACTGGCGAAAGCGAAAGACTGGGTTCGGTATTCCGATAAAGCGCTGCGTGAGACGAATACCATGCCGCAATGGGCGGGCTCATGCTGGTATTACTTAAGATTTTGCGATCCGCGGAACGATAAGCGCTTTGTTGGCGAAGAAGCGGAGCGCTACTGGATGGGAGGCGACAAACCAGGAGGAGTCGACCTGTACGTCGGCGGAACCGAACACGCGGTGTTGCATCTGCTTTACGCGCGCTTCTGGCACAAAGTGCTTTTCGATCTCGGTTATTTGTCGAAATCCGAGCCATTCCAGCGCTTAGTAAACCAGGGAGTCATCCTCGGCGAAGACGGCCAGAAAATGTCGAAATCGCGCGGAAACATCGTTAATCCGGACGACGTCATCAATCAGTACGGCGCCGACGCATTTCGCTGCTACGAAATGTTTATGGGGCCGCTCGAGCAGATGAAACCGTGGAGCATGCGCGGTGTGGAAGGTGTGGCGCGCTTTCTTGCGCGCGTCTGGCGTTTGCTGATGACCGAGAACCAGGCGGGCGAGTGGAAATTATCCACCAAACTCAAAGATGTCGATCCAGACAAAGCGCAACAGAAAATCATGCACGCCACGATCAAGAAAGTGACCGAAGATATAGAATCGCTCTCTTTCAACACCGCGCTTTCTCAGATGATGATTTTCGTAAACGCATTTACGAACGCCGAAACGATTCCGTTGTCTGCGATGCGAACGTTTCTTGTCCTTCTCAATCCGTTTGCGCCACATCTCACTTCCGAGCTCTGGGAAAAGTTAAACGCAAAGTTTCAAGATAGTATCGGCGACATTACAGAACAGAAATGGCCATTTTACAATGAGCGGCTGCTTGTCGAAGACGAAGTCGAAATTGTCATTCAAGTAAATGGGAAAGTGCGCGATCGAATGAAGATGTCGATCCTGGCGACAGGAGAGGAAATGAAAACCGCTGCGCTCGCGAATCCAAAGATTCAAAAATTCACTGCCGGCAAGACGGTCCGCAAAATCGTTGTCGTCCCGAAGAAACTTGTCAACGTGGTGATATGAATTGGGAGAACTTCTGGAAAGAATTCAAGGAATTCGCCATTAAAGGCAACGCTGTCGATCTCGCCGTCGGCGTGATTATCGGAGCAGCCTTCGGTTCGATCGTCAATTCGCTGGTCAAAGACGTTGTCATGCCGCCGATCAGTCTCCTCACCGGGGGCTTGGATTTCTCGAACAAGTTCGTCCTCTTACGGGCGGCCAAAGACGGCTCGGCCGCGTTCCACACGCCCGCGGACGCGGCGAAAGCCGGAGCGATCACTTGGAATTACGGGAACTTCATCACGCTCGTGATCAACTTTCTCATCATAGCTGGCGCAGTTTTTCTGCTGGTCCGCGCAATCAACAGGCTCCGGCAACCCACCGAAAAAGAACCCGACAAGAAAGAATGCCCGGCTTGCGCAATGAAGATCCCGGTCAAGGCGACACGCTGTCCGCATTGCACGACGGAGCTAGCGCAAACGGCCACGCGCTAATGCCGGTAGCCGGCATCGATGATGCCGGCCGGAACATCAAAGTCTGAAGCGCGGCTGGGATCACCCCGAAGACTTTCGGGGCTGAGCAATTCGACCCGCAAAATTAGTGCTTGCATGCGGGAGGTCCAGTTGCTATTGGGGGCGCGACATTGCAAATGCCGAAGTGCCTTAACCTTACAATCGCAGGAATTGTCGCTTGCCTGATCGTTGGCTGTGCGACGCAATCGAAGCCAACCCTCGTCAGTGGGCAGCACATGCAAAATGTGCGTACCACCGCCTACACGCACAGCGAAAGTGGCGGATGTCACAACGCACTCGACTGCCGGCTTTCCAGCCGCCACGTGATGAGCGCCGCGTCTGATTGGTCGCGCTTCCCGCTCGGAACCCGGTTCCGGCTTGCCGGTACAAACGATGAATACATCATCGATGACTACGGAATCGCACTCGTCGGGACTGACACCATCGACCTTTACAAGGCGAGCCGCCTCGACATGCAACGCTGGGGCGTCCGTCATGTCGATATCGATATTTTGCAATGGGGCTCGGAGGAACAGAGCCTGAAAGTGCTCGCACCGCGCTCCAAGCATCGTTGTGTCCGGCAGATGGTCGCGAGTTTGCAGCAGAAAAAAACGCAACAGCAGAAAGAGCTGATCGCCAGCTTGGATCCCAAGAAACCTCAGCAAAAGAAAAAGACGTAGCCGCTTACGCTTTCTTTTGACACGGGGCTCAGGCACGCCGGAATTTCGCGGGATGAAAATTCTCGTCGTTGGGGGCGCCGGCTATATCGGGAGCATCTGCACCGAATTGCTTCTCGATGAAGGCCATGAAGCCGCTGTCTTCGATAATCTCAGCGAAGGTCATCGCCGCGCTGTAGATCCGCGGGCAAGATTCATCCAAGGCGATCTGGCGGACCGCAAGCAAATCGAGGCGGCGCTTTCCAGCACACGCCCGGACGCCGTGATGCATTTCGCCGCAAGTGCGCTTGTCGCTGAGTCAATGCGGGATCCGTCCAAATATTTTCGCAACAACATCTCTAACGGTCTAAATCTGTTGGACGGCATGGTCGCAGCGCAGGTGAACCGGATCGTTTTTTCTTCGACCTGCGCGATTTTCGGGCCGCCTGAACATGTGCCGATCAACGAAACTGCCCCGGCGCGGCCAATCAATCCCTATGGCGAATCGAAACTCGCCTTTGAGAAAATCTTGCGCTGGTACGACCGGATTCATGGTTTAAAATTCGTATCGCTGCGTTATTTCAACGCCGCCGGAGCGTCCGGCAAATTTGGGGAAGATCACCGGCTTGAGACACATTTGATTCCCAACGTGCTGAAAGTCGCGCTCGGTCAGAAGGCGCACATAGAAATTTTCGGCGCCGATTATGAGACGCCCGACGGTACGTGCATTCGCGACTACATCCACATTGTCGATCTTGCGCGGGCGCATATTCTGGCTCTGGGGGCGGCCGGGAGCGAATTCTACAACCTTGGTACCGGCGGCGGCTCAAGCGTTCGCGAAGTGATCGCCGCCTGTCGCAAAATTACCGGCCGAAACATTGATACCGTCGAAAAACCATGCCGCGCAGGTGATCCACCACGGCTCATTGCCTCTTCGGAAAAAATCAAGACCGAGCTTGGCTGGCAGCCCAAATTTCAATCTCTCGATCGGATTATCGAGAGCGCGTGGAACTGGCACCAGAAATTTCCGCATGGCTACGGAGATTGATAAAGTGGAGGGACCTAAGTGTCTCAATAAGTCGCCGCACTAAGGCGGCTCCCACGTTTCAGGACGGCAAAAAGCGCCCGCGGAATTGCATCCCGCGAGCGCTTTGAATTTCCACTAACTATTGGAACAGCCCTTAAGGCTTTGTCGTTGTTGTCGTGGTCTCTTTCTTCTCGTAGACCGTTGCGGGCTGGCTCAACACGACTTTTCGCACCACAACTCGATCACCCACATTCGTGTAGTAGAC
>WNFQ01001047.1_pt1 | contig 35684 bp, 33 predicted proteins | sample 5400171 | NCBI WGS metagenome assembly WNFQ01 (sample SAMN13153356, study PRJNA577476) | soil metagenome | isolation source: 20 cm soil under Madrone tree | place: USA:California | collected 2016-06-14
CCACCTGCGCGACCTGGAGGAGCGCAATGAGCTTGCGTTGTACAGCGCGAACGACGGGCTTTGGGACTTCGACACCCTCAACAATCGCGTCTATCTCTCGCCGCGCTGGAAAGCGATGCTGGGGTACGACGAGGCCGACGTGGGGCAGGCGCCGGACTGGCGAACCCTGGTGCACTCGGACGACATGTCGCGCGTGCAGGCCGCCATTCGCGATCACGTGGCGGGAAAGACGCCGATTTTCGAGAGCCTGCACCGCATGCGCCACGCCACCGGCGAGTGGCGGTGGGTGATCAGCCGCGCCAAGGCCAAGGTCGACGACAAGGGCCGCTTGCTGCGCCTGGTCGGAGTCGAGCTCGACATCACCGAGCGCAAACTGTACGAGGAAGCGCTGTTTCGAGAGAAGGAGAGCGCGCAGATCACTCTGCAAAGCATCGGTGACGGGGTCATCACCACCGATGCCAAAGGGGTGATCGATTATGTGAATCCGGTGGCGGAGGCGCTCACGGGGTGGCGTCTCGAGGACAGCCAGGGCCGTGCCATCGAAGAGATTTTCCGCGCCTTCCACGAAGAAACCTGCGAGCCGCTGGAGAATCCGCTGGCGGTGGCGATTCGGCGCACGCGGTCGATCAAATCGGTGCGGCCGATGCTGTTGATTCGGCGCGACGGCAACGAAATCTACGTCGAGAGCACGGCATCGCCGATACGCGACGGCAGCGGCGCGGTCTCGGGCGGTGTGCTGGTGTTCCACGACGTGAGCGAGGCGCGCGAGCTCAACCGGCGCCTGAGCTATCACGCGAGCCACGACGTCCTGACGGGGCTGGTGAACCGCCGCGAGTTCGAAAACCGCATGGAACGGGCGCTGAAGAGCGCCAAGGCGCGCGAGACTTCGTACGCGCTGTGCGTCCTCGATCTGGACCAGTTCAAGATCGTCAACGATACCTGCGGGCACAGCGCCGGCGACGCCCTGCTCGGGCAGGTCGGAGCGCTGCTGAAATCCAAAGTCCGCTGGCGCGATACGCTCGCACGCCTGGGCGGCGATGAGTTCGGCATTCTGCTGGAAAGCTGCTCTCTGGATGAGGCCATGCGCACCGCGGAAGCGCTGCGCGAGGCGGTGCGCAACTTCAAGTTCACCTGGGAGGAGCGCACCTTCCGCCTGGGCGCGAGCATCGGCGTGGTGCCCCTCTCCGCGGACAATGCCGACGTGGCGTCGGTATTGAGCGCCGCGGACAGTGCGTGTCAGGCGGCCAAGGAGGCGGGCCGCAATCGCGTCCACAGCTTCGAAGAGAACGACATCGACCTGATGCGCCGGCGCCGTGAAATGCAATGGGCGGCGCGCATCAACAATGCCTTGGAGGAGGGCCGCTTCGAGCTGTTCAGGCAGACGATTCTGCCGCTGCAGACGGCGGAATCCGGCGCCCACTACGAACTGCTGCTGCGCATGCGCGATGAAGCCGGCAAGATCGTCGCGCCGGATCAGTTCATGACGGCGGCCGAACGCTACGGCATCACGCCGAGCATCGATCGCTGGGTCATCGAGAACGCGTTCCGGTGGCTGGTCTCCGAGGCCGACGAACGCGAGAAATTGACCATGTGCTCGATCAACCTCTCGGGGCAGAGCCTGGGCGACGATAAGTTCCTGCCCTATGTGATCGATCAATTCCACCGCAGCGGCCTGGATGCCACCAAGATCTGCTTCGAAATCACGGAGACGGCGGCGATCGCGAGCTTCTCGCAGGCGAATCGCTTCATTCAGGCGCTGAAGGAATTGGGCTGCAAGTTCGCGCTCGATGATTTCGGCACCGGGCTGTCGTCGTTCGGCTATCTCAAGCACTTCCCGGTCGATTACTTGAAGATCGACGGCAGCTTCGTCAAAGAGATACTGCACGATCCCATCGACCGGGAGATGGTGCGTTCGATCAATGAAATCGGGCATCTGACCGGCAAGCAGACCATTGCCGAGTTCGCGGAGAACCAAGAGATCATCAACATGCTGCAGAGCTTAGGCGTCGATTACGCGCAGGGCTATGGGGTGTCGCAGCCGCAGCGGGTGCTGAGGGCCGCCAACAGCGCTTGAGGGTGAGCGGCTGCAGGTAGTGATTGCTCGGCGGGGTCAGGAGAGCCTGCCGGCAACGAAGAATACAGTTGCCGGCAGGCTCTCCTGACCCCACCGCGCGAGTACTCGAATCGCTCGACATACGGTGGCGAGCGAAGGAGGCCTCTCGGCAGTCGTCCTTCTGTAAGGTGATGTTACTCGGCCCAGCGCGAACGGCGTGGGGGGAGGGGGAGCCCGAAGGCAACTGCTTCCCCCGTTGCCTTCGGGCTCCCCCTCCCCCCAGACCTTGCGAGCCGGTCGATACCCCACCGTGTCGAAATCCTAAGTCTTCCACTCGAAGCGCATCGACAGGTCGACGGCGCGGACGTGCTTGGTGATGCTGCCGACGGAGATGAAGTCGACGCCGGTTTCGGCGATTTCGCGAATGGTGGCGGTGGTGATTCCGCCGGAGGCTTCCAGCTCGAGCGGCTTTGCGGCGTTGGCATTCAGGGCTACCGCTTCGCGCATCGCCTCCAGCGAGAAATCATCGAGCATGGCGATATCGGCGCCGGCGGCGATGGCTTGCTGCAATTCGGACAGATTTTCGACTTCGACCTCGATCGGGACTCGAGCGGAGCCGCGCTTGGCGGCGGCTACCGCGGCGGCGATCGAACCCGCGGCCATGATGTGATTTTCCTTGATGAGGATTCCATCGAACAGGCCCATGCGGTGGTTGTGGCCGCCGCCGACGCGCACCGCGTACTTTTGCGCGGAGCGTAGGCCGGGAATGGTCTTGCGGGTGTCCAGCAGGCGGCAATTCGTGCCCTCGAGGAGCGCGGCATAGGTGTGTGCGGCCGTGGCGGTGCCGGAGAGCAGTTGCAGGAAATTGAGCGCCGTGCGCTCCCCGGTCAGCAGTGCGCGTGCCGGGCCCTCGAGATCGACCAAGGGCTGATTGGCGGCGACCGAGTCGCCTTCGGCCACCCGCCACTCCAGCCGCACTTGGGGCTCGACGCCGTGGAAGCTGGCTTCGACATAGGGTAGGCCGCATACGATGGCCCGCTCCCGCGTGATCACGGTGGCCCGGCCGATGCGATCCGCGGGTATCAGCGCAGCCGTCAAATCACCGCTGCCGACGTCCTCGGCCAGAGCGCGGGCAACCTGTTGCGGCAGGTCGGCGGGAACCGGCAACGATTTAGAACGGAAGTCCGTGCGACGGTCCGATCATGCACATCAGCATGGGAATGGACAGTAGGAAATTCGTGCGCGAGGCGTACAGGGCGACTTTGCGGGCCGCCGCCTTTTGCTCGTCGGTCGCGGGCACTATCCCTAAGATCTTCTTCTGGTTGGGCCAAATGAGCACCCAGACATTGAACAACATGATGGTGCCGAGCCAGGCGCCGATCCCCATGATGATATTGGAGTCCTGGACCGGGTTCTGCAGCAGGCCGAAGGTGAAGGTGTCGACGAAGCGGCCATGGGTCAGGGACAGGAGCCACGCGCCCATCAGCCAGGTGGCGAGCGCCGACCAGCGAAACCACAGCAGGGCGAGGGGTGCGACGTATTTATTGACGCCGGCGCCGCCCGGGCCGCCCTTGTCCGCCGCGGCCGCCGCCATGGCCGGGGTCTGCACCGCGTTGAAATAGTACAATAGGCCGATCCAGAATATTCCCGACACGATGTGCAGCCAGCGCGCGAAACTCATTTCGTTGAAGGCGAAACCCCCGATCAGGCTGGCAATGATCACGGCAACCGCGAAGCCGATAATGAGCGGCCATTTCACTGTGGTTAATGGGTTCATGCGATTCCCCTTCTATTTTTGAATATGTGTCGGACCCCGGTTCGCCTAAACCGTGAGTTTAGCCGCCGTGCGGATCTTGCACTGCGGCGGCCTGGAAGAATAGGGGACTGACCCCAATAATTCAACGATGTCCGGCGCTGCCCGTATGTCCTCCCCTGTCAATGTGGCATTTGGGGGCATACGGGCGCCGCCCGGGCTGCTATCGTAGGCTTGAGGAACATGACCAATCTGGAGACTGTCGATTATGAACGCTATCGAACGGATCAAGAACCAGCTATCGGCTTCGCCCGTGGTGCTCTACATGAAGGGCACGCCCGATTTTCCGCAATGCGGGTTTTCGGCACAGACGGTGGCTGCGCTCAAAGCCTGTAAGGCGAATTTTGCGCATGTGAACATATTCGAGGACCCGGAAGTGCGCGAGGCGCTGAAGACCTACTCCAATTGGCCGACCTTTCCGCAGCTCTATGTCAACGGCGAACTCGTGGGCGGCTGCGACATCACGATCGAGATGTACAAGAACGGCGAGCTCAAACAACTGCTGGCGGAAGCCGGCGCCGTACCGGCGTAAGGCCGGCCGGCTCCAGGGCGCCCGCGCATAGGCCGTCGTTCAGGGTTCGCGCTCTATGGGCTCGTCCGGGGTAAAGGACTCACCGGCAGTTGAGGGCTCGACCTCCAGCGGACCCATCGCGGCCAAGCGCCGGCGGCTGGCGTCGAACACCCCCTGGAACTGATTGCACACCATGCAGAAGAGATCAGCCGTGCGTTCGGCGTCATAGGCCGCGGAGTGCGCTGAGGCGGTGTCCCACTCGAGGCCCGCGGCGAGTGTCGCGCGCATCAAGACGGTTTGCCCAAAGGCAACGCCGCCCAAGGTCGCGGTATCGAAGCTCGTGAAGGGATGGAACGGGTTGCGCTTGACCTGCGCGCGCGCCACGGCCGCGTTCAGGAAATTCAAATCGAAGAACGCGTTGTGTCCGACCAGCACCGCGCGCGTGCAGTCCGCGGCGCGTATGGCATTGCGGACTTCGCGGAATATGCGTTGCAGCGCCTCCTCTTCGGGGATTGCGGGCCGCAGCGGATGGTGGGGATCGATTCCGTTCACCGCCATCGACGCAGGTTCCATATTGGCGCCGGGAAACGGCACCACGTGATAGCGGATGGTCTCACCGCGGGTCAAAGTCCCATCGCTGCGCATTTCAACGAATACGGCGGCGATTTCGAGCAGCGCGTCGGTTTGCGAGTTGAAACCCCCGGTTTCTACATCGATTACCACGGGCAGGAAGCCGCGGAAGCGCGTCGCGAAGGTGATCGGAGGGATCTGACTCATGCTTGGCCGGCACCGGCGAGACGCCACGCGACCGGTTCGCCGCCGCGATACGGCACCAGCGCGCCATCGCCGAAATCATAGACTTGAGGGGGCACCCAGGACTCCTTGATCAAAGTGATGGTGTCTTCGTGGCGGGGCAGACCGTAAAAGTCGGCGCCGAAATGACTGGCAAACGGTTCCAAGCGGTCGAGGCGGCCCGCGGCCTCGAACGCCTCGGCATACAGCTCGATGGCGGCGTGGGCGGTGAACATGCCGGCACAGCCGCAGGCATTCTCTTTGCTCGCCCGCTCGTGGGGCGCACTGTCGGTTCCCAGAAAGAAACGCGGATTGCCGCCGGTGGCCGCGCCGAGCAGCGCTTGCCGGTCGCGTTCGCGTTTCAAAACCGGCAGGCAGTAGTAATGGGGTCTGATGCCGCCGGAAAAAATCGCGTTGCGGTTGTGCAGCAGATGCTGGGGCGTGATGGTCGCGCCGACTCCCGGCCGGGCATTGACCACGAATTCAACCGCGCGCGCCGTCGTGATGTGCTCGAACACCACGCGCAAGCCGGGGAACCGTTCGAGCAGCGGCTGCAACACCGTATCGATGAAGTGAGTTTCTCGATCGAACACATCCACTTCGGGCTGCGGCGACTCGCCGTGCACCAGCAAGGGCATGCCGATCTCTTCCATGCGCGCGAGAACCCGGTACACCTTGGCAATGCCGGTTACGCCGGCATCGGAGTGGGTCGTCGCGCCGGCAGGATACAGCTTGACACCGTGGATGAACCCGCAGGCCCGCGCACGATCGATCTCCCCCGGCGCCGTGGCATCCGTCAAGTACAGCGTCAGCAGCGGCTCGAAGCTCGTGCCGGCCGGCAGCGCCGCCAGGATTCGTTCGCGATATGCGCGCGCCGCGGCCGCCGTGTCGATCGCCGGCTTCAGATTGGGCATCGCGATGGCCCGCCCGAACCGCTCCGCGGTAAACTTCACCACCGCGGCGAGCGCCGCGCCGTCGCGAAGATGCACGTGCCAATCGTCGGGTCGCCGCAGCTTCAGGGTGTTCATTTGCGCGAGGCCGCCGCCGGGCGCGCCGCGCCGGGCGAGGGGGCCGGCGGCCAGCCACGGCGCACCAAATCGAGAGTGTAGCGCACGCCGAAGCCGGTGATTTCCGTGGCAATGTGGGCAAGGCCGCCGTGGCGCGAACCGGCCGCGAGATCGAGATGCAGCCACGCGATTTCCTTGGGCACGAACCGGCTCAAAAAGCGCGCGGCCAAGATATGGTCGCCCTTGCCCTCGGCCGCACACTGCAGTACATCGGCGACGCTGCTCTCGAGGTCGGTGTCGTAGTCGGCGTCCATGGGAAAGCACCAGACGCGCTCGCCGCTGCTGGTTCCGGCGGATTCGATCAAATCGCGCGCCTCGGGCCGGTTGGTGAACGCGCCGCTGTAGCGTTCGGTGAGGGCATACACGCATGCGCCGGTGAGCGTCGCGTAATCGATGATGGCGCGCGGCCGCCTCGCCGCTGCGAGACTGAGCGCGTCCGCCAGAACCATGCGGCCCTCGGCGTCGGTGTGGATCACTTGAATGGTCGTACCGTTGTGGGCGCGCACCACGTCTTGGGGCTTGTAGGCGAGCGGACCGATGCGGTTTTCCGTGATCGCCAGCCAGCAATCCACCGCCAGCGGCGAGCGCAGGGCGTGCAGCGCATAGAGGCTTCCCACCGCGACCGCGCTGCCTTCCATGTCGATGTGCATGTCGAGCATGCTCTTATGAGGCTTGAGGTTGGTCCCGCCGGTATCGAAACATATGCCCTTGCCGACCAGGCTCAATGCGGGCGCCGTTGCGCCGCGCGGCCGGTAAGACAGATGTGCAATGCCGGCGTCGCGCGTGCCGTTGCCGCGGGAGACCGCGAGAAAGGCGCCTGCGCCCAGGCGCTTGAGCGCGGCCTCGCCGTAGAATTTGAAGCGCAGCTTCAGGCGCCGCGAAAGCTCTTGCAGCAATATTCGATAGCCGCGCGCGTCGAGAGTGTTGGGCGGCAACGCCGTCAGCCAGCGGGCCAGATTATTCCCGGCGGCGGTCGCCAGCGTAAGATCGAGCTCGGGCAGTTTTTTCGCCGAGGCTATGTCGATGCGCACCAGCCGCGCGCGCGGTTTCGGCTTGGTCTTGAACGATGCGAAGCGAAACGCGCCCGCCTCGAGCGCCGCGACGGCGGAGCTCAAGGTCACATTCGCCGCTTCGGCGGAGCAGCCTTGCTGCCACAACAGCAGCGATTGCGGTTCGCCGTCCAGGGCGCTGCGCGCGAGCTTGCCTGCCGCTTGCAGCCGTTCGAAGGTACTGGCCTCTTCGGCGAGGCACGCCACGATCAACAGCGTCTGCGCGCTCGCTCCGACCCGCAGGTGGAAACAATCGCCGGCTTTGCGCACTTTCTGCGCGTACAGGCCGCGCAGCACGGCGCCGTGCGGCAAGGCCCTCCAATCCGCCTCGCTCGGCGTGAGCGGCAGGAACACCAGGGCGCTGGAGTATCGGGCCAGCAGCGACACGGTTATCCGTGCGCCGATCTGGCGCACGGGCACGAGCAATTGGTCATAGGGCAAGCGAGTGGGCATATCGTAAAAACCGCAAGCCTATCCCTTGCTTGACCATGAAAAACCAAACCCCGAAGATAGCTCCGGTTTATAACGCAGTGGCGGTCAGCGCATCGGCGCTGTAACGTGCCGGCCATCTTAACAGGACACGTGGGCGTGTGCATTTATGACTCAACAATCGCCGTTCGAAGACATCGATCCCGTTGAAACCCAGGAGTGGCTGGAATCGATCGATTCGGTCATGCGCGCGCAAGGCCCGGAGCGCGCGCATTTTCTGCTCGAGAAATTGGTTGACTTTACGCGGCGCTCCGGCGCGTATCTGCCGTTCAAGCCGAATACCGCCTATCTCAACACCATCTCCAAGGCGCAGCAGCCCGACTATCCCGGCGATCGCTCGCTGGAACGGCGCAACGAGGCCTATATTCGCTGGAATGCGCTCGCCATGGTGGTGCAGGCGAATCGCTCGAATTCCGAGTACGGCGGCCACATCGCGTCGTACGCATCCGCGGCGACGCTCTATGAAGTCGGCTTCAATCACTTCTGGCGCGCCAAGAGCGCCGCGCATCCCGGGGACATGATCTTCATGCAGGGGCATTCGAGTCCCGGAATCTACGCGCGCGCCTACCTGGAAGGCCGCTTGAACGAGGGCCAGCTGCTGCGCTTTCGTCAGGAAGTCAAAGGCGATGGGTTGTCGTCCTATCCGCATCCATGGCTGATGCCGGACTTCTGGCAATACCCCACGGTGTCGATGGGATTGGGTCCGATGACGGCGATTTTTCAGGCGCGTTTCGTGCGCTATCTCGAGCATCGCGGCATCGTGCCGCCCTCCGACCGCAAGGTATGGGCGTTTCTCGGCGACGGTGAAATGGACGAGCCCGAGTCGATGGGCGCGCTCACCATGCCGGTGCGCGAGAAGCTCGACAACCTCATTTTCGTGATCAATTGCAACTTGCAGCGGCTGGACGGGCCGGTGCGCGGCAACGGCAAGATCATTCAAGAGCTCGAAGCGGCATTCCTCGGCGCGGGCTGGAACGTCATCAAAGTGCTCTGGGGCTCGCGCTGGGATCCGCTGCTCGAACGCGATCAAAAAGGTCTGCTCAAGCGCCTGATGGAGGAGTGCGTGGACGGCGAATACCAGAACTTCAAGTCCAAGGACGGCGCCTATGTGCGCGAGCATTTCTTCGGCAAATACCCTGAGCTCAAGGAAATGGTCGCCAACATGTCGGATCAGGAGATTTGGTACCTGAATCGCGGCGGCCATGATGCGAAGAAAGTGCACGCGGCCTACGCCTCCGCCGTCGCCCACAAGGGCGCGCCCACCGTGATCCTGGCGAAAACCGTCAAGGGCTTCGGGATGGGCAAGGCGGGCGAAGGCTTGAACGTGGCGCACCAGCAGAAAAAGCTGGGTGATGAAGATCTCAAGGCGGTGCGCGATCGCTTCAATATTCAGATCACCGACGAGGAGCTCGCAGGCCTGACGTTCCGGAAGCCGGCCAAAGACAGCGAAGAGCACAAGTACCTGCAGGAGCGCCGCGCCGCTCTCGGCGGCTATCTGCCTGCGCGCAATTCGTCTGCGCCGCCCCTGGTCGTGCCGCCGCTCGAGGCATTCAGCGCGCTGCTCGAGGGTACGGGCGATCGCGAAATATCCACCACCATGGCGCTGGTGCGCATGCTCACCGCCCTGGTCAGGGACAAGAACATCGGCAAGCACGTGGTGCCCATCGTTCCCGACGAGGCGCGCACCTTCGGCATGGAGGGCATGTTTCGCCAGGTCGGCATCTATTCGTCGGTGGGACAGCTCTACACGCCGCAGGATGCCGAACAGCTCAGTTTCTATCGCGAGGACAAACAGGGACAGATTCTCGAGGAAGGCATCAATGAGGCGGGGAGCCTCTGCTCCTGGCTCGCGGCCGCGACGGCGTACTCGAACCACGGCGTGAGCATGGTGCCCTTTTATATTTATTACTCGATGTTCGGCTTTCAACGAGTCGGCGATTTCATTTGGGCGGCGGGCGACAGTCAGGCGCGGGGCTTTCTGGTGGGCGGCACGGCCGGGCGCACGACGCTCGCCGGCGAGGGATTGCAGCATCAGGACGGACACAGCCAACTGGTCATGACCGCGGTGCCGAACTGCGTGGCCTACGATCCGACTTACGCCTATGAACTGGCGGTGATCGTGCAGGATGGCCTGCGGCGGATGTACCAGGAACAGGAAAATGTCTTCTACTACATCACCTGCATGAACGAGAACTACGCGCACCCGGCGATGCCCGCCGGCGTGGCGCAGGGCATCTTGAACGGCATGTATCTGCTGCAGATCGGCGGGCGCGGCAAGGTGCGGGTGACGCTGTTCGGTTCCGGCACGATTCTGCGCGAGGTATTGGCGGCGGCGGAGATCTTGGAAAAGACCTATGGCGTGCCTGCCGACGTCTATTCCGTCACCAGCTTCAGCGAGCTGCGCAGGAACGCGTTGGCCGTAGAGCGGGGCAATCTGCTCCATCCGAACGAGCCCCGCCGGCAGACTTACATTCAACAGGCCTTGGCGGATCGCGAGGGTCCGTTCATCGCCGCCACCGACTACATGAAAACCGTCGCGGATCAGATTCGGCAGTGGATACCCGGCCGCTACGCGGTGCTGGGCACGGATGGCTATGGCCGCAGTGATTCCCGCGCGGAACTACGGCGATTCTTCGAAGTGGACCGTCACTACGTGGCCATCACCGCGCTCAAGGCGCTTGCCGACGAAGGCAAGATAGACAAGCAGACGGTGACTGATGCCATGCAGGCTTTCGGCATCGATCCGGAAAAACCCAATCCCCTGTCGGTCTAGGCGGTACCGTGACTACTCCAATCGAAGTTCTGGTTCCCGACATCGGCGGCTTCAAAGACGTCGATGTCATCGACGTCCTGGTCAAGGACGGTCAAGAGATCGAGAAAGAAGCGCCGTTGATCACGCTCGAAACGGAAAAGGCGGCAATGGACGTGCCGGCGCCGATGTCCGGCCGCATCACGCAAGTCAAACTCAAACAGGGCGATAAAGTGTCCGAGGGCTCGCTGATCCTGACGCTCGAGCCGGCGGCGGCCGAGGCGCGCGGCGCGCCCGCCGCGCCGTCGCCCGGCTCGAGCGCGCCCGGTGCAACGCCGTCGGCCGGGCCTGCTCAACCCCGGCCTGCGATTGCGCCGGCCGCAACGGCGCCGCCGGTCGCCGGCAATGCGGTGCCCGCCGCAGCCGCGGCCGCACGCGCGGCACCGCTTCCCGCAGTGCGCGCCGACGCCATGATCGACGAAGCAGCATTCTCGAAAGCCTACGCCAGCCCGTCGGTGCGCAAGTTCGCGCGCGAGCTCGGCGCCGATTTGGGCCGGATCAAGGGAACCGGCATCAAGGGCCGCATCACGCAAGAGGATGTGAAGGCCCATGTGAAAACGATTCTGACGGCGCCGACGGCTCCGGCTGCCGCGGCGGTTTCGCCTTTGCCCAAGGTGCCGGTCGTGGATTTCGCCCTGTTCGGCGCCATCGAGATCAAGCCGCTGTCGCGGATCCAGAAGATTTCCGGCGCGCGGCTCCAGGCGAGCTGGATCAATCTGCCGCATGTGACGCAGCACGAGGACGCGGATATCACCGATCTCGAGGCCGTGCGTGTGGCGCTGAAGAGCAAGGCGTCGCAGGAGGGCGTGCGGCTCACGCCGCTGGCCTTCATCATCAAGGCCTGTCTCTTGGCGCTTCGGGAATTCCCGCGGTTCAACTCCTCGCTGGATGCGGGCGGCGAGAATCTGGTGTTCAAGAAATACTTCAACATCGGCTTCGCCGCGGATACGCCGAATGGATTGGTGGTGCCGGTGATCCCGAATGCCGACCGGCTCGATATCTATGGGATCGCGCGCGTCCTGGCGGCGATGTCCGAGAAGGCGCGGGCGGGCAAGCTGAAGAACACCGAGATGCAAGGCGGAACTTTCACGATCTCGAGCCTGGGCGGAATCGGCGGCACGGCGTTCACGCCCATCATCAATGCGCCGGAAGTCGCCATCCTGGGTGTGTCGAAATCCAGCCAGAAACCCGTCTATGACAAGGGCGCATTCCTGCCGCGCCTGATGTTGCCGCTGTCCCTATCCTATGACCATCGCGTGATCGACGGCGCCGAAGCCGCGCGTTTCATAGTGTTCCTCGCCAAGACGCTGGGCGACGTCAAGGCCTTGCTGTGAGCGTCGTCGAGGTACGAATTCCGGATCTCGGTGACGCCAAGGGTGTCAACGTCGTCGACGTCCTCGTCAAGAAAGGCAGCCAGATTCGCGTCGACGATCCGCTCATAACGCTCGAGACCGAGAAGGCCTCGATGGACGTGCCGTCGCCGGTGAACGGCATCGTCGATTCGGTCGAACTGAAGAAAGGCGACGAAGTGTCGGCAGGGGCGCTGATCGCCACCGTGCTGTTGAGCGAAGCGGCGGCAACACCCGCGGCTGCGCCCACAGCCGTGCCGCCGCGGGCGGCCCCTGCCGCCTCGCCGACCACCGCAGCCGCTTCGCCTGCGCCGGCCGCCGCGCCACCGCCGGGGGCGGTGGACCTGGTCGTGCTCGGCGCCGGCGTGGGTGGGTATACCGCGGCATTCAGGGCCGCCGATCTCGGCCTCAAAGTGACGCTGATCGAGCGCTGGCCGATGTTGGGCGGCGTGTGCCTGAACGTCGGGTGTATCCCGTCCAAGGCGCTGCTGCATGCCGCCAAGGTGATCGAAGACGCGGCGGACATGGGCACCGCCGGCATCGTATTCGGGCCGCCGCAAATCGACCGTGACCGCCTGCGTGCGTGGAAAAATCGCGTCGTCACTCGATTGACCAACGGGCTCTCGCTGCTGGCCAAGCAGCGCAAAGTGACCGTGGTTCAGGGCGAGGCGAAATTCTCCGGGCCTTTTTCCTTGGAAGTGCAGGAAGCGAACGGGCCGCGGCGCGTCGAATTCAAACAGTGCATCATCGCGGCAGGCTCCGAATCGGCGCTTCTGCCCGGATTTCCGGATGATCCCCGCATCATCGATTCGAGCGGCGCTCTGGAGCTGCCGGTCGATTGCAAGCGGCTGCTGGTCATCGGCGGCGGCATCATCGGATTGGAAATGGCCTGCGTCTACGACGCGCTCGGTGTGCGGGTCACGGTGGTGGAATTGAGCGATGGTTTGATGCCCGGCACCGATCGGGATCTGGTGCGGCCGCTGCAGAAGCGAATCGAAAAGCGCTACGAGCGCATCATGCTCAACACCAAGGTCGCCAAGCTCGATGCCTTGGCAGAGGGCCTGCGCGCGACCTTCGACGGACCCGATGTACCCGAGCCGCAGCTGTTCGACCGGGTGCTGGTGTCGGTGGGGCGCACAGCCAACGGCAACGCGGCCAATGTGGCTGCCGCCGGAGTTGCCGTCAGTCCGCGCGGCATCATCGCCGTGGACAAGCAGATGCGCACCAATGTGCCGCATATTTTTGCGATCGGCGATGTCGTGGGCGCTCCGATGCTGGCGCACAAGGCATCGCACGAAGGCAAGGTCGCGGCGGAAGTTGCCGCCGGACAGAAGTCGGCTTTCGATGCGCGGTGCATTCCCTCGGTGGCCTACACCGACCCGGAAGTGGCCTGGGTGGGAGTCACCGAAATCGATGCCAAAGCGCAGAACATCCAGTACGGTAAGGGCATGTTTCCCTGGGCCGCCAGCGGCCGCTCCCTGGCGCTCAATCGCGACGAGGGTTTTACCAAGCTACTGTTCGACAAGGAGACGCACAGAGTCATCGGTGCCGGGATGGTCGGACCCAACGCCGGCGATCTGGTTGCCGAAGTGGCGCTCGCGATCGAAATGGGCGCCGATGCGGCGGACATCGGTCTGACCATTCATCCCCATCCGACCCTCTCGGAAACCGTTGCGTTCGCCGCCGAGGCCTTCGAGGGCACGTTGACGGATCTCTACATCCCGAAGCGCTAGCCGGAAGTTCGGGGTGATGCCGGATAGGTGAACTATCGAAGGATGGCCATGCGATCAAAACAGAATCCGGTCGGTTCATTCGTTCTCGCTCTTCTCGTGGGGAGCGCTGCCATGTCTCCGATGCGGAAACCCTGATGGCAAAAAGCCTCACCGTGCGATTTCGGGTCGATTTCGGCAGCCGGTGTTCGGTCGGCGTAGGCAAGATCGAACTTCTGGAAGGCATTGGTCGCACCGGCTCGTTATCACAAGCCGCACGCGAAATGCGGATGAGCTATCGGCGCGCCTGGTTGCTGCTCGACGATATGAATTTGAGCTTCGACCACCCGGTGACTCATGCCAGTGTCGGGGGCCGCGGCGGCGGCGGAGTCGTCCTGACATCGTTTGGTTCCGCGCTGGTGGCGGCATATCGGCGCTTGGAATCCAGCCTGCGGCCTCTTGCCGACGCTTGCATGGAAGAATTTAGCCGGCACATCAAAATCGGCCAACCTAAGCGAACCATCCGGTCCGCCTCCATCAAACGAAAATCTGCGGCTCGCGCGCGCTGAGGCGCGCCTTAGTGCGCAGCGATGCAGTTCTTCAGGAACGCCGTCTTGTCGGCTCCCACCAGCTTCTTGGTCTTGGCGTCCTTGAGACAGGCAGTGCGTTTGGCGTGCTTTGCAGCCGCGTCGCCGGAGGGCGGGGCGGAGGCCGGCACCGGTGCCGTTTTCGCGGCCGGCGGCGCAACGGTCCCCGGGACCGCTGCTCCCGGCGCGGTGGCGGCCGGGATGTCTGCGCGCGCCGCCGGCGGTGCGGCCATAAAGGCGCCCGCCATGGGCAGCAGGCAGAGGCACACCGCGGCGGCCTCGGTTGAAAAACGCATGGTCATTTCTCCATCGCAAACTCAAAGCCACCGGCAGGCGGTCATTCGATGCAGAATAACGCCCAGGCACAATCGCACCGATGAAGCGCGGATGAAGCTTGCTTAACATTTGCGCCGCACCCCGTTCCACGAGGAGCGCGCACTGATCAAGGAGGGACTAATGCCGGCCGGAGGCCTCGAGATGTCGGCGCGCGGCAGCCAAATAGTACCCTTCATCGGGCGGCCTGCCGGCACGTTGTGCCTGCCATAGCGCCTCGCCGAGCGCTTCCATGAGCGCGTGCTCGGCGCGGTGCAAGTCGCCGTAGCGAGCCTGCAATTGGCCATGCAGCTCACGCACTCCCGGCGGCCGGTCGATGGACACCTGCTCGCGCACCGCGAGATGCAGCCCCATATGTAAAAACGGATTCTCGGCGCCCGAGACGCCGGGTTCAAATGCCAGCGCCGCCTGCGCATCGCTCACCATGGGTTGATATTCGGGGTGCGCGCCGATGACGTCGGTGATCATGGCCTCGAGCGGCGTGAGCGGGGAATGAGCCAGGTGTTTGCGCCACGCGTCGGCGTAGGTTTGGCGCAATTGCTCGCGGGTATGGGAATCAAATAGCGGCATGGGATTTGTGACGATACTCGCAAAGGTCCTCGATGTGACAGGTCGGGCACGCCGGATTGCGTGCCTTGCATACGTAACGCCCGTGCAGAATCAACCAGTGATGCGCATCTCGGGAGTACTCGGGCGGCACGAATTTCAGCAGCTTGTCCTCCACCGCACGCACGGTCTTGCCGGGTGCCAATCCGGTGCGGTTGGCCACCCGGAATATATGGGTGTCCACCGCGATAGTGGCTTCGCCGAACGCCGTGTTCAAGATGACGTTGGCGGTTTTTCTGCCGACCCCCGGCAGCTGCTCGAGTTCCTCGCGGGACGAGGGTACCGTGCCGGCGTGCCGCTCGAGCAAGATCCGGCAGGCGGCAATGATGTTCTTGGCCTTGCTGTTGTAGAGTCCGATGGACTTGATGTACGGCGACAGACCGTCGACCCCCAATGCCAGCAGAGCCGCGGGCGTATTCGCGACGCGAAACAACGCCGCCGTGGCCTTGTTCACGCTCTTGTCGGTGGCCTGAGCGGACAGGATCACCGCCACCAGGAGTTCGAACGGCGATTGGTAGTTCAATTCAGTGCGCGGCGCCGGATTGGCTGCGCGCAACCGCGCGAATATCGCACGCCGCTTTGCGTCGTTCATGGCTCGGCCGGACGATGCGCTGCGGCAGCCTTCTTGAGGTCGAGCTCCCGCTGCCTTTCAGCGGCCCGATTCAGCAGCCGCGCAGCGTGCGCTTCGAAACGCAGGCGATTGAGCGCCGCCTGATTCGCCGCGGGCTCAGGTTGGGGCCTCATTTCAATGCAATCGACCGGGCAGGGCGGCAGGCAGAGCTCGCAGCCCGTGCAGCGCTCGGCAAGAACGGTGTGCATGTACTTGGCGGCACCGACGATGGCGTCCACCGGGCAGGGCGCCAGGCACCGGGCACAGCCGATACAGCGGGATTCATCGATCCACGCCACGCGCGGCGGGGTCTCCACCCCATGAACCGGATTCAAGGCCTGGACGGGCCGGCCCGTGAGTGCGGCCAGGGCCGCAATGGTTGCGCTGCCGCCCGGCGGGCACTGGTTGATCCCGGCCTCGCCGCTCGCGATTGCCGCGGCGTACGGCTTGCACCCGGCATAACCGCAGCGTGTGCATTGAGTCTGCGGCAGCAGGGCGTCGATTCGCGCCACGACGTCGGGCGTGGGTTCGGTGTTCATGTCACTTGATACGCATGCCGGGTGCGGCGCCGGAATCCGGGGACAGCACGAAGATCTCCTTGCCGCCGGGCCCCGCCGCCAACATCATTCCTTCGGAAACGCCAAACCGCATTTTACGGGGCTCCAAGTTGGCGACCACCACGATCAGCCGGCCCACCAGCGACTCAGGTTCATATGCCGCGCGGATGCCGGCGAAAACGCTGCGAGTCCCGAGCTCGCCCAGGTCGAGCGTGAGTTTCAGCAGCTTATCGGCGCCCGCGACCAGCTCGGCGTTCAGGACTTTCGCCGCGCGCAGGTCGACCCGCAAGAAATCGTCGATGGAAATCAAGTTGCCCTCGACGGCCGCCGCATTCGCAAGGATCGCATCCGACGCGGCCGCCGGCGGGGAAACGATGCGCGCCGTTTTGGAGGCCGCGGCCGGAGCTGCGGCGGGCGCGGGTTCGTTGTCCGTCTCGAACAGCGCATCGAGCTGCTTCGGATCGACACGAGTCATCAGGTGCTGGTAGGAGTTGATTCGCACGGGCAGCACGTCGACGTCGCTCCACGCGAAGGGTCGCTCGAGCCCGAACAACTCGCGCGCGACGCGCTCCGCGAGAGCCGGCAGCACAGGCGCGATGAGGATGCTGAGGAGCCGGAACCCTTGCAACGCCCGTGAACAGACGTCCTGAAGCTCCGCCCGCTTGGCCGTATCCTTGGCGAGAACCCATGGCTGGTGCGCATCGAAATCATGGTTGATTCGATCCGCATGGGCCATGATCTCGCGCATCGCCTTGCCGAAATCGCGCGTTTCGTAGAATTCGGCCACGCGAAGCGCAATGTCGTGCGCTTCGCGCGCGATGGGCGCGCCGCCGCCGCCGTACTCGAGTGCGCCGCCAAAATGTTTCGTGATGAAGCTCGCGGCCCGGCTCGCGATGTTGACGTACTTGCCGATCAGGTCGCTGTTCACCCGCGCGACAAAGTCGTCCGGATTGAAGTCCAGATCCTCGACGTTGGAATTCAGCTTGGCGCTGATGTAGTAGCGCAGCCACTCCGGATTCATCCCGATCGCGAGATATCGCAGCGGGCTGATGCCGGTCCCACGGGACTTGGACATCTTCTCGCCGGATACCGTGATGAAGCCATGCGCATAGACGTGATCGGGCACTTTGTAGGGAGCTCCCGCGAACTTCAGCATGGCCGGCCAGAACAGTGTGTGGAAGTAAATGATGTCCTTGCCGATGAAGTGCAGCTGTTCCGTGTCGGGAGCCGCGAGAAATTCCGCGAAAGTCCGATTCTCGCCGCGCGCGCGTGCCTTCCCGGTATCGAAGTAGTTCTGCAGTGATGCGAGATACCCGATCGGGGCGTCCAGCCACACGTAGAAATATTTGCCGGGCGCGTCGGGGATCGGAATGCCGAAGTAGGGAGCGTCGCGGGAAATGTCCCAGTCGCCGAGCGCTTCGTCGCCCTTGCCCGAGAGCCACTCGCGGGCCTTGTTGACCACTTGCGGCTGCAGCCGCTCCGGCGTGGCGAGCCATCCACCGAGGAATTCGACGCATTTGGGATCCGACAGCCTGAAAAAATAGTGGTCGGACGTTTTCATGAGGGGCTTCGCGCCCGACAGCGTCGAGTAGGGATCGATCAGGTCGGTGGGCGAATTGACGATGCTGCAGACTTCACAGGCGTCGGCGTACTGGTCTTTGGCGCGGCAGTTGGGGCATTCGCCCTTGATGTAGCGATCCGCCAGGAACATGGCCTTGACTGGATCGTAGAACTGCTCGATCGCCTTGACGTAGATGAGTCCCGCGGCTTTCAGCCGGCGGTAGATGTCCTGGGACAGCGCCTCGTTCTCCGGCGAGTCCGTCGAATACCAATGATCGAAGCCGATGTGAAAGCCTTCCAGGTACCGGGGCCGGTCCGCAGTGACGCGCGCGACCAGTTCCTGGGGGGAGACGCCCTCTGCTTCGGCCTTGAGCATGATCGGCGCGCCGTGCGCGTCGTCTGCGCAGACGAAATGCACGACATTTCCGAGCATCCGCTGGAAGCGGACCCAGATGTCGGCCTGGATGTATTCCATGATATGCCCGATGTGGAACGGGCCGTTGGCGTAGGGCAGGGCGGTGGTGACGAAGAGTTTGCGGGTCATCCGCACAGTTTACAGCGCGCGGCAGCTTTTCGCAGGCGCGATCAGGCGCCCGCGATCGCAGAGATCGCCACGATCACGGCGGTGACGGCGGTCGCGCGGGCCTGGCGGCGATGTCCGCCGCGGCGCTTACGACGCCTCGCGGAACTGCTCGAAGCGGGATTTGTTGATCGCCTTTTTGAAGGCTTCTTTGCCGGTGATCTGCCGCTGATCCATCAGCGCCTGAATCGCCGTATCCATCAGCCGCATGCCGACCGTAGAACCGCTTTGCATCGCATTTTCCAGCTGGTCCATCTTGCCCTGCCGGATCAAATTCGCGACCGCCGGCGTATTGACCAGGATCTCCAGGGCGGCGACGCGGCCCTGCTTGTCCGCTTTGGGGATGAGCTGCTGGGATACGACGCCGCGCAGGCTGGTCGAGAGCATGGTGCGCACATGGGGCTGCTTGTCCGCGGGGAACGCGTTCACCAAGCGATCGACCGTGGCCGCGGCGCCGTTGGTATGCAGCGTACCCATCACCAGAATGCCCATCTCCGCCGCGGTCACCGCGATGCTCATGGTCTCGAGGTCGCGAAGCTCGCCCACCAGAATGACGTCAGGATCCTCGCGCAGTGCCGATAGCAGCGCGCTCGAAAACGAGGTTGCGTGCACCCCGATCTCGCGTTGGCTGATCAGGCAGTTCTTGCGCAGATGCACGAACTCGATCGGGTCCTCGATGGTGAGAATATGGCCCTTCTCGCGGCTGTTGATGTCATCGATCATCGCCGCGAGCGTGGTGGACTTGCCCGAGCCGGTTTTGCCCGTGACCAGGATCAGGCCGCTGTTGATCTTGCAGAGATTCATCACGGCTTCCGGCAATTTGAGCTCCGCCGCCGTGCGCGCCTTCGACGGAATCGCGCGGAACACCGAGCCCATGCCGTTCAACTGGCGCATCACATTGACGCGGAACCGCGAGCGGCGTAGGGTCCAGTGGCTTCAGTTCGCCGTACTGCCGTACACGCGGCAGATCGCCCGCTAAGAAGTGCAGATCCGACCCATTTCGCTCCAACACTTGATTCAGATAGGTGTCGATGGCTGGCACGGGATTCCCTAGGTGCTGCTCACGGGCTCGGCGGGCGGGGCTCCCGCCATGTCGGACACGAATCGCTGGAACTGGCGTTTGTCGGAAGCGTAGGTGCACGCGTGCTCGGGATCGACTTCCTTGGCGTTGATGGCCGCGAGCAATGCTTGATCCATCAATTGCATGCCGTATTCCTTGCCCATTTGCAGCTGGCTCGGAATCTGGTGCGATTGATCGGTCATGATGAGCTTGCCGATGGCCTTGGTGAGCACCATGATTTCGCAGACGGCGCGCCGCGAGCGCTGGTCGGGACTCTTGATCAGCACCTGGGTGATGACGGCGATGAGGCTCTGCGAGAGGAAGCTCTTGGTTTGCTCGCGCTCTTCGGTGGGCAGCGCATCGATGATGCGGTCGATGGTCTTGGTGGCGCTGGTCGTGTGCAGGGTACCGAGCACCAGATGACCGGTCTCGGCCGCGGTCATTGCCATGGAAATGGTTTCGGCATCCCGCAACTCGCCGACCAGGATGACGTCCGGATCTTCGCGCATGGCCGCGCGGACGCCCTCGGCGAAGGACGGCAAGTGCGTACCCAACTCTCGCTGAATGACTTGGCTCGACTTGCTGCGGTGAACGAACTCGATCGGGTCTTCCAAGCTGATGATGTTGAGCGAGCGGGTCGAATTCAGGTAGTCGATCATCGCGGCCAGGGTGGTGGACTTGCCCGTGCCGGTGGAGCCGGTGACCAGGATCATTCCTTGGTGGTAGTCGCACAGCTTGCGGACGATGGGCGGCAACCCTAGCTGTTCCATGGTCGGCATCTGAGTGGGAATGGCGCGGAAGGCCGCGCCCATGCCGGTCTCCTTGCGATATACATTGACTCGAAAGCGGCCGCCCTCCGACGATACATACGAGAAATCGATGTCGTTGCCTTCGCGCAGGTGTTTCTGCTGGTTCTGGGTCAGCACTTCGGTGATATAGCCCTCGAGTTCCGCCTCACCCAACTCGCGGAACTTGATGGGCATGAGATCGCCGTGCATGCGCAACATCGGCGGTACGCCCACGGCCAAATGCAGGTCCGAGCAACCCTGAGCCACGCCCAACTTGAGGAATGCGTCGATTCTTGCCATAACGTGTAAGGCTACCCGTAAGCAATTGGATTTTCGAGCGTTTAGGCCAGAATCAAGCCATAAACGTGAGGTGCGTCAACCCCTGGCGTCCTGTTCCGGCAATAAGGGACTTGCCGGGACAGGCTCCTAGAGGAATTTCTCGAGCGACAGGCGCAGTTCGTCCATGCTCTGCGCGCGCTTGGCCTTGTCCAGCGCCATGCATTTCATGACTAAGTTGTTCAATTCCAACGGCAAATCCTTGTTGATATCGATGGGCGGACGCGCCTTGCCCTGCACGTGCTGGTACATGACCGACATATGATCGCCGCGCGAGTAGGGCGGTACGCCGGCGAACATTTCGTACAGAATGACGCCCAAGCTATAGATATCGGCCCGTTCGTCCACTTTCTTACCCAGAATCTGCTCCGGCGCCATGTACTTGGGCGATCCGATGACATAGCCGGTCTTGGTCAGCTGGGTGTCTCCCTGGCTCTGCGCTGCCGCGACGCCGAAGTCGACGATCTTGAGCAGACTGTCGTTGTCGATCAGGATGTTCGCTGGTTTCAAATCGCGGTGCACGATGCCGGCCTGGTGCGCAACCGCCATGCCGGTCGCGATGTCGATGCCGAATTTGACCGCGCGCTTGAGAATGACCGGCTTTTCGTTGACGATCTCGCCGCCCAGAGTATGGGACGGAAAATATTCCATGGAGATGGCGTAATTGCCGCGGATGTAGAGGAAATCGTAGATGCGGATGACGTTCTTGTGCGTGATCTTGCGGCTGTAGCGCAACTCGTGAACGAAGCGCTTCATCATCTCCTCGTCCGCGGACACGTTGGGGTTCAAGAACTTGAGGATCAGCCGCTCTTCGACCACGGTGTCTTCCATCAGCAATACCGTGCCGAACGCGCCCTTGCCGATCTTCTCGATGAACTTGTAGCGGCCCTCGATGATGTCGCCGGCCTTCAAGGTCGCGATATCCAGTTTCGCGGCCTGTACCTCTTGTTCCTGCACGACCTTGGCGAGATCCGCATTGTCGATGAGCAGCGTCTTGGCCGGCTCCTGCATCCTTTCGGCGCGTTGATTGGCGGCGATCTGTTGAGTGGAAAACCGGTTGTCCAGCTCCGTCAGGGCGCGGGCCACGGCTTGACTGATGGTCGCGTCGGCGTTGTTCGACACCGCCTGCAGCCGCACCCGGATCGTGTCGGCGCGCCGTTCGTCGGCGAGCTTCGCGAGCGCCGAGATCGCCTCCACCTTGATTTCGTTTTCCGGCCGCTGGAGCATGGGCAACAGGTGCTCGATGCACTTTTGATCGCCGATCTTGCCGATGGCGCGAATAACGGTGGGCAAGGACTTCGGTTCCCCCGCAGTCAGCATTTCGACGAAGCGCGGCAAGGATTTGCTGCTGCCGATCTCGGCGAGCGCATCCACGGCGCGTTCGCTCACCCACCAATCGGGGTCCTTGGTGGCGTCGATCAGCTGCGCCACGGCGCGTTCGTCCTTGGTCTGATTGAGAATTTCTATGGCGGCGCGCCGAATGTCCTGATTCTCGTCCCTGACGAGGGCGAGCACGGCGTCGACGACCTTCGGACCGCCGATCTTGCCGAGCGCGTCGGCGGCCCGCGTGCGCACCCACCAATCGCTGTCCGCGATCACTTCCAGTAGATACTTGACCGATTTGGAGGTGCCGACCACGTTCAACACCTCGACGGCGGCGCGCCGGGCGTATTCGTTCTCGTCCTTGAGCACGTCGACCAGGTACTTGATGGTGTCCGGATCGTTGGCATGCACCACCACGTCGACCGCCTTGTTCTGCACCTCGATTTCCGGATCTCGCAGCATCCCGCACAGGACGGCCATGTCGAACGGCCCATCCATCCGCGCGAGCGCCGAGAGGGCGGCGGAGCGAATGAATTTGTTGTTGTCCTTGAGCTGCTTCTGCACGGCCTGCTGCACTTTGGGCGTGTTGAAACGCGCCAGCACATTGATGATGTGCAGCCGGGCAACCGGGTCCTTGCCCTCGATGCGCGCGATCAAATCGTCGATGGAAGACTCGTCGGCGATCTCAGCGACGACCTTGAACAATCCGCTCCTTTCGTTGGGTTCCTGGTTGTATGCGGCGTTCAAGAGTTCACGCACCGTGAAGCGCGCCTTTTGCGCGGCTATCACGTCCAGGATGGCCTGCTTGGGCATGGACGGCTTGGTCAAGGCATCGAGCAGCGCGCTCGCCGGATAGTTTTTGCTCGACGACAGAGCCCATGCGATTCCGGACATCGCCCGGCCGTTGGCCTCGGCCATGATCTTGAACAATTGCGGCAGCGTTTTGGCGTCGATCAGGCGCGACAGCGCCTCGACGTAAGCCTGGCTCTCGCGCTTTTCGGCCGTCGTCAGGGCGTCGACAATGGGTTCGATGGCACTCGGTCCGAGCGCGACCAGTTTTTCCAAGGCCTTTTGCGCCAGGGGACTGCCCGGATTGCCGCTCGATTTAACCTCGGCGATGAGCCGATCGGCACGATAGTTGGCGAATAAACTCATTCGGTGCCTTTATTGCACATCCCTCGGGAGCCATCCATTCTCACCGTAAGCGTTGCGGTCCACCGCGGCATGCATCTCAACTCTAGATTATGCCACACCGCACGGCGTTGTCCGCCTGCGGTACAATCCCCAGCTTATATGAATCAACCTGCTGCCACCGATAACGCAATTCGCGAAAAGCTAAGTAGCTATACGGATCCCTATCTTTCGCAGACGCTGGCGGAAGCCAAAGCTGTGGAGTCCGTCACACTGCAGAACGGAGCGGTGAGCGTGGGACTCGTGCTGGGCTTTCCGTGTGCGGACTACGCCGGCGAACTCAAGACCGCATTGCAGAACCACCTGCAGCCGCTGCTGGGGCAATGTCGACTGGATCTCACTTTGCGGGCGCAAATTACGGCGCATGCGGTGCAGCGCACGCTCAAGCCCCTGGGCAACGTGAAGAACATAGTCGCGGTGGCCTCGGGCAAGGGTGGCGTGGGCAAGTCCACCACCGCGGCCAATCTGGCGCTGGCCTGGGCCGCCCAGGGGGCCAAGGTCGGATTGCTGGACGCCGATATTTACGGCCCCAGCCAGCCATTGATGATGGGGTTGACCGGCGCCAAGCCGGTGAGCGAGGACGGCAAACACTTGACCCCTTTGCGCGCTCATGGGGTCGAAGTGATGTCCATCGGTTTCATGATCGATCAAGAGCAGCCCATGGCGTGGCGCGGGCCCATGGTGACCCAGGCTTTGACGCAGCTGTTGGGGGAGACGAATTGGGGCGAACTGGACTATCTGGTCGTCGACATGCCGCCGGGCACCGGCGACATACAGCTGACCCTGGCGCAGCGGGTTCCCGTGAGCGGCGCCGTCATCGTCACCACGCCCCAGGATATCGCCCTGCTGGACGCGCGCAAAGGCCTCAAGATGTTCGAGAAGGTCGAAGTTCGCGTGCTCGGGGTGGTGGAGAACATGAGCGTGCACGTATGCAGTCAGTGCGGTCATGTTGAGCACGTGTTCGGCAGTGGCGGCGGCGCGCGGATGGCAACGCAGTACGGCGTACAATTATTGGGCGAGCTGCCCTTGGATATCCGCATCCGCGAGGATGCGGACGGCGGCGCTCCGACCGTGATTTCCGAGCCCGGCAGCGCCCGCGCACAGGCCTACTTTCAGATGGCGCGGCGGACGGCGGCGCGGTTGGCGACCCTGAACAAGGATTACAGCCGGGCATTCCCCAAGATCACCGTAGAAGCGACGTAATGAGCATCAAGAGCGATCGTTGGATCAGGCGCATGGCCGCCAGCGCCGGCATGATCGATCCACCGACGAATTCAAGATCTTTACCAACATCAATTCCACCATCGTCGACCCGAAGAATTTCGACGAAAAGTCCTTCGTGGATTTCAAAGGCCCGGTGTGCATCATTCCGCCGAACTCCTTTGCGCTCGCGAGCACGGTGGAGTTCTTCCGCATTCCGCGCAATGTTTTAGTCGCGTGTCTCGGAAAAAGCACGTACGCAAGGTGCGGGATAATCGTGAACGTAACGCCTTTGGAACCGGAGTGGGAAGGGCACGTGACCTTGGAGTTTTCCAATACCACCCCGCTGCCGGCGAAGATCTACGCCAATGAAGGCGTGGCGCAAATGCTGTTCTTCGAATCCGACGAAGTCTGCGAGACCTCGTACCGGGACATCTGCTGCGACGATGTTCCTACGTCGGACAGACTCCTAGCGCTTCAGCGTTTTGATCCGCATGGCGAATTCCAGTTTGCCGTCGCGGGTGCGTTCGGCTTGAACCGGCACGAACCCCAAGGACGGCGCAAACCACATCCGTAAAATGCGATTGTTGCCGGCCTGTCTGCTTTCCACGATGACGGTGTCGAGTTGCCCCAGGGCGGTTCTGATATTGGCGGTCCCTTCCTGGGCGTAGATGAATTCCTTGAGCTTGTCCTTGTCGATGATCTGGAAAGTCTTGGGCAAATTCCCTTTTTTCAGACCGAGCATCACTTCGACCTGAATGGACAGCAGGTCCTGGGTCCCTTCCTTGAGCGTCAAGTCGACCGGTTTGTTTTCCGACGTGCCGCGAACATGTCCGCCATCCCAATCGAAATCCAGATTCACGCTGGATGAGCCGTCCTCGGCGCGGTATTTCTCCGGGCGAACGTGGTCGGCATTGATGCTGAGCCAGCTCTGTTGAGTGACCTCGTCGCGGTACAGCCGGAAAATGCCGTGCGCCGTGATCGACCAGGTGTAGACGTAGTGGCCGGGCTCGGTGTCCTGCTTGAGTTCGAGGTCGCTGGTACCCACATTGATGCTCTTCCAGTCCGCTTGATAGCGGGCGGAAAAGGGTGCGATGCCCGCATCGGCGGCGGACGGTGTCTGTGCCCCCGCCGTGGAGCCGGCCATGATCGCCAGCGACAGCGCAGTGAGTCCTCGAACGCTCATAGGCCCCTCTTTAGGGTTCGGTGCCGGTGAACAACACGGGCTCGCGCAGCAGCCTGCCGTCGAGCCACGCACAACCCGCGTCGTAACGCAGTCGACCCTCGCAGAACCAACGCACGGCGACAGGATAGATGCGGTGTTCCTGGGCCTGCACTCGCGCCGCCAGGGTCGCCTCGTCGTCGTTCGCCGTCACGGCAATACGCGCCTGGATGACCCCCGGACCGCCGTCGAGCTGTTCGGTCACAAAATGCACCGTCGCGCCGTGCTCGGGCTCATGCGCTTCCAGTGCGCGCCGGTGAGTATGCAGGCCTGGAAATTTGGGCAGCAGCGAGGGATGGATGTTCAATATTTTTCCGGCAAAGTCCCTCACGAACTGCGCGGACAGGATGCGCATGAATCCGGCGAGTACGATCAACGATGGCGAGTAGATTTGGATCGCGGCGGCCAGGGCGCGATCGTAGGCTGCGCGATCCGTCGTTTCGGCGGCGGCCAGCGCTTGCGCCGGGACGCCGAGATCCCGCGCCAGCCGGAGCCCCGCGGCATCGGGCTTGTCCGAAAACACCCTGCATACCGTATAGGGCGCGCCGGGATCTCGACTATGCTCGATGAGAGAACGCATATTGCTGCCGCGTCCCGATATGAGGACGACGACCGGCCGCCGAGTCTGCGAACGGTTCACGCGATGACGACACCGCGCGTGCCCGTGCGCACTTCGCCGATGACGAGCGCCTCCTGGCCCATGTCGCGCAGGATGCCGACGGCGCGATCGGCGTTGCCCGGCGCCAAGTGGACGGTCATGCCGATACCGCAATTGAACACCCGATACATCTCCGCGTCGGCAACCTGACCCTCGCGCTGCAGCCAGTCGAACACCGTTCCGCGGCGCCAGGCCTTGCGTTCCAGAACCACTTCCAAACCGTCCGGCAGCACACGTGGAATGTTTTCCACCAGGCCGCCGCCGGTGATGTGCGAGAGTCCGTGCACCGGGAGGTCCGCGATCAACCGCAACAGAGGTTTCACGTAGATGCGCGTCGGCGCCATGAGCCGATCGATGAGGCTCACGCCGTCGAGAGAGGTTTTGAAATCAGCACCGGCGACCTGCAGGATTTTCCTGATCAGCGAAAAACCATTGGAATGGGGTCCCGAAGACGGCAGTCCGAGCACCACGTCGCCGGCACGCGTGGCCGATCCGTCGATGATGGCGTCCTTTTCCACAACGCCGACGCAGAAGCCCGCCAGATCGTAGTCCTCGCCATGATACATACCCGGCATCTCGGCTGTTTCGCCGCCCACCAGTGCGCAGCCGGCTTGCACGCACCCGTCGACGATGCCGGCGATGAGGCGTTCGCCCACGCCCACGTCGAGCTTGCCGGTTGCGAAGTAGTCGAGGAAAAACAGCGGTTCGGCGCCTTGGACGACCACGTCGTTGACGCACATCGCCACCAAATCGATCCCCACGGTATCGTGACGCCGGGTATCGATCGCGAGGCGCAGCTTGGTACCGACTCCGTCGGTTCCCGACACGAGCACGGGCTTCCGGTAGCGGTCGAGCGGCACCTCCACCAAGGCGCCGAATCCGCCTATGCCGCCCAGCACCTCGCGGCGCATCGAGCGCTTCACGTGCGGCTTGATTCGTTCGACGAGTTCCTCGCCGGCGTCGATATCGACTCCGGCCTCGCGATAGGTGACGGGGGCTCGCTCTGTCATTCTGATCCTTCATTGGGCCGACCCGGCGGGTCGGCGTCGGGGAGGCCGGCTGGCCCGACGCGGGAGGTCGGCCAGCTGTGGTATTTTACATCAGGTGACTCAAGGCTTCCGCGATTACACCATGCCACAGTACTTCAGCGTCTTTTCTTCGAGAAATTTGCGTCCGGCAGCGATTTTGTGCTTGAGTGTGGCAGCATTGTGCTTCGGCGATGCGGGTCTCGCGCTGACTCGTGCCGGGCTGTATCAGGCGGCCGCGCCCGTGGCCGACCGTTCCGAGGCGGCGCAGACCGAGGCCTTCCAGACCGCCATGAAGATCGTGCTGGTTCGCGTCACCGGCCGCCGCTCGGCCGAGGATGACCCGGCGCTCGCGCCGCTGGTGGGCAACGCGCGGCGCTACGTTCAGCAGTATCGGGGCGCTCCGGACGGTCAAGTGTGGGTGTCCTTCGACGGGCCGGCCATCGAGCGTTGGCTCACGCAGAACGGCCAGCCTCTTTGGGGTCATGAACGACCGACGACCTTTGTCTGGCTGGCTGCCCAAACGGGTCCCCAATCCGGCACCGTCATCACCGCGGACGATACCTCGGAATTGAAAGCGGCAATCGATGGGGCGGCCGTGTTTCGCGGTGTGCCCTTGCTCTGGCCGAGCGCGGCCGATGTGCAGAGGAATCGTCTGGACTACGCGAGCGTGAGCGGCGCCGCGCCGTCCACCCTGGCGGAGATCGGGCGACGCTTGGGCGGCGAGGGGATACTGATCGGCAGGGCCTCAGGCACGGCCGCGACCGCCAATGTCCGTTGGACGCATTTGTTTCAGGATCGCAGCAGCGAATTTTCCGGCGCCCTCGAAGGCGTGAATCGCACGGCGGATTTGTACGCGGGGCTGTTCGCCGCCAGCGGCAATCTCGTGCCGATCGATATCGAGGTCACCGGCGTCGGCGATCTTCGGGATTATGCGAGCGTACAGACCTACCTCGAATCGCTGACGTTCATTTCGCACGTCAGCGAGGTGGCCTTGACGGGCGATACGATTAGATTTCGTCTGGCGACGCGCGGCGGAGCCGAATCGCTGCAGCGCACGCTTTCTTTGAACGGACGTTTGCAGCCGATCGCCGCCGGCGACAATGGAATTCTGCGCTTTCAGCTGCGACGCTAATCACGTGTTCTGGTCTCCGCGCCATATCCCGAACGTCATCAGCGCGATCAGAATTCTGCTCGTCGCGCCCATCGCCGTGGCGCTGGCGGATCGACAGCTCGTGACCACCATCATCCTGTTCGGTGTCGCGGCGCTGTCGGATGCCGCCGACGGTTTTCTCGCCAAACGCTATGGTTGGCAGAGCGAACTCGGCGCCGTGCTCGATCCCGCCGCGGATAAATTATTGCTGGTCACCCTATTCATCACGCTCGCCTACATGAAGCTCGTGCCGCGTTGGTTGATGGCGGCTGCGGTGGCACGGGATGTGATCATCGTGCTCGGCGCGCTGCTCTATCGGTATTGGGTTGGGCCGCTCAACCTGCGTCCGTCGGTCGTCAGTAAATTCAATACCCTGTGCCAGGCGGCATTCATTTTGGCGGTGGTCGGCAGAGAAGAATTCTCGGTGCCGCCGGCGTGGGTGGTGCTGGTGCTCGGCGCCTTGGTGTTCGTGACGGTGGTGATCAGCGGCGTCGATTACATCCTGATTTATGGCCGGCGGGCCTTGAGTCTCAGGAAGCCGCGCGCCGCCGCGCGTGCCGGCGCCCGGCGCCCGTGAAGCAGCTCGCACTCGGAGTGAGGTTGCGCGCAGATGCGGTATTCGAGAGCTTTTGGCCCGGCCCCAACAGCGAGATCGTTGCAACCCTGCGCACACCCAGCATCGTCCCGCTGTGGCTTTGGGGTGGGAGCGGCACGGGCAAGACCCACCTCCTGCAAGCCGTGTGCGCGGCCGCGGGCGAGGCCGCAGCGGCGGAGGTTGCCTCGGCCGAGGCTGCTGCGGCTGGTGCGGCTGGTGCCGGTGTGCCGAACGCCGGTCTACCGGCCGCCGGTCCGCCGGCCGCTTATTTCCCGCTGGCCGGCCCGCGAACATTGCCCCCTGAGGCTCTCGCGGGCTTCGAGCGTACTCGGGTGCTCTGCGTCGATGACGTTGATGCCGTGGCCGGAGATTTGGCGTGGGAGCAGGCCCTGTTTCGCCTGTTCAACGAAGCGTCGGAACTTCGCACCCGGTTGATCTTTGCGGCCGCGGCGCCGCCGCGCCAGCCTGGTTGGCGTCTCGAGGACTGGGGGTCGCGGGCTGCGGCCTGTGTCGTCTACCAATTGCGCGAGCTCGACGACGACGGCCGTATCGAGGCACTGCGGTTGCGCGCGGCGCAGCGGGGATTACAGCTGCCGTACGAGACCTCCGAGTATTTATTGAAGCGCATGCCGCGGGACATGCGCTCATTGTTCGAAATCCTCGACCAACTCGACGAGGCGTCGCTGGTCGCTCAGCGCCGGCTCACCATTCCCTTCATCCGCGATGCGCTCGAGAGGCACGCAAGAACAAAATCATAGTGCAGAACCACCCGAATACCAGCAGCAAGCTCATCGCGGCGACCCAGCGGGCGGCAGGATTGGCCAGCAATTCCGTCAAGGCAAACGCGAGATAAGGGATCGCGAACAATGTCGCCCAGGCGTAGGTGTGACGCCGGCCGCGGATGAGGCCGCTCAGCGGCGCGAGCAGGGGCAAAGCGGCGAGCACGCACAGCAGCCACGGATATCCGGCCATCGTCCACGCAAGCAGACTCAGGACGAGCGCCATCCAGAACCCAATGGTCAGCGAACGCGCCGTGGTCTCGAGACTCACTCGCGGCTCTGCAATCTGTGGCCAAGCTCGGCCACGCGCGCGCCCAAGGCACGCGCCAGCTCGCGCTCAGTCTCCGACAATTCGCCATGGCCGCTGAGGGCGGCGACGTGGCTGGCTCCGTAGGGTGTGCCGCCGCTGCGCGTATCGGTCAAGCCGCGTTCAGTGTACGGCAGACCGACCAGGTACATGCCGTGATGCAGGAGTGGAATCATCATGGACAGCAACGTCGACTCCTGACCCCCGTGCAGAGTCTGGGTGGAGGTGAACACGCCGGCCGGTTTGCCCGCCAGGGCGCCGGATAACCACAGCGCGCTCGTGCCGTCCAAGAAAAATTTCACCGGCGCCGCCATATTGCCGAAACGCGTCGGGCTCCCCAGGATGAGTCCACAGCATTGCACCAAGTCGTCGTGCGTGGCATAGGGAGGGCCTTCATTCGGCACGGAGGGATCAATCCGCTCCGTGGTGGCCGTCACCGGTGCAACCGTGCGCAGACGGGCTTGCATGCCGGGCACGGTCTCGACGCCTCGGCACACTTGCCGGGCGAGGGCAGCGGTGCTGCCTTGGCGTGAATAATACAGAACCAGAATTTCGTTCATCGGCACTCTTCCGGGAAATCACAGGGATTTTGCGTGCGTGCTGCGCCGGCGCAACGAATTCCCTGCGCCGGATCGTGCATTGTATAACGGCGGCTGGTTTGACGGCTCTGGCGGCTGTTGCTAGTGTCCGCGCACCCTATGCTGCGTTTCCTTGCTGTATTTGTCGGTGTTGCCTGCCTCGCCGGATGCGCCGGCGCTCCCGTGCAAGAGATGAGCGACGCTCGTCAGGCCATCGCCGCTGCCGGGGCGGCGGGCGCGACGACGGCGACCTCGCCGGATTTCTATGCCGCCCAGGCCGCCATTACCCGCGCGGAAACGCACTTGCAGGCACAGGAATTCACGCGCGCCCGCCTGGCGGCATTGGAAGCCAAGCGCCACGCCGCCGCCGCCCTCGCCGATGCGAACGCCCAACACGCAGAGGCCCCCGTGACCCAGCCGCACTGAGGCGGGCTCGACTTGGACCAAGTCATTCGGCGTTTTCTCGTCTCTGGGAAAGTTCAGGGCGTGTATTTTCGTCACAGCGCCCGGCTCGAGGCTCGGAGGCTCGCCATCCACGGCATCGCTCGCAATTTACCCGACGGTTCCGTCGAGGTCGTGGCGCAGGGCCGCGCAGCCGCGGTCGAGGAGCTGCGGGCATGGCTGCGGCGCGGACCCACCCAGGCGCGCGTGGATGAGGTCCGCGAAACATCGCCGGATCAAGCAGAGCCGATCCCGGACGGCTTTGAAGTCTTTTGATCCGGATGATTTAAGCGCTAAAAACGCCAGACGCGCTGCCAGCGCTGCATGACCAGCGCTGGGTAGGTATTGCGTCCGACGCTGCCGTTGTACCTCGCCAGCGCGCGCGTCCAGTTGCGGTTCTCGGCACGCAGATAGTAGCGGAGGATCTCGCAGCCCATGCGGATGTTGGGCGCGACCCGCACCAGCTGATTCTGCACACCGAGTTCACGCGGCCAAAACGGCATCACCTGCATGAGGCCGACGGCGCCGGCAGGCGATACCGCCCAGCGATCAAAGCGACTCTCCACCTCGATCAACGCCAGCACCAGGTCCGGAGGCAGTTGCAGCGAGGGATCGCGCCTCGCCTCGCAGTACACCTGATCCAGAATCTCGACGCGCGCTTCATGCGTGGGCACGAGGCGGGCGAGCCGCGGCTCCATGGTCTTGTACCAAACTTCGGATTCGAATTTATCGGCGAAGCAATCAGTGCTGCCGATGATCTTTTGCAGCAGAGCCTTCAGCTCCGGATCGCGTTGCTGATCCGCGCGGGCAACCCGCGGCAGGACACAGCACCACGCCAGAGCAACGAAAGCGCAGGCGATAATCGCGCGCAGCGGCCGCCGCATCGGTACCCTCAGCCATTTAACTTATGTCGAATATAGCCTACCGGATCCGCCGCGGGAATTTCCGTCGATTCGGTCTCGCTGCGGTGACGGTATTCCAGATTCCCCGCGGCAAGACCTCGTTCCCCGATGACGATCCGATGAGGAATTCCGATGAGCTCGGAATCGGCAAATTTGACGCCCGGGCGGGCGTCGCGATCGTCCAGCAATACGTCGATGCCGGCGGCATTGAATTGCTGGTACAGCGAATCGGCCGTCTCTTGGACCAGGGTCGACTTTTGGTAATTGATCGGCACCAGGACGACCTGGAACGGCGCAATCGCCTCCGGCCAGAGAATGCCGTTGGCATCGTGATTCTGCTCGATGGCCGCGGCAACGACCCGCGTGACACCAATTCCGTAGCAGCCCATGAACATGGTCAGCGCCTTACCCTGCTCATCCAGCACGCTGGCATTCATGGAGGCGCTGTACAGCTGCCCAAGCTGGAAAATGTGGCCGACTTCGATGCCGCGTGCGATTTCCAGGGTGCCTCGGCCGGTGGGACTGGGGTCGCCGCGTTGCGCATTGCGAATATCGACGGATTGCGGATCCTCGAGGTCCCGCCTCCAGTTCACGCCGCGGAAGTGCATGTCTTTTTCGTTGGCCCCGCAGACGAAATCCGCCAGGTGAGCCGCGGCATGGTCGACATAGATCTTGCCGGCAAAACCGATGGGTCCGATGAAGCCGGGCTCCGCGCCGGTGGCCTTGCGCACCCGATCGGCGCTGGCCATTCGCAATGGATTGGCAACTCCGGGCAGTTTCTGCGCCTTCACCGCATTCAATTCATGGTCACCGCGGACAACCAAGGCGACGACGTCGCCGTCGCCGCCGTCGACCAGCAGCGTCTTGACGCAGCGCGCCGCATCCACGCCCAGCTGCGCGGAGAGCTCGGCGATGGTGCGTGCGTTCGGGGTGGGTATCTTGGTCAGCGGTTCTGTGGGCGCCGGGCGCGGCGCGCTGGGCGCGACGGTGGCCGCCACCTCCAGATTGGCGGCGTAATCATCGGCATTGGAGAAGACGATGGCGTCCTCTCCGGAGTCCGCGAGGACGTGGAATTCCTGGGATGTGGCGCCGCCGATGCTGCCGCTGTCCGCCCGCACGGCGCGAAACTCAAGGCCCATGCGCGTAAAAATGCGGGTGTACGCCTCGGACATGAGGCGATAGCCTTGGGCAAGGCTGGCTTCGTCCACGTGAAAGGAGTACGCATCCTTCATCAGGAACTCGCGGGCGCGCATGACGCCGAAGCGCGGCCTGATTTCATCGCGGAACTTGGACTGTATCTGATAGAAATTGACCGGCAATTGCTTGTAACTGCGTAATTCGCGCCTCGCAATGTCGGTGATGACCTCTTCGTGGGTGGGTCCATAGACGAATTCGCGGTCGTGCCGATCCTTGAAGCGCAGCAACTCCGGGCCGTACTTGCTCCAGCGGCCGGATTCCTTCCACAGTTCCGCCGGCTGGACGGTCGGCATGGACAGTTCCAGTGCTCCCGCGCGGTCCATTTCCTCGCGCACGATTCGTTCCACCTTGCGGAGCGTGCGGAGGCCGAGCGGCAGCCATACATACAGGCCCGCCGCCAGGCGGCGGATCATGCCCGCCCGCAACATGAGCCGGTGGCTGATGACCTCCGCGTCGGCGGGCACCTCTTTGAGGGTCGAAATCGGGTTTTGAGATAAGCGCATAGCCGCATAGCTTACATCAGCCCCCCTGGTATCATGGGGGCTCATGAGCGACGACGACGATCTGACAGCGCGGCCGCGGGGAGTGTATTGGCTGCCGAACCTGCTCACCACGGGAGCATTGTTCGCCGGCTTCTACGCGATCGTGGCAGCCATCGACTTGAAATTCGAACGCGCGGGCGCCGCGGTGTTCATCGCCATGATATTCGACGGACTGGATGGCCGCGTCGCGCGCTGGACTCACACCGAAAGCGCTTTCGGCAAGGAGTACGACAGCCTGTCGGACATGGTGTCGTTCGGCGTTGCCCCGGCCATCGTCACCTACCAATGGGGGGTGGCGCGCATTGCCGAGTACGGTCCGTTGTGGCGCAGGTTGGGCTGGCTGGTGTGTTTTTTCTACGCGGCGGCGGCTGCCCTGCGGTTGGCCCGCTTCAATTCAAGGTCGGCGACCCAGGATAAGCACTACTTCGAGGGTCTGCCCAGCCCATCGGCCGCCGCCATCGTCGCAGCCCTGGTGTGGCTCGCCAGCGATAAAACCGACATTGGTCTGCCCGGTTTGATACTGGCGTTCCTGGTCACCGCCTCCGCCGGTGCGCTGATGATCAGCCGATTCGCCTTCAACAGTTTCAAGCAGGTGAATGCGAGTGCGCGAGTGCGTTTCACGTACATCATTTTGGTGCCGCTCGCCTTCATCTTCATCTTCCTGCACCTGCCGATCAGTTTGCTGGTGATTTTCGGCCTGTACGGCCTATCTGCGCCCTCACTCTGGGTCTATCGCAAGTTGCGGCGGCGAAATCGCCCGGTGGTGCAGACTCATGAGTAACGCCCTGCGCCGCGAATACCTCGCCGCCTTGGGGCTGGAAACCTGGGTATTGCGCGGCAAGTCATCCCTACCGGGCGAGACGGCCCGTGACGCGGTGGCTCTGCGTGAGACCCCTGCCGCGCGCGAAGCCGGCGTCGATTGGCCGGAGCTTCGGGCACGGGTGGCCGCATGCACGCGTTGCGCGCTGTGCAATACGCGTACTCAAACCGTGTTCGGCGTGGGCAGCCAAACGGCAGACTGGCTCATCGTCGGCGAAGCGCCGGGTGCCGAGGAGGACCGCCAGGGTGAGCCTTTCGTGGGTCGGGCCGGTCAGCTCCTGAATTCCATGCTGCGCGCGATCGGTCTGGCGCGCGAGCAAGTGTACATCGCCAACGTCTTGAAATGCCGCCCGCCCGGCAATCGCGATCCCAGCCCCAGCGAAGCGGCCGAATGCCTGCCGTACCTCGAGCAGCAGATCGCACTGTTGAAGCCCAAGATCATGTTGGCCGTGGGACGTATCGCCTCTCAGAACTTGCTGCATACCGAAGTCACTTTGGGGCGACTGCGCCAGCAGGTGCACCGCTTCGGACTCTCCCAAGTGCCGCTGGTCGTGACCTATCATCCCGCCTATCTCCTGCGCACGCCGACCGACAAGCGCAAGGCGTGGGAGGATTTGAAATTCGCCCGCGAGGTCTGCGCGCGTGTCTAGCGTCAAAAAAGAAGTCGAGTTTTCCTCGGTCGAGATCCGGCCCATGCACGAGCTCGACGTACCCGTGATCGTGGCCATCGAACGCGCCGCCTACCAGTTCCCGTGGAGCGAAGGAATCTTTCGCGACTGCATGCGGGTGGGCTACGTGTGCCGCGTGGTCGATGTCGGCGGCGACATGGCCGGCTACGGCATCATGTCCGTCGGCGCAGGCGAGGCGCACATCTTGAACGTGTGCATCCGCGATGAATATCGCGGCCGCGGCTTTGCCCGCAAGGTCCTCGTGTACCTCCTCGACCGGGCGCGCGCCGCCGGCATGTACGAAGCATTTCTCGAAGTCCGACCGTCGAATACGGCCGCCGCTCGCCTCTATCATTCCATGGGTTTCGAGCAGGTGGGAGTGAGGCGCGGGTACTATCAGGCAACGGTGGGCCGCGAGGACGCGGC
>WNFQ01000309.1_pt1 | contig 35677 bp, 28 predicted proteins | sample 5400171 | NCBI WGS metagenome assembly WNFQ01 (sample SAMN13153356, study PRJNA577476) | soil metagenome | isolation source: 20 cm soil under Madrone tree | place: USA:California | collected 2016-06-14
AGGCAATTCCCGTTCGCGGTGAAATCCAGCGCCGACCGGGGCGAAATTCGACTTCGGCGGGCTGGAGAATCTGCATGCGCCCGTCGCTGGCGCGCAGCGAGCCGCCGGCCCAGTGTTGCTCGCCGTCCGCGCCGCGGATGCGGAAGGCCATCAGCGCAGCACCGTCATCCAGGTTGATGCCGATCCAGTCCCACCCCACGGCCTGCGCGTCGAGGTACTCGCTGGACCATTCGTGATCGAGCCAAGCCTCGCCGATTACGCGGTCCGCGCCGTCCTGACGAGCGATGGCGCCCGCCACGCGCAAGTGCGGCAGGCTGTAGTAGTAGCTCGCGGCCTTTGGCGAGGGGCCCTTGCGGCTTTTACCTGCGTCACCGTTGAGCAGAACGGCTTGCGTCTCCGCGAGCGTCACATTGATCGAGAAATCCTCCGCATCGATCTTTGCCGTATAGGCGGTCGCGTCGCGCTGAAGCGACCAATTGTCGATCCAAACGTGAGTATCGCCCGCAGCGGCCTCGGCGACCAATCCGGCACGTCGAATACGTTGGTCCTGCCATAATCGGCCGCGCTTCGGGTCGCTGATGGCGCAGTGCGCGATCAATAGCTGATGCGGTGTGAAGGCGCTGGGATTGCGCTCGTCAATATCGGGCTTGGTGCGAAAAAACGTAACTTGGAAGCCCAGCGATTCGCCGCGTCCGGTGGTCAACCAACCGGTGACGTACCACCACTCGGTGCGAAACTGCGGATGGCTGCCGTAATCCGCGGGAAATACCAGCGGTTGATCGGCAATCACGGGCGCATAGGTGGGCCCTGCGGCGCCCGCGGCCATACTCCTGACGCTAATGCCAACGCCAACGGCAACGCCGACCAGTAGGCATGCCGCTCGTCGCGCGCGTGATGTGCTCATGACTGTTCCCGTCCTCGCGCACGCCCGGCACGGCGTCCTGGGTCATCGCGGCCTCCGCTCCAAACGACGGCGACGGGCCGCGGCGGGCGAGGGCAGTTGAACTCGCGAAGGTCGAGATCCTGCCAAACTTAACCACGCCGACCTTGTCGGGCTATTATACGCGCGCACCCAGGTGCTTGCTTTGGGCGTTCCTGCAATATGTCAATCGACCAACCGCTTACGGCCGATCAGGTTGCTAAATTCTTTCGGCAAGGTTTTCTTGTCGTTGAAGCACCTCGAGTCATCGTTGGGCAAGAGCTGGAGCGGTGCCAATCAATCTTGATGCGCCTGATCGAGCAGGGTGTTGGCCGCAAGGAAGGCAGAAATTTCGATCTCGCCGCCAGATCAGGCGGAGAGGGCTTCCCTTCTCCGCAATTGGTTCGACCCTCACTTGATGCTGCCGAATTGGCCGGATTGTCTTGTCGAAGTACGGTGTTAGCCTGGGCGAAGCAATTACTAGGTCCGGATGCGTTTTTCGCAATGGATAATACCATCCTCAAACCAAGCCGAAATGGCGGGCCGACCCCGTGGCACCAGGATGAGGCGTATAACGATCCGGCCTATTACCAGGAGCAAGTCAGCTTCTGGATCGCCATTACCGATACCACAGTTGAAAATGGTGCGATGGCGTACGTGCCTGGTTCACATCTGTTGGGAATCCTTCCGCATCGACTTCACGGCGGATCCGAAGAGGCAAACTCGATTGAATGCTACGAGGGTTTCGATCCGACCGCGGCAGAAGTTTGCCCCATTCCGGCCGGCGCGGTGATCGTTCATCATGGTCGCACGCTGCATGGCGCATCTCGAAACAAGTCCGACTCGTCGCGGCTTGGCTACATTCTTTCGTATAAAACGCCGCCGAGGCCGCGTTTAGAGCTGGGCGAGTTTCCGTGGAATAAGCAGGTAGCGAGATCGAGCCGGATGCAGCGCAGACGTTGGCTTCTTCGCGGGGGAATATTTCTCGAGCTGCTGCGGTACTTGCGATCCGGCCGCGCTGTTCATCGACATCTCCTTGATCGAATGCGACGATTTTTCGGGAGTTAGGGACTCGCTTGCCGGCGTTTACGGCAACGGCCGACAGAAGTATGCCGACCGCCGTGCGCGTAATGTCCTCATGCTCTTACCAGTCCTCGCGCACGGCCTGCACGGCATCCTGAGTCATCGCGGCGCGTCCGCTCCACACGGCTGTGACGGCGGCTGCAGCGATCAGCGTGACACTGAGGCTGGCGAGTTGCCAGGCCGGGATGGCGAGATCGATGCTCCAATTGAAGGACTGGCGATCGATCACATAGACCAGAACCAAACTCAATCCAGTGCCGAGAGCGAGGCCGTACGCCACGCCGAACGCGCTCGTCAGGATCCCTTCGCTCGCGAGCATGCCGACGATCTGCCTGCGCAGCATACCGACGTGCCGCAGCATGCCGAACTCGGCGCGGCGGGCGAGGGCGGTCGAGCTCGCGGCAAAGCTCACGCCGGCGAGGCCGATGATCACCGCAATGGCCTCGAGCGCGTAAGTGATGGCGAAGGCGCGATCGAAGATCTGCAGCGAGCGTTCGCGCAGCGCAGTGCTCGTCAAAATCTCGATGGAATCGCCGCGCGCGAAGCGCGCGCGCAGCGCAGCCTCGGTGAGCGCGGCGCCGGCGCCGGTATTCAGCCAGATGGAACCTTCGTTGGCGCTGTCGTCGCCGGTTGCGGCAAGATACGCCCGCCTCGATATCACGACGGAGCCCGACGTCCGCGCGTAGTCGCGCCAGATACCGGCGACCGTGAAGCGTTGGGTACGGCCTGCGAGCGGCAAGTCGATCTGACCGCCGAGTTTGTATCCGTAGAGGTCCTGCAGCGCCTCGGATATCCACGCGGGCTCGGCGTTCGACGGCAGCGGCAGGTGGTCGCTTCGCACCAGAGGCAATTCTTCCGCCGCTTGCGCAGCGGTCGCCCCGCGGGCGATCAAGATCACCGGCGGGCGCTTGGGATCGAGCAGCAGCTGCCGGGTGCGGCGAAATTCGATGCGCGATATGCCGTCGACCGCCGCGAGTTTAGCCTGATCGGCGGCGGACCAGAACGCCGTGTCGCTGCCGAAGGGCTCACGCATCTGCATGTCGGCGGGCAGGAGTTTGCCCAGCCAGTGATCGAATGACACTCGGAACGAGTACACCATGATGGCCATCGCGACCATCAGACTGAAACTCACGATGATGGATGCCAGACTCAAGGTCGAAAGTCCGACGTTTTCCCGGAGTTGCGCCACGGCGGCGTCGAGCACGATGCGGTGAGTGCGGGGCGCCAGACTCAAGCCCTTCACGGTGAGCGTCGGCACCAGCAATACCGCGCCGAGCAAGAGTGCGCCAATCGCGGCATAGCCGAAAACCGGCAATCCCCCCACGGGAGGCAGCCGGGACAGCGCGGCCCCCAGACCCAGGAGAGCAAGGCCCGAGTAAGCGCCGGTTCGAGCCACGACAGTGTAGTCGCCGTCTCCTCCCTTCAGAGCGCGGGCCGGCGGCTGGCGCGCTGCGGTGCGCGCCGGCAACCACGCACCGATGCTCGCGACCACGGTCCCCATCACAAAAAAGCCGAGCACGGGCAGCGGTGCGGCGCGTATCGATGCGCCCACCGCCCGCAATTGACCGTTGCCGAGATCCCCGGTCAGGAACTCGAGGACAGCCGCAGCAACGGCGAAGCCGAGAATGAGCCCCAGGCAAGATCCGGCGACACCGAGAGCCGCGCCCTCACCGATGAGCGCCCGCTGCAATTGGCCGCGGGTCACGCCGAGCGCCCGGAGCAGCGCCAGGGAACGGCGTCGGCGCAGAACCGACAGCGATTGCGTCGAAAAAACCAAGAACGCTCCGGTCCACAGTGCGACCAGCGCCAACATATTCAGATTCACCCGGTAAGCGCGAGTGACGGCAATGGCGCGGTCGCGCTCGACTTGCGGGGCGACGGCGAGAACGCCGGCCGGCAATCTCTGCCCGAGCGCGCGACGAAAAGCGTCCACGTCGGTGCCCGGGCTCAAGCGCAAATCGATGCGATTCAGCCGGCCCACGGCATTGAATGTCCATTGCGCCGAGGCAATGTCCATCAGCCCCAATGCCTGGGGATAGGTCCCTTCCGACAGAATGCCAAGGACGCGCAGCGCCTTGGGCGAGCTGCCGACGGTGACTTGGAGCAGATCGCCGCGCTGCAACTTGAGATCCAGTGCGGCACTGCTGCTCAAATAAATGCTGTCCGGTTGAAACAGCGCGAACAGGCCGGCGCCGATATCGCCGATGAGCGCAGGCTGCAGCGCGGCGGCGCGAAACGGGTCTACTCCCAGTACCTTCAGGGTGTCGCGCCGTCCGGGCAGAGCCACCTCCAGCTCGAGCACGGGACTCGCCTCACTCACCGCGGCATCGCGCGCCAACCGGGTGAACAGCTGCTCGGGAAAGCCCTCGCGCGGACCCCGCACCACGACATCGGCCTCACCCACCAAGCGTTTCGTGGCCAGGCCGAATTCGTTGAGCGCGGCGCTGTTGACCAGATACACCGCTGCGCCCAGAGCCACGCCGAGGGCGATTGCCAGCACGGTGACCAGCAATCGCGCGGGGGACTCCCGCAATTGCGCCAGAAGCAGCACACGCCAAATCGTGAATGCGCCGCGCGAGACGCCCCGAATGCTCATCCGTCGGGCCTCAAGGGCCTGAGCCCGGCGGCGTCGAGCATCAGGATGCGGTCGGCCGTGTCGGCCGCGCTGCGTGGGTCGAGATTTCCCGTCGGCTCGTCGGCCAGGAGCAACCGCGGCCGATGCACCAGTGCGCGCGCGATGGCGATGCGCTGCACCTCGCCGCCGGACAGTTCCCGGGCGTAGCGCCGGGCCAGCGGGGCGATACCCACCGCCGCCAGCATCTCCGCGGTGCGCCGGCTGCGTTCAGGCTCGGTCACTCGCAGCAGGTCGAGGGGCAGGGCGACGTTCTGCTCGACGCTGAGATAAGGCAATACGTGAAACGCTTGAAAGACGAATCCGACAGCCCGGCGACGCAGCAAGGTGATGGCGTCATCATCCAAGGTCGACAGATCGGCTCCTTCGAGCAGCACTCGGCCCGAATCCGGCTGATCGAGACCGGCGAGCAAATTGAGCAGGGTCGACTTGCCAACGCCGGATTCACCCATGACGGCGAGGTACTCGCCTTGCCGAAGCTCGAGCTCCAGCCGCTCGAAGATCGCGGGCCGATCCGGCGAATAGCGTTTGCTGAGGTTCTCCAGCCGCAGAACGGCGGGATCAGTCACCAGACCCCGCAGTTTCCCTTGAGCCCCTCCCGCATCAAGCGGCGTCGACTCCAATCATGGCCTTGACCTCGAGGAAATCGCGCAGGCCGAATTCGCCGTATTCGCGGCCGTTGCCGGACATCTTGAAACCGCCGAACGGCGTTTGCATATCGCCCGACGCACCGTTCAAGGCCACTTGACCGGCTCGAATGCGGTTCCCCACGCGCCGCGCGCGGACATTGTCCTGCGACCAGACGTAGGCGGCCAAGCCGTACGGCGTGTCGTTGGCAATCTGCACCGCCTCTTCCTCGTTCTGGTAGGGAAGGATGCATAGCACCGGTCCGAATATCTCCTCGCGCGCAATGGTCATGTCGTTGCGTACGTTCGAGAAGATGGTGGGCTTGACGTAATAGCCCGTCGGCAACCCGTCAGGGCGGCCGGCGCCGCCCGCCACGAGGTGTGCGCCTTCGGCAATTCCCTTGGCGATAAATCCTTCGACGCGCTCGAATTGCAGTTTGGAAACCACGGGGCCCACCGTGGTCTTGTCGGAACTAGGATCACCCACGACCACGCTCTCGGCGACGCGCTTGGCAATGGCTTCCACCGCCGCCATTTTGGCCGCCGGCACCAGCATCCGTGTCGGCGCGTTGCAGGACTGGCCGGAATTCTGGAATACGTGGAGCACGCTTTGCTTCACCGCGCGCTCAAAATCGGCGTCATCCAACAGTACATTCGGCGACTTGCCGCCGAGTTCCTGGTGCACTCGCTTGACCGACGCGGCGGCATTGCGCGCGACCTCCGTGCCGGCCCGAGTCGATCCGGTAAACGACACCATGTCGATATCGCGGTGCGCAGACAGCGGCGCCCCGACGTTCTGGCCATCGCCATTGACTAGATTGAATACGCCCGCGGGAACCCCGGCCTCGTGCATGACCTTGGCCCACAGGATGGCGCTGAATGGCGAATACTCCGAGGGCTTGAGAACCATGGTGCAGCCGGCGGCCAACGCCGGCACCACTTTCGCCGCGACCTGGTTCATAGGCCAATTCCACGGCGTGATCAAGGCGCAGACGCCGACGGGCTCCTGCACCAATCGTGTGGTGCCGCGCATTTCCTCGAACTTGAAGGTTTGCAGCACGTCGATCATGGCCTTGATGTGGCCGACGCCGATCCGCGTCTGCGACCCCTTCGCGAGCGTGATGGGTGCACCCATTTCCGTTGAAATCGCCTGCGCGATTTCGTCGTAGTGCGCCTTGTAGGCGGCGAGAATGCGCTCCATCAGCGCGAGGCGTTCCGCGGGGGCGGTGCGGGAATAGCCGTCGAACGCTCGGCGCGCGGCCGCGACGGCACGGTCCACATCCGCAGGCTGGCCCATCGATATCACCCCGGCGACCGTCTCGGTGGCGGGGTTGATGACCTTGAAATCCTTCGGTTCGACCGGGTCGACCCAAGCGCCGTCAATGTAGAACTGCCGATTATCGTACGTCATTGAACTGCCCCTCAATAATTCATGATTTTCCTGCCGGCCATTCTACTCGTCGGCATGGCGCAACGCAGGTCTCTTGTCGCCAGCCGCCGACGTTTGGTTCCGTACGGCGGAAGCCCTGAGAATCGACGGCGGTTTTGCGGTGGTAGTTCTCATTCTGGCATCTGCATTATTGCTAGGCTGCGTGCGCGGAATCGCAGCAAGGGAAGGCGGTTTCGCCCCGTTACTCAGGTCTTGGAGTGTTTATGCCAGGAATTGCAAGGCTGCTGCTCGCGCTCGCTTGCGGCGGCTCGATTGGCCTGATGTCCGATCCGGCCCGCGCGGCCGTGCCTGAATGGAATCCGGTGCGCTCGCATGCCGTCCAGCTCGGACCGGAAGCCAGCCGATTGGTGGTGGGCTTTCGCGCGACCGAAGGCAATACCGTGGTCAAGGCCGTCAGGCACCGAACCCAGGCGCAGAGCATCAAGATCGTGCAAGCCAATACGTCGGAAGCGGACGTCGCCGGGCTCGCCCAGCGGACCGGCCTCGGCGTGGCCCGATCGCGGCAGATGACGCCGAGCATGCATGTAGTATTTTTGCAAAAGACCCTGTACGGCGCTGACGTCAACGCGGCTCTCAAGAAATTGCGGCACGATCCGGCCGTTGAGTTTGCCGAGGTGGATCAGCGCCGGTACGCGCATGCGGTTCCCGATGATCCGCTGTTCGTGCCCACGGCGGGAGCCAGCGGCCAGTGGTTCATGCAGACCCCCAGCGCGACCATCATTACGCTTGGCGGGACTCAGACCCAGGATTTGTCGGCCACCGACGCGATTTCCGCATGGGCGATCACCACCGGCAGCACGGGCACCGTCATCGCGGATGTCGATACCGGTGTTCGATTCGATCATCCCGATCTACTTCGCGCCGGCTTAGGCGGGCGTTTGCTCCCGGGCTACGATTTCGTCGGCGAAGATTTGAATCCGAGCACCGGGGCAGCCCTCGGCACCTTCCTCATCGCCAACGACGGCGACGGCTGGGATCCGGACCCGTCGGATCCTGGCGATTGGATCAGCAGCACCGATCAGAAAAACACCACCCTGTTTCCGACCTCGAGCTGCGCCCTGCAGGACAGCTCCTGGCATGGAACGAGGGTCATGGGCGTGTTGGGCGCACTCACCGACAACGGGGTCGGTGTCGCGGGAATGACGTGGAACCCCTACCTGTTGCCGGTGCGGGCGCTGGGTAAATGCGGCGGCTACGATTCGGACATCATTGCCGGCATGCAATGGGCTGCGGGCATGTCGGTGACGGGGGTCCCGGACAATCCATACCCCGCCGACATCATCAATTTGAGCCTGGGCGGCTCCGGCAGCTGCCCCTCCACTTATCAGAACGTGATCAATACCCTGACCACCATGGGCGTATTGGTGGTCGCTTCAGCCGGCAACGAGAGCGGTCCCGTGGATGCGCCGGCGAATTGCCCTGGCGTTCTCGCCGTCGCCGGACTGCGCAACGTCGGTACCAAGGTTGGGTATAGCAGCTTAGGTCCCGAGGTGGGCGTCTCAGCTCCGGCCGGGAACTGTGTCAACTCATCCGGCGCCTGCCTGCGCTCCATCGATACGACTATCAATTTCGGCCTGACAACGCCCGGCGCCAACGGTTACACGGATGAAACCAACCCCAATCTCGGCACCAGCTTTTCGGCGCCCATCGTCTCGGGCGTCGCCGCGTTGATGCGCGCGGTCAATTCGAACTTGACGCCGCCTCAGCTGATTGCGCGCATGAAATCCAGCGCCAGCCCGTTTCCTCCAAACTCCGGAAATTTACCGGTGTGCCCTAAAGTCGACTCGATGACGGGAGAGTGCTCCTGCGTGCAGGGCCAATGCGGCGCGGGCATGGTCAACGCGCTGAACGCCGTCAAGGCGGCACTCGATCCGATCGCGGCCGTGGCCGTGCCGGCGACGGTCAGCGCGGGTAGCAATGCAGTATTCGATGCCGGCGGCAGCGTAGCGGCTTGCAACGTTACAGGTGCTCTGTCCTATTCTTGGACGGCCACGGGCGGGGTCACCATTCAGTCGGGTGCCAATGCGGCGCAGGTAACGGTCGTTTCGACGGGCGCCGCAGGGACGTTGACGCTCAAGGTAACCGACTCGGCCGCCAACACGGATACAGCGACGGTGACTTTCACGTCCAGCGGCGCAACCACCACCGCGCCGTCCTCAGCCGGGATGGCGGCGACCGCGTGCCCAACGCCATTGACGTTCGCGCCGACGCCGCCCACGGTTACCGAAGCATTTTCTCCGGCCAGCGTCGGTGAGAATGTTGCCTCGACGCTCACCATTACTTTCAGCAATGCCAATGGCTTTGACTTGACTCAGTCGGGTTTCACGGAAACCGTGCCCGCCGGTCTGAGTGTGCAGACCTCGCCGGCGCCGACCACGACGTGCAGCGGCTCGTCAGGGACGCTGACCAGCTCCGCGAGCACGGTGACCATGGCCGGCGCCGATATTCCAGCCAAGGGTAGTTGTTCCATGACCATGACCGTCAAGAGCGCGACGGCGGGCACGTATGCCAACACGATTGCCGCAGACGCGCTCTCGACGGCTTCTGCCGGCGGCAACTCGGCGAGCGCGTCGACCTCGCTGACGGTGACGGCGCCCAGCAAGAGCGGCGGCGGTGACTTGGATTGGTGGGACATGATGTTCGTGGTCGGTGTGCTGCTCGCGGGCCGGCGACATACCGGGCGGCGATCTGCGCGATAGCCGCATAGCTCGGCTATAATCTCGCGATATGAGTACGTTGAACACGTCACGGGTCGTCGTGCAATCCGTGAAGACCCATCGCGACGCGCGCGGGAGTCTGTTCGAACCATTGAGCGACGCGGAACTCGCGGGGCAAAAGAACGTGCATGTGGTGCTCACTCAGCCGAATGAGGTTCGCGGCAATCACGTGCACCGAACGGCCGTCGAAACCACCAGCGTGGTGGGACCCTGCCTGATCCGCCTCAAGGAAGACGGCTCCATCCGCGATCTTGACGTGCCGGCGGGGGAGATCTGGCGGCTGACCATACCGCCCGGTGTAGTGCATGCATTTCGCAACACCGGCGAGTCGATGATGGTGCTGGTGTCGTTCAGCACCAATCTGCATGATCCAACCGGTTCCGACACGGAGCGAGAGCAGATTCTATGAGCAGCGCATTCATACCTACGCGAACGCGAATCTCCACGGACCGCTACCAAATGATGGTGGCGACCGGGGTGTTGACCAAATACGATCGCATTGAGTTGATTGAAGGCGATATGCTCGATATGGCGCCGATGGGGTGGAAGGTAGGCGGGTCGTGACGTATCGCGAGCCCGCCACGAAGGCCTACGGGCGCACGCTTGAATTCACAGCGGCCGATACCGTGACGCCGCAGGCATTCCCAGACATCAAGATCGCGGTCGGGGAAATATTCGGCCGATCCCCTTAGACGATCTTGCAGGCCTCGTCGAAGGCCAAGCGGGGATTGCGCGGAAACAACAGCTCCGTCGTGCCCGTGCCGAGCGCGCAAATGAAATTCGATTTGAGCAGGGTGCCGGCAAAAAACGCGGCATCGACCTTGGCGTTGTCGAAACCCGACATGGGTCCGCAATCCAATCCGAGCGCGCGCGCAGCGAGGATGAGGTAAGCGCCTTGCAGGCTCGAGTTGCGCATCATGGTTACCTCGGCGACGGCCGCATCCTTGAACACGTCGGCCATGCCCGGCTTCTGCGGGAAGAGCCTGGGCAGCTTCTCGTAGAATTTCTCGTCCATGGCGATGATCACCGTGACCGGCGCCTGTTCGACCTTGGTGACATTGCCCGGCGAGACGCAGGCGACCAGCTTGGACTTGGCTTCGGCGCTCTTGACGAACACGAACCGCGCCGGGGTGGAGTTGGCCGACGTCGGTCCGAATTTCAGCAATTCGTACAGCTGGTGCAGGATCTCGTCCGACACGGACTCGGCGGCCCAGCGATTGTAGGAACGGGCTTTGCGGAACAGAATGTCGAGTGCGCCATCGTCGACTGCCTTTTTCATCGCTCGCCTTCGGTGTGAATTGAATCGCCTGTGTGAATTGATTCGAGCTCGTGGCCCCGCTTGAAATCGCGAATGTGCTTCTCCATCCAGGTGCGCGCCTGCTCACTGCGCCGGAACTTGATCGCGTCGGCGATTTTGTCCTGCGCCGCGTGGATGCGCGCACGCGCCTGCGGGACGCGATCGATCATACGGGTGAGCGCCGGGGCGAGCAACAGATTGAGCGGCGCTTGCGATATCTCGAGTACCTGATTGCCGCTCGCTGCGGCTACGGCGGTGAAAAAATCGACTACCGCCGCTACGGCCTGCGTGGTATCGGCGACCTCGCGCTTGAATCGCGCACCGGCTCGCACCAGGGTTTGCAGCTGCGCCGGAGTGCGGCGCGCCGCGGCGTATTGTGCGGCAACGGGTTCGATCGCCATCATCGCCTCCCACAATTCGAGGAAGGTCACATCGTGCAGCGCCAGGGCGCGGCTCACGCCGGAGCTTACGCGCCGCGGCTCCGGGCGCGTGACGCGGAGCCGCTTCTCGCCGCGGACCCGGCCCAGCAAGCCGTGGGTCTCGAGCTCGCGGATCGCTTCCCGGATGGTCGAGCGATTGACGCCGAATTGCCGCGCCAGATCCATTTCGGAGGGCAGGGGGTCGCCGGTGCGCAGCGAGCGGGCGACGATGCGCTGCTCGATGACGTTCGCGATCTGGCGGTACGCCGGATGATCGTCGAGGGGTGCGAACAGATCGGCCACTATCTCCTGTCCCATGACACTTAGCCCTCTCCGAACAGCTCGCGGCCGATCAGCATGCGGCGAATCTCCGAAGTCCCGGCGCCGATTTCATAGAGCTTGGCGTCGCGCAGCAGCCGACCGGTCGGATAATCGTTGATATACCCGTTGCCGCCCAAGAGTTGGATCGCATCCAGCGCCGCCCGCGTCGCCGCCTCGGCGCAGAACAGAATGCAGGCGGCGGCATCCTTGCGCGTGGCATCGGCGCGATCGCAGGCCGAGGCCACCATGTACGCATAGCTGCGGCAGGCATTGAGCGAGGCATACATGTCGGCGAGCTTGCCCTGCACGAGTTCGAAGGTGCCGATGGCCTGGCCGAACTGCCGCCGTTCGCGCACGTACGGCACGGCGACATCCAGGGCGGCTGCCATCAGCCCAAGCGGGCCGCCGGACAGCACGACGCGTTCGTAGTCCAGGCCGCGCATCAGGACGCTGACGCCTTGATTCTCCTCTCCGACGAGGTTCTCGGCCGGCACTTCGCAGCCGTCGAACACGAGCTCACTGGTGCTCGAGCCGCGCATGCCGAGCTTGTCGAGCTTTTGGGCCGGCGTGAATCCTTTGAAATCCTTTTCGATGATGAATGCGCTGATGCCGCGTGCGCCGGCTTCCGGGTTGGTTTTCGCATACACCACCAGGACGTCGGCTTCCGGGCCGTTGGTGATCCACATCTTGCGGCCGTCGAGCACGTACCGGTCGCCGTGCCGGGTCGCCTTGAGCTGCATGGAGACCACGTCGGAACCGGCGCCGGGCTCGGACATGGCGAGCGAGCCCACATGTTCGCCGCTGATGAGCTTCGGCAGATACTTGCGCTTCTGCGCATCGTCGGCGTTGAGCGCCAGCTGGTTCACGCACAGATTCGAATGCGCTCCATAGCTCAAGCCCACCGCGGCCGACGCGCGCGAGATTTCCTCCATCGCGACGGTGTGGGCCAGGTAGCCCAAGCCGGCGCCGCCGTAGTCCGGGCTCACCGTCATGCCCAAGAACCCCAGCTCGCCGAGTTCCGGCCACAGATCCCGCGGGAACACATTGCTGCGGTCGATCTCATTGGCGCGCGGCGCGATGCGCTCCTCGGCGAAACGCTGTACCTGGTCGCGCACGGCATCGATGACTTCGCCGAGCCCGAAATTGAACTCGCGATATGCGGAATTGGCCATGGTCACCGGACCCCCATTGTCATCGGACCCAGAATCGTTGGATAATCGGACTGTCGGACAATTTTGCCACTCTGAAGGCAACAAAGCCAATGGCCCAGATCGTCTCGAAAATCGACATCCGTTCGAAGGAATTCGCCGACAACCGCGCCGCCATGCAGCCGCTGGTGGATGACCTGCGGGCCACGCTGCAGCGCAATGCGGCGGGCGGCAGCGCGGCGGCCCGCGACAAGCACACCCGGGCCGGCAAGCTGCTGGCTCGAGAACGGATCACGGCGCTGCTCGATCCCGGCTCGCCGTTCCTGGAACTGTCCGCGCTGGCGGCGCACGGGGTGTATGGCGAGGATCTGCCGGGCGCCGGGCTCATTACCGGCATCGGCCGCGTCTCGGGGCGCGAGTGCATGGTCGTGGCGAATGATCCCACGGTGAAGGGAGGCACCTACTATCCGCTCACCGTGAAGAAGCACCTGCGGGCGCAGGAGATCGCGGGCGACAACGAGCTGACGTGCGTGTACCTGGTGGAAAGCGGAGGCGCCTTCCTGCCGAAGCAGGATGAAGTATTTCCCGACCGCGATCACTTCGGCCGAATATTTTTCAATCAGGCACGGCTTTCCGCACAGGGCATCGCGCAAATCGCAGTGGTGCATGGGTCGTGTACTGCGGGCGGCGCCTACGTGCCCGCCATGTCCGACCACGCCGTCATCGTGCGCAATCAAGGTCGCGTGTTTCTGGGCGGGCCGCCGCTGGTGAGGGCGGCAACGGGCGAAGAGATCGATGCAGAGTCCTTGGGCGGCGCGGACGTGCATTGCCGGCGTTCCGGCGTGACCGACTACTACGCGGAGAACGACACGCATGCGCTGGCGTTCGCGCGCCGCGCGGTGGCGCGGCTGCGGCCTGCCGCTATGAGGTCCGGCATCAGCGCGGTTATGGGTGCCGGCTCGGTGCGCGGCGCCGGCGCCGCTTCGGCGGGCGAACCTCAATACGATCCCGCGGAGCTCTACGGCATCATCCCGCCGAGCTCGCGCAAGCCCTACGACGTGCGCGAGCTCATCGCACGCCTGGTCGACCGCTCGTGGTTCGATGAATTCAAGGCGCTGTACGGCACGACCTTGGTCTGCGGCTTTGCCGACATCCATGGTTCGACGGTGGGGATCCTGGCCAATAACGGCATCCTGTTCTCGGAGAGCGCATTGAAGGGCACGCATTTCATCGAGTTGTGCTGCCGCGAAGGAATACCCCTGGTGTTTCTGCAGAACATCGCCGGCTTCATGGTGGGCCAGGCCGCGGAGGCCGGCGGCATCGCCAAGGACGGCGCCAAGCTGGTCACGGCCGTGGCCTGCGCGGCGGTGCCGAAGTACACCGTCGTCATCGGCGGCAGCTTCGGCGCCGGCAATTACGCCATGTGCGGCCGCGCCTACAGCCCGCGATTTTTGTTTCAATGGCCGAACGCGCGCACCTCGGTGATGGGCGGCGAGCAAGCCGCCAGCGTATTGGCGACCATCAAGCGTGAGGCCTTGGAGCGGGGCGGGGGCACGCTGAGCGATGCCGAGGAGGAGCAGCTGAAGGCGCCGATCCGCGAGCAATTCGAGCGCCAAGGTCATCCCTACTATGCGTCCGCGCGCCTCTGGGATGACGGCGTCATCGATCCGCTCGACACGCGCCGGGTGCTGGGTCTGGCGCTGGCGTTGACTAAATCCCAAGAGATGCGTGCGACGCGCTTCGGCGTGTTTCGAATGTGAGGCGGCCGATGCTCCGACGACTGCTGATCGCCAATCGCGGCGAAATCGTCTGCCGCATTGCACGCACGGCGCAGCGCTTGGGGGTGACCGCCATTGCGGTGTACTCCGAGGCTGACGCCGGTGCGCGCCATGTACGGGTTGCCGATGAGGCGTACCACCTGGGGCCGGCGCCCGCGGCCGAGAGCTATCTGGATATCGCGAAGATCATCGCGCTCGCGCGGCGCGTCGGCGCCGAGGCCGTGCATCCGGGCTACGGATTCCTGTCGGAGAATGCCGCATTTGCGCAAGGCTGCGTCGACGCGGGTTTGATCTTCGTGGGGCCGCCCGCGTCGGCGATCCGCGCGATGGGCTCGAAAAGCGCATCCAAGGCGGCCATGGCGGCCGTGGGCGTGCCCGTGGCCCCGGGCTACCATGGTGCGGATCAATCGCCGCAGGCACTCATGGCGGAGGCACAGCGCGTCGGCTTTCCGCTCATCATCAAGGCCAGCGCCGGCGGCGGCGGCAAGGGGATGCAGGTGGTGAATTCCGCCGCCGAGGTCGCGGCGGCGGTCGAATCGGCGCAGCGTCTGGCGCGCACCGCCTTCGGCGACGATCGCTTGCTGCTGGAGCGTTATTTTCCGCAGGCGCGCCACGTGGAGGTGCAGATATTCGCCGACTCGCACGGGGACGTCGTGAGCTTGTTCGACCGCGATTGCTCGGTGCAGCGCCGCCATCAAAAGATCATCGAGGAGGCGCCGGCGCCGGGGCTGCGCGATGCGGTGCGCGCGGCGATGTCGCAGGCCGCCATCCAGGCGGCGCGGGCGGTGGGCTATGTGGGCGCGGGGACCGTGGAGTTCTTGGTCGACGAAGCCCAGAATTTCTACTTCATGGAAATGAATACCCGCCTGCAGGTGGAGCACCCGGTGACGGAGTTCATCACCGGTATCGACCTCGTGGAATGGCAGCTGCGCATCGCAACGGGGGCGCGCTTACCCACGGCGCAGAGCGATATCCTCCAGCATGGCACCGCCATGGAGGCGCGTCTGTACGCCGAAGATCCCGAGCATGGGTATCTGCCGAGCGTCGGCCGCATCACGCACCTGCACTGGCCCGATGCCGCTCCCGGTCTCAGGCTGGATATCGGCGTCGACGCGGGCGATGAGGTCTCGACGTTTTACGATCCCATGCTCGGCAAGGTCGTCGCCTGGGGCGAGTCGCGCGGCGAAGCGGTGGATCGGCTGCACAAGGCGCTCGCGGACATCGAGATCGTGGGCGTCACCACGAATCGCGCGCTGCTGTTGAGCGTGCTCGCCGACGGGGAATTCCGGCGTGGCGGCGTGACGACGAGTTTTCTCGACGCACGTGCGGCGCAATTGTCTTTTGGCGAGCCCAAAGCCGGCGACGCCGATGCCGTGTTGGCGGCGCTGTGGTGCGCGACCCGCCGGACGGAGTGCGATGCGCTGTGGACGGACACTCGCGGCTGGCGGCTGGCGGGGCCGCCGCGCAGCACGTGGGTGTTCGGGGACCGGACCGTGATCATCGAGTTGTCAGAGCCGAATGATTATGTCGCACACGTTACGGGGCGCGGAGAGCGCTTGGCGGGGCGGGGGGAACGCGCTGCGGGGCACGGAAAACACTCGCGGGGTCACGGGAGACACTCGCCGGGGCATGAATATGCGCTGCACGTCGTCGCGCGCGGCGCGCAGGCGTTGGACGTCGAAGTCGCCGGACAGATGCAGCGGGTCAGCGTCGTCGAGGTCGATCAGACGCTGCATCTGTTCCGGGCGGGGCGGCAGGCGGCGCTGCGCTTGGCGCGAACGGAAGATGCCTTGCAGGTGAGCGCCAGCGCGGAGGAAGGCTCGCTGCTCACGCCGCTGCCGGGGACTTTGGTCGCCGTCCATGTCACCGAAGGCCAGCAGGTGGTTCGGGGAGCGCCCTTGGTGACGGTCGAGGCCATGAAAATGGAACATACGCTGACGGCGCCCTACGACGGGGTGGTCACGCGCCTTGCCTTCGGCTTGACGGAAAGGGTTGCGGCGGGCGCCGTATTGGTGGAGCTGGCGCCGCTCGACTCCTAAATTCGCTCGACGCTCAGGCGACTTGCGAGTCGGCGAGCGCCGTCGCCGGCAGTATGACTTTGAAGCGAGTCTCGTGTCCGAGCACAGTGGCGAGCGCAATCTTGCCGCCCGCTTCTTGCACGTAGCGGCGTACCAGGGACATCCCGGTGCCGTGCCGCGCTTCGCCCGGCGCCGAGTTCAGGGTGGTATATCCCGCCTTGAAGATCAACTTGATGACCTGACGATCGCGCAGGCGCGCCGCGGCCTCCGCAGTGATCAGACCTTTGGCGAGGGCGGTGGCGCGCACTTTCTCGGGATCGAGACCGCAGCCGTCGTCGTGGAAGTGCAGCTCGAAGCTCTGGTCGGGCAGGGCCTTGAACTCGAGGCGCAGGGTTCCGTGCGCCGGCTTGCCGCCGCCGGTGCGCACGGCGGGTGGTTCGACACCGTGCATGACGGCATTGCGGATCAATTGAATCGCCACGTTCTTGATCGTCGCCTGGTACCTGGGGGGAACCAGCTGCATGCCGATGCAATCGAGGACCACCGTCTTGTGCTGCTCTTGTGCCACGAGCTCGGTCAGCACCGTCAGCGTGCTCTCGAGGCTGCCGGCCTGAGCCATGCGGTGCGCTTTGGGCGGCGCGGATGCCGCTGCGGATCTTTGCGCCATCTCGGCCAGGAATTTCGGCGCTTCGATGATCTGCGTGCCGTTCTCCGTCACGCGGGTTTCGGGGAACACGACGGCATCGGGGTCTGCGACCGGATCCGCCTGTGGGGTGAGCGAGCGCAGCTGAGCGAACTGCCCGTAGAGCTGATCGAGCTTCACGGCCAGCGGCAGAAAATCGCTGCCGCTCAACGCGCCGCGGCTGCGCAGGTCCTGCAATGAATCTTCCATCGACCGCGCCGCGGCCTCGAGTCCGGTGAGCTTGAGTGCCGCGGCATCGCGCCGGACTCGATCGACCTCATCCAGGGTTTGCTCGAGCTTGTTGCGGAACGCGGCGGTCTCGCGCGCCGGTTTTTTCAAAACCCCGTTGATGGCCTTCATCGAGGCATCGGTCCGCTGCAGGAAAGCGCTGAAGCGCGCCCCTCCCGCCTGCAAGACGCCGCGCAATATCTCGCCCTGAGTCTGAACTTGTGTCCGCAGATCCTCGAGCTCGCGCTGCTGCTGCTCGCGCGCGGTGATATCGGTCACGCTGACCAGCCACGCGCGTGGTTCGCGGCCCAGGTCGACCGCATGGAATTCGAAGGAGTAGTGCGCCGTCTCGAAAGCGCCGTCGGCATTCGCCAGCCGCACCTCTACGTCCTGCAGCGGATTGTCCTGCAGCGGATTCGACTGTCCGGAGTTGCTCGGGCCAGGGGCATCGAGCAGACGGGTGACGAAGGCGCGGACCACGCTCAGGGTTTTTGCGCTGACCAGCGGGCCGATCAATTTCTCGAAGCTCAAGTTCGTGAAATCCTGGCGGCGAAACAGCGCCGCCAGCGACGCCGATACTTGCGGGAGGATCTTATCCTTGGCATCGAGGAGGAACAGCCCTTGCGCACTGCTTTTCAGGAGTGCATCGGTCAGCCGGTTGCTGGCGCCGATCAAGTCCTGCTTTTCGCGCTCATGACGTTTGACGGAAATGAACATGGATCGACAGGGTGCCAAACGCTTCAGGCGGGAGGATTGATGGCTGTCACAGCCTCAAGTCACCTGGCTGCCGATGCTGCGCCGAGTCACGAGCGCCTGTGACGCAAGTCACATTTCAGACAGGCTCTCAGGCGACAGCCGCCACCAAGGGTCCTAAGTCGGCGAGCAATTCGTCTGCAGATGCGTAGCGGGCGTTTTGCTGCTTCGCCATGAGGCGATCGAGCAGGGGTTGTTGCGCTGCCGTGGCCTCGGGCAGAACGGGCACAGGGCGGCTGGCGTGCTGCGACATGATGGCCACCGCACTGCGGCCGCCGTAGGGTCTCTGGCCGGTCAGCATTTCGTAGAACATGACCCCCAGACTATAGAGATCGGTGCGGGTGTCGACGCGCTGCCCCTGCGCCTGCTCCGGACTGATGTAGTACGGTGATCCGAGCACCTGGCCGACGCCGGTGGTCCCGGCGTCGTCCATCGAGCGCCGCGCCAACCCGAAGTCGATGAGCACCGGCGAATTGTCTTCGCGCAGCATCACGTTCGCGGGTTTGAGGTCGCGATGCAAAATCCCGAACACGTGGATGACGCGCAGCGCTTCGGCGATGGCACGGAGGTAGTACAGGCTCTCGTCCACGCTCAAGGGATTGCGCAGACGGTCGCGCAAGTCGCCGCACGGGAAATATTCCATCGCCAAGTACAAATGGCGGGGCAGGGAACCGAAGTCGTAGATCTCCGCGATGGCGCGGTGCGCGATGCTGGAGATGATCTCGTGCTCGCGCTGGAAACGCTCGGCGTCGTCGAGTTCTCTCTGGGATTCGCCGCGGTTCATGACCTTGAGCACCACGTTGCGCCGCAGGCGCTCATTGCGCGCCAGAAAAACCTGCGAGAAATTGCTGGTGGAGAGCTGCTTCACGATGGCATAGCCGGGAACGTCGATGCCTGAATTTTCAGCGTCCGGGCGGTTCAAGGTCTTGGCCGCCTGAGCGGCCGCCTGGCGCTTGGCGCAGGCCTCGGTTATCGCCGCCAGCAATTGATCGCGTGTAATGCGCGCCAGCGGCAGGTAGTCTTTGGCGCCGCTCTTCAGGGCACGCACCGCCGACATTTCGCCGCCGTTCTCGGCGAGCAGAATGCAGTACAATGTGGGATACATCTGCAGCATCCGCGTCATGTGGGCGAGCACGGCGCCGGCGGCCGCCTCCTCCGCGAAGTCGGCTTGCAGGATCACGGCATCCGGTGCGCGCTCCGCGATCATCTGGCCCAAGGAGGCCGACTCCTCGGCCGGCACCGTGGCTACCTGGGCGTCCGGCCAATGGCTGGTGACGTGGTGGGTGAGCCACTGCAGGCGTTTCGAATCGCCCCCCACCACCAACAAGTTTGGACCGGTCGCGTCTGCCATAGATGAGATCTGTTACAAGGATCGCCAGCCTAGCGCGTGAGGGCTTGGGTTGGCCCGTCGGGATTTCACATTTTAGGGGTCCCCCGGCCGATGTTCCCCGGGCGCTCCCAAGCCGTTTGGGGCAAATATTACGGCGCCTGAGCTGGAAAATTGAAACCAAGCCCCTATAGGTGAGTCTCAACGGTATCCGGGCAAATCGCTTCAGAGAGGGCTTATTTCAATGGGAAGTATCAGAACTTGGTCGCTCGCGTTGGTTGCGGGCATCTTCGTTGTGGTCGTCGCTCATCAAGGTTCGAGGGCGGACGTGGGCGCGGCAGGGCCCGGGACCGCGCCTGCCGCCGCGCCGCTTGCGGCGACGCCGGCGCCGGCCTCTGCACGAGTGATCGGACTGCCTGATTTTTCAGGATTGGTCGCCGAGAACGGCGCCGCCGTGGTCAATATCAGCGTTGTCGAGAAGCCGCAGAAAATGGCCGGTCCGGGGAATCCGGGCGAGCCCAGCGACTCCGATGACCCCCTCTCACAGTTCTTCCGGCATTATCAGCTGCCGGCGCCCGGGCATGCACCGCCGGCCCGCGGCATCGGATCGGGATTCATCGTGAGTTCCGACGGCTATGTGCTCACCAACGCGCATGTCGTGGACGATGCGTCCGAAGTGACGGTCAAGCTCACCGATCGCCGGGAGTTCGTGGCGAAGGTGATCGGTGTCGATAAGCGCAGCGATGTGGCGCTGATCAAAATTGCCGCCACCGGCTTGCCCACGGTCCACTTCGGCGATTCCTCGCGCCTCAAGCCCGGTCAATGGGTGGTGGCGATCGGTTCGCCGTTCGGCTTCGAGAACAGCGTCACCGCCGGCGTGGTGAGCGCGACCGCGCGTCCCCTCGATGAAAACTATGTGCCGTTCATTCAGACCGATGCGGCCGTCAATCCGGGCAACTCCGGCGGCCCGCTGTTCAATGTCGACGGTCAGGTCATCGGCATCAACGCGCAGATATACAGCCGCACCGGCGGCTTCATGGGCATGTCCTTCGCCATCCCCATCGATCTGGCCTTGAACGTCAAGAATCAGCTGTTGACGAAGGGCAAGGTGAGCCGCAGCCGCATCGGCGTCGGCGTACAAGACGTCAATCAGAAGCTGGCGCAGAGCTTCGGCCTGGGCACGCCGCATGGCGCGCTCATCAGTTCCGTGGAGCCCAAGAGTCCCAGCGAGCGCGCGGGGCTGAAGCCGGGGGATGTCATTACCAGCGTCAACGGCCACTATATCGACCATTCCTTCGATTTGCCGACGATCATTGCGGATATTCCGCCGGGCAACGTGGCGCACATCGGGATCTGGCACGACCACAAGTCCGACACGGTGGACGTGAAAACCGTGCTGCTGGACGAAGAGCCCGCCCGGACGGCGCACAGCGAGAGCGATGAGGGCGGCGGCAAGTTAGGGCTTGCCGTCCGGCCGCTCGACCCCAAGGAGCAGCAGCAGCTGCACACGCGCGGCCGGCTGCTCGTCGAAGATGTTTCAGGTCCGGCCCTGGCCGCCGGGCTGCAGGCGGGCGATGTGGTGCTGGGGGTCAATGGAGCGGGCGTCTCCTCGGTGGCGGACCTCAAGCGTGAGGTGGCGCGGGCGGGGCACAGCGTCGCCTTGCTGATTCAGCGCGACGAGGCCCAGATTTATGTTCCCGTCGACATAGGGTGACGGATCAGGCCTAATCGCGGGCGTGCAAACCGCCACCCCCTTGTTTTCCAGCCTCGAGCAGAACCCCGCCGGCGCGCAGCCGGCGCGGTTTCTGCCGACCAGCCGTGCCGAAATGGACGTTCTCGGCTGGGAGCGCTGCGACATCATCATCGTCACCGGCGATGCCTACGTGGATCATCCCAGCTTCGGCATGGCCATCATCGGCCGATTGCTCGAGGCGCAGGGGTTCAAGGTGGGCATCATTGCCCAGCCGGATTGGCACGGCACGCGGGATTTCGAGGCCTTGGGGAACCCGCGCCTGTTTTTCGGCGTGACCGGCGGCAACATGGATTCGATGGTGAACCGCTACACCTCCGATCGGCGGGTGCGCAGCGACGATGCCTATACGCCCGGAGGGCAGGGCGGCAAGCGCCCGGATCGCTGCGTCATCGTCTATTCACAGCGAATTCGCGAATCCTACAAAACCGCGCCCATCGTGGTCGGCGGCATCGAGGCGAGCCTGCGGCGCATTGCGCATTTCGACTATTGGTCGGAGCAGGTGCGCCGCTCGGTATTGGTGGACTCGAAGGCGGATCTTCTGGTGTATGGCAACGCGGAGCGCCAAATCGGCGCGATTGCGCGGCGGCTGGATGCCGGCGAAACCATAGGCGACATCACTGATTTGCGCGGTACGGCGTATCTGCGCCGCGGCATGCCGGCGGGCTGGGTGGAAATCGATTCGAGCGAGTTGGACGCCCCGGGCCCCCTGAATCCGCCCGTCGATCCGTACGCGAGCGAGGAGGAGCGCCGGACGGCGAATGCTCCGGCCGTCGACGCGCGAGCCGCCGCGCCCGCGGAAACAGTGGTCAAATTTTATCGGAAGGTGCCCAACGCGCAGCGCGACCACAGCGTCATCCGCCTACCGTCCTTCGAACAGGTGAGCGGGGACGCCGTCCTGTATGCGCATGCATCGCGCATTTTGCACCTGGAGTCGAATCCCGGAAACGCGCGCGCGCTCGTGCAGCGCCACGGCAACTTGGAGCTGTGGTTGAATCCTCCGCCGATTCCGTTGAGCACGTCCGACATGGACGCGATTTACGAACTGCCGTACGCGCGCCGGCCGCACCCCGCATACGGCGCGGCGAAAATTCCCGCCTATCACATGATTCGATTTTCAGTGTCGATTCAACGCGGCTGTTTCGGTGGCTGTACTTTCTGCTCGATTACCGAGCACGAGGGCCGGATCATCCAGAGCCGCTCCGAAGATTCGGTGATCCGGGAAATCGAAACCATCCGCGATCAGGTGCCGGGTTTCACGGGAGTGATTTCCGATCTCGGCGGACCGACCGCGAATATGTACCGCCTCCACTGCAAGAGCCCCGCCATCGAGTCTGCGTGCCGGCGGCCGTCCTGTGTGTTTCCGGGCGTGTGCCCGAATCTCAATACCGATCACGCGCCGCTCATCAGTCTCTACCGCCGGGCGCGGACGTTGAAGGGCGTCAAGAAAGTGTTGATCGCCTCGGGCGTGCGCTACGACCTCGCGATCGAATCGCCCGAGTACGTCCGGGAGCTCGCCACCCATCATACCGGCGGGTATCTCAAGATCGCGCCCGAGGCCATCGGCGAGGGCCCGCTGTCGAAGATGATGAAGCCCGGCGTCGGCGCGTACTACCGGTTCAAGGAATTATTCGACAAGTACTCGAAGGAAGCGGGCAAGGAGCAATACCTGATTCCCTACTTCATCGCGGCTCACCCGGGCACCCGCGATCAAGACATGCTCGAGCTTGCGCTGTGGCTGAAGAAGAACGGCTTTCGCGCCGATCAGGTGCAGGCATTCCTGCCCTCGCCGATGGCCACCGCCACCGCGATGTATCACTCGGGGAAGAACCCGCTCAAGCGCATCACTCGTGCGAGCGAGGAGGTCGTGGTACCGAAGGGGATCAAAGTGCGCCGCCTGCACAAGGCCTTCCTGCGATATCACGATCCGGAGAATTGGCCCGTGCTGCGCGATGCGCTGAAGCGCATGGGCCGCGCGGACTTGATCGGCAACGGGCGGCACCATCTGATTCCGGCGTACCAACCCGTGGGGCTCAAAGTCCGGGGCGGGGCGATGCGTCCGGCACCGGCGCTGCCCTTTCGAACCCAGCACACGGGCCTGCCCAAATCGGGGCGGGCCCACGGCGGCAAGCCCGGCGCCGGCGCAGAAACCGGGAGGCGGCGGGGCCGGCCCTAGGAGCCTGTCTGACAGGCTCGAAGCGAACGGAATTGCTTGCTAGCCTCCCTGCGGTGCGATTAAAGTTCCGGGCTGCCTAGCGGTTTCCCGCCGCAATTCATCAACTTATATGGTTAGGGAGCGATAAGAACGCCCTTAAGGTTACGGGCGCGTGTGAAGCATGGACAAGTGGATCGTACATAAATTTGGGGGTTCCAGCGTCGCCGACGCCGGCTGTTTCCGCCGCGTCGCTGAAATCGTCGAGGCATCGCCCAATCCGCGCGAAGCGGTGGTGTTGTCCGCCTGCCGCGGCGTGACGGACGCACTGCTCGGCTTGGTGACGCTGGCGGAAACGCCCGACGCCTATTTTCCGTCGGCCATCGAGGCACTCAAGAAGCGCCACGTCGAGCTGGCCCGGAGCCTCGTCTCCAAGGCGGCGTGCGATACCTATCGCGAGCAGCTGGAGCGGGATTGCCGCGACATCGCCGGCATGCTGCAGACCGTGCGCCTCATTCGCTCGTCGACCTACTCGATGCGCGACGTGATCTCCGGCTACGGCGAGATCTGGTCCACGCGCCTGTTTGCGCCGTTCCTCCGCGAGCGGGGCCGCATCAAGGGCGACGTCCTGTGGATCGACGCCCGCGAAGTCGTGATCGTCGAATGGGGCTCGCTCGGGCCCGCGGTTCAATGGGCGGTGAGCGAGGCGAATCTTCGGCGTCTGGTGCCGCCGGGGTTCACCGGCCGTCTGATCGTGACCGGTTTCGTCGCGACCACGGTCAAGGGCATTCAGACGACCCTGGGCCGCAACGGCAGCGATTTCTCCGGCTCCATCTTCGGCGCCCTGCTCGACGCGGCGGAAATCATCATCTGGACGGACGTCGACGGCGTGCTGTCGGCCGACCCGCGGCTGGTGCCGAACGCAGAGGTCATCGATCAGCTGTCGTACAACGAGGCCATGGAGCTCGCGTACTTCGGAGCCAAGGTGATCCACCCGCAGACCATGGAACCGGCGGTCGCGCGCGATATTCCCATCTTCATCCGCAATACTTTTGCACCGCAAAAGCGCGGCACCCTGATTTGCGCGAACCCCGTATCGGCGCTCAAGGTCAAGGGCATCACGACCATCGACCCGGTCGCGCTGGTGAACCTCGAGGGCGCGGGCATGATCGGGGTTCCGGGTACCGCGCACCGCTTATTTGGTGCGCTGCGTGATTCCGGCATCTCGGTGATCTTGATCTCCCAGGGCAGCTCGGAGCATTCGATTTGCTTCGCCATTCCGGAGGCGCAGGCGGTGCGCGCCGAGGAGGCCGTGCGGCGCGCCTTCGATGCGGAACTGCGCGACGGACAAATTCAGCGCGTGGAAGTCGAATTGGGGATGAGCATTCTGGCGGTGGTGGGCGACGGCATGGCCGGCGCGCACGGTGTCGCGGCGAACGTATTCAGCTCGCTGGGCGACGCGGCCATCAGCGTGCGGGCGATCGCCCAGGGCGCCTCGGAACGCAATATCTCGGTGGTGGTGGACGGCAAGGTGGGCGCCAAGGCGCTGCGCGCGGTGCATGCCGCCTTTTACCTGTCGCCGAACACCCTGTCGATCGGCTTGATCGGCGCCGGCACCGTGGGCCGCGTGCTGCTGGCGCAGATCCAGACGCAGATCGAACGTTTGCGCGCGCTGAATCTGGATTTGCGGGTGCGCGGAATCGCGACGTCCAAACGCATGCTGCTGGAACAGACGGCGGTCGATCTGGATCGTTGGGCGGAACGCCTGGCCGAGGCGGGAGAACCGCTGGATCTCGAGAAATTCGCCGCTCACGTGCAGGCGGACTACATACCGCACACGGTCATCATCGATTGCACGGCCAGCGCCGATGTCGGCATGAACTACGTGGCCTGGTTGAAGCGCGGCATACATATCGCAACGCCCAACAAGAAGGCGAACAGCGGCGCGCTGCCGTATTACCGTGCGTTGCAGGAGGCGGGCCGTGCGGCGGGCACGCATTATCTGTACGAAGCCACGGTGGGCGCGGGCCTGCCCATCATCCAGACCCTGCGCGACCTGCGCGAAACCGGCGATGAGATCACCCGCATCGAGGGCATATTCTCGGGCACGCTGGCTTACTTGTTCAATGTGTTCGACGGCCGCGAGGCGTTTTCGTCGATCGTGCGGTCCGCCAGGGCGAAAGGGTACACCGAGCCCGATCCGCGCGACGATCTGTCGGGCATGGACGTCGCCCGCAAGCTCATCATCCTGGCCCGCGAAATGGGCCTGACCTTGGAGATGGCGGACGTGCAGGTGGAAGGGCTGGTGCCGAAGGAACTCGAGAAGTGCAGCGTCGACGAATTCATGGCGCGCCTCCCGGAATTCGATGCCGCAATGGCGACGATGTTGAGGAGTGCGCGCGAGAAAAACGAAGTGCTGCGCTACGTCGGCCGGGTCGATCAGGATGGCAAGGCCACCGTGGGATTGATGCGCCTCGACTCCAGGCACGCCTTCGCTAATATTGCACTCACGGACAATGTCGTGCGATTCGCGACTCGCCGGTACTGCGACAATCCGTTGATCGTACAGGGGCCCGGAGCGGGTCCCGAGGTGACGGCCGCCGGCGTCTTCTCGGATCTATTGCGTCTATCGGCCTATCTCGGGGCACACCTCTAATGCTTACCGATGTCACTGCTTTCGCGCCGGCCACCGTTGCCAATGTGGGAATAGGCTTCGATATTCTGGGACACACGGTGGAGGCTGTCGGCGACAAAGTACGCCTGCGCCGGATCGACCAGCCGGGGGTGCACATTCGCTCGATTACCGGGATCGCAGGCGAGTTGCCGGTCAACCCTGCGCACAATACCGCGGGGCGCGCGGTCCAGGCCATGCATGCGGAACTTGGGCTGGATTTCGGCTTTGAAATGGATATCGAAAAGGGTATTCCGCTCGGGTCCGGTCTCGGGGGATCGGCGGCTTCCGCGGTGGCCGCGGTGGTGGCCGCGAATGCCCTGCTGCGCGCGCCGCTGCCGCGGCTGCAGCTGCTCAAGTACGCCATGGAGGGCGAGATCGTCGCAAGCGGCTCCGCGCACATCGACAATATCGCCCCTTGCCTGTTCGGCGGATTGACTCTCACGGTCGGCATCGATCATCCGCGGGTGAAGCAGATTCCCGTTCCGCCCTCGCTGCGCTGTGTTCTGGCGCATCCGCACATGTATCTCGGGACGCGCGAGGCGCGCGCCATTCTCAAGACCGATGTCACTCGCTCGGATTTCGTGTGGGCCAGCGCCAATCTGGCGGGATTCATCAGCGGCTGCTATTCGAACGATCTGGATATGATCCGCGATTCCTTCAACGACGTGATCATCGAGCCGCAGCGGCATTCGTTGATTCCGGGGTTCAAAGACGTGCAGCGCGACGCCATGTCGGCCGGGGCGCTGGGATGCTCCATCTCCGGCGCGGGGCCGACGGTGTTTGCTTGGGCGGAGATCCAATATGCCGAGGCGGTGCGCGGCGCCATGGTGGCCGCCTTCGCCGCCCACGGCCTACAGTCGGACTCCTGGATTTCCGGAATGGAGAACTACGGGGCGAGAGTGGTGAAGGCCTGATGTCAGACCTCGAGTTCGTGAGCACGCGCGGGGCGGCGCCGAACGTTTCCTTGAGCGAAGCCATCGCGACAGGGTTGGCGCCCGACGGCGGCTTGTATATACCGGCACGCTTGCCGGCGGCGGATCCGGCCGGTGTCGCCGGACTCTCGAGATTGCCGGACGTGGCGCGCGCGGCGCTCGCGGGGTTCTTCGCCGGCGACCGGCTACAGCCCGTGCTCGGCGAGATTGCGGATGCCGCGCTGGATCTGGCCGCTCCGACGACTGCCGTCCGGGGCTGCCCGGATCCCTTGTTCGCGCTCGAGCTCCATCATGGACCGACCGCCGCGTTCAAGGACTTTGGCGCACGCTTCTTGGCCGAGAGCCTGCAGCGCCTGGAAGGCCGGGCGCCGCAGCCCCTGACCATCTTGGTGGCGACATCGGGCGACACCGGAGGCGCAGTGGCCGCGGCCTTCCACAAGCGGCCGTGGGTCCGCGTAGTGATCCTGTACCCGGCGGGCCTCGTGAGTCCGCGGCAGGAACAACAGCTGACGTGCTGGGGGGAGAATGTCGCTTCGCTGCGGATCGCCGGCACTTTCGATGATTGTCAGCGGTTGGTGAAGGAGGCATTCAGTGATCCGGCGCTGACTCGCAGGCACCGGTTCAGTTCCGCCAACAGCATCAATATCGGCCGCTTGTTGCCGCAGATGGTCTATTACGTGGCGTCGAGTCTCGACGTGGAACGCCGCACCCGCTCCAAGGCGTCCTACATCATTCCGGCGGGCAATCTCGGCAATGCCTTCGCTGCGGTGTGGGCTCGCGCCCTGGGGTTCCCCATCGCGCGCATCGTTCTCGCGCACAATATCAATCGCACCGTGCCTGATTTTCTGAAGACCGGAATCTGGCAGCCGCGGCCCAGCGTCGCGACGCTGGCCTCGGCCATGGATGTCGGGAACCCCAGCAATATGGAGCGCATGCGGGCGCTCTATCCCAGTGTCCGCGAAATACGCGAACAATTGAGCGCCGACAGTGTCGATGACGCTACAATCCGAACTCGCATCGGAGAGGATTTCATGCGGTATGGACGCGAATGGTGCCCGCACACGGCGACCGCGGCGGAAGTCTATGGCCGCTTGAGTGAGACCGAACGCCGCTCGCCCTGGGTCGTGGTTGCCACGGCGCACCCCGCGAAGTTCAATGAAATCGTGGAGCCCATCATCGGCAGACCGGTCATGGTTCCCGCAAGCCTGAATCGGTTGCTGAATCTACCGCAGCACGCCGTGGATTTGCCGCCAACGCTCGAGGCTCTGGCCGCGGCGCTCGAATGACCAGCATTGGAACAGACCCGGAATGGATTGCGATAGGCTTGGGTGCATTGCTGCTGCTCGGCGGCGGCTATTGGGGTCTGCGCGCGTATCAGCGCAGGGCGCGGCGCCGCGCCTTGCTGGCGCGCTTGGAACGGGTCGCGTTCGCGGCGGCACACCAGGTGCTCGTTCCCGACGGCATGGGCGGGTTCATCCATATCGATCATTTGCTGCTCACGCCCCGCGGCGTATTGGTGCTGGATACTCGCCGCGTCGCCGGACTGATCTTCGGCGGAGATCAGATGAGCGACTGGACCGTCATGGGCCGGGGGCGGCGCTACACTTTCGATAATCCGCAGCCGGCGCTGTATGACCGAATCGCGGCGGTGAAAGCGCTGGTTGGAGACGTGCCGGTCGAAGGACGCCTGTTGTTTTCGAACGCCGGAAAATTCACCAAGGGATTTCCGAAGTGGGTACTGATGCTGGACGGCATCGAAGTGGAGTTTCCGGCCGTCGATCGGGGCATGCGGTCATCGCCGGCGTTTGCCCACTTCACGGAGGCGTGGGGTGGGCTGGTCAGGCAATTGCGGCCGAGCCCGCACCTGTTCACCAGTCTTTGACCAACCCGAAGAACAGGGTGGCGTTGCGCGTGGTCGATTCGGCCACGCTCTCGGGAGTCTCGCCGCGCAAATGCGCGACGGCGCGCGCGATGTGCGGAAGAAAGCAGGGCTCGTTGCGCCGCGATTTAGGGCGCGGGAGGAGATCGCGAGGCAATAGGTAGGGAGAATCCGTTTCCACCATCAGCCGATCGGCCGGGATATGAGGCACGGATTCGCGCAAGGTTTGCCCGCGTCGCTCGTCGTTCACCCAGCCCGTCACTCCGATATGCAGATCGAGCGCCAGATAGTCCTCGAGCTCGGATCTGCCTCCCGTGAAGCAATGCGCAACGCCGCCGCAGAGGACGCTGCGAAAATCCCTGAGGATGGCCGTAAAATCACCGTGTGCATCGCGTTGATGAAGAAAGACCGGCTTGCGCGCCGCGGACGCGAGCTCCAGCTGCGCGACAAAGGCTGCACGCTGCGCGCACCTAGGCGAGAAATTACGGTAATAGTCCAGGCCGCATTCGCCGACCGCAACCACCTCCGGCCGGCGCAGGAGGCCGGACAACTCGCCGCGCCGCGCCGTGTCGAAGCTCTGTGCATGATGAGGGTGTACGCCGGCGGTGCTGGACAAACGAGCCGGGTGTGCGGCTGCGAGCGCCGCCGCCTGGATGGAACTCGCCACATCGGCGCCGGTGACGACCTGACGGCGCACGCCGGCCTCGAGCGCGCGGGCCATCACCGCGTCACGATCGTGTGCAAAGCTGTCGTGGGTGAGATTCGACCCAATATCGATTAGTGATATCTTCATACCGCCATTGTAATCGCGGGCGCCGGCGCCCAAGGGCGTGAGGGAGCTGATAAATGCTGGTTGCCAGGCATCTCATGGTGTGGGCACTGCTGTCGTGGGCGGCGGCGGCGTGGGCGCAACAAGGCGGCGACTACCAAGCGCAAATCCTCTATGCGTATCAGACCGAGGATACCAACAGCCTGGCGAATTTGAGTCAGGATTTGACCGCGCGGGTCAAGGAGGACGGGAACGACGCGTCGCTGCGGTATCACTTGGCCCACGCGCAGTACCGCCGGGGACTGCTCGCCGGGACCCCACGTGCTCATGAGGCGGAGACTGCATTCGCAGACTGCATCGACCAGCTGAAGCCCGTACTGTCGCAAGATGTCAAGTCAGTCGAGGCCCTGGTCCTGCAGTCCGCCTGCTACGCGGGCCTCGCCGACCGTCGAAAGATGGAGTCGGTCCTGCTGCGAGCGCGGTCGGACGAGCGGCTCAACGCCGCGCTCAAGCTCGCGCCGCGCAATCCGCGCGCGGTGCTTCTGTCGAGCATGGACGGATTGGCCCGCGCGAAACCCGGCACCGCCGAGCGGCAGCATGCGTTCGCGCAGCTGCAGCTTGCCGTGCAATTATTCGATGAGTCCTCCGCCACGAGCATCGACACACCCGGTTGGGGACATGCCGAGGCGTACTTGGCTCTTGGACGGGAACTGCAGGCGCGCGGCGATCAATTGGGGGCCCGCAATTGGATCGAGAAATCCCTGATCGTCGCGCCCGACTACAAGGCCGCACAGCGGCAGTTGGCGCTGTTGACTCACCATTGAGCGCGAGCGCCGCCGTCCGCGAACCTGGTATGATTCGGCGCGATGAAGCCACAAGGCACGCAGTTATCGCTGTTCGAGACTCGCAGCTCCAGCGACCCATTTGCCGTCCGGGTCAGTCCGCGTGCGCGGCGGCTGACGGCGCGCGTGCACGTCGGCGGCCGCGTGGAAATCGTCGTGCCCGTGGGCGTCAACGCCCATACGGTGCGTGATTTCGTCCATCGATTCACGCCGTGGATCGATCGCAAGGTCGCCGCCATGCAATGTTTCGCCGCGCCCACTGAGCCGGTGCCGGGGACCGTGGAGTTTGCGCTCACGGATGAGAAGTTCGCGGTGGATTGGCGCAGGGGATCGAAGCGCGGCCTCGAGCAAACGGCGGATCGGATCGAAGTCCACGCCTCCGATGAACGCGGAGCGCGCGAGCTGCTCCAGGGTTGGCTCAAGCGGGCCGCGTATGACCGGTTGGCCCCACGGTTGCTGCAATTGGCGAGCGAACTGAATTATCCGGTGGCGCGCGTGTCCATTCGCTGTCAACGAACCCGCTGGGGCAGTTGCTCGACGCGCGGCACGGTCACCTTGAATTGCTCCCTGCTTTTCTTGAGTTTGGAGGTCGTTCGCTATCTGTTCGTGCATGAGCTGGCGCATACCAAGCATATGAATCACTCGCCCAATTTCTGGCGCCTGGTGGAAAGAATCGAGCCGGACTACCGGCGCTTGGACCGTACCTTGCTCGCCGGCTGGCGAACGGTGCCCGGCTGGGTCTTCAAGACTTGAATATGGAAAAACCCACACCCACACCCAGGCCGTTCGTCGATTTGAGCGACGAGCAGGTGCATTGGGACCTCGGCGAGTCCCTGAGCTATTCGCAGTACCTCAATCTCGACAAGCTGTTGGATGCGCAGCATCCGCTGTCCTACCAGCACGACGAAATGCTGTTCATCGTCATTCATCAGGTCTCGGAGCTGTGGATGAAATTGTGCCTCCATGAACTCAACGCGACCGTCGACTGCGTGCGGCGCGATGACTTGGGCCCGACATTCAAGATGCTGGCGCGCGTCTCGACGATTCAACAACAATTGCTGCAATCCTGGGATGTGTTGGCCACGATCACCCCCTACGACTATTCGGCTTTCCGCAACACCTTGGGGAAGTCTTCGGGTTTTCAATCGCCCCAGTACCGGATGCTGGAATTCCTCATCGGCAACAAGAATGCCGATACCATCAAGGTGTTTCGCGGCGACCCTCGAGCCTACGAGATGCTCGAGCGAGCGTTGCGCGCGCCCAGCCTGTACGACGAGGTGCTGCGCCTGCTGAGCCGCCGCGGCCTCGACGTGCCGCCGGAGGCGATCGACCGCGATTTCACGCTGCCCTACCAGGCCAGCAAACAGGTGGCGGCTGCGTGGCTCAGCGTCTATCACAACTCCGTCAAGGAATGGGATCTATACGAGCTGGCGGAACGCTTGGTGGACCTGGATTACAAGTTTCAGTTGTGGCGGTTCGCCCACGTCAAAACGGTCGAGCGCATCATCGGCTACAAGAGAGGCACGGGCGGAACGGGCGGCGTGTCGTATTTGACCAAGGCCCTGGAGCTCAAATTCTTCCCCGAGCTTTGGACCATCAGAACGTCCATGTAGGGCATCAGTGACCAAATTCCAAGATCAACTGCAGAACGTCAATGTCGCGTCCAGCGAGCTCCTGGCGACGCCCGAAGAAGTCAAACGGCGGCTGCCGCTCACGACGCGCGCGGCGGAAACGGTGTTCAAGTCCCGCGAAATCGTGCGGGCGATATTGGAGCGGCGCGATCCGCGCCTTTTCGTGGTGGTCGGTCCCTGCTCGATACACGACGTGGTCGCGGCCCGCGAATATGCCGCGCGCCTCGAGGCGCTGGCGGCGCAGGTCGAATCCACGCTGTTGCTCATCATGCGTGTGTACTTCGAAAAGCCCCGCACCACCGTGGGTTGGAAGGGATTGATCAACGATCCGGACTTGGATGATTCCTTTCACATCGAAAAGGGCATTCTCTTGGCGCGCGAGCTGCTGCTCTACGTCGCCGAGCTGGGGTTGCCTGCGGGCACCGAAGCGCTCGATCCCATCATGCCGCAGTATCTATCCGAGCTCATTACCTGGACGGCCATCGGCGCCCGCACCACCGAGTCGCAGACGCATCGGGAAATGGCGAGCGGCCTGTCGACGCCGGTCGGCTTCAAGAACGGCACCGACGGATCGCTCGCCACCTCGATCAACGCCCTGCAGTCGGTGCGGCATCCGCACCATTTTCTCGGCATCACGCAGCAGGGGCAGTCGGCGGTGTTTCGTACGCGCGGCAATGCGCATGCACACCTGGTGCTGCGCGGCGGCGGCGGCCGGGTCAACTACGACGCCGTGAGCATTGCCCTGGCGGAACGCGAGCTGGCCGCGGCCGAGCTGCCGGCCGCCGTGGTGGTCGATTGCAGCCACGGCAACTCCAACAAGGACCCGAGCCTGCAGCCCCAGGTGGCCGAAAACTGCATCGCTCAAATAGTCGACGGCAACCGCTCGATCGTCGGGCTCATGCTCGAGAGCCATTTGAAAGGGGGGAAGCAGACCATCCCGAAGGACTTGGGCACGCTCGAATACGGGATGTCCATCACCGATCCCTGCATCGACTGGCAAACCACCGAGAGCTTGCTGCTCAAGGCGCACCGGTCCTTGCAAGGCGTGCGACGCTGACGCGTGCGAGCGTCTGGCGGTTTTTCCAAAGACGATATCCGAGCAGCAGCGTGAGGCCGCAGACGTACAGCAGGGGCTCGCGTATGTCCTTTTTCACCTGCCACCAGAAGTGCCAGACGCCGAGGATGGCGATCAGGTAGACCAGGCGGTGCAGGCGCGTCCAGCGCCTTCCCAAGCGACGCTGTGCCTTGTTGGTGGACGTGACCGCCAAGGGAATCAACAGCAGCAATCCCAGCATGCCGATGGTGATGTAGGGCCGTTTGACGATGTCCTGCCACAGCGCGCCAAGCTTGCCGCTCTGATCGAGCAGCAGGTACACCGAGAAGTGCAGCAGCACGTAGAAGAACGCGAATAACCCGAACATCCGGCGAAACCGCAGCCAGATAGTCCAGTGCGTGAGGTCCCTGAGCGGGGTCATGCACAGGGTGATCATCACGAAGTTGAGTGTCCATCGGCCGCAGGTATGCAGCATGAGTTTGACCGGGTCGGCGCCCAGCGAGATGTCTCCTATGTGCGCCACGCCGGTGGCATTCAGCGCGCCTGCGGTCAAGTGCAGAGCCGGGATCAAGCATGCCAGAAACACCAGCGGCTTCAGCACCCAGCGAATCTGCCACATCAAAAATATTTCCGCAGATCCATGCCGCTGTAGAGGCTGGCCACCTGCTCGGCGTAGCCATTGAAGGGAAGGGTGGGCCGCCGCGGGCCGAATGCACTCGAGCCGATGTGCCGTTCGCTGGCCTGGCTCCAGCGAGGATGGTCGACGGCCGGATTGACGTTGGCAAAAAAACCATACTCATTCGACGCCGCGCCCGCCCAGGTGGTACGCGGCGCGCGCTCCGTGAATTTGATGCTGACGATGGCCTTGATGCCCTTGAAGCCGTACTTCCAGGGAACGATCAACCGCAGCGGCGCGCCGTTCTGATTCGGCAGCACCTTGCCGTACAGCCCGACCGCCATGAGCGTCAGGGGATGCATGGCCTCATCCATGCGCAGTCCCTCGACGTAGGGCCATTCGAGCACGGACGTATGTTGACCGGGCATTTGCTTCGGATCGTACAGGGTCTTGAACTCGACGAACTTCGCCTTGGATGTGGGTTTGAAGCGCTTGAGCAAATCGCCCAGCGGGAAGCCGACCCAAGGTACGACCATCGACCAGGCTTCCACGCAGCGCAGCCGGTAAACTCGCTCTTCCAAGGGATGCGGTTTGAGTATGTCTTCCAGGCTGAAGGTTCCCGTCACTTCGGCCTCGCCGCCGACGGTGACGTTCCAGGGCTGGGTGCGAAATTTCTGTGCGTTCTCCGACGGATCGGATTTATCCGTTCCGAATTCGTAGTAATTGTTGTAGGTGCTGATGTCGCGGTACGCGTTGGGCGCGTCTGTAACGCTCAGGGCGGCATTGCGCACGTAGCTGAGCGCGCCCGCCGGCTGCGCGAATGCCGCACGGCCGAATCCGCCGATGCTTTGCACGGCCGCAACACCTAAGCCGCCGGCGAGCAGGGCACGCCGCGACAAGTACCGGTCGTACGGAGTGATGTCGGACGGCCGGATCTTGGCCGAATCTGTCGATTTCTTGCGCATGGCTCCTCTCAGCTGTCCAAAGTATGCATCTAGATCAATAGACCGGTCGACCGCGGTGATTGTTTCGGCTCCCGCGGGTTTAAGTCCAGTTGGAGGCGGGTATGCCCGATTGCCCCGCCAGGGCGCGTGCGGCGGCATTGGCGTTTACCAACAGCGCGCGATCGGCGTGCCGCATGTGGTCCAAGTCGGAGGCACTGTTGCCATAGGCCACTATCGGCAAATCGGGGTATTGCGTGCGCAGCCAGGTGAGGCAGCGCAGTTTTTCGGCGCCGCGGCGATTCGCGGTTTTCAGCGTGCCCGCCAGGCGGTCCCCCTGCCATTCGACCTCCGTGCACAACGTGCGTTCGAAGCCCAACGCGCGGCCGATGCGGGGCACGTATAAATCCGGGCTGGCCGACAGCAGGACCAGGTGATCGCCCGCCTCGCGATGCGCTTCGAGCATGGCGAGCCCGGCCAGTCTGAATCGGTGGCGGGGCTTCAACGTGTCCACGAAAGAGTCGGCGCAGGCGTCGATGGCGGTGCGGGTGGCACCGCCCATGACCATGCGGATGACCCGGGATTTCAGCAAGCCGCGATCGCGATTTTGTACGAGGAAGCTGCCCAAGGCGAACGGCAGGCGCCATAGCCGGAGCAGGCGCCACGGATGCCGGCGTAAGAAGCTCATCAGGAACGGGAGCAGCGTATCGCGCCAGGTCAACGTGCCATCCAGATCGAATACGGCGACCCAGCGCCCAGCGCGGCGGTGCCGCAGTCTGGGCGGCAGCGTCCGGGGCGGCGGGCTCTCTGGATCTCATGGGTGCGGCCAGGCGATCATTGGGGGGGATATATATTAATTAATACAATCAGTTAAGACAATGATCTCGAAATATAGTTACAATAGCCTGCCATAGTTCATCACAATCCTGCCACAGCGTCGGCACTCGACCTTCGGACACTCGATCATCTTACTGGGAGGTCCGTATGTCCGGTCTGACTCGAATGAATCCATTGCTGATAAAAATGCTCAGCGTCGTAC
>WNFQ01000213.1_pt1 | contig 35665 bp, 26 predicted proteins | sample 5400171 | NCBI WGS metagenome assembly WNFQ01 (sample SAMN13153356, study PRJNA577476) | soil metagenome | isolation source: 20 cm soil under Madrone tree | place: USA:California | collected 2016-06-14
GGGGCGCTTACGGGCGTTAGCCAGTTGTGGCGGTCGGGCTTGGTGCCGCTGGTGATGGCGAAAAATTCTTCCTGGAGTTTGCGCGTGATGGGGCCGGCGACGCCTTTGCCGACCTGGATGTGGTCGACGGAACGGATGGGGGTGATTTCGACGGCGGTGCCGGCGAAGAAGACTTCGTCGACGATGTAAAGCATTTCGCGAGGGATGACGCGTTCCTTGACGGGGATCTTCAAGTCTTCGGCGATTTTGACCACCGTATCGCGGGTGATGCCGGGCAAGATGCTGGTGGCGAGAGGCGGAGTGTAGAGCGTGCCGTCGTGCACGAGGAACACGTTCATGCCAGAGCCTTCGCTGACGTGTCCTTCGGTATCGAGCGCGATGCCCTCGGAGTAGCCGTTGAAGCTGGCTTCCATGCGGATGAGCTGCGAGTTCATGTAGTTGGCGGCGGCTTTGGACATGGCGGGAAGGGTGTTGGGAGCGATGCGGGTCCAGGAACTGACGCCGACGTCGACACCTTTTGCGAGCGCTTCGGGGCCGAGATAGGCTCCCCAGAACCAGCAGGCCATGTAGATGTCGATCGGGGAACTGAGCGGATTGACACCGACTTCGCCGTAGCCGCGCAGGACGATGGGCTTGACGTAGCAGGAGTTGAGCTTGTTCAGGCGCACGAGTTCGGTGGCGGTGTTGCAGAAGTCGTCGAGGGCGTAGGGCAGCTCCATGCGATAGATTTTCGCGGAGTTGATGAGCCGCTGCATGTGTTCGCGGAGACGGAAAATGGCGGGGCCTTGCTTCGTTTCGTAGCAGCGAATGCCTTCAAAGACCGCGGAGGCGTAGCTGACGACATGGGAGAGGACGTGGAGTGTGGCGTCGTCCCAGTTGATCCATTTTCCGTTGTGCCAGATTTTTTCGGTCTTGGTGATGGGCATGTCTGCTCCTCGATGCGTTGCAATTCCAGAATACGGGAGAGGTGGGGAGGCGTCAATCGGGGGAAAGTACCAACCAACGACTGGGGAAAGACAAATTGGCGCGGTTAGGGCTGCGGCTGCGCGTTCTTTTTGGAGGAGGGCAGGTTGCCCATGGAGGGCGCATCGGTTTTGGGCTTGACCTTGAGTATCAGAACGGGCTTTGCGGGTTGATCGAGGGAGCGATAGGCGGCTTGGGCCTGCGTGAGGATTTGGCCGTTCTTGTTTTCCCAAACGCCGAGGAGAAAAAAGGGAAGGGCAGTGGCGAGAGCCCAGAGCTTGGCATTGCGAGGGATTTTGGATTCCGGCTCCCAGCGAAATAGCTGCGCGGCTACGAAGAAGGTGAGAATGGTCCAGAAAAGAAGAGACAGAATTTGCGTGAGCAGCTTCCAGACCGGGAAAGACGAATACATGGCGCCCTGCAAGCCGGTGACGAGATAGGTAGCGGGAAGGAAGACGGCGACGCCTTGCGCTACTTTTGGCAGGTACGCGATGGGGAGCGTGGCGCCGGAAAGAAAGATTAGCGGGAGCCAGATGAGTTGGTTGAGGACCTGTGTCTCTTGCATGGTATTGGTGACGCTGGCGACTACGAGGCCGAGGGAAGCGAAGGAGACAGTGCCAACGGTCACGAGCACAAAGAGCGAGAGCAGATCGCCGAGATTCACAACATGGAAAATCACGCGAGCGAAGAGCAATTCGACTAGAACGGTGGGGAGCGTGAGCAAGTAATTGGCGAGGATGCTGGATGCCAGCATGTCCGTGGCGGTGACGGGAGTTACGTGGAAGCGGCGGAGAATTCCTTGCTCGCGAAACGTTACGAGCATGGCGCTAAGACCCCAGAAGCTGCCCATTACGTTGAGGGCGATCACCGGGCCGAGAAAGAAGCTGACCACGCGCGGATTGCCCTTGGCGAAGATTCCGGCGTAGAGGAAAAACATGCCGATAGGAAAGACGACGCTGAAGAAGAAAAACATTTTATTGCGCAGGGCGAGCTGAATGCGCATGCGCGTGAGACTCACAAAGTTGCTCAATCGCGTAGCCTCCTTCCGGTCATTTCGATGAAGACGTCCTCGAGGGAGGGCGTGGCGATTTCGAGGCTGACGAGTTGGTTGCCGTCGGCTTCGAGGTGCTTGACGAGAGAAACGATGGTTTGCGGGGGGCGCTGGGTGTGCAGGACATACGTGCCGTCCACCTCGCGGGCGTCAACCACGCCGTCCAAGTTGCGCAGCGTGCCGTTTGCGGCAGGCTTGGCGAGCTTCACTTCGATGCGCGTGTTGCCGCCGGAGCGCTGCTTGAGTTCGCGGGGCGAACCGAGAGCGATCACTTTGCCGTGGTCGACGATGGCCACGCGGTCGCAAAGGCGCTCGGCTTCTTCGATGTAGTGCGTGGTCATGAGGATGGTTTTCCTCTCGCGGCGCAGCTCTTCGATGATGTCGTAGATTTCGCGGCGGACTTGCGGGTCGAGCCCAGCGGTGGGCTCGTCGAAAAAGAGCACGCGCGGATCGTTTACCAGCGCCATGGCCAAGGCGAGACGCTGTTTCTGTCCGCCGGAAAGCTTGCTGTAGTAGGCATTGCGCTTTTCTTCCAGGCCGAAACGCTTGAGCAGCTCTTCGGGGTCGCGGCGACGCTTGTAAAAGCCGGCGAATAGGCGGAGCGCTTCCATGACGCGCAATTTGTCGGGCAGGGCAGTGGCCTGCAAGGAGGCGCCGATTTCATGCTTCAGTTCACGGGAGCTGACCTGCGGATCGAGGCCGCAAACGCGGACGGAGCCGCCGTCGGGACTGCGCAGGCCCTCGAGGATTTCGACGGTGGTGGTCTTGCCGGCGCCGTTGGGGCCGAGCAGGCCGAAGACTTCGCCCTCGTCGACGCTAAAGCTAACGCCGCGCACGGCTTGGACGTCGCCGTAGTACTTAACCAGGTTATCTACCTGCAGAATGGGTTCGGGCATGACCGGCAAGCGGATAGGATACCGTAGATTCACAGTTCCTACCTCTCGCGGATGCATTGCTGGAAGGCCTCGACCTGAAAAGCGGCGGCCCTTAGAAGCTCATGGTAAACAAGACCGCCGCACTCCACAATCCGTTCATGAGCGCTTGGCCTTTGCGTGATTTCGGCGGGAGCGAGATGGCTTCTTGGCTTGAGGAGACTTTCCCGACGGGGCCCAAAGATGATTTTTTAAGTCGACGCGAGATTCGGTGACTCTAACGCCTTCGGATTCGAGGAGTTTTTTTTGGAGAGAGGCGTAAGGCTCGCGGATGAGGATTTTGCCGCGCTCGCCGACCACGCGATGCCAAGGAATGCCTTTTCCGGAGGGAGTGGCGGCCATGGCGCGCCCGGCGCTGCGTGCGCCGCCGCGCAGGCGCAGGGCTTTGGCTAACGCCCCATACGATAAAACCCTGCCGCGCGGAATTTGTTTCACAAGCCGATACACCGGATCCCAGGACATTTTGTGACCCCACCCGATTTGAACTGCCAGCGGCATCCTACTAAATTCCGCTGGCATTGCTCCACAGCAACGACAAAGCAGCGGCCACCGGGTTTGATAGTTTGAGCGTCAAACACGGAAGAAACCGTGAATGACAAAAAAGTGACAGGGCATAGCGAAGCGCGCGATGGAGTAAAGGAAGCATATTGCGCGGCGGCGCATCTAAGTAAGTGTAGGCGACATGGTGGAGCAGATGGATGCGCAAAACAAATGGAGCGGAGCAAGAAAAGTGATGAAGGAAATTGAAATCGGTCGCGTATCTTCTAATTACGTTGCGAACGCGTGGGCCGTAAACGCAAGCGCCGATACGGATGACCGAAACACAGGAGTAACGCTTTGGATGCAATTTTGCGCATTTGTATGAAACGGGTGTTGAAGGTTGTAGTGGAAGTACAGTACACTACAGGCGCTTTGGAAGTCGCGGGGTGAGTGTCATGGCTTTCGTTCGCCGCAAAGGAAACGCCTTTTACCTGGTGCACAACGTGCGCCGCGGCGGCAAAGTGCGGCAACTGCACTTGGCGCGACTAGGCGACCGGGCGCGAATCACGGAACGCGTGGTGCGCGAAGTCGCTAAGAAACACCCGTTCGTGGAGCTCAACTGGCGGGCTCTGCGCGAACAAATCAACAGTCACCTGGACCTGGCGAATCCAAATTCGCCGGCGGTCCAGAAATTGGTGGCGGCTTTGCGAACGTTGAACATGGACCTTGCGGACTTGTTTCCGCCGATCCTCCGAATTTCTGAATCGCCCCTAGTGGCGCGGGAGTTGCTGGTACAGTTGCGGCTCCTGCAGTCCACACTGCAGGTCAAGCTGGCCCAGTTTGACCAGGGACGGAGTCGATTTGGTGTAGCGGCTGCGCATTTGCGCAGGCGCTAAGGAGGCGGTCATGGGAGAGCACATACTGCCACTTGATCCGAGCCAGCGCAGCACGGATACGCTGGAATTTCAGACGGCGCTGCGCGCAAAAATCGTCGGACAGGACGAAGGCGTGCAATCGCTGGTCGACCTCTATCAGGTATTTTGCGCAGGCTTGAACTCACCGGGCCGGCCGGTGGGGAATCTGCTGTTCTTGGGACCTACAGGCTCCGGCAAAACGCGCATTGTGGAAGCGGCGGCGGAGATTCTGTTTGGAGACGCGCGATCGGTGATCAAGGTAGATTGCGCGGAATTCCAGCATTCCCACGAAATCGCAAAGCTGATTGGTTCGCCCCCTGGGTATTTGGGGCATCGTGAGACGCATCCGCTGATTACGCAGGAAGAGCTGGCCAAGAGCCACACGGAGAAGCTGAAACTGTCGTTTTTGCTGTTCGACGAGATTGAGAAGGCCTCCGACGCGCTGTGGCAACTGCTGCTTGGAATTTTAGACAAAGCGACATTGACGCTGGGCGACAATCGGCGCGTAGACCTGTCGCAAACCGTGATTTTTCTTACCTCCAACCTGGGGGGCGGGGAAATCACGGAACTGATGCACGGGGGAATGGGCTTTGTGCAGCCCATCGACATGCCGGAGGCTGGGCTCGACCAGAAGGTGGAGCGCACCGCGGTGGAAGCGGCGCGGCGCAAGTTTTCACCAGAGTTCATGAACCGGCTAGACAAAGTGGTGGTATTTCATCCGCTGCGACGCGAACAACTGGAAGATGTGTTGGACATCGAGCTCGGGCAGGTGCAGCAGCGCGTTCTTGAAACCGCCAAGGGGCAGTTCTTGTTCCGCGTGACCTCGCCCGGCCGCGATTTCTTGCTAAAAGAAGGCACGGATCAGCGCTACGGCGCGAGGCACCTGAAGCGAGCGATTGAGCGCCATGTGGTTTATCCGCTGGCCAACTTGCTGGCGACGGAGCAAGTGCATCTGGGCGATCTGGTTTGCATCGACTGGGACAAGGAACATTCGCAGCTTACCTTTGTGCGCGAGGGTGAGGGTGCGCTGGTGCAGAACCAGCCACCGGACAACGAAGAAGTTGCCGCTGGAGCCGAAGCGAAAGACGGCCGCAAGGCCGACGTGCCCGCCGAGGCCGTTTCGGAAGGAAAGAAGCCGCGGGTAGCACCGGCAGCGGCAGGCCCAGGGGCGGCTCCGCAAGCGCGCAAGAAGCTAGAACACTGAAAAATTTACACTTAGAATGATTTTAGGGGCGGGCAGAGTAAACACTCGGTCGCCCCTTTTTGTCGTCCGGCAACTGACACAAACTGTTTCAGCTCTCTCACTTTTTACGGCAATGAAACAGCGTCTCAGGGCATGAGACGGTTTTCAGAATCCTGAAATTGGTATGTCTATGAATTTGCACGCTTTTCGCACAAATGGGAGGGAGTGGAAAGTGGCCCATCCCATGCAACGGTCTCTGTGTGCGACTTCCTGAGATGTGCTTGCGTTTCGGGGGCTGGACGCACCAAGGATACGTGATATGAAAGCTGCTGTCCGACACCAACTGGATCCCACCATCCGGAGCAGCGATACCCGGGACTTTCAGGGCGCGCTGCGGGCGAAAATTGTCGGGCAAGAAGAGGGTGTGCAGGCGCTGGTCGACTTGTACCAGGTCTTCTGTGCCGGTTTGAACTCGCCGGGGCGGCCGGTAGGGAATTTGCTTTTTTTGGGACCAACGGGGTCCGGCAAGACGCGCATTGTGGAAGCGGCTGCGGAGATTCTATTCGGGGATGCGCGCACGGTGATCAAAGTCGATTGCGCGGAATTCCAGCATTCTCATGAGATTGCGAAGCTGATCGGCTCGCCGCCAGGGTACCTAGGCCATCGCGAAACCCATCCGCTGATTACACAAGAAGAGCTGGCCAAGAGCCACACCGAGAAGCTTAAGCTGTCGTTTTTGCTGTTTGACGAAATTGAGAAGGCGTCGGACGCGCTGTGGCAACTGCTGCTAGGAATGCTGGATAAGGCGACTCTGACCTTGGGTGACAATCGCCGGGTGGATTTGTCGCAGACGGTCATTTACCTCACCTCGAACCTGGGCGGCGGGGAAATCACGGAACTGATGAACGGCGGCATGGGATTTGTGCAACCGAAGGATATACCAGCCACCGGACTAGACCAAAAAGTGGAGCGGACGGCGGTGGAAGCGGCGCGGCGCAAGTTTTCACCGGAATTCATGAACCGGTTGGATAAAGTCGTTTGCTTTCATCCGCTTAGGAAGGAACAGTTGCAAGAGGTTCTGGATATCGAATTGGGGCAAGTGCAGCAGCGCGTTCTGGAAACGGCCAAGGGGCAGTTCTTGTTCCGAGTAACCGGGCCAGGGAAAGAGTTCTTGCTACAGGAAGGCACCGACCAAAGGTATGGCGCGCGGCACTTGAAGCGGGCCATCGAGCGGCACGTTGTGTATCCGCTCGCGAATCTGTTGGCTACAGAACAGATACATCTCGGCGACCTGGTTTGCATCGATTGGGACCGCGAGCAGGACCAGTTGACCTTTGTTCGCGAAGGCGAAAACCTCGCCATGCCGGCACGCCGGCTGGAGCCTGCTGTGCCGCCGCGAGTGGCGAAGGCGCATAATGGCAAGTCCGTGGATGCCCCTGCCTCGACAACCGCTGGGGAGCCGATGCCGAGAGTAGCTCGCTAGGCTGGAGAGCCCCGGTGGCGGAAAGCCGCCGTGCGCCTGAAGAGTTTTAGCAGCGACTAAAGGCCCGAGTGCATGCTCACTCGGGCTTTTTTCTTTTGCCTTCCCTCCGGTGTAAAGTAATCCCGAAGCGTCGATTCATCATCCTAGCCTACGACTCCGGGGAGCAACGATGAGGGCCTGGGTACAACCAGGAAAATCGAGATGGAGTGGGAGACTGCGGGGGCTGCTGGCATGTTTGCTGGCGCTCACCTGTGCGCCGGGATCATGGGGGCAACGCAGCAAGCTGAAACCGCCCTGGAACATGTATTCTCCGGAAACGGATGTGCAAGTCGGGAAACAAAACGCGGAAATCCTGGAGAAGCGCCTGCCGCTGTGCAACGCCCCCAAAGTGGATGCGTATCTCACGAAGCTGGGGCTCAGGCTGGTGGCTAAGCTGCCGACGCGCGGCGTGCAGTATCCCTGGGAATTTCATTGCGTGAACAGCAAGGAGATCAACGCGTTCGCGCTGCCCGGCGGATATGTGTTCGTCAACCGTGGAGCGATGGAGGTATCGGACAATGAGGCGCAGCTTGCCGCGGTGATGGCGCACGAATTGTCGCACGTGGCGCTGCGGCACGGGACGGCGCAAGCGTCGAAAGCACAGATTATGCAGGGCGCAGCGGAAATTTTCGGGGGCATCTTCGGCGGAAGCACGGGCGGGGCGCTGCTGACGCAAGGCGTGGCGCTGGGAGCGGGCGGCGTGCTCCTGCACTATTCGCGGTCCGATGAGACGCAGGCCGATGTGCTGGGAACGCAGGCTTTGTATGACACAGGATACGACCCGCGGGCGATGGCGCAGTTTTTCGAAAAGCTGGAGTCGGAGGCGCAAGGGAAGAATCCGCCGCAGTTTTTGTCGGACCACCCGAATCCGGGGAACCGAGTGGAGCGCGTGAATGAAGAGATCGACAAGCTGGGGGGCGTGCCGGCAAATGCGAAGAGAGACTCCGCCGAGTTCGAGGCGGCCAAGCGCGAAGTAATGTCGCTCCCGGTGGTAAAGATGCCGCCTGCTTTGGCAGCAAGCGCCGATCCGGTGAGGCCGTCGGGCAACTTTGCGGATTACCAGGGAAGCGGCTACGCGCTAAAGGTTCCAGAAAACTGGAAGAAGTATGAGGACAAAGGAAGCGTGACGTTTGCGCCGGACGGCGGGATCTCGCAGAGCGGTAGTCTCGCGTACGGAATGATTGTGAGCGTGAACCAGGCGCAAACGGATGTAAGTGAGCATGCGCTGGACAACGCGACGCAGGCACTGATTCAAGAATTGGCGAAGACCAATCCGGGCCTGAAGGTAACGCGGGAGCCGGGGCGAGTGCAGCTCAACGGGCAGAGTGGACTTTCGACATATTTCAGCAACGATTCGCCGGCCGGCGGACTGGAAACCGACTGGCTGATCACGGTGCTGCAGCCGCAGGGATTGCTTTCGTTTTTGTGCGTGGCGCCGCAGGTATCGTATCCGCAGTATGAGAAGACGTTTACGGCGGTGCTGGACAGCGTCAGGCTGCCGAGATAAAGAGAAGAAAAAGATTTAACACAGAGGGCACTGAGGTCGGAGCACAGAGATCACGGAGAAAAAGAAGGGCGCTTGGCAGATCAGCAGGCGCCCTTCTTGGTTTGATTTGTAGCGAGATGCCGGCTAATTGTTGTCTTCCTCGCGGTCTCGGAAGAGAAGCGGAAGGATCTCTGTGCCTTCCTTCCGTACGGAATTGAGTTGGTCAGGGTCGAGTCCGAGCGCCTTGAGGATCGTCGGGGCTACTTGTGAGGTGGCCACAGGCGTCTTGACGGTGCGGGCGCGCAGATCCGGGTTGGAGACGATGAGACCGACGTTGGTGTCACCGAAGCTGAAACCGCCGTGCTCGGCGTTCTTTTTCGTCGAGGTTGTGTAAATCGTACCGTAAACGGGCTGCACGAGAATGTCGGGTGTGCGGCTGTCCTTCGCGGGGCTATTGAATTTGAGCTTTAATTCGTCGCCCGCCATGACTTCATCAATAGAAAGCGCATTGGCATTGGCGTTGAGGTAAGCCGCAACGTCCGCGGTCTTGCTTTGGTCGGGCAGCCAGATCAGCGCGATATCGTCGTCTTGGACGAACCCGCAGGGGCCTGTAGAGCAATTGTTGCCGGCGTCGTTGATGATGATTCCGACCGGATTACTGTTGTCGAGCCCAAAAACCAGGTCCGCAAAATGGCCCGGCTTGTTGGTCTTCACCGGGTTGATCGGCGACTGGCCATGCTTGGCGGAGACAATGAATAAGGTCGATTCGTAGAGGCGCTGTTCTTTAAGCGCTTTAATCATGCTGCCGAGAGCTTCGTCGGTTTTGTCGAGCCCATAAGCAAGGACGTCGGTTGGCGTGCCGGCGCCATCCTTGTAACCGCCGGGTTTCATTTTCAACGAGCCGGTGTCGTCAGCGCAGCTGCCGTCCTTGTTGTCGCTCGCGAGCTTCTGCCCGACGCTGACCGCTTGGAAGTTCATACCGAAGACAGCGGGGACACCAGCTCCGGGCTTGCCATCGTGGGTCAAGCCGCGGATCTCGTTGAGGATAGCTTTGACTTTCTTTTGATCGTTCTCGACCGTGCAGACGACGCTTGCGGTGGCATCGAAGCCGTTGACGTTTGTGATTTCGGGCGTATAAAGATCGTCCACACCTTTGCCGGAGGGACCGTTCACCAAGTCATAGGCCGGGTGCTTGTCGGCCCAGGCCGTACGGCCGCCGGAGGCCTTGACCACTTCGAAGATGGTATTGGTCCGCATGGCGTTGTGGGGAAAGAGCGGGGCGCACTGGCCCTGCGCGTTGATGTAACGCGGCAGACTGTCTGGGTTAATTCGATTTTGCGAGACGTTACTTGCATCGTAGACATCGATGCTCTCGTCGAAAACCATCATGTTGCCGGCCGGACCGGAACATGTCTTGTTACTGGGATCGAAAATGGTGCGGTCGTAGCTGACGTCGTAAAACAGGCCGTGGCTTAGAGGCGATCCGCCGGTAACCAGTGCAAGCAGGCCGGGGAAGGAGTCCGAGAGAGCCGGAGTGCGTGCGTTGGAATAGGTGACGCCATGCTCGGCCAGTTCGGCGAGGGCGGAGTTAGGGTGGCTCGCGACGTAATTTGCAACGTCAAGAGCGTGCAAGCCGTCCACGCTGATGAGAAGCACGTGTTTGATTTCGCGGCCCTTGCCGAGTTCGTCGGCGGCTGCGCGGAGGACGAATGTTCCACCGAGCAAGGCAACGCCCATGGCGATAGCCGAAATGCGTTTAATCACAGGTTTCTCCTTACGATTTGAAAGATTGGAAGCGCGTCCAGGGCGAGAGACTAGGCTGACGGTGTTACAGGAGGGAGAACGCGAGGTAGGTTTCGTGTGAAACGAAGCACAGGAGTACCAGCCCGGCTAAGTCTTTACGACGAGGTCTACTTTGCGGGATTCCGCGCCGCGGGTGGCGTGGTGCTGGTGGTAGACCTCGGCGGCGCGTTCGAGGGCTTCGGCGATGCTGGGGCATATATTTTCGGCGCCAACGTGGCGCTCGAAGTCGGCTTGCTGCATGAGCTGCGCGGGCTGTTCGCGGGCGCCACAGAGCAGAAGCGAGCGGCCGGATTCGTGAAGCTGGTCGGCAAGATTTTCGATAGCGCCAAGGCCGGTGGCGTCGATGGCGGTCATATTGCGCAGGCGCAGGATGACAATGGGCGGCAGGGTTTCCAGCGAGTCGAGAATGTCGGCGAACTTGTCCGTGGCGCCGAAGAGAAATGGCCCGTGAATGCGGAAGACCGTGGCGTACTCGGGAATGTCCTTGCCTTGCAGGACGTGGACGCGGCTGTCTTCGACGTAATCGCGGGTAACGCGCGTGACGGTGGTGGTGCGCGAAACTTTGCGAATGAACATGAGCGCGGCGAGGACCATGCCGACTTCGACGGCAAAGGTGAGGTCAGCGACGACGGTGAGGGTCATGGTCAAGAGCCAGACGGTGATGTCGGCGGCGCTGAGCTTGAGAATTTCCGGGATCTCCTGCCATTCGCCCATGTTGTAAGCGACGATCATAAGGATGGCGGCGAGTGCGGCGAGGGGAACGTTTTTCACCAGCGGCGCGGCGAACAGGACTATGGCGAGCAGCGTCAGCGCGTGGATCATTCCAGCGACAGGTGTTTTCGCTCCAGCGCGGACGTTCGTCGCGGTGCGCGCGATGGCGCCGGTTGCGGGGAGTCCGCCGAAGAGCGGCGAGACGATGTTGGCGACGCCTTGGGCCATGAGCTCAACGTTGGGATTGTGTTTGTCTTTGCTCATGCGGTCGGAGACTACCGCGGACATTAGCGATTCGACGGCACCAAGCATAGCGACCGTGAACGCGGGGGAGAGGAGTTGGCGGAAGACGTCGTAGTGAAACTTGGGCAATGCGAGCGTGGGCAAACCGCTGGGGATGCCGCCGAAGCGGGTGCCGATGGTTTCGACCGGAAGATGCAGCAATGTGACGGCGGCGGTCGCGCCGAAAGTGACGATAATGGCGCCGGGGACACGCTTGGCATATTTCAAGCAGAAAATCATGATGGCCAGGGAAGCGAGCGCCACGGCCGTAGCCTGCCAGGAAATGGTGTTCGCGGCTTGGGCGAACGCTTCCATGCGGTGGAAGAAATCGCCCGGGACGTGGTCCATGCGCAGGCCGAACAGGTCCCGGATTTGAGTGCTGGCGATCAGGATGGCAATGCCGTTGGTGAAGCCGACGATCACCGGGCGTGGAAAATACTTCACCGCGGTGCCCATGCCGGTGACGCCGAGAAGGACGAGCAGAACGCCGGCCATCATGGTGCACATGAAGAGGCCGTCGATGCCGTATTTGGCGATAATGCCGGAAACGACTACGACGAATGCGCCGGTAGGCCCGCCGATCTGCGTTTTGGAGCCGCCGAGAGCGGACACGATGAATCCAGTGACGATGGCGCAATAGATTCCGGCTTGTGGGGACACGCCGGAGGCGATGGCAAAGGCCATGGCCAAAGGCAGCGCGACCAAGCCGACGGTTATTCCCGCAATGAGGTCGGACAAAAATTTGTGGCGATCGTAATCGCGCAGCAGGATTACGGATTTGGGCAGCCAGGCGTTTAGTGCGGGGGTCATACCTGCGATTGCGGACCAGCCAACTCCGACGAACGAAGTGCAAGTTTAACAGGAAAGAAGCCAACCCCTAAGCGCGGGAATGACATGGCTGTGCCGTGAAGTAAATCGCTAGCTGAATTGGAGGCCGATCACGCGGTGGGAATTAGTGGCGCGGGCTCCAGGTGTTTGTGTTTAGATTTGTGCTTGGCGTTGGGGTCGGATTCCTGGCGCGTGGGATCCCAACGCAAGATCGGCTTGCGCGCGGCGCCAACTTCGTCGAGGCGGCGGACGCGCGTGGAGTGAGGCGCAGCCTTCACCAAGTCCGGATTGGTGGCGGCTTCTTCGGCAATCGAACGCATGGCGTCGATGAAGAGGTCGCACTCTTCCTTGGATTCAGACTCGGTGGGCTCAATCATCAGTGCGCCGTGAACGATCAGGGGGAATGCCGTCGTGTACGGATGAAAGCCGTAGTCGATCAGGCGCTTGGCGATGTCCATGGTGCTGACGCCGTTCTTCTTTTGGTGCGCGTCGCTGAAGACGACTTCGTGCATGGAGGGCAGGGAATAGGGCAGATCGTAGACGTCTTCCAGATGTTTGCGGATGTAATTAGCGTTGAGCACGGCGTCTTCGGTGGCCTGCCGGATGCCGGGGCCGTAGGCGAGGATGTAAGCGAGGGCGCGCACCAGAACGCCAAAATTTCCGGAGAACGCTTTTACGCGGCCGATAGAATCAAGGCGCACAGACTCAAGGGCGAGACGGCCGCCTTCTTTTTCGACAAGAATAGGAACGGGGCGAAAAGGCTCAAGCATTTTCTTCATGGCCACGGGGCCGGCGCCCGGACCCCCGCCGCCGTGCGGGGTGGAAAACGTTTTGTGCAGATTCAGGTGCATGACGTCGACGCCGAGTTCACCGGGGCGCGTAACGCCGGCGAGGGCGTTCATATTAGCCCCGTCCATGTACAGGAGCGCGCCTTTGGCGTGGAGAATCTCCGCGATTTCGGGGATGCGCTGTTCGAAGATGCCGAGCGTTGAAGGATTGGTGATCATCAAGGCGGCGACGTCGGGCGTGACGAGTTCCTTGAGTTTCTCGACGTCGATTTGGCCGTGCGATTCGGACTTGATGTTTTCGACTTCGTAACCGGCGATGACCGCGGTGGCGGGATTGGTCCCGTGCGCGGAATCGGGGACCAAAACTTTTTTGCGCGGGTTGCCTTGCTTTTGGAGATACGCGCGGATCAGCAGTAGGCCGGTGAGCTCGCCTTGTGCGCCGGCGGCGGGCTGCAAAGTGATGGCGTCCATGCCAGTGATTTCGAGCAGGCATTGCTCGAGCAGGCGAAGGATTTTCAGGCAGCCCTGCGAAAGCTCTTGGGGCTGATAAGGATGCTCGGTGGCGATGCCATCGAGGCGCGCCACGAATTCGTTGACCCGCGGGTTGTACTTCATGGTGCAGGAGCCGAGGGGATACATGCCGAGGTCGATCGCGTAGTTCCAGGTCGAAAGGCGCGTGAAGTGGCGGATGACTTCGATTTCGCTGACTTCGGGGAATCCCTCAACGCCCTCGCCGCGGTGATTTTGGCCGAGAGCCTCGGCGGGATCGATGCTCGGAACGTCGAGCGGCGGCAATTCAAAGGCGCGCTTGCCAGGCGAGGACTTCTCAAAGATGAGCCCTTCGTTCTGGTTCGTGTGGCGAGAAGCTTTTTTGATTCTGCGGTTCAAGTCTTATCCTTCGTTTCTTTTTACAATGGCTGTTCGAGCGCGCGTTTTAGAGCGCCGGCCAATTTTTCGATGTCGGTGCGCGTTGTTGTTTCTGTTACGCAGACCAGCGCGTGCTTGGTTAGCTCCGGGTATGAGGTGCCAAGCACCACCGGGCCGACGATTTTCTCGCGCAGGAGTTCCGCGTTGACGATTTTTACCGAGCGCGGGAACTCCAACGTGAATTCGTTGAAGAAAGGTGCGGCAAAAGCGCGGCGCACGCCGGGAACCTTGGTGAGTTCCGCGAGTGCGAAGCGCGCTTTCGCAAGATTTTGCTGCGCCATCTCGCGGAGGCCTTCTTTGCCGAGCAGGGTCAAGTGCACGGTGGCGGCGAGCGCGCAAAGAGCCTGATTGGTGCAAATGTTGGAGGTAGCCTTTTCCCGCCGAATATGCTGCTCGCGCGTGGCGAGCGTGAGAACGAAGCCGCGGCGGCCGTCGAGGTCGCTAGTTTGGCCGGCCAAGCGCCCGGGCATTTGGCGGACCAATTTCTCACGGGAAGCAATTACGCCGACAAACGGGCCGCCATAGCTCGGCGGCAGGCCAAAGCTTTGGCCTTCCATTGCTACGATGTCGGCTTCTGAGGGGGGCCGCAAGGCTCCCAGCGAAACTCCTTCGGTAATGGCGACGACGAGCAATGCGCCTGGTGCGCGCGCGATCTCAGCAAGCGCGGGAACCGGTTCGACAACACCGAAGAAATTGGGCGACTGCGCGACTACGGCAGCCACATCATCGCGGATGGCCGATTGCAATCCCTTTTGATCCAGCGTGCCGCTCGCGTTGTAGGGAATCTCCTCTACCTGCAAGCCGGAATTTTTTGCGTAGGTGCGTAGCACATCGCGGTACTCCGGATGCAGAGAGCGGGCGACCAGCACGCGTCGCCGTCCGGTGATGCGTTCGGCCATGAGCACCGCTTCAGTGGTCGCGGTCGAGCCGTCCCACATGGAAGCGTTGGCCACTTCCTGGCCGGTGAGCTGGCACATTAACGTCTGAAATTCAAAGATAGCCTGCAGCGTGCCCTGCGAGATTTCTGCCTGGTATGGCGTATAGGACGTGAGAAATTCGCCGCGCTGGATGATGGCGTCGGTCACCACCGAGCGCAGATGATTGTAAACGCCGGCGCCGCGAAAACTCGTGTAGCCACGAGAATTCTCTGCGGCGCGGTCGGTGAAATATTGAATGATTTCCGCTTCGGAAAACGGCCCGGGCAGATTTAATGGCTGGCGCAGCCGATAGCGCTCCGGAATGCTGGAAAAGAGCTCGTCGATCGACTTAGCGCCGATGGCGGAAAGGATTTCCTGGCGCTCAGCGGGGCTTTTGGGGAGATAGCGCATCAGGCCGAAGCATCCTTGGCCTTATCGGCGATGAACGCTTCGTACGCGGCGGCGTCCATCAACGATTTGAGTTCCGCTGGATTGGCGAGACGCACCTTCACTAGCCACGCGGCGCCATGCGGATCTGTATTGATCTTCTCCGGCGCGGTCTGCAGATCGGCGTTGGATTCGACCACTTCACCGGAGACCGGAGCGTAAATGTCGCTGACCGCTTTGACGGACTCGACCGTGCCCAACGTCTTCCCGGCCGTAACTTTCGTTCCCGGCTTCGGCAGCTCCACGAAAACGACATCGCCCAGTTCATGCTGCGCGTAATCGGTGATGCCGACCGTAGCGACGTCGCCCTTGGCCTCGACCCACTCATGCTGGTTTGTGTAGCGATAGTTTGCCGGATACGCCATGTGCTTGCTCCTGTGCAGCTCCCGGCTTCCCCGGGGTGCCGAACTATTTTTGCTTCAGACTGTTTTGACCGTAGACGATGCCGCTGATTGCAGCGCCGCCTTTCGCGCTCGCTTGTAAAACGGCGTCGGAACCACGTGTGCCTTGGCTTTTTGGCCGCGAATTTCCACGTATACAGGCGTTCCGATCGGCGACATGGCAGGTGGCACGTAGGCGAGCGCGATATTTTTGCCGAGCGTCGGAGACGGCGAGCCGCTGGTCACCACGCCGACGGTTTTGCCCGCTTCATTGCAGCAGCAATAGCCGTCGCGCGCGATCCCACGCTCGATCATTTCCAGACCGACCAGCGTGCGCGTCGGGTCCGCGGACTTGGCCCGCTCCAATGCGGCGCGCCCAATGAAATCGCCTTTTTCCATCTTGCAGTAGCGATCCAAGCCCGCTTCCCACACATTGATTTTGTCGCTGATCTCGTGTCCGTAGAGCGCCATCTTGGCTTCCAGGCGCAGCGTATTGCGCGCGCCCAACCCGCAGGGAAGAATGCCGAATTCGCGACCGGCTTCCATGACCTTGCCCCACACTTGCTCGCTGGTGCCCCGATCGGAAGGCACATAAATCTCGAAACCATCTTCCCCGGTATAGCCGGTGCGCGCGATTAAAACATTTTTCAAACCGCGCACGGTGCCATGCGTAAACCAATAATTCTTGATCGAGCTGAGATTTGCGTCGGTCAGTTTTTGCAGCACGTCCACCGCGCGCGGCCCTTGAATCGCAAGTTGCGTATACGCGTCGCTCAACTCTTCCACGACACAGTCGAAATCTTTCGTGTTTTGACGGACCCAATCGATGTCTTTCTGGCGCGTCCCGGCGTTAATCACCAGGAGGAAATCGTCCTGGCCCAGGCGATGCACAATTACGTCATCCACAAACGTACCCTGCGGATACAACATCGCCGAATAGTGGGCTTGCCCGATGGCGAGCTGCGAGGCATCGTTCATGCTAATGTGCTGCACCGCCGCGAGCGCCCCTCCAGGTTTGCGCCCCGAGCGAATGCGGATGTCGCCCATGTGGCTGACATCGAAAGCGCCGACGCTTCCGCGCACGGCTTTGTGCTCCGCGACCAGACCGCCGCTCGACGGGTACTCGACAGGCATGTCCCAGCCGTCAAAATTGACCATTTTCGCGCCCAAACGGCGGTGCAGCGCGTTCAGCGGCGTCTTGCGGGCTTCGCTATGAGTGGACGAGTTGGCTGCTCCCATTCCGATGGCTCAGGGCAGAAGTCGATACTAGCATGCACCCCCAAACGCGTCAAAGAAGCCTGCAGCAGAGGCGAAGTTTGGCCTCAGCAAGGTCGCGCAGAACCGTTGCGCTATGCATACAGCTATCGCACAAATAGCCAGTCTGATAATAGGAGTCCACGGTTCCAATAAAATTGGGTTAGAACGTTTGCGGGTTACAAGCTATCTCTGATGCATTCCCAATCGACGCAGCTCCTCGGGAGGCCTCTAACGCACTATCCCTATCGCCGAGTTTTCTATTTAGGAGAGCCACGCCTGCAACCGTGAACGCGGCAAGCGCCCAGGGAACAATCGGGCTAATTAATAGCCATTTGGCATCAAACCGGAGAAGCAGCATCCAGACCAAAGTCAAGGCCAGACCTAAGGATGATATCCGAGCGCGGTTGGCAAGCTTTACGCTTGGATTTTCTGGTGAAACAATTGCCTGAACACAGAGGGCAAACGGAATTGCCGCGATAATATCCACCAGATAGTGCTCCCCGGTCGCTAGCGTCGAAAGGATCGTAAGTACCAAGTATGCGCCGGTGAAAATTCGGATGGGCAAGGAAAGTCTTCGTGAATTCCACCAGAGTAGAATCGCCCAAGCGACGTGAAGCGAAGGGATAGCGTTTCGCGGTATGTCTCGGGGGAGGGGAATAGGCTCCAGCCGGAGCCGCTTAAGGCTTTCATACGGAAGTGACTGCCAGGGGAAATAGCCATGGAAGGCATAGAGCGGGCCTGTGGCCGGCAAAATATTGTAAAGCAGGGAACCAGCAAGTCCGGCAAGCAGAAAAATCGAGATCATGTCCCAGGCAGGGCGCTCTGTGTTCTTCGGGATACGCATTGCGTAGATCAGGGCCATTACAAAAGGCAGGGAGACATAGGTTAGCTTCACTGCAATTCCCAATAGCGCAGATCGGACCATTGCTCGGCTAAGGAAAAAGCTTGGCTGAAATCCAAATGAGCCGTCCGCCAGGAAGAGGTAAAGATCAAAGGTCTTGGAATACAGGAGATTGGCCAGGCCAAGGACGCGCTGAGCGGAGAAGACAAAGAAAACCATTGACACCGCAGGCGCGAGCAACGCGAAAGCGCTTCCCCGCGCCGGTCGCTCCGACCAGATGCACCTCAACGCGAGCAGTAATATGCCTGCCAATCCGGGTAAGGCAAGAACGGCCGAGCCCCAAAGAACCCAATCCATGTTTCGCGGAAGGGCGATGGCTAACCCGAACAGAACAGAGAGCAGCAACCAAATCAGCGTTTCCACTCTCTTCGGCGAAACGCGCAAATAAAAGACGAAGCCTCCGGCGATCGCGAGAGGCAAATATGGCACGGTCAAATCCAAAGCGTGCGCGCCACTCAGAAAGATCGCCGCAAGGAGTAAGCTGCACGTAGCGAGAAGGAGTTTTCGAGAGGGAGTTGCCTTCTTCCAAAGTTGCCAAGCCATAGACATTCAGCCCGCGCGAACTTGCCGGACCGCTCCTGTTCAGGATCGACTGAAGCCAGTATAGGTAAACCAACGAACTGCACGGCACAAGGGAGTTAGAGGACTAATCTTATGAGTAACCTAAGCCGAACGAATCTTGCGAAGCGCTGAAAGAATCGGCGGAGATGGGGACGAGGCGAGTAGACAACTCGCCGCATCCAGAGAACCCGCGTCTTGCCGCACGTCGCCATCGTCAGGTACAGTTTTCCTTGGAGGCTCCCATGCCCGGTCCCGTCCTTTGCGCGATGTGCGACATGCCGGAAGAGCGCTGCTCCTGCGAGAAGTACTGCACCATTTGCAAAGGTCAGCACAACGTGCGCCTGGGCGCAGACGGCCTCTACTACTGTCCGGATTGCCGGGAAGCCTGCGACGTGCCCCTGGCGAACGCCCGTGGCCACTGAAGCGAAGAGCATTCACATGCAAATTGAAGCCGACCCGCGGCTCGCGGCAGCCGCTGGAGGGGCGGCGCGTTATTTCGCGGACGCGGCGGGGCTGGAAGCTCCCGCTATTGTGCACTGGCAAGCGGCCATCGTGGCCGCCTGTAACGAAGCCTTCGAACATTTGACGCGCGAGCATCCGCGGCTGGACGTGACGCTAACGCGCCTGGCGGACCGCATCGAGGTCGCATTCTCCCGCGAGGGCGATACGGCGCCTGCCCTGGGGCTCGACACGCTGGCTGGCCTGGCGCCACAAAGCGGGAGTGCGACGGGAAAAGCACATGATCGGTCGCTGGTGATGGGAGGAGTCGACCGCGTGCAATACGAGATCCGCCGGGGCGTTGCGGTCACGCGCTTGACGAAGTACATCACGCGTGCTGCGCCGCGCTGTTAGCGTCTCCTGAACCCCAGAGCGCGCTTCGCTTACATCTTTAATGCGAAGGTATTGTGCTTGATCAGCGAAGCCATCTGGTCGTCAGTGAGCGCCATGTTAATCATGACTCGATCGCCCGACGGCACCACGCGCGCTTTGTCGAGCATGTCCGCAAAATCCGGATTGTCTTTGCCGGCCTGGTAGCGCTTGTAGAGAAGACCCGCCTGGAGCAACTGCGCCATCGTGTTGGCATCCTCAGCTGAGCCGCAGATAGCCTGGAACTTTCCGTCGACGCCGCTGCTGGCGTTCACGTTGATGAGCATGTTTTGCATGTGCAAGACGAGCTTCGCGGCGTCCGGAAATTGCTCGACTTCCGGCGCGAGCTGCTGCATGGCCAGCCGCGTGTACGCCGGGTTCAGCACCGCCCACACGATGCCGTTGCCATTGGCCTCATTGATCAGCGGGAAGAACTGGTCGTTGCGCAACAGGCCTTCTTCCGCACCGAAACGCACTTCAACCATTTTCTCCAGAACCGAGCGATGTCCGAACGCCGCGGTGCTCGAGTCGATAAACAGGAAGAACAAGTCGCTGGGGCCGGCGCCGGTGCCGAAGGCATAGAGCGTGTAGTTGCGCGCTTTGAACGTGGGCAGCTTCTGGCGCTTGAAATAGGCTTCGGTGGAGTCCGGATTGTAGTTTCCCAGAGCGACGCCCACAATTTGCTCGCCGGTCGGAATCGCCGAGGATGTTGCGCCTTCACCCTTGCCCGTCACGCTCTCCGCGACCAGTCCCCAGGCCAGTTCCTCCACCTGCGTGTTGGGATCCACTCCTGCCGAAGCGAGGAATTTTTCGAATTGGCGGAAACGATCGGGGAGCAACTGCTCCTGCAGTTGCGGGAACCACTTCATCGTGCGCGCTTTTTTCAAGTCGGCATAGGCGAACTCGCCGACTTCCTTCGGGAACAGCGCGATAATGTCGTTGCCGAGCCGGCCCGCGCGCGCCGGTTGCGGCGCCAGCAAAGTCGAAGCTGCAAATGCGAGCACGGCCGCCAGCTTGACCATGGCCGTTGCCGGCGAAGGTCTCGCAGCTGCTCGAATGGACGATTTCATGTCATTCTCCTTGCAAAACATGGAACTGCGTGGGCATTACGCGCTGATAGAGCGGGACGTTTCACCCAGCCGTTCGCGCAGCGCGGCGCTTTTTGCCCGCATGGACGTCACGTAATTCGCGTCGGTGATACTGTCGAGATTGATCTCCACGTTCGCCAAAGCCCCTCGCGCACCGGCAGCGGCCATCAGCCGCGCCACTTCCAAGTCTGACTTCATGGATGCCGCGGCGATAGATGCAAGTTGTCCCAGGCGTTCGAAAAGCGCAACGCTGCGTTCGGCCACTTGCAGTGGAACCTCGGCGGCGCCGCGCGTGGCCCGCTGGATGGCTTCCTCACGCAGGCGCTTTTGCTCTGCGCTCTCTTGCGGCAATTTGTGGGCGGCCATGACTGCGTCGTAAGCGGCTGCGTCGCGGTCGATCGCTTCTGCCAGCTCCGCGGCGTTGCGCCGCAATTGATCGAGCGCTTCCGAGAGCTCATTCACGAAGGCAGCTTGCGACTTTTTCTTGCGCGAAAGCCCGGCGACCATCTGTCCGAGTGACGCGGCGAGCGCCCCGGCCAGGGCGGAAACGCTGCCGCCGCCGGGCGTCGCGCTTGGCGCAGCGACCGCTTCCAAAAACGGCTCCGCCAGCCCGGCCAGCTTGCCCTCTTTCGCAGCATGATCCAGGGACTGGCCGGTAAGCGCAGCCTGCAACCTGTTTTCGAAAACCTGCGCCGGGGAGAAATTCTCCACCTGCAAGAAATAATCCGCGGCCATTTCGATGGCTTTTTTCGGGATCAAACCGACGATCTCGCTGCCCACGGGCATCGCTCCGTAACGTGCCGCTTCGCGCTTCACCATTTCGTAGACGCGGTGCATGGGCGTCTGCTCAAAATCGGTGAGATTGATGGAGACTTGCACGAGATTGCGCGCTTTCAGCTCCACGCCCATCGATTTTACGTAGCGCAGCCCGCCGGAGGAAAAGCGAATGGCTTTGGCGATTTTGTTGGCGATGCCGATGTCTGGAGTGTTGAGGTTCACGTTGTAAGCGATCAGGAATTTGCGCGCGCCTACCACTGTTGCACCCGCTGTCGGATGCAGCTTCGGTTCTCCAACGTCCGGCAGGCGGTTGTGGTCGCGCTTCATCTCTTCACGAAGCCCTTCAAACTGTCCGCGTCGAATATTTTCGAGGTTGGTGCGCTCCGGGTGGTTGGCGGCGGCTTCGTAGAAATAGACAGGAATGCGATAGCGCTTCCAGATTTCCTCGCCCACGCGCCGCGCCAACGCCACGCAATCCTCCAGCGCTACTCCTTCGATCGGGATGAACGGCAGCACGTCCGTAGCGCCAATGCGGGGGTGCGCGCCCCTGTGCTTGGTCAGATCGATCAACTCCATCGCCTTGCCGACGCCAAGCAGCGCGGCCTCCGCGACCGCATCGGGATCGCCTGCAAGGGTAACGACGCTGCGGTTGTGATCGGCGTCCATCTCGCGGTCCAGCACGTACACCCCCGGCACCTTGCTCATCGATGCGACAAGGGCGTCCACCTTCGCGGCATCGCTTCCTTCGGAGAAATTCGGCACGCACTCAATCAATCGTTTCATCGAGCGGGGTCCTCAGGCTTCGGCACATTCATCATAGGGGATTTTGCAGAGGCCAGCCACTCACGCGTGTTTTCTGAAAAACAGGCTGGCCCTTCTTGAGCGTCATCCAGCACTTGTTCACGCCGAAGTAGTAGGGAATCTCACGATAGTCCTCGGCGTCAAGAATCGCGATATCCGCTTGCTTGCCGGTCTCCAGCGAGCCGATTTTATGATCGCGCAGCAAGGAATACGCAGCGTTGACGGTCGCCGCAGCGATCGCTTCGGCCGGACTCATGCGCAGTTGCGTGCAGGCCAGCGACAATATCATCGGCATGCTCATCGTCGGACTCGTGCCGGGATTATAGTCGGTCGCGAGCGCCACGATGGCCCCGGCTTCAATCAGCGCCCGCGCGGGAGCGTATTTCTTTAGTCCGAGATGGAAATCACATCCAGGCAGCAGAGTAGCCGCCGTTTTTGACCTGGCTAGCGCCTGTATGTCGGCTTTGTTCACTTGCTCCAGGTGGTCGCAACTTGCCGCGCCCAGTTTGACCCCAAGCCGCGTCGCGCCCGTGCGCGTCAACTGCTCGGCATGCACGCGCAGAAAAAGTCCCTTTTTTCTGGCTGCCCGCAGAATCTTGTCCGCCTCCTTGCGCGAAAAAGCGCCGCGGTCGCAGAAAACATCGCAAAATTCGGCAAGCTCGGTTTCGGCGACTTCCGGAATCAGCTTGTCAGTCAGCAGCGCGATGTACTGCTCTGCGCCTTCCGGCTTATCCCGAAACTCGGCGGGAACAACGTGCGCGCCAAGAAATGTCGACACGATTTCAAGCGGCTGCTCTACGCTTAACTCTTTGTGCAAACGCAAAATCTTAAGCTCGCTGGCCACATTCAGGCCGTAACCGCTCTTCGCCTCCAGCGTCGTCGTTCCGTGCTCCGCAAATTCCCGCAATGCCGCGTGCGCGCGTTTCTTCAAGCTCTCGGCCGTGGCGGCGCGCAACTTCTTCACGGAATTCAAAATTCCGCCGCCTTTGCGCGCAATCTCCTCGTAGCTGGCACCTCTAATTTTCAGCTCGTATTCTTCAACACGGCTGGCCGCATGTATCAGGTGGGTATGCGAATCGACGAACCCGGGCAGCGCCACGCGCCCGCCCACCTCCAGCTTCTCGGCCGTGCGCGACTCGGGCAGCGATTCAATCTCCAAGCGCGTGCCCACTGCCGCGATTGCCCCGTCGCGAACCAGCAATGCGCCGTCCCGGATGATACCGATGTCGGAGAGAAACTTGCCGCGGCGTGGAACGCGGCCGCGAAGCGTCAGCAATTGCGAAGCGCCAGTGATGAGCAGGTTGGAGGACAAGTCGCCAGTATTATGCCCCAAAGCTGCGCAGGCTTTGGCCAATGCAGAGCGACCGGTGCCACTCGGGCCTTTAGCTTAAGCGGTAGCAGCCTTCCCGTGATACGCGGGCACAAAGACATCCTGCACAAATTTTTCGAACGAAGTCGGGGTGGTGTTCTCCGGCGAACGCGGCTCCTCAGCAGCGACCACTCCTGCGTTGATGGCCTTGTACATCTCGATGAATAGCGTAGCGCTCTTCGGCGGAATACCCATTTGCACCAGCACCTGCTGCACCTGCTCATACGGAAACTGCACGTAACGCAGGTCCGGTTTGCCGATGCCGCGCGCAATCACGGCGGTAGCTTCCGTCATCGACAGATCGCGCTCGCCCAGCAGCTCGCGCGTTTGTTTGCCGGAAAAATCCAGGTTCAGCATACGCCGCGCCGCATAGTCGCCGATGTCGCGCGTCGCGATCATGGGCAGCTTCAGCTCTGGCAGCAGCGCGTGTCCGAACATCCCCATCCCGTGAATCATGCCAGTCGCCGCCAGGTTGTTCTCCATGAAGTACGCGGCGCGCAGGTGCAGCACATTTAAGCCGGCGATCGCGTTCAGTTTTTGCTCCGAAGAATGCAGCCCCGCAATCGGCCCGGTGCCTTCAGGAACGTGCGCGCCATAGCTGCTCAAGTGCACCGCGTAGCGCAGGCCGGACTCCTTCACGGCCTTCGCGATCGCATCGCTCTCGCGCTCCTGGTCCGCGCGGTAATCCTGGGAAGTCATCGACGGCGGCAGCATCAAGTACGCCGCGCGCGCCCCGGCGAAAGCCTTGCCGAGCGCCGCCGCATCGTTCACGTTTGCCGTGAACGCTTCCGCGCCCTTGCGCGCGAAGCGCTGCAGCCGCGTCGCGTCCCGCCCCACGACGCGCACCTTCTCACCTTTCATTAGCAGGGAATTCGAGATTACCGAGCCCGTGTTACCGGTCGCACCCAAAATTACGTACATAAACATCTCCTCGACTTGCTTTGCACTCGGCACAGGTAGGGTTGGCCAGACTCTAGCATAAGAGCGATACGCTTCGCGTTAGAAATCGGGCGATCTACCCCTCGCTCTTGCTCATGGGTATCTTCACCCCGGCCTTCTCCGCGAATGCCTTCGCCTCCGCATAGCCCGCGTCCACGTGCCGCACCACGCCCATTCCCGGATCGTTCGTCAACACACGTTCGATGCGCGCCGCCATTTCTTTGGTTCCATCCGCGACGGTCACTTGACCGGCGTGCTGCGAATAGCCTATGCCCACTCCGCCGCCATTGTGAATCGACACCCAGGACGCGCCGCTCGCCGTATTCACCAGCGCGTTCAGCAGCGGCCAATCGGCTATGGCATCGGATCCGTCCAGCATCGATTCCGTCTCGCGATACGGCGAAGCCACCGAGCCGCAGTCCAGGTGATCCCGGCCCATCACTACGGGCGCCTTGATCTCGCCGCGCGCCACCAGGTCATTCAGCGCCAGCCCGAACTTGTCGCGCTCGCCATACCCCAGCCAGCAAATCCGCGACGGCAGCCCCTGAAACTTCACGCGCTTTTGCGCCAGCTTGATCCAGCGATTCAGGTGTTCGTCGTGCGGAAACATTTCAAGGACGAGTTGATCCGTGCGTGCAATGTCCGAAGCTTCTCCGGAAAGCGCCGCCCAGCGGAACGGCCCTTTGCCTTCGCAGAACAGCGGCCGAATGTACTCCGGCACAAAACCGGGAAAATCATAGGCATTCTTGACGCCTTGCTGAAACGCGAACGTGCGAATGTTATTCCCGTAATCGAACGTCACCGCGCCCAGCTTCTGCAAATCCAGCATGCCTTGCACATGTTGCGCAATGGCCGCCAGCGAGCGCTTCTTATACTCGTCGGGATTCTTCTTGCGCAGTTCCAGCGCCGCTTCCAGCGTCATGCCGTTCGGCACGTAGCCGTTGAGCGGATCGTGCGCGCTGGTCTGATCGGTCAGCAGGTCAGGCAGCACGCCGCGCTTCGCGAGTTCCGGAATCAAGTCCGCGCAATTGCCCACCAGGCCGACCGAAGTCGCCTCGCGTTTGCGCACCGCGTTCTTCAGAATCCGCAGCGCCTCGTCGAGGCTGGTCACCATCACATCACAGTAGCCGGCCTTCACGCGCCGCTTGATGCGCTCCGGGTCCACATCGATTCCCAGGAACGCCGCGCCGTTCATCGTCGCGGCCAGCGGCTGCGCTCCGCCCATCCCGCCCATTCCGCCGGTGACCACCAGCTTGCCGGCCAAATCCCCGCCAAAATGCTTCTTCGCCGCCGCCGCAAACGTCTCGTAAGTCCCCTGCAAAATCCCCTGCGTGCCGATGTAAATCCAGCTACCCGCGGTCATCTGGCCGTACATCGTCAGCCCGGCGCGGTCCAGTTCGTTGAACTTGTCCCAGTTGTCCCATTGCCCGACGAGGTTCGAGTTGCACAGCAGCACGCGCGGCGCGTACTCATGCGTGCGAAAAATTCCCACCGGCTTGCCCGATTGCACCAGCAGCGTTTCGTCCCCCGCCAGCTCGCGCAGCGACCGCACGATGGCGTGGAAGCATTCCCAATTCCTCGCCGCGCGCCCGGTTCCGCCGTAGACGATCAGCTCCTCGGGCTTCTCGGCCACTTCCGGGTCCAGATTGTTCATCAACATCCGCAGCGCCGCTTCCTGCTGCCACCCTTTGCAGGAAATCTCCGTCCCCCGCGCCGCGCGCAACGGCCCCTTCGACAATCCGACCTCCGCCTTTTCGCCCGATGCCGTAACGCCCATGAATTTCGCTCTCCGCGCCATACTAACCCACGCCACCCCCTTTTGCATCCGCCCCCCAGGGGCTCGCAACGAAAGCAGTTGCTCTGTAGCCACGACCAGAATCCCATCGGTTATGTAGCCGGCTACAATCGCAAGGACGATTCACCCGTCTTGACATGTTGAACTTGATGTTTTAACTTTATGGACAGTAATAGGTTCATAAAAGCGGTCTTTTGTCCTCGGCCTTCAGGCAAGCCAAAAAAATACACTTGGGAGGTTTCGATGAGAAGCTCTTGTCGGCCCTCGAAGCTGGGCGCATTTCTCGCGCTTGTTGTGACGTCTTTGAGTGCCTTTCCAGCACAAGGTCAGCAAACTCGCGCTTCGACTCAACACTTGCGCTTCGTGCATCACGACGTTTCTCCTCAGCTACGCGACATGCCGCCCATCCCGCCAAGAGAGGAACGGCGCGTCATTCCTCGGCGCTTGATCTACCGAAGCAATCCCTCCGGCCAAGTGGACCCGGTCGTCCAGTCGTCAGCCGTCAGCCCGCTCGTCTCGACAACCAGCGGGCTGAATTTCGACGGCGTCGGCCAGGGAGCCTACGGCTACACTGTCCGCGCCGCGCCGCCGGATACAAACGGCTCTGTCGGGGCCACGCAATTCGTCCAGTGGGTGAACCTGTCGTTTGCGGTTTTTGATAAAAGCACCGGCGGGCTGCTCTATGGTCCCGCGACGGGAAATACCCTGTGGCAGGGGTTTGGCATCGCTGCTTGCGCCAATAACAATGACGGCGACCCGATCGCCCAATACGACAAAGCGGCCAATCGCTGGGTGATGACGCAGCTTTCGTTTAAAGGTGGCCCTCCGTTCTACCTTTGCATCGCCGTTTCCCAGACTTCGGATGCCACGGGCGCGTATAACCGCTATGCCTTACAGTGGGCGAACAATACCCTGCCCGACTACCCGAAGGTCGGCGTGTGGTCTGACGCTTACTACACGTCATTCAACATGTTTTTCGGCGGGTCTCTCTTTCTGGGAGCTGAAGCGTGCGCCCTGGACCGCAACATGATGCTCACAGGGGGTACTCCCAACGCCAACTCTGCGCAATGCTTTATCGATTCTAGCCAGGCGAGTTGGCTGCCCTCAGACCTCGATGGGTCAACGCCCCCTCCCTCGGGCGAGCCCGCCTTCTATCTGGACCTCGGGTCGAACTCGCTGAACCTATTTAGATTCCACGTGGATTTCACAAACTCCAGCAACACGACGTTCACTGGGCCGATCAACATTCCCGTCGCAGCGTTCAACGATGCCTGCGGCGGGGGGACGTGCATCCCGCAGGCGGGGACGAGCCAGCAGCTCGATTCCCTCGGCGAGCGGCTGATGTGGCGCCTGGCCTACCGGAATTTCGGCGACCATGAGGCGCTCGTCGCTAACCACTCCGTGGCTACCGGGGCGGGAAATGTGGGCGTGCGCTGGTATGAACTGCGCGGCCCGAACGGCAGCGCCACGGTTTTTCAGCAGGGCACGTACGCCCCCGACTCGAACTATCGTTGGATGGGCAGTGTCGCCATGGACAAAGCCGGCGACGTCGCGGCTGGCTACAGCGTCTCGAGCAGCGCCATGAATCCGGCAATCCGCTACGCGGGCCGCGTACCCAGTGATCCCCTGAATACGTTACAGACTGAAACCAGCATCATCGAGGGCGCGGGATCGCAATTGCCCAGCTTGAGTCGCTGGGGCGACTACAGCGGTATGAGCGTTGATCCGGTCGATGATTGCACCTTCTGGTACACGAATGAGTATTTGCAGACCAGCGGCACGTTTAACTGGAGCACCCGCATAGCGACATTCAAGTTCCCTTCTTGCGGTGGCGTGCCTACGCCGGACTTCTCCATCGGCGCGACGCCCTCCTCAGTTACCGCGGACCCCGGGACGAATGCCTTATACACCGTAACTCTTGCTCCTTCCAACGGGTATAGCGGGACGGTGAACCTGACCGTCAGCGGATTGCCGTCTGGAGCAAACGCCAGCTTCAGCCCCGCCACTGTGGTCCCGCCTGGTTCATCTACTCTCACGGTCGGGACTAGTCCCACGACACCGGCCGGGAGCTACACACTCATCATCACGGGGATGGACACCACGGGTGCCCCTGCTCATTCGACGACGGTAACCATGGTCGTCAACCTGAAGGGCGGTTTCACGGTTTCGGCAACTCCTTTTGTTCCCAATCCGGTTTCGCGTGGCGGCAAGACTGGCGACACGGTGACAGCGACTGCCAGCGGAAATTTTAATGGCACGGTTACGTTCAGCGCCAGCGGATTGCCGCCGCGCTCTACCGCAACCTTCAATCCCACCTCGATAATTGGCTCTGGGTCGGCTACTCTGACGATCCAGACGCTAAGGAAAACAACTAGCGGCAACTACCTCATCACGATAACCGGCAGCAGCGGTAGTTTGAGCAGCTCGACCACGGTACCGCTCACCGTGCAATGAGACGACGGCGGTTTGAGTCTGCGGACCTGTGCGCCAGCAAGGTTGCGTCCGGGTGGTAGGCAAATCGGACGCTGACTCGATCACACGTCTTTTTTTTGCTGGACATTGCGCTCTTTCTGGAGTACTCTGTTCCTGGGTATTCTCGCATCTAGAGAGCGGCAGCCGTGGCTGCCGCTGTTTTGTTTTTAGCACCGAAGTCCCCATCCAGCAGCTGTAGGGGACAACTGTGCCCCTTTTTCGATCGACGAACGGCTCTCGATTCTCAGCTCAGTTGGACAAAGCCGGGGTGCAAGAGCTCCCAGATTATGGTTAACCCCTAAATCCCTTTAGAATCAACACTTGCAAAAGTGTATCAAAACAAAGGACTTTAACTCCCTTTAGAATCAACACTTGTGAGAAACAGGGGGAGGGGGGAGGGGACACCAGCGCAACATTATTCGGTCCAGGCGGCGCCCTCTTAGCATCCTTGGAGTGCGGGAACTTTGCTCCCGCTTTCACGTTGTAAGCGTCGGCGCATTGCTTCGCCAAATTCGGTAGAGTAAAGTGACCCTCAGCCCCATGAACTACGGCACGCTTCCCTCGCGATTCCTGAGCGCCATCGATTCGTACCCAAACTCCCGCGCGCAGATGTTCCGCCACGCGGACAGTACCTGGGAGTCCATTTCATCCGCTGAGCTACTGCGCCGCATCGCCGGCCTTTCCATGGCCCTGGTTGAGCTGGGTGTCAAGCCCGGCGACCGCGTGGGCCTCTTCGCCGCCAATCGTCCCGAGTGGCACACCGCCGATTTCGCCATCAACGGTTCCGGCGGCATCACCGTCCCCATTTATTTTAACGAATCGCCGGACCGCATGACCTACATCCTCCAGCATTCCGGCGCGCGCGTGATCATCGTGGCCGGCGCCGAGCAGCTGAAAAAGCTCCTGCCCTGTCGCGCGCAATTGCCGGAACTCGAGCATGTCATCGTCGCCGACGCCGGCGCCGATGTGCCCACTGAGTGCCTGCGCTACGAAACGCTGATCGCTTCCGCGGGCGGCGCCGAAATCGCCGCCTACCGTATGCGCGCCGCGCAAGTGCTCCCCGGCCAGTTGTGCACCATCATCTACACCTCCGGCACCACCGGCGAGCCCAAAGGCGTGATGCTCACGCATAATAATATGTCGTCCAACGTGACGGACTCCTGCGCCACCTTCGATTTCAAGCCCGCCACCGACGTCGCTTTGTCTTTCCTTCCGCTCGCCCACGTTTACGGCCGCATGCTCGACTACATCTACCTCTTCAATGGCGTCCCTGTCGCCTACGTCGAATCCGTCGACCTCGTCCCGCGGGCGCTGCTCGAAATTCATCCTTCGGTCATCGCCGCTGTCCCTCGTTTCTTTGAAAAGATTTACGCGAAGCTGATGGAGCAGGGAAGCAAGTCCACCGGGATCAAGCGCACCCTGTTTGATTGGGCGATCGACGTCGCCAGGCGCGCCGCTCCCTGGCGCACCGGAGCCAAGGGTGCCAGCCCATTCCTCAAAGCCCAGTGGGTTCTCGCCGACCAACTTGTCTACAAAAAAGTCCGCGCCGGAACCGGCGGAAAATTGCGCATGGTTTTCTCCGGAGGCGCGCCCCTTTCCAAGGAGCTCGCCGAATTTTTCTGGTCCGTCGGCATTCCCATTTACCAGGGCTACGGCCTGACGGAGACTTCGCCTATCCTCACCTCCAATTATCCGCAAAATCGCAGCGGCAGCTCCGGGCGGCCCATTCCCAACGTTCTCATTCGCATAGCGGAAGACGGCGAAATCCTCGCCAAAGGTCCGTGCGTGATGCAGGGCTATTACAAAGGTCCGGACGCCACGCGTGAAGTAATCGACGAAGAAGGGTGGTTTCACACTGGCGACATCGGCTATCTCGACGCCGACAACTACCTCTTCATAACCGATCGCAAAAAAGATCTAATCAAGACCGCGGGAGGGAAGTTCGTCGCGCCGCAGCCCATTGAGAACGCGCTCAAGACCAGCCCCTACATCCTGAACGCCATGATCGTCGGCGACCAACGCAGGTTCGTCGTGGCGCTCATTGTGCCCAACGCCGCCACCGTTTCCGCCAAGCTTCAGGATCAGGGCGTTCGCCTCGCCTCGCACGAAGAAATGGCCGCGCATCCCGCTGTGCGCTCGCTGATCGAAGCGGAAGTGAAGCGCCTCACCGCGCATCTCGCGCAATGGGAAACCATCAAGCGCTTCGCTCTCCTCCCTGAGGATTTCACCTTCGACAACGGCAGCCTCACCTTCACCCTCAAGCTCAAGCGCCGCGTCGTCGAACAAAACTACCGCGAAGTCATCGACAAGCTCTACGCCGAATCCTCCGATCCAGTCCCCTCGAAGTCCAGCCCCTAAGTGGGGCAGCCATTTCTGGCTGTCCGCCGATCTCTCTTCTCTGCGTCCTCTGTGCTCTCTCTCTGTGCCCTCTGTGTTAAATCTCTTTCCTCTCTTCAGAACGCAGATAAGACTCGTCCAATCCCCTTCGCAAACTCCTCCTCCCGCGCGAGCAAGCTCACCACCAAGTGTCCCTCCGCCCCAAAATCAAAAAAGTGTCCAGGATGAACGTAAACATCGTCTTTCGTCAAAAGCTCGATAGCGAGGTCTTCATCACTCCCCGTCGCCGGCACGCGCAAAACCGCATACCATCCGCCCTCCACCTCGAGTCGGCTGCACGTTTTTTGCCCCGCGAGTCGCCGGTCCAACTCCGCCAGATTCTTGCGCACCCGCGTCATCACCTGCTTCTGAAATCCATGCCGCTGTTGCAAAAACGCCGGTGTGGCTAATTGTACCGGCGCATTCGGCGAAAGATACGTATCCGCAATCACCTCCAGCCTCTCCAGCGCCTCGCTCTTCAGGCCTGCCGGCCCGCTCGCGATCACCCACGCCATTTTCATCTGCGGCAATCCCGCGATTTTAGAGAGTCCGCTCATCGCAAACGTAAGCGCGCCAGCATTGCCGGCAAGAGTGACAAGCCTTCCATCGCCCAGCGCAAAATCCAGAAACACTTCGTCCGCAATCAGCGCCATCCCGCGCGCCGCGCAAAGCTCATTCAGCTTCGCCAATTCTTTCTCTTTAACAAAATGTCCAGTCGGGTTGTTGGGATTGACCACGATCACGCCCCGCGTCCGCGGAGTGATCGCCTGCTGCAAACTATGAAAATCAATCTGCCATCCGTGGTCGTAAACCAGCGGATAGCGCACCAGCTTCACATCTTGAATGTCCGCCAGAAATCCGAACAGGGGATAACTCGGCGCGGGAATCAGCAATTCATCCCCGGGATTGCAAAGCAGTCGAAAAACGAAGGAATACGCTTCGCTCGTGCTGGTAGTCAGCACAATATCCTCGGCGGAAATCGTAGTGCCGCGAGCGGAGTAATACTCCGTCACCGCGAGCCGCGCGACTTCCAGACCTTTGGGATTAGGTTCATACCGAAGAGCCGCGGGATTTCGCAACGCTCCGAGAATGGTTTCTGTTTCGTAATCGAAGCCGCATTCGGTGGGATTTGAAGCGGTCAGATCATAGAGTCGCTTCCCGCCGGCACGATGCCGCGCCAGCGCCTCACTCAATCGATTCCCGGCAAGATTCCAATTCGTCCGCTCAGCAAACATCTACTCTGCATTTTCTCGTCGCGTCGTTCACAACACCTTCCCGTCCGCATCCATCAGCCGCACTTCGCCCAGGTTCAACTCCTTTACTCCGGCCTCAATCTTCGCGCGGTCGCCCACCACTACCCAAATCATGCTGTCCGGATGCACCACGACCTTCGCCGCATCATTTAAATCGCTGGTCTTCAGCGCGCGCACTTTCCCCGCATACGTCTCGTAATAATCGTCCGGCAGACCGAAATGAATCAGGTCCGCGATCGACTGCCCCACTTCATCGATCGTCTCCCACGACCCCGGCAAGCTCAGCGTCTCGTTGGCCTGAATCCTCGCGAGCTCTTCTGCGGTCAGAGGCCGGTCCGCGAGGATCGAGCGAAATTCCTTGTTCATCTCCGACATCGACTCTTTCGTTTTGTCGGTTTGCACGGGCGCAAACGCGATGAATGGCCGCTGCCCGCGCGCCGCCCACAGCAAACTCTGCGCGCCGTACGACCAGTGCTTGTCTTCGCGCAAGTTCATGTTCAACCGCGCCGCGAAATTCCCGCCCAGTCCGTCGTTCATCGCCTCGATCGCAATTTCCTTCGGATTGTTCGTAGGCGGCGCAACGTGCCCGGCGATAATCACCGATTGCAGCGCCCCCGGCTTGTCCACCAAATACACCACGGATTTCGGCGCTTGCTGCACGGTCCCAATATTTTTCGCCGGCGCTTTCCCGGCCTTCCATCCCGCGAACAATTTCTCCAGTTTCGGAGTCACCTCCGCGAGGTTGGTATCGCCCACGACGATCAGCGTGGAATCGTTCGGCCGCATCCACACATCGTGGAACTTGGCCAGATCCTCCCGCGTCATCTTCGCCACGCTCGCCGCCGTCCCCGATCCCGTCAGCGGATTCCCATACGCGTGCTGCGCGCCGTAGAGCAGCCCCGGAAACACGCGCAACGCCATCTGCACCGGAGTGTTCTTCTCGCGCTCGATCGCCGCAAGCTGCAGCTTCTGTTGCCGCTTGCAGTCCGCATCCGGAAACGAGGGATTCAGAATCACATCGGCAAAAAGCTCCAGCGAAGGATCCAGTTTCGACTTCAACGCCGACAGTCGCACGGTCGACATATCCAGATTTGAATTCGCGCGCAGCTCCGCGCCCAGCATCGCCAACTGGTCGCTGATCTCCAGCGCGCTGCGCGTCTTCGTGCCTCCGGTGAGCAGCGCCATGGCCATGCTTGCCGTTCCCGGCGCGGCATATTCATCCGCAGCGTAGCCCGCATCGCTTGTCATCCAGAAACTCACCAGCGGCACTTCATGCCGCTCCGCCAGCACCACGCTCAATCCGTTGGAAAGCTTCGCACGCTGCAACTTCGGCAGCTTCAGCTCCGGAGGCGTGCCGATCTCCGGCGCTTTCGAGCGATCCGCGCCCGCTGCCGCCGTTTTGTACGGCGGGAAGGGAAGTACTTCCAAAATGTAAACGCCATCCGCCAGCCAGCGATTCGCCGCCGCCTTCAAATCATCGGCGGTCGCCTCGCGGACCATCTTCAGCGAAGCCTTGTATGCGTCCGGACTCCCGCGAAAGACTTCACTCTGCGCGAGCCGGTCCGATTTGCCGCCGAATCCGCCAATGCGCTCAATCCCACGAATGAAATTCGCGTCGTACTCCGTTTTTACGCGCTGCAGCTCTTCCGCTGTCGGGCCGTCCTTCAAAAATCGCACCAGCTCTTCATCCAACTCCTTCTCCACCTGACCCAGCCCTTGGCCCGGCCGCGCCGTAGCTTGCACGCGGAATTGCCCGCCGATTTCCCGCAAATCCACAAACGCTGGTGCATCCGTCGCGATTTGATCGTCGTAGATTAGCCGTTTGTAAAACCGCGAAGTCTTGCCGGTCGTCAAAATGTCGCTCACCAAATCCAAATAGACGCTGTCCGCGCTTCCGTATTCCGGAATGTTCCACACCTTATAAATCCGCGCTTGCGGCACGCGATCCTGCACCACTTGACGGTGCGTTCCGGTCATCTTCGCCACCCAAACTTGCTGATGGCCTACCGGCGGGCCCGCGGGAATATTCCCGAAATATTTTTCCACTTTCTGCTTGGCCGTCTTCGCGTCGATGTCTCCCGCCATCACAATCACCACGTTCGACGGCCCGTAATACGTCTTGAACCATTCCTTCACGTCGTCCATCGCCGCCGCGTTCAGGTCTCCCATATCCCCGATCACGGTCCACGAATATGGATGTCCCGCCGGATACGTATTCTGCGTAATCAGTTGCCGCGAGACCGCGTACGGCTGGTTCTCGCCCTGCCGCTTTTCGTTCTGCACCACGCCGCGCTGCAAATCGAGCGTCTTCTGATCCAGGGTCAGGAAGCCCATGCGGTCCGATTCCATCCACAGTGTGTAGTCCACCGCCGAAGTCGGCACATTTTCAAAATAATTCGTGCGGTCATTGTTTGTCGTGCCGTTCAAATCCGTCGCGCCGATGCGCTCCATGGCCTCGATGTAGCTGCCCTTGGCGTGGTCGCTGCCGCCAAACATCAAGTGCTCGAACAAATGCGCGAAGCCGGTCTTACCCAGCTTCTCGTTTTTCGATCCCACGTGATACCAGGTGTTGATTGCCACAATCGGCGCCTTGTGGTCCTCATGCACAATCAACGTCAGCCCGTTATCCAGCACAAATTTTTGGTATGCAATCTCCACATCCTTGGTCTGCGCGAACACTCCCACGCCAGCAGTCAGCATTGCCACCGCCACCAAACACCCCGCCACCCAAATCCTCATCGGCACCCTCCATCTCAAAGCAAGCACAAAAGTGTACTCTTCTCCGTGTCCTCTGTGCACTCCGTGTTGAAAGCGGTAGTGTGTCAGTTCCCGGGTTGCGCGTTACATGTGAACTCCGACCCGACGTTAACATTTGTAGTCCTTTACGCGTCCTTAGTTCAGAATACAATTCGGTAGTGACTACTCCTAAGGGCACCTAGCCGGAGGTCCTAACATGAGGATGGCGCTTGCAGTTTTGCTCAATTCTTTGCTGATTCTGAGCGTGCCTACGCCTCTGCTGGCGAAAGGAAAAACAGTCAAGATCACAATCAAAGGTGCCGACCTCAAGAGACCGATCGAAATCTCCGACCCCAAAATTCTAGAGAATTTCCAGGTTTGGACAGGTCCAGGAACGAGTACCGCCGAAAGGCCGTCACTCATCATCGATTGGTCTCAAGGTCCGGTCACAAAACCGCCCCAGTCCCTTCGCAGGTATCAAGTCTCGTTCCACACAGCTCCAAATGAACAAATCGTTTACGTGGTCTATTATGCGTTCAGTCCCGGCGCAGAGCAGGGTTATGTATATTTGCCCGGCGAATCCGATGAATGGGCCAGACTCAATGTGCGTTCGATTTGGCGCGGAGTAGAGGGGAAGTGGTTTCGCGCATGGAGCGCTTGGGAGCGCGTAGCAAGACCGCTTGTCGAGAAAGCGGAACTAACAGATTCAATCCAAATCGAAAACTGAGACACTATTGCTGAACGGGCCCACTACCTGAAATCCTTTCATTCGTTCTAAAATCATAGTGAGGTTTACCATGCCCGACTCACTGGTTATCGCAGGCCGCGCTTTTCAATCTCGCTTGATCGTAGGCACCGG
>WNFQ01001534.1_pt1 | contig 35637 bp, 34 predicted proteins | sample 5400171 | NCBI WGS metagenome assembly WNFQ01 (sample SAMN13153356, study PRJNA577476) | soil metagenome | isolation source: 20 cm soil under Madrone tree | place: USA:California | collected 2016-06-14
CTAGCCGGCGAGCCACGAACTGCAGCCTTTCATCCATCACCGAACACTCCTTCCAAGGCATCACTCCCTCCCAGAAAACAGGAGAAAGTGTCACCCATGTGTCCGGTACGATGTGTTACCTATGTCTCAGGCCGCTCAGTGCGAATGTTTCCCTCTTCCTCCTGAAAATTCAACCTTGCGGGCGCCCGCCATGTCGCGCTCCAAGGCGACGCCGTGGCTTTCCCAATCTAAAAGCGGTGAGCGGCACCGATCAAGTGCCAATGCACCGAGAACCAGGTCAAGAAGACGCAGGCCGTCGCCACGAGCGAGAATTTCAACTTGGAAATGAAACGGATGTCGGAGCGCCGCCAAACGCGCAATCCCGCAAAAGCAGCGAAGCAACTGAGCAGCATTGCCGCGCCGGTGACCAGGTTCATCATGACAAAATATTTGTCCAGGGCACGAGTCGGAAGCATAGTCTCATTCTCCAGACGTGACACGAGCACCCCAGTTCCGATGGTCAGAACGATCCACGCCGTTGCGGACAACTTTGACCCCAGCGTGAGGCGCACGCTACCGGGCTGTTGTTTGAGCGGGGGGCGTTTGGAAAGAAAAATCCTGCGCCCAAACCGCAGCAAGTAAGCCGCAACCGCCGCCGCGAGAATCACCAGGCTGCACGCCAATACCGGCAAAATCACTTTGCCGTTTTCATGCCAGGGAACGCGCTCGAACTGCACACCCGGGAAGCCAACAGCGATACGCACGACACTCCCCGAACTATCGCGAATCGCAAACATCCGTCCCTGGTCGTCCACTTCCTGCCACAAATCCTTTCCGACGAGTTTCCATTGCCGCACGTGCCCCCGCAGGTCCTTGAAGTCATCCACCTTCAGCACGCCTTCTTTGTCTACCGTGGCTTGGCCCTGTCCGAGCAAGCTCCCTATTTTTAGTTTGTTACTCTCGGACCGGCGCGTTGCCTGATACGTGCCCGCAATCGCCCTAAGTCCGTCAGCCGATGGCTTCTGAAATTCCGGCTTCTGCGAGTACGGGTAATAGCGGTCCGCAAAGGCCGTCAAGATTTCTGCTCGTGTCCTGTTCGCTGAACCTGCTGAATTATAGGAAATGAAAATCACCAGCTTCTCCTTGGGCTCGAGGAGAAATATGCTGTGGAACGCGATCAGGTCGCCGCCATGCCCGATGAAATCAAGCCCGTTGCGCCAAGTCTGATAAAAGCCCATGCACATGGCAGGCAACGCGTCAGACGTGCCGAACTGCTTCGTCCACATCGCGTTGAGTGTTTCGGGCTTCACAATCCGGTGGCCGTCCAGCTCGCCACCATTCAAGAGCGCCTGCGCAAACCGTCCCATATCCGACGCCGTCGATGAAACCCCGCCAGCCGGAGCTGGATTGAATATCTCAAACCCCACGGCAGGCTTCTCCGTATTATCCCGGTACCCGTCGGAGGGAAACGCTGACAGGTCTTCTGCAAGCGGCTGTTTGAAGCTGGAACGCTTCATCCCCAGAGGCTGAAAAATGTGTTCGGCCACGTACTGTTCAAACGGCTCGCCACTAACGCGCTGGACGGTATACCCCGCGAGTCCTACGCCGTAGTTCGAGTAAGCGGGCACTTCACCCGGTGGAAAAATCCTCCGCGGCTGGTTCTCAATTAGGAAGTCGCGCAGAGGCGTTACCCACTTGGGATTGGTCAGGAGAATGTCCCGAATCTCCTCCTCGAACCCGCCGGTGTGGGTCATCAAGTTCCGCAGCGTAATGGGTTTGCCGAAAGCCGGCGCGATTTGAAAGTCGAGATACTTGTTTACGTCGGCGTCGATGTCCAGCTTGCCCTGCTCGGCCAATTGCATGACCGAAATCCAAGTAAAAAGCTTAGAGATGGAAGCCAACCGAAACATCGTCGTTTCGGGATCAACCGGTCTTTTTTTGGATACGTCGGAGAAACCGTAGCCTTTCCTCAACAAATCCTTACCGCCCTTCATCACGAGAATCGTGGCGCCGGCGATATCGCTGCGCTCCAATTGCAGCGGAATGATGCCGTCAAAAAATGCCTCAAGGTCCGCCCTTTCAAGGGCATGCGAGGGCGTGAGCCGAGTTGATACCGAGGGCTTCTCTGCCTCGGGCACCCCGTCTATCGCTGGTTTGAGGGCCATTGCAGTCTGGGGTGGCATGGCAAGCGCCGAAAATGACACGCACATCGCCACAAGATGCAGCACTCCGCGAGGTCGAAACATAGCCCCTCCTGGATTTTACAATTTCGGCACAAAGTCTCGCGGATATTCAAAGGACTCGCAACAAGAAACTTCAGGACTTGTGGCACCGCTATTCCGCAGCTGAGGCGCAGCCAATCGGTAGCCATCGAGCCGCGTGACAGGGACGCGAGCTGTGGTCTTCCGACGCTGGGAATATACTCTAAGGCTTAGCAGTCGCTGAAGCGGGTGGGGGCGCGAACTTGGCGTCGTCCACGGGAAAATTTTGCTGAACCTGCTCGATCTGAATGATGAATCGGTTCCCGGGACGAGCCAGCGTCCAGCGGAACGGCATCTTCACTCCATTCGCATCGCGATAGTCCGCGTAGTCAATTTGGGTTGGGTTGCGGCCGAGAGGAGTTTCTGCGTAACGGATCAGCCGCAACAGCAAGCCCGACTCCTTGTCCAGGTATAAGCAGAGTGGGGGCAGCCCTTCGGTTTGCCCCACAACCATGTAGGTTTCGTGACCATCAATCTTGTCACCGGCATTGACTTGAAATTTTTGATACAGCGTCTTCAAGTGGACCGGCAAATAAAAATCCGCGTCGATGCGCGCGGCGGCATTTTCCGCCGCCGACATCATGTGCACGCGCCCGGGAACGCTGAGCCATCCCTGGTTCCCATCGAACGCGGTGACACTCTTTCCGCCCGGAAGATGCATCACTGAAAAGCGCTTGCCCGGCGCCTTGGAATACACTTCCGCCGGGAAATGCTGGCCGCCGAACGACGTGAGTGTCCCCTTTTGCACGCGGCTCGTGATTTTCTGCACAGCATCGGCGCCGCCGACGGCCGCGAGATATTTGTCGAGGAGCTGCTCTGCCGCAGGTAACCCTGTTTTTGTCTCCTCTGGTTTCTTCCCTTCTTCATCGGCGGGCCGCGGCCCTTCGTCAGTGATGATAGGTGTGCCGACTGGTCTGGCCGACCCTCGGTGGCAGGAATAACAGGTAACTTCGCGTTTGCCCTCGAAGTTGTCCTTGTTGATTGCCATCATCATGTTGATCATCTTGCGGGCGGTAACTTTCGGCTTCTTGTCGTCTTTTTCATTCGCATGCGCCACATGGCAATACTCGCATTCGACTCCAAGGGAAGCCGCGATGAACTGCATCGAAGGAATCACCTGCTCGGCCGGGATTCCCTTCAGGGCTTGGATATTCTTGAATTCTCCTTCCGCGAGTTTAGTCCCGGGAGCCGCCGGAGTTTTCGGCGGCTCGGATTGCGCCCATGCTCCTGCAATCGCGAGCATGAGGCCAAATAAAGTCCCGCAGACAGCAAGCCAGAAACTCCAGCGATTCCTTTTCACGAATTTTTGCCTCGCAGTGATCTGACGAAAGCGCCTGCCCGGTAGTTACACGAAGCTGAAGCCTCTTACTATATGGAGCGCGAATTAGGCGCTGATTTCGCCGCGCTTCGCGAGCGCCGTAATTCGCTCAGCGGCGCGGAATGCCAGCGCCTCGATGGTCATGGTGGGCTGCCCGCGGCCCGAGGTCACCAGGCTGCTGCCATCGCAAAGAAAAAGATTCTTCACGTCGTGTGTCCGGTGGTCTGAATCGATCACCGACGTCTTGGGATCGTTTCCCATGCGGCACGTCCCGAGAAGGTGGACGCCGAACTGCTGCTCCCGCGCCGGAAAATTCCATTTTTTCGTCGCGCCAGCAGCGTCAAATAGCTCGTTAGCGCGCGCGAACAGCCAATTCCCCAGCTTCAAATCATCAGGATGATCCTTATACGTTAGCCGCAACGCAGGCAGGCCCCAAGCGTCCTTCAGGTCGGGGTCGAGCGAGAAGCTGTTGTTTTCAACCGGCAGCGATGTCCCGTGGCAGAAAATCTCCATGGTGCGGTTAAAGTTTTGAGCTAGGGCCGTTTTGAAGTCCTTGCCCCAACGCGGCGTATCGGGCGGGAGGCCGCCGAAAGCAAAACTGATTGGCGTGAAATCAAACCGCGCATCAAGTCCGCCTCCGCCGCAGAAGCCGACTTTTTGCGGATCGAGTTCGTAGAAGTCGTGCAACACCCGGCTCACCGCGTAGCCCTTGTAGTCGTTGAGCGGATGCTCGAACTGCCCGGTGACAACGCCACCGCTGTTGAACATCAGATTCTTCCCAACGATGCCGCTCGAATTCGCGAGGCCGTTGGGAAATTGTTTGTTCGCCGAAAGCAAAAGCAGCCGTGGCGTCTCCGCACCATTGGCGCAAACCACCACGGCTTTCGCCTTCTGCAAATGGGTCGAGCGCTTCGCATCAAAGTATGCGGCGCCGACGGCGCGTCCATTAGCGTCCGTCTCAATCCGATGCACGTAAGAATTGGGTCGAATCTCGCAGCGGCCCGTCTTCTCCGCCATTCGAATGGCGGTAGCCAGCGAGCTCGATTTCGCTCCGACTTCGCAGCCAAACCCCAGACAAAATCCGCAATTCACGCACGCACTTCGTCCCGGACGCGCTTGAGAAAGAATCGCCATGGGCGCCGGAAAAGGGTGCCAGCCCAGCTTCCGGGCGGCGCGCTCAAAAATCACCCCCGAAGACTTCACCGGCAGCGGCGGCATCGGGTATGGTTTCGATCGTGGCGGATCAAAAGGACTGGCGTCGGCCAGTCCGGAAACGCCGATTTCCCATTCCACTCTCGTGTAATACGGTTCGAGTTCGGCATACCTGATCGGCCAATCCATCAAGTTGGCGCCCGCAACCGATCCCACCTTGCTTCGCTCGATGAAATCAATTTCATGAAACCGCCAGAAATTCGCCGTGAAATGCACGCTTGTGCCGCCGACGCATCGCCCATAAACCAGCGCGCGTTGCGGCTTGGCTTTTTCGTCCGCAGTTTTCCGAAAAGTGTTGGGCTGAAGCTTCGGATGGTTGGTAAGCTTGTCCAGAGCAAGGACTTCGATTTCGTTGTGTGTAAAATCGGCTTCGGTCAGGTAAGGACCCTGCTCCAGCACCACGACGCGAAAGCCATTTGTCGAAAGTTCCTTGGCGAGGATGCCCCCGGCTGCGCCGGAGCCAATAATCACAAAATCGACTTCGTCCGAGGTCTTGTAACGAAGCTGGTCGACCGTCATTTCTTGTCCGCTTCCTTCTCTGTTGGCTGCCAGCCGGGATATTCCTTGTCGTAGTACCCAAACGGAGCCTGAAACACATGCTCCCGCTCGCGCCCAATGACTTTCCACCCGACCCCATCGTGATTGCCGCCGAAATCCGGGTCGATCAGAAATCCAGCAATGGTATGTTGGCGCAGCGTGTCAAAAAAATTCTGCGCACCCGGCCGTGCTCGGAATGCTCGCCGGCGAGCAGGGCCGCCTTCATCAAAGGAACGCAAAACCTCGTCCTGCTGTTCCGCCGCTAAACCGGAAAATTTAGTTGCGTCGGGAAACATCTCGGTCACTCGCGCATGCAATTCCGGCAGACCCGCGCGGTACGTCCTTTGGTCCTCAGTTCCGAAAGTCACCAGGCCGCGATCGATGAAATAGACGACACCCGCTTCGCGCGCCCCGGGCGTGTCGTCCGTCGGAATGATCCGCGCGGTGATGGCTTCGATCTCGGCCGCCTCCTCGGGCGTGAAAAACTCAAATTTTGGCGGTACCGCCGTCTTCGCAGCCTTATGCGCGTGCCTTGCCGCGGACAGCAAAGCAGGCCAATTCGCTGAAACCCACGCAGCGCTGAGCCCTGTTCCTGCTCGCAGTAGAAAGTTGCGGCGGTTGAGCTGGTTCATGGTGATGCTCAAAATTCCCTGGGCTTTTGACTGTAGGATGAAGCCTATTCTCCGTCAAGGACATTTGACTGATGCAGATGATTCAAAATCTCCGTCCAAATTCGCATGCATCAAACAGCCGTTGGCAGTCGGAGCAGTCTGATATACGATTTCGGGCGTTCTCCTCCGCTGTCGATTTCGCGAATCCGCCGCGATTCTGAGACACTATTAGGCGCTTATGGCTACGTTATCCGGGGGAATTGGAAACGGCAGCAAATGGCTGCTTGATAAAATTGTTGGGGTGATCGCCGCCACCGGCATCAATCCCAATCTCCTCACCTTTCTCGGACTGGTTGTGAATTTCGTCGCTGCCGCTTTCTTTGCCGTCGGCAGCTTCTTCACTGGCGCGTTGATCATTTTCTTCGCCGGCTTCCTGGACATTTTGGATGGCCAGGTCGCCCGCCGCCAAAACCGCGTTACCGCCTTCGGCGCCTTTTACGATTCCACTCTCGACCGCTATGCGGATATGGCCCTTTACATGGGCCTCTTGGTCTACTATTCCGTGAGTGGTCGTACTCCCTACGTCGTGCTTGCCGCTGTCGCCACCGCCGGCTCCGTCATGGTCAGCTATGCCCGCGCCCGCGCCGAGTCTCTCATTCCCCTCTGTAAAGTCGGCTTTATGGAGCGCCCCGAGCGCCTGGTATTGCTCATCATCGGCGGGCTCTTCAATCGCATGGGCCCGGTCCTTTGGGTCATTGCCGTCGTTTCAACGCTCACCGTCATCCACCGTATCTATTTCACCTGGCAGGAAACTCGCGCCGGCCGCGTCCTCCCCGGAATCAGGCTCTCGCTCTAGCTTCCTCTGCTACTTTTCTTCAAGGCTTCTTCAACCGGTGCCGCAATAATTTCTCGGACGTGTTCGCGCAACTCCGGCACATTTTCCTTCTTCAGTCCCTTAGTCTCTATGGTGTCGTGCAGACGCACAGTAACTTTCGCTGGCCACAGCATCCAGTGGCCCGTCCGGTGATGCTCAAAGGAACCCACCAGACTCACCGGTACGATCGGAATCCCAAGTTGCTGCGCGACGCGGAAGCCACCGTCTTGAAATTCATTCAGTCGCCCGTCGCGCGTGCGCTTGGCTTCCGGAAAAATAATCAAGCTGGTGCCCCCATCGACAGCGTCTTGCGTCAACCGCCACATACGCTTCAAATCCGACGGCCGTCGCACGTCCGGCACCGGCACGTTGCCAAAGCGCTTCATCAGCCAGCCGTACGCGGGAATCTTGAAGTGCGATTCGAGCTCCCATCCCCGCACAAACTGCGGGATCGCGCAGTACAACATGAAAGGATCGAAAAGGTTGACGTGGTTGCTCATGAAGAAACTCGTCCGGCTGGCGTCGAAACCAGCGGAACGCACCACTTCCACGCGTGCGCCCGCCAGAAAAGCGATCCGCCTGCAAAACGTCCGCTGCAACCAATCGTGTTTGCGCGTATCCAGAAAAATTCCCAGGAACACCAGCGAAGGCGCCACGATGAAAAAATGCAGTCCGCTCAAGATCCAAAGAAGCGCGCTGCGGACCGCCAGCCAGGCTTTCTTCATATGAAAACATCCACGGCTGCGGGAACAACATCGAGCGAACGGCATTGCAGTGTGGCGACTTCGCCGTCGATCATGACGTCCGCGGGCGCGGCCTCTTTGAACTCCACGTGACGCACCGCACGGCGCGAAGCCAGCGGATGTTGGATATGAGAACCATCGTAAAGACGCGGCAATGTGCGAAGCAGGCCCAGCCTTCCGATTGGGCCCCAGCGCACAAATTCAATAAGCCCATCGGCAGCATCCGCCTGCGGCGCGATCAGCATTGTGCCGCCTGTGTATTTGCTGTTGCTGAACGTAAGGAAAAGCGAGCGTCCCTCGTCCCACTCCGCGTCGTCATCGCAGCGCAGCGCCATGGAGCGGCGGCGCAACTGCACCACGCGCACGAATACACCGAGCAAATATCCCAGATCCCCGAACGACTTGAACATGCGGTTGGTCAGTGTCGCGACGTCCGCTGTAAAGCCCATACTCAGAAGATTGAAGGAGTAAATTTCGCCGGTGGCGTGCGTCAGCCGCAAGAGATCGACAGTGCGGGTGCGTCCTTCGGTCAGCGCCTGCATCGAAGCTGCGGCTCCGTCTTTTGTGAAATCGCGCAGAAACGAATTGCCTGTGCCAAGCGGCAGGAAACCAAGCGCGATGCGCTGAACCGTCCGGCGTTCCGCAAAAACTCCATTGAGAATTTCGTGAGCGGTGCCGTCGCCACCGACGGCAAGAAAGCGTCGGTAACCTTGATCGTAGGCTTCGCGCGCAAGTTGCACCGCATGGCCTGGGCCTGTCGAAGCGATGACGTCGACCTTCAACCCTTTCTCGCGCAAACGTCCAAGCGCAGGTCCCGCGAGTTTCGCGGAGCGACCGCCACCGGCGGCGGGGTTAACGATGGCGAAAAATCGGTCCATGGGAAGCGCGCACAAATCCGAAATTCTAACTTCCAATCCACCCGATCATTTCTAGACTTACTTCACAACGGCAGAATCGCAGACGCGCAATCCAGCTGCGCGAGGCGTTCTGCCAACACGTTGCGCTTGATCTTGAGAGAAGCCGTCCTAGGAAAGTCCTCGTCCAGCAGGACCACCCCGTGGATACGCTTGTAGTTTAGCAGGCGGTTGTTACGCGTGTTGATGTCTTGCCGGAGTTCTTCGCCGGACGGCTGGCCCGATTCAAGATGCAGCACCAATACAAGTTTTTCGCCAACCATCGAACGCTTTGGCCAGATGTAGTTGGCCGCGAAAACGCAAAACTCTTTGACCGGGAGGCTCTCGAACACAGTTTCAATGTCTTCGGGATAAATATTTTTGCCTTCTTCTGTCACGATCATGTTTTTCTTGCGGCCCGAGAGTTGCAAATGACCCGCGCCGTCAAAACGGCCGAGGTCGCCGGTCAGAAGCCAGCCATCAACGATGGCTTCCGCCGTGAGTTCCGGTTCATTCAAATAGCCGGCCATTACGGTTTTGCTACGAACAGCAACTTCGCCAACGCCGTCGGCAGTCGGATTCACGATGCGCACTTCCATTCCTGGCAGCGGCTTGCCGACCGTGTCCGCACGGAATGGTTTAAAATCGTTGACCGTGATCGCCGTACCGGCTTCCGTGAGTCCGTATCCGTTGGCAACGGGAATCCCGAGATCGTAAAAAAATTGCAGTGTCTGCGGTTCAGTGAAAGCGCCGCCGACAATAATGGCGCGGAGTTCTCCGCCAAACGCTTCGTGCACTTGCTTGAGCAGGAGGCGGCTGAAGCCCGGGCGCGGCCGGTTTTTCGTCAGCGCTTTGTTCAAGCCAACAAGCACATTGAAAATTTTGCGTTTGCCCGACGGCAGCGCCTCAAAACGTGCTTGCAGTCCTTTCTGCAAGTTTTTCAAAACGAGTGGAACGAGACTCACATAAGTGATCTTGTACTTCGGAAAAGCTTCCCGCACGTATTCAGGACGAAGAGTGCGCAAATGCACGACCGCCGCGCCGCACGTGAACGGCCCGAAAAAACCGACCATGAAATCAATGGCGTGGTTCGTCGGCAAAATACTGAGGTACCGCACCCCCGGCCAGAAAGGATAAATCGCGGTGAGCGCGACACACTGCTCCAGATAATTTTCGTGCGTCATCATGCAGCCTTTAGGGCGGCCACCCGTTCCGGAAGAGTAGACAATGCAGGCCGTGTCCGGGCGTTTACGCGGGACGAGTACGGGTTCGCCGGTTCCGCGAAATTCTTCCCAGCGTTCTGCGCCCGCGAGATCGCCGTTCGCGGGTGCTTCTGTGACCAGCACCGTTCGCACGTTCGTCGCGACGACGCGGCCAGCCGAAGTGCTGAGTTGCCGCCAGATCGGATATTCCGTGATGAGCACGGTGGCCCCCGAATGCTTCAGCAACTGCCATTGTTCGTCCGGCGTCAGTTTGTAATCGAGGGGAACAAGAACGCCACCCGAATAAAAAATCGCGTAAGCCGAAATCAGCCACTTCGACTGATTCGTCATGACAATGCTGGCGCGATCGCCAGCGGAGAGGCCGCCATCCTGCAAAGCTTTGGCCAACGGGTGCGCTCGTTCCTTGAAATCGCGATAAGTCAGGCGCTCTTTTTCGCGGTCACGATCGGCTTCAATCAGGCACACTTCGTTCGCATACTGATCCAGCGCATCCCGCAGCGCTTCGCCAATGGATTGATATTTGGAAAGATCCAGCATTACAGGCGAGACTGAATCCGTTCAGCAAGGGTCTTGAAATCGCTGACGCCTTGAACCTCGTAGTCGGGCAGTTCGATACCAAAGTGATTTTCGAGACGCGAAAGCATTTCCAAAGTTTGCAAGCTGTCGATGCCGAGCTTCTTGAAAAAATCGTCGCCAGGCGCGAGCGAACCGGCCGGCAGTTGAAAATGCTTTGTCGCGAGGTCCAGCACTTCCTGAGTGGTTTGGTCTAGCGTGCGCATAGAAAGGTAAATCTATCATCCCTGTGCCGGGAAAGAAAATTCGAGCGTTGGTAGTTTCCGCCAGCTCGGGGAAATCATCCAAGTAGATTCAGAGCAGTACAAGACCGTGACGAATTCCTATGGAAACAGCTTCCGTGCGGCTGGAGGCCCCGAGTTTGCCGAGGATGGAAGCCACGTGGAACTTCACGGTGTGCTCGGAGATCGACAAACGCCCCGCGATTTCCTTATTGCCGAGCCCCGTGGAGATCATCTGGAGCACTTCGCGTTCACGCGGGGTTAGTGACTCCGGCAACTCACGGATAGGCGAGGACAGGGGAGCGCCTGCAGGAAGAATGTCGTTCACCTCGGAGGGGTGAACGACGACCAGTCCCACCGCAGCGGCTTCCAGAGCAACGCGGAGTTGTTCTGGAACGACCTCACGCGGTAAGACGGCGCGCACCCCGGCGCGAAGAGCGTCGGAAAGCCAAGCAGCCTTGATCTGTTCCGACAGCACGATGACTGGATACTCTCGCGCAATTTCTGTGTCCTCAAGTGTGCCCAGTAACTCCTGGTGAGTGTCTACGGGAGTCTCAATCAAAACAACATCCGGCTCAACGTCGACGAGCTGGCCAGAAATGGATTCGAGATCCCCCGCACTTCCCACAATGTCCACGCGGCTGTCTGCCAGCATGCTCTGCAGGCCTGCGTGAATCAGCGGCGAAGCTGCGACGATAAAAACGCGAATCACGCAGCGATTACATCCTTTCCTTTGTTCGAATTTCCCAGCCGCACGGTCACCCGCCGGACTCGTGAGTAATCGCCGCGAAGGAATTCGAAACGCAGCAGGCGTAAGCCTTGACCATCGATAACCCTCGCTAGGTCGTCGATAGATTGAAAACGCTCTTCTTCCGTTCCCAGCAGGATGTCTCCCGCCACGAGCGACGCCTGCGCAGCTGGACCGCCCGGTTCGACTTCCAGCAAGACCAGTCCGAATGTACGGCCATTGGCGCGCGGTAACCGCACAGGATGGACGCCAACTCCTAGCCACGCGCTGCGTGGACCGCCGGCAAGAAAATCTCGAACCGCGTTGCTCGGGATGGCAAGCGCGAGGCGCCCGGCAACCATGGTGTTGACCCCGATCACATGACCACGAGCGTCCGCTAGCGGGCCACCGGAATTGCCAGGAGCGAGCCGTACACTCGCCTGTACCCAGGTTTGGGAGCCAAGCCCTCGCAACGAGCCGATGGCGTGAATCACGCCGGTGGTGAGCGCCCCTACGAAGCCCATTGGGTTTCCGATGGCAATAGCGAGCTCACCGGGACGCAGTTGCGAGGAATCCGCGGGGATCGCGGCGGGCAAGGAGTCCGCACTGATTCGAAGCGCCGCCAAATCGTGCCGTGAATCGCGAGTGGTTACCGCGGCGTTAAACTCGCGCCCGTCCCAAAGCCGGACGCGGACGTTCGAACCGTGGACCACATGGGTGTTCGTTACGATCAAGCCATCGCTGGACCAGGTCACGCCCGAGCCGCTTCCTCTACTTCCGGTATGAAGCAAGACGGTCGAACGGCGAAGTTGTTCGGCGATCTCTCCAAATCCGGCTGTGGCCATGTCACTCTCTTCCGTTCGCGCGATCACCGACAGAAATGGTCACGTCGCGGACCGCGCCTCCGCGAACAATCTTAGCGCTCAGAGACTTGCCGATGTTTTCGGCCTGCAGATGAGGCTGGACATTTTCGGGACGCGAAATGGGCTGTCCCGCCAAAGACACCAAGATGTCGCCGATGACGATTCCGGCTTTGTGCGCCGGTCCATCCGCCTCGACTTCGAGAATAATTGCGGCGGTCTTTTCGTTGTGTTGCAACGACTGCCGGAGATGATCCGGCAGGCGGACTGGCTGCAGAGCCACGCCCAGATAGCCGCGCGGGATGCGGCCGTTTTTCAACAGGGTTTCGGCAACGCGATCTACAGTGGAGACGGGGATGGCAATGGCACCGAATCGGGCAAAGCGCGACGATGCGATTCCTAGGACTCTACCATGCGCGTCCACTACAGCGCCGCCGACGGCCGTCGGTTGCAGGCCGACGTCAAGCCGGATGTAAGGGGCAAGCGAGGAGCCAGTCCAGGTACGGCGTTGGGCAACGACAAGGCTTACAACTCCCAGTGCCGCCACGGGACCGCTTGCCCGCGTCCGCCCAACGACCAGAGTGATGCCGCCCGACTTGACGGTTGAGGCATCACTGCGCTCGATGAAACGATTACCTGCGTCTGTGCATTTTAAGACGGCAAGATCGGTCGAAGGATCGCGGCCGACGAGAGTCGCGGGCACCATGCGGCCATCGGGCAGCGTTGCTTGAATTTCTTCATCGCGGCGAAGAGCGTGTTCCGCCGTAACAATGACACCTTCGCCCCAAACGACACCGCTGGAAGAACCGCGCGCCTCGGTGTGAACTGCAACCACGGACGCCGCGGCTTGATCCGTCACCTGGGCCAACGTATTCGAAAGTTCAACGAGTTCTGCTGACATTTCCCTACCTCCATGAACAAGATGCAACGGGAGCAGGGGCGTATACATCCGCCGGTTGGCTAGGTTGGAACCTGGAATTCCGGCTAGGTGAGGGAAACAGTGAATCCATTCTCTTTGTAATGTTTCGGAAAAAGCAGATCCCTCGCTGCGCTCGGGATGACACTAAGTGTGACTTTTTCAGCGTCCAACGCAGGCCCGAAGTAAGCGAGACAACCGCTAGGGGAGATAAGGCATAGGGCCGGAGTCTTCGACGAATCTTTTGAGGGCGGCCATGACAGCAGGACGAGTAAAGAGTTCGCAGAAGAGGTCGATTTCGCGGCACAGCTCTTCGTGAGGGATGGGCTTGATGAATTTCTTGGCGGCGGCACGCGTTACGGCGTCGTACTTGGTGATTTGCGCAGCAGTCGAGCGGGCGATTTGAAGGGCTTTGCCTTCGCCGGTAAGCTGCGCCACAAGGCCGACGGCTTGCGCGCGTGTTGCGTTGACGGTTCGTCCGGTAAAGAGCAAATCGCGGATGAAAGCATTGCCGAGATCGCGTTTCAGGCGCGGGATGCCGCCGAAACCGGGGATGAATCCGAGGCGGAGTTCGGGGAAGGCAAAGCGCGCCATTTTGTCGGCGATAATCATGTCGCAGGCCAGGGCCAGCTCAAGCCCTCCGCCAAGACAGGCGCCATGAACGGCGGCGATGGTCACAAAGGGCGCGGCGTCGATGGCGTTCATTACGGCGTGGATGTGCTCGAGAAAAGCACGCACGCCTGCAGCGCGATCCTTTGCGCGAACTGACGCGGCGGTCGCATAAAGCTCACGCAAATCTCCGCCCGCGGAGAAAACGGACTTCCTCGCGCTGGCAATGATGCAGACGGAAGTCTCCGGTGCAAGCGCTCCGAACGAAGCGACAAACCTTTCCAGTTCCGCGAGCATGGCGGTGCCAATTTCGTTGGCAGGAGCATGATCGAGTGTCAGTTCAATGACGCCTTCGCGCCATTCCCAACGCAATGTTTTGCCAGTAAACTTTTTCATTTTCACGCGTGCTGCTTGCTGGCCGCCTCGCGGGCGCCTTTCGAATCGTACATGGCACTGATTTCCGAAGCATATCGCGCATTGATGGCGTCGCGGCGAAGTTTGCCGTTGACGGTGAGCAGCCCGTTCTCTGGGGAAACAATATCGCCGATAATCGTGAATTTTCTGACCTGCCTATAGTGTGGAAGCTCAGGATTCACGGCATCGAGCGCAGATTGAACAGCTGCAGTTTCTATGGCACCGGAAACCAAGGCACACAAATAGCCGCGCCCATTTCCGACGACCACGACTTGCTGCCCCGACGGCAGCAGCCTCGCGATTTTGTCCTCGATCGGCTCGGGCGCAATGTTATGTCCGGAATTCAGAATGATCAGATTCTTGATGCGGCCGCTGATGCGCCAATTCCCACGAACGTTTACTTCGCCCTGATCGCCAGTGTGGAACCATCCGTCTTGCAGTACACCCGCAGTTTCTTCCGGGCGGTTCCAATAACCGGGAAAAATGTGCGGTCCACGCACAACGATCTCCTCGTTCTCGCCGATCTTCATCTCGATTCCACTAATCATCGTGCCGACATAGCCCGGCTCGACCGGCACGCCCGGGTCATCCAGAGTGCAAATGCCGGTAGTTTCCGTAAGCCCGTATGCCTGCAGCACAGGGATCCCGAGCATCAGAAAAAACTGCTGCGTATCCGGGGCGAGCGGTGCGGAACCGCAGATCAGCGCGCGAAGATGCGGGCCAAAGCGCTCGCGAATCTTTCGAAAGATGAGCCCGCGACCAAGGCTGAGCCAGAGTGCATCGTTTACATGGCCGCGCCCGACGTGCAGCCGCTGCCAGGCGATGCGCGCTTTCGCAAAGAGAAAACGGATAGCCGCCGGCCTCTTTCCAATTGCTTCTTCGACGCCGCGGCGCACGCGCTCCAGCAAAGTAGGCACATTCAGAAAATAATTCGGTGAGGCCAAGCGGATTTCCTCCGCTAGCTTATTAAGATCGGTCGAAAGAGTAAGGACACTTTCGCGGACGAGACAAGAAAGCATCAAGATCGTGGACGCCGCAAAATTGAACGGCAGGTAATGAAAGACGCGGTCGGGTTCATGAGTCGCGCCCATCAGTTGATTGAGGCGCTCTGTCGTGCAAGCGAGCATGTGCGTGAGGTTTCCGGCGTTCAGGCAAACGCCTTTTGGCTCACCTGACGTTCCGGAGGTATAGATGATGGTGACGATGTCGCTCTCCTGGCGCGGATTGGGGACATCGGAAAGCCGAGGCGGTAGTACGGGCTGGTGCAGGGCTTCGTCGAAAAGCACGCGGCGCGGAGCTTCGGGCCAAGCCTGCGCTACGTCTTCGCCAAGTGCCGCGTCATTCACAAAAATCAGGCGTGGCTGGCAATCTTTCATCATCCCAGCGAGTTCCGCGGGCGCCTGCCGCGAATATAAAGGCACGACGATCACGCCTTCGGCCATGAGCGCCAGGTGGAAAACGGCCCAGCGAATAGAATTAGGCGCGAGAAGAGCGCAACGGTCTCCGGCCTGGACCGCAGAGCTTCGAATGAACGCGCGCACGAGTTGGATCTGATCCAGCAATTCCCCGCCTGTCACGCTTACAAAGCGATCACCGCGAATCTCGCGAAGAACCACACGGCCATCCGCGCGTTTCAATTGACCAAGAATCGTTTCCAGAAAATTAGGCATGAAGAATCAGCGAACTGCCGCAAGCGCCGCCGGTGCAGAGTCGTAACGCTCGGCGAGCTGAATCAAATTCTTGCCCAGTGGCGGCAGATACTCTTCCCAAGAAAAAATGCCGGAACGCAGCGGAAATTCCGGATAAGTGCGCCGCACAACATCTTCGAGGAACGTGCCCATGCGGGCCATCACTTTGAGGTTGCGGACCACCGTTTGCCCGATGCCTTCGCGGACGGACTCGGTTTCCGCGACGAGGGTTTCCATGATTTGGAGGAGTTTGGGCTCCAGGTCCGGATCATCCACGGTAAGAAAAAGATGCTGATGCCCGCGTTCGCGCATCAAATTGCGGATGCGCTCGTCCATGGTCACGCCCGCCGAGGCCACCAGGCTCGGCATGCACGTCACAATACCATGGTAGCGGGAAGAAACCATGTAGGCGCATGCACGCAAAATGGAAACCAGCTGGAACATGTCGTAGTCGTCCGAAGTAAATACCGGCGTGCCCGGAATCCGCGCGGCGATTTCGCGGCACGCAACCGCGTCAAGCCTCTCCATCGCGACAAGGATCGGAAAAACACGATGCCGTTGCACAAATGCCTGCGTTGCCTTGGTGAATGCGGAGATGTAGCGCTGAAATTTGCGATCGACTTTATCTCCGCTTTCAAAAAAATAAACCGAACGGTACTGGCTGCCTTTGTAGGCGCCCGTCGTCACACGAGCGAGATATTTCGCAATCGATGCTTTCACCGGCCAGACAAAGGGATGAATATGAATCGGACAGATAACGAGGATGGGCGTTTTCTCATCCCAGCCGGCTTCCCGCAGTACTTTGCGAGCGTATTCCGGAGGATGCGGTTCAAACGTCCATGCCGTGTCGGTGCCAAGCTCGGTCGGGATCCCTAGCGAACTCAGGAGTGTGCGCGATTCCACGTTGCGCGTGATGACCATCGAATCCTGGACATAGCGCTCGCACATGGACTGAATGATCCCGTCCATATGGCCGGCCTCGCCGCCGTAGGCAAGTGAAATCTTGTTTTCCGCCGATGCCAGCCCCAGCGAACCGATCATCATGGTCGTCAGCGCATTGGCGAACTTGCTCTTGAACATCGAACCTTCACACGCGATGACACCGTGATTCTGCCGCACCTCCCCATAAAGGAACGGCGGGAAAGCATTCGGAAGGTAAACCTGCCGCGTACCTTCAAAATATCCGCGAGTGCGGTCGAAATCGAAGGACATCACGCTGAAGTCTGTTTTGTCCGCTCCCAGAACATGACGTATTTGCCGCAACATCTCCTGCACACGCACATCGCTGCCGGTATTGCGTGTGCCGTTATAGCCGGCGAAGAGCAGCTTCAGCTTTTCTCTCGGAGTCCAGCGCTTACCGAGACCGAGCATCCAGCCGAAGCGCGTGATCTCAATCAGCGCGCTGACCCACGCGACGAGAAGGAAGTCCGTCATGCGCGGGCTTTCCCAGCCGCATGATTTTTCTGGGCGCCTAGAGTGGAAGGCCACGGCTTGGCGGGAAAGTGGAACTTATTTTCGCGGCTGTATTTCAGAAGCGGAGCGGCATAAATCGAGAATTTCGCGGGCGCTTCGCCCAACTCGGCGACAACACGCGAATTGTCAAAGACCGTGTTCCAGTCAAGATACGGCCAGAAAACCTTCAGCAGTGAAGCGCCAAACCCCGCCGCGCCGCTGCGGTTCGCCACCCAATTCACGGTGGTGGAAAAAGGTCCGCCCAGAGACGGCAAATACATCGGCCGCATCATCCCGCCGTCGTGCGAAATCGCATCCGTCAGTTCCTGATAGGTCTGCGAATCCGTACCGGAAGACAAGTGGTAGATGCCGTGCGCGGGCGCTTCTTTTTGATGAATAGTCACGATGGCTTTGCCGACGTAGTTCGCCGGTACGATGTCGATTTTATCGCCAGCACGCAGCGGAAGAACAGGCATCTGCGCCAAAACGTGAAACGCTTGCACCATGTCGAATTGCGATGTCTCCGGGCGGCGGCTGTCGCCCATAACAATGGCGGGGCGAAAAATCGTCTTGGGTACATCAGGCAGGAGTTGGTTGGCCATGTGCTCGCAGAATTTCTTGGTGCGCGCATACGGATCGTAGTCCGAGCGCGACCAGTCGATCGCCGCGTCTTCGGTCACGACTTCGTTTTTTCTTTTGCCCGCAACGGCAACCGTGGAGACATGGGAATACCGCCGCAAGCCATTGCGATTCTGTGCCCGGCGCGCGAGCTGAATCACTTCGAGCGTGCCACGCAGGTTAACGTTCAGGCATTGCTTTTCCGATTTGCGGTTCAGCGAAGCCGCGCAGTGAATCAAGGAGTCCGTGGTGTCCACCAGCGCGCGGTATTCATCATCGGAAAGGCCAAAACACTCACTGGTCAAATCGCCGAGAAAAACGCGCACGCGAGTGTTCAAGTGATCTGCGAATTGGGGAAACTCGAAATGCAATTGCAGCGAAGTCCAAAGACGCTCGCGCGCTTCCTGTTCGGTCTTCGCGCGAACCAAGAGGTTCAGCTTGTCGCGGTGCTCGGTGAGGAGTCCCGCCGCAAGGTAACTGCCCAGGTAGCCGGTCGAGCCGGTTACGAAGATCGCCATAAAGGGTCTGAGGGTGACGCGGCTTGGGAGAGCGCCGCTCCACGCGCGGATTCGTCGGGCCAATCCAATTCACGCGGCGCGCGCGATTCGAGCGGGCGGCCTTCCATCAACGGATAGCACCAGCGCCGCAACGCGGGAATGTGCACGTTGATCCAGTAGTCCCACCAGTCGATGGATTCCGGCGCAAAGTCGAAGAGCGGACGCTCCTCGGGCGGTAGCATGGCGGAGAGCAAGCGCGCGTTTTCGCACTCGAAGACATGCTCATTATGAAGAATAAAGGGCTCGTAGAGTTCGATCAGCTTTTCCGCGCGGATCAGGTCGCGCTCCGCGCGGGCGAGCGGCGGCTTCTTCATGCGCAGAGAAACGGCCACGCGATTGATGCGCGAGATCACCGCCTTCTGCATCGGAATCGAGAGGCGCTCGTAGCGCTGCTTCGAGACCGGGATGGATTCAAATTTCACCTTGAGCCAGCTATCGATGCCGTTCGTCGTTCGGTAATGTTTGCGGTGGGCGAGCCCCGTGAGCTCGATGCTGCGCCCCATATTGACCGGATTAATCGCGGAAGTCGCAAGCTGGTACATGCGCGCATGGCGCCGCGCGATGACCGCGGAAGCAATGAGCGTCATTCCCCGGCAGACCATGTCGACGGGAATCACGTCGAGACACTTCCGCTCGTTCGAAGGAAGCTGGCGGAAATTCGTGCCCAGAAGATAGGAAAGCGGCCCTGAGGTATTAATGCCTTCATTCCAGCCGGTGAAGGGAGAGCGCTCCGAGCTTTCCACAATCGAAGGGCGCACGATGGCGATGGACAAATCGCGGCCGCGGCGCGCAAGAATGGATTCGCCAAGACTCTTCGTGAAAGTGTAAGTATTCGGCCAGCCCAGATGCTGCGCCCTGCGCAAGCCGATACGCGTGAGCCGATTCCTGGCCCAGCGTGCGCGATTGCGCCTCAAAACGCCGTCGAGTTGTCCGGCGGGCGCTGCCGCTTCGTTGCCGCCGCGTCCAAGCGCCTGGCGCCGAAGCGCCTTGTCGAGTTCGGGGCTTTCGGAGCGTTCTTCGACGTGTGACCCGGCCGTCGCGCATCCCGACAACGTAGCACGTGGAAAGGTGCATCAACCCGGCGTGCTGGCATTTGCGCAGAAAATCCAGCAGGTAGATCGCCGAATCGACGTTAGAAGAGACCGCGTCGCGCAAATCAGGATTGAAATCCGTCAATCCGGCGCTGTTCACGACTAAGTCTAGCGATTTTGCCAGCCGCGCTTGCGTTACCTCGTCGAGGCCCAGTCCTGGAAGGCTCACGTCGCCTTCGACGACTTCCACCTTTTCTTTCAGAAATGCACCAAGCTTGCGGCCATGCCGATCCTGGAGCGTATCGAACGCCGGTGATTCCTCGACAATCTTTTCGAAGCGCCGCTGCGCAGAGGTGGTGCGGTTGCGGCGAATCAACAACGTGATCTTGCCGATATTGGGAATATTTTCGAGCAAATCGACGAGCCACACCTTGCCGATAAACCCAGTTACCCCGATCAGCATAAGGTGCCGGTGCGCCAGGCTCTCACGCACGGAGAGCCGCTCGACTCGCGGAGTTTCCCCGAAGAGCGCGACCGGTTTGCCCCGCGGGGCAACTGCACGAGCCGTTGTCTGCGTCGCGCTTTTGAGCTGCTCGGGCTTCTCCATCCAACCAAGCTGCGTCAGAAGTTTTTCGCGCGGGATGCAGCCGTTCGTGTCGCCGCTGGCGATCCAAGCCAGCGGCCCGCGTGGCCGCACGATGGGATCGAGCAGCCGTCCCGTGGCTATGCCGTCGCGGAATTCCAGACGGTTCGAAATAAACGAATCGACTCCGAAATGGTGCGCCAGCGGCCGGAGAATGTTTCCCAAGAGTTGCCCGACGAGCACGACCCGCTCGCCGTTGCGCACCGCCTCGATCAGCTGATCGGCAGCTTCGCGGCGCAATTGCGGCTTCAGGACATAGTGAAAGTACTCTTCGCCCAACAAGTCCAGCCGATCGCGGGTGACGCCTCGAAGCAAGGTGTGCAGGAAGCGGGTAGCAAACGTGCGGTTCGCGGCGTAAGCGAATGGCCTCGCCAGCGCCATACCGGCCATGCCCGCGCGTCGCGCCCAGCGTTCTGCAAAACTCCGCGCGTTCCAAGTGAAAAAACCAACCGGGCGCATGGCTCCCAGTTCGAGCAAGGAGCCTTCTACGCGCCAATAGGACACATTGCTAGTCCCAGCCGCGGGCGAGACACTTTTCGAATTGGATTCGGTCTGCGCCATAGCGGGCCTACGACCAGCGGCAATTGATTCGTCGCGAGAATAGCTCAAGAAAATGGCGATGAGTAATGATGTTTCTCACCCTTTGGTCAAGTTGCGCTGGAACGGTTTCGCGGCCCGCGCCCTCGTCCACACGGCCGTGTGGCTCCCGACTCTGGCCGGCCGCAAGCTGCCTCGGAAAGTGTAAAAGTAGCATTCTCAGCAGGTTCTCGCAAGGCAACCAGCGCGAAGGCAGCCGTGCGGCGCGGAGCGGCGCGGATGAATCAGCGGCAGGTGGAGAATCAGTGAGGCGACCCTAGACGCCCCAGCCGTAGCGCTCGGCGTGTTCGAAGGTGCGCTGCATCTCTTCCCGTAGGATTTCCGTGAAGACAGAGCCGCCCACAGCACGCGCGCCTGGCTCGGTGATGTCGGGGGTCCGGTAACCGCCAGCGAGTACGCGTTGGAGCGATTGCTCGACCCAATCCGCTTCCAACGAAAGCCCGAAAGCATCACGCAGCATCATGGTAGCGCTAAGAATCGAGCCCATGGGATTCGCCGAGTCCGTTCCCGCCAGTGAAGGCGCCGATCCGTGAATGGGCTCAAAGAGCGGCGCGGACGACCCAAAACTTGCCGAGGGAATCAGCCCAATCGATCCGACCAAAGCCGCCGCCGCATCGCTCAAAATATCGCCGAACATGTTGCTGCTGAGCACCACGTCAAATTGCGCCGGCCGCAGCGTCAACTGCATCGCGGCGTTATCCACGTACATATGTTCAAGTTTCACCGTGGGATAAACCGCGCTCATGGCCGCGACGGTGCGCCGCCAGAGCTGCGAACTGGTCAGCACATTCGCTTTGTCCACCGAGCAAAGCCGCCGCGAACGGTTCTCCGCGCGCGCGTAAGCGAACGTCGCTATGCGCTCGATCTCCGGCGTCGAATAAGACTCCGTGTCCCACGCGCGCTCCACGCCCTTTTCCGTTGTATTTCCGCGCTCGCCAAAATACATCCCTCCCGCAAGTTCGCGCACAATCTCAAGATCCAAGTCTCCCAGGCGATCTGCCTTCAACGGTGAGATTCCTCTCAGCGGCTCCAGCAGCTTCACGGGACGAACATTGACGTACAGCCCCAGCCCTTTGCGCAAATCGAGCAGCCCGCTCTCCGGACGCTTCCCTACGGGCAGCCCGTCCCACTTCGGCCCGCCCACCGCTCCCAGAAAAACAGCATCCGCCTTGCGGCAGGCATCCAGGGTCTCGTTCGGCAGTGGCGTTCCGGCGGCATCAATGGCCGCGCCTCCAAGCGGATATTCAGTAAACTCAAACTGGTGATTAAATTCTTGCGCGGACTCGCGCAGAACCGCCGCCGCCGCCCGCGTAACTTCCGGACCGATGCCGTCTCCGGGCAGCAGGACGATAGTCTTCTTCATGGATGTCCCCGCCTACAAAAACAGAATTCTACCAAGCCACACGCGCAACGCAGGAAGATCCCCAGTGGCGCGTTCTAGCGTGGCGAATTCTTTGGCTCAATAAAACGCAATAAATAAAAACGTCAGGCAGCCGACGATGTTTCCGCGGACATTGCCGCAGACCGCCGCCGAATCACTTCATGCGCGATGGCGACAATGTCCCTTGAGCGCACTTCTTTGGACTGATCCGCCAGCGCCGTCACCCGGCTATAAACCTCCGCAAGCTCGGCATCGCTCGCCTCGTAGCCCAAGTCCCGCAGCGACAAGCGCAACGCGCTCCGGCCGGAGTGCTTTCCGAGGACCAGCGAGCGCGCCGGAACACCCACCGACTGCGGCGACATGATCTCGTAAGTCAGCGGGTTCTTGATGATTCCGTCCTGGTGAATTCCCGCTTCGTGCGCGAACGCGTTCGCCCCCACAATCGCTTTGTTCGGCGCCACTTGCGCCCCGGTGATTTCCGTAAGCATGCGGCTCGTCGGAAAAAGTTCTTCCATCCGAATGCCCGTCGTAACCCCAAAGCTGTCCTTGCGCACCGCCAGCGCCACCACCACTTCTTCCAGCGAAGCGTTCCCAGCGCGTTCCCCAATCCCGTTAATCGTGCACTCAATCTGCCGCACGCCCGCGCGAATCGCCGCCAGCGAGTTCGCCACCGCCATTCCCAAATCGTCGTGGCAATGCGCGCTCAGCGTAATCCCCTGCGCGTCGCCCAAATATTCGCGGACCTTGGTGAACATCGCTCCATACTCTTCCGGCACCGCGTATCCCACCGTGTCCGGCAGATTCAGCACCGTCGCGCCCGCATCCACCGCCACCCGACAAACCTTGCAAAGAAAATCGATGTCCGTTCGCCCGGCATCCTCGGCGGAAAACTCCACTTCCGCCACGTGATGCCGTCCGTAGCGAACCATCGACCCGATGGCTTCCAGCGCCTGCTCCCGGGTCATCTTCAGCTTCACGCCAAGATGCAAATCAGAAGTCGCCAGAAAAACATGCAGTCGCGGCGAAGCCGCCGGTTTCAGAGCCTCAATGGCGGCACTTACGTCTTCTTTTCGTGCGCGCGCGAGCGCCGCAATCGGCACGTTCTGAACTTCCTGCGCCACTTTCTTGACCGCTTCCAGGTCTCCTCGCGACGCGATTGGAAAACCTGCTTCAATCACGTCCACATTCAAGGCGGCAAGCTGCCGCGCCAGGCGAATCTTCTCCGCCGTGTTCATCGAGAAACCCGGCGACTGCTCGCCGTCACGGAGCGTGGTGTCAAAAATGCGTACGACGTCCATAGAGTCCCCCAGGCTCTAGTAACGCACACGAGGCACCCTGCGGTCCAATTTATCTTTATTCTACATTTGATAATTTCGTCTTATACTAGCGGCAAGGAGTTTCCCTTGGACCTCGGCGAATTGCAGGTATTCCTCATGGTCGCGAAAGAAGGTAGCTTTTCCCGCGCTGGCGAGCGCCTTTACCGTACCCAGCCCGCCATCAGCCTCGCTATCCGCAAACTCGAGGACTCGCTTGGCCAGCCTCTCTTCGTTCGTGGCGCACGCCCTGTCCGCCTCACCGATGCGGGAACCCTTCTGAAGGACTACGCCGAGCGCCTGATTAACCTGCGCGATGAGGTCAAAAAAGGACTCTCCGAACTAGAAGGATTGAAGCGCGGCGAACTCTCCATGGGTGTGAACGAAAGCTCCATCCACGCTCTCCTCCCCGCCCTGGCCAAATTTCGCGAAAAGCATCTGGGCGTCCAGGTGCGCGTCCACCGCATGCTTTCCCGCGACATCCCTCATGAAGTCTTAAACTACCGCCTCGATCTCGGCGCTATCTCGTTTGTGCCTCGCGATGCCCAGCTTCTGGCCACGGAAATCCGCAAAGATGAGCTGACATTGGTCGTCCACCCCAAGCATGTCCTCGCAAAAAAACGCGAAGTCGATGTCGCCGAGCTTGGCGAAGAAAACTTCATCGCTCACAGCGTCGAGTCTCCCTTTCGCCGCCGAGTCATTGAATTGTTTGCCAGAAATCGCACCGCCCTCAATATGCCCATTGAAATGCCCACCATCGAAAGCATCAAACGCTTTGTGCAAATGGGCATGGGCGTCGCCATCGTCCCGCGCATGTGCGTTCATTGGGAAATCGAGCGCGGCTGGATGAAGGAAGTAAAGGTGCGGCAACTGAATATGCCGCGGCACGTTTACCTCGTTTCGCGGCGCGGCGCGCGCCTCCCCCATGCCGCCGGCGCGGCGCGCGCCTCCCCCATGCCGCAAGTGAGTTCATGCGCATTCTCCGCGAAGAGTGAAACGATTGGCGTTCGCCGGCAGTACGCGACGGGCAAGTCTCCAGTTTAGGCGCGGGCTGCGAGCGCTTCTTCCGCGGATGCATAAATTGGCAGCAGCTTGTTAAGGCCCGCCACCTGAATCACCGCGCTGCTTTGCGTCGTCAATCCTGTGAGCGCGAAAGTCTTCCCCTGGCTTCTGCGGTGAACAAAGAGCTGCACCAGCGCCCCCACCCCTGCCGAGTCGAGAAACGACACGCCGCCCATATCAAGAATAAGATGTGCCGCGGGCTCAGGCCGCAAGGTTTGAATGAAATTGTGAACCGTCTCCAGGCTGAGTTTGCCCTTGAGCTGCATTACAATTTGACTACTGTTGGACACTGGTTGCTTTTCTAAGTCTAATTGAACTGGTTGCATAGGGAAGGCAGGGTACCTCAAAACCCGCCTCTCCGACATTACAATTCCTTAACAATAATTCCCATTTTGAAAGGCTTTCCACCGGTCTCTGCTTTTCGTACACAATATCTCTTTTACTTAACTTGTTAGATAATTTATATTGACGCTGGCGCTCTGCAGCAGTAGGGTAATCGCCTCTCAGAATTCGACAACGCGCCGCTCGACTAACGATCAAGGAAGACTCATGGCCACACGTACCGTATTCCAAACACTTTCGGTTTCAGAACCCTACACCGGCCTTGCAGAATGCTCGACCGTACTTCGCTCGCTTGCCTTGTTGATTGTTTTATTCCTATATTCCGTTCCGGGTACGCGCGCAACTCCAAAAACCGTTCATATTCACTGTCGATCCTGCAAATCCTCTAAGCATCGCTGTTTACACGCGAAACGATTTAACAGGAATCCTCACTCCGGTTCCTGGTTCGCCTTTTCCGAGCAAGGAGTCGGCGAACGTGATGACACTGGATTTCAAGAGCCGCTTCCTGTTTACTGCCAGCTTCAATCCCAGCAAGATCTCCATGTTTATCGTTGATCCCAATGCGGGGGCCCCCAAAATCGCGCCCTTTAGAATCAATCAATTACGAAATGCTCTTTCTGTAAGCCTTTTCTTTTGGCATTCATACAAAATGAGGGGGATGGGGGTACCCAACACCGGGTACTGACCGGGCACATCCTTGACAGAATAGACCGCGAGCACTCCTGACACTATTAGCCAAAGCACTGTTCAAGCGCGTTATTTTACTGCGGAGATTCGATAAATCACTCCTGCTCCATCATCCGACACCAGCAACGATCCGTCCGGCGCTACCGCTACGCCCACCGGCCGTCCATTAACGTCCGACTGGCTCGGATCCGGCACCAACCCAGTCACGAACGGAACGGGGTCAGCCGATGGCTTGCCATTCTTGAAGGCCACAAATGCAATCTGGTAGCCCGAACGCGCCGCCCGGTTCCATGATCCATGTTCCGCGACAAACGCGCCGCCCCGGTAAGTCTCCGGGAATTGCTTTCCGGTATAAAACGCAAACTGCAAAGGCGCTACATGCGCGCCGAGCAACACATCAGGAATAATCGCGCGCGCTACCAGCTCCGGCTTCTGCGGCTTCACGCGTGGGTCCACGTTGCTCCCGATGTAGCTGTAAGGCCAGCCGTAAAATCCACCATCCTTCAAAGAGGTAAAATAATCGGGAGGCAGATCGTCCCCTAGCTCGTCGCGCTCATTCACGGTCGTCCACACTTCTCCGGTGACCGGCTCCAGCGCCAGCCCGACAGGATTTCGCAATCCTGTGGCGTACAGCCGCGCATTCTTGCCGTCGGGATCGCAGATGGTCACGGCCGCCCGGCGCGGATCTTCCCCTGTGTCAATATTTGAATCGGAGCCAACAGCAACAAAGAGATGCTTCCCATCGGCGGAAAAAGCCACGGATCGTGTGTCATGCCCCCCCGATGGTAAATCCAGCAGGTGCTCCTTTTCTCCGAGCCGCTTCGACGTTTTGGGATCGTAGCGAAAACGCACCAGCTCGTTCATGTTTCCGACGTAAACGTAGTCTTCGCGGAACACAATGCCGAACGGCCGCTTCATGCCGCTCACAAAAATTTCCCGTTGCTGCGCCGCGCCGGTATGTTGCGGGTCGCGCATCACGATAATTTCTCCCGCTCCGGTATCGGCCAGAAAAATATCTCCGTTGGGCGCCACTGTCAGCCACCTCGGGCGCTTGAAATCTGCGGCATATACGTTTAAGCGAAATCCCGCCGGCACCGCGGGCAGAAAGCCCGCGGGAGGTTTTGCGCTGCGGGGCCCGTTGCCCGCCGAATTTGTCGCGAACGGCACCGGCAGCTTCGGCTTCTGGCCGTGCGTGACTTGCGACAGCGCCGCGGACGGCAGAAGAAGTGTAGAAGCTAAGAGTAAAATGTTTCGTGCGCGCATGGCAGTGCCCTTTCAGAAAAATGATAATCGTTTCGCTCTCTATATTGCCTCAGGCAGACGTCCGGTTCCAATTGCCGTCTGACAGGATTCGCCGTATCGGTTCGGAGTTGCCATACCACGGGAAATCTTCCCCCATCCAACACCCATCGAACCGCATCCAATCGAACAGAGAAAGAGTAAACTAAAATAGGCATTCCGGGAGACCAGCCATGAAGAGCCCCAACATTGGCCGCGGCATCGCTTTCGTCTTGATTTTTGGCCTCGTCGCTTGGACCGCTCTCCGTGCTCTTGGCGCGCGGCCTCCGGAAACTCCGAAAATTCCGTTCCCGGCTCCGGCTATCGATGCGCCGCTGGCCACCGCCAAGAGCCAGCAAACGGCTGTTCTTGCTGGCGGCTGCTTTTGGGGCGTCCAGGCGGTCTTCGAACATCTCAAGGGAGTTTCTTCCGCGACTTCCGGCTACGCGGGTGGCTATGTCAAGTCACCGTCCTATGAAAGTGTGAGCATGAGCGTGACCGGCCACGCCGAAACTGTCAGCATCGTATACGATTCCTCAAAACTCACCTACGGCCAGCTCTTGATGGTTTTTTTCTCCGTCGTCCACGATCCTACGCAATGGAACCGCCAGGGCCCTGATACCGGCTCCCAATACCGCTCCGCGATTTTTTACACCAGCGAAGAACAGAAGCGTATCGCTCAGGCTTACATCGCGCAGCTTGACGCAGCAAAAGTTTATTCGCGGCCCATCGTCACAAAAGTTGAGCCCTTCCAGGCTTTCTACCCCGCTGAGAGTTACCATCAGGACTACCTCAAGAACAATCCCGATAATCCCTATATCGTCTACAACGACCTGCCTAAACTGGAAAGTCTGAAAAGGGTTTTCCCTAGTCTTTATCAGCCCTAGCTGGCATTTCTGCCATCCTCGCGAAAGCCTAGGCGTCCCCTATCTCTTCGAAGACAAGTTGTTACATCTTCAGCGGTCTTGCGCTAGATTAGGATGGCAGTTTTTCTGAGAGAATCCGAATTGTGGACTACCATCCCTGCGAGGAGACCTAATGATGAAATCTCTTACATGTGCCGCGCTGCTTTTGTCGGCGGCAAGTCTGGTTGTTGTGCAGGACACTCGTGCACAAGCCACCAAGCCCGTCACCGTGGATATCAAGAATGCACAAGGCCAAGGCGTTGGCACGGCTACTCTTACGGCCGCCGCCAAGGGCGTCAAAATCACCTTGGACATCAAGAACCTTCCACCCGGTGAACACTCTCTCCATATTCATCAGGTCGCCAAGTGCGAGCCTCCTGACTTCAAATCCGCTGGCCCGCATTTTGGTGGGGGCCACGCGCATGAAGGCATGAGTATGGGCGCGCCCGCCGGCGACATACCGGATTTTGCCCTGATTGTCGCGGCTGACGGCAAGGCCCATGCCAGCACCGTGGCGCCAAATGTAACTCTCGGAACGGATGAAAACTCCGTCTTCAGCAACGGCGGAACGGCCATTGTCATTCACGCCGTCGCCGGCGGCACGGGCAGCGGCGCGCCGCCGCGCATAGCCTGCGGTGTGATCACCAAGCCGGAATAAATCTGGGGCGAAGTTGTTTTCGAGTTATTTCTTGTCCGGGCGCTCGGTCACCGTTTTGCCGACGGCGCCCGGAAGCGTTGTCTTCTTGCCCCCAGCCGCCTCTCCATCAAATAGTGCTTTCAAGCTCGGATAGCCGTAGATAGTCGGTGCATGATTCTGCATGAGCCCTCCCGTATCTGCCGTTGGGCCGTAATTGCTGTGTAACTCCCGCCCCAGCATCCGCAGCATCGCCATCTGCTGCCCCCGGTGGTGCGCCGTGTGCGCAATCCTGCGAACCATCACCCACGCCCGCGATCGTTGCACATCGAAGAATTTCGTTTCAGACTCCCACCAGGCACTGACTTTCGTCCGCAGCGCAGCGAGCCGCTTTCCGCTGTCCTCTGCGTAGCGCTTCATGAATTCCAAGCGCGTCTCCGTGGCTGGCAACGGCGGCGCACCAACGTCAATTCCCAGCATGTTGATGAACCACAGATTTTCGCTCACGCACTGATGCACCATCTGTTCGTGAACGCTGCGCCCTCGCGGGTCTCCCTCTCGCGGACGCACCGGCAGCTCCTCGTCGCGGAATTCACTCCACACGCTCACCACTTTTATCCGCTCGGTCCCGTACGTTTCCACCAGGAATTCATATCGCATGATGGCCATCCTGCAAAGCGCGCCCGCGGAGATTCTCTCCCCCGGCAATCGACGCGTCAACTCTGACGCTCGCTCGAATCTCTGTCGCTTCACCTCTTGTTAACAACTGCTTGTTGACTTAGACGTGGTACAGGAGTATTTACACCTCTACGCGCGCTTTGCTGTTGCTCCCTCCTGTTTTCGGCGCGCACACGTTCAAAACAATTTAGGAGGTCACCATGCCAAATGCTGTCCGCGCAATCCCAGAGGGGTATCACACCGTTACGCCATATCTCACTTGTAAGAACTCAGCCCAGGCGATTGATTTTTACAAGTCAGTTTTCGGCGCCAAGGAAATCATGCGAATGGCCGGTCCTGACGGCAAAATCGGCCACGCCGAAATACAAATCGGCGACTCCCATATTATGTTGGCCGACGAGTTCCCCGGCATGTCCAGCGCGCCGACGCCAGGAGCCAAGAACCCGTGCGGTCTCTTCCTGTACCTGGAAAGTGTGGACGCTACCTTCAACCGCGCTGTCGCTGCGGGCGCCAAGGTGGACATGCCACTCGACAACCAGTTTTGGGGCGATCGCTACGGCAAGCTGACCGATCCCTTCGGCCATCAGTGGGGCCTTGCGCAGCACGTCGAGGACGTCGCTCCCGATGAGATGAAGCGCCGCTCCGAGGAATGGACCGCAAAAATGGCCAAAGCTGCTGGACAGAGCTGAAACATTTAGTTCAAACAAGAAGAAAAGCCCCGTCGCTCGTAAATTGATCGGCGGGGCTTTTCGTTTTTTTATTCCAGGGGCCAAAGCCAAGCGGCGCCGCGCACACCGCTGGCATCCCCATGCTTCGCGGGGAGAATTCGGGTGTCGGCTTCGTGGCCGAAAACGTATTCCTTCAGACGGGGCGGAACATTTTTGTAGATGCGCGGAATTTGCGAAGCGCCTCCTCCAATCACAATGGTATCGGGATCGAGAAGATTGATCAGTTGCGCCAATGACCGCGCGAGGCGGTCTTCGAATCGATCGAGTGCAGCGAGCGCGGCCGGTTCACCGGCGCTGTTTCGCGCGATGATCTCTGGACCTTTGAGCTGAACGCCGGTCGCGCGACGGTAATCCGCTTCCAGGCCGGTTCCGGAAATCCATGTTTCAATACAACCGTTTCTCCCGCAATAGCACCCCGGACCGGGAAACTCCTCGGGCCGCATCCACGGCAAGGTGTTGTGCCCCCATTCACCCGCAACTCCGTTCGAACCGCTGTGCACGCGGCCATCGACAGCGATTCCCCCGCCGCAACCGGTGCCGAGTATGACCGCGAAAACAACGCGCTTGCCCGCACCGGCTCCGTCGGTCGCTTCGGAAACCGCCAGACAATTTGCGTCATTCGCGCACCGCACTTCGCGAGCCATAGCGCGGCTCAGGTCTGTGTCAAAGGGTTTTCCATTCAGCCACGTCGAATTGGCGTTCTTCACCAAGCCAGTCCTTGTGGAAACGGTCCCGGGAATTCCCACGCCCACCGTGGCGTTCCGTCCAAGTTTTTCCTCGATTCCTTGCACGGCTTCCGCAACGGCGCGCACCGTACCGTCATAGTCGTGCCGCGGCGTGGCGATGCGGTGGCGGTGCAGTTCTCTGCCGTCGCTGTCGAGCGCGACGAATTCAATTTTCGTGCCGCCAAGATCCACGCCAATGCGAATGAGCTTTTGTTTTTCTTGCGTGCCCGGCATCGCTAAGGCCTCCCACCGGCGAGGAGGTAGTCTACACCGCACCGCTCCACTGTAAATGGATGCGTCTATGATATGTTGATTCGATTCGCGAGGGGAGCCATCGAAGCTTCCGTGCTATTCGTCGCCGCGGACTTGCCACCAATCGAGGCGTTTGAATTCGGCCATTTTTTCTGAGCCGTGTTCCTGGTACCAGCGGCTCCAGACGAGGGCGTCTGCCGGCAGATTTTCATCCGTGATTTCCTGTAGCGCTAGGAAAGTCCAATTGCGCATTTGCCCAGTCGTGCGGGGGTTCATCGCCAGATCGATAAGCTTTGGCACCATGGCCATGCGCTGCTTGCGTGTGAAAATTCCGCAGTCGGAAATATTGCAGCCGGCGCGATCACGCACGCCGTTGGCGGGATCTTCCGTGAATGAAGTGAACAGTTCGTCGAGAACTTCATCTTTGCCCAAAAAGCGCATTCCCTCGACAGCCCATTGCCGTACCGTGGCGTCTTTGTCGTGTCGCACATAGTTCAAGAGCAGGCCATGAATGCGATCATAGCCAATACCACGACCAGCGAGCATGCCGAGATAGTAGACCGCCCAGGCGCGGTAGCCCGGGTCAGATTGCGCGCGCTGAATCAACAGGTCGGCCGCTTGCTCGTTTTTTTGCCAGCCTTCCAGCGCAAGATTGATGTCCGCGTGGGCGTAACGGACGCGCAGATCCTTGGAAAACTCCGAGCGCCGCTCCAACTGCTTCATGCGATCGCTCATTCGAATATGGCCCCGCCAGCCGTCAACCAGTTCATCGAAAAGTTGCAGCGCACGCGCGTCGTGATCGATAGCACGTTCGAGTAATTCTTCCGCCTGTGCTTGCGCGGGCATGGTGCGAACGCGTTCTACGCCAGCATCCGTCAACGGTGCTGAAAAGACGCGCCGCGCAACCGGCTTGATTGGCGCCGCCGCCGCAGTGCGCGAGCTTTTCGTGCGCGACGAAAACGAAGTCATGCGCCACGCCATGAAACCAAACATTGCAAACAGGAAAACATAAAACACGCCGACGGATGCCCTCGCCGACTTGCGCTGGGCCGGCGAAGTAAATATCTGCCCGGATGCCTGCTGCGGTGGTTGGGAAGACACGCCAAGGGGCAGGTCCACTTCCACGTGCGTATCCAACTTCATACCGGCTAGCGTTTCGATCTGCGATACCACCCAGCGCGCTTCCTGGCGGCTGTCGATTTCGTCCGCAAGGGTGATCTTGCTTCCATTTTTCAAGCGCATGCGAATGGCATGCAGGGCGGTTCCCGCATTGCCCCCTTGCACCATGCTGACCACGGGGAGAATGGAAGCCACATCGGAAACCTGAATCCGGCGGGTGGGGCCCAAGCCGAAAATTCCCGTGCGCGAGAGGATTTCTCCGCTGCGAACACCGATTCGCGAGCTGCCAAAAGTCGCGTGCAGAAAGCCGGCGATAATCAGCAAATCGGTCAGGCCAAAAAGAATGAAAAATAAAAGTGGTGCGTGCTTCAGGTACATCAAGTAAATCACCGCGCTCCAAACCACGGTGACGAGAAGAAGAATCAGAGCGCGGCCGGGATTCCGAAAAGCTGGGAAATAAAATTCGCTGCCGCCCGAGCCCATCGAAACGACTACTTTTGCGTGCGCAGGCTGCGCTACGTCGCCGGAATCGGCGTCGCTGGTCGGCGCGGTGGCAAAACCAAAATTACCGGTTCCTGTGCTAGTGCCAGTTCCGAATTCGGTCACCGGCGCAGTTGAGGTTGCGCCGCGAAAAACCGGAATCTCGAAATCATCCGAGTAATCCACTCCTGGCACGTCCGCTTGCGCGTGAAGCAGCCAAAGGATTTGATCGTTGGGATTATCGTGATTCGTGGCCACGCAATCCGCAGGGGGTGAAAAATCCACAGGAATGGCGCGGCCGAGGGGACCCGGCCCCACAGCTCCCGCGGGAACATTCTGGTCCGCCTGCCACAGGGTTACCTTACTCGTGCTGCGGCTGTTGCCCGATCCGCTAACGATTTTGCGCACGCAAGCGAGCCGTAAGTCGATGCCGTGCTCCACGCGGGCGTCGAGTTTCAGATGAATCCTTCCACCCACGCGTTCACCGGGAGAAAACGGAAGTGTATCGAACTCGAAATAGCTATCTCCGAAACGCCGGTGGCGAATCGTGGCGCGGGCAGCCTCGACGATCAGAATGGCGCCAATCAGATTAAAACCAAGAACCAGGAACACGCGCGGATCGCTAGTTTGAATAAGATTCGGAACCGTCTGGAAGAGGATCGGGAGAGTGATCATGTTGCAGAAAATCGCAAGGACCCAGTAGAACATTTCGCTCTTCTTGTTTTGACTTCCCGCGCGGCGCGAAGCCCAGTCTGTTTGCCACAACCAAGGAGAGAGTGGATTGGCTTCCTCCACCGCGGCCTGCTTCTTCAGCCGGCCATAGCCGCCGATCGCCGCATAAATGAGACTTCCGCCAATGGAAGCAAAGACCAAACCGAATAGGACTGCGGCAACCGTGCCCGTGGTGGTGAAATTTTCGCGGCTGACCAACTGCGCGTAAATAAAGGCCAGACCCGCACCAAGAAAGGGGAGTCCAAAGAGGGTTAGAAAAACGGCAGCGCCTTTGGAAGGCTGGGGCACTCCTTAATTCTAGGAGCATTCGAAGGGACAAGAGCGGTATGTGGAAGCGGAATTGCCTTTGCGGTTACACCTGAACCTCGGGACAGGCATGGCTATCGCGCGACGGCGGCAGGAGCGCGCTGCACTGACTAATAAAGGCCGCCGTAGACCTGGGAGCTGCGCGCTTAAGCAGCGATGGATTTAGGCACTGGCTTGCGGCGAGGCTTGGCGGAATTTCCAAGCAGCTCGCGTTCAGCGCGTGTCCAGTCCTCCAGCGCATCGCCGGCAGCGCCGCCGCGCTCCAAGTAAATGTGGTAGGCGCGCAACGCGATTTCCTCCGTAGTTGGATGGAATCCGTTCGCTCGCAGTTTTTTCACCGTTGGCGAGGAGCTTTTCCCCGTCTTGGCCATACTGTTCTCCTTTCGACTGCGACATCCATTTTACATTCGGGAGAAAGCGAGGGAATGAAAATTCATTGGACGGCCAATCGAAAGATTCAATACGGTGAATCGATGAAACAGTTCCCGCGGGTTACCAGAGAGTCCGGCTAATCCGGATCCAGCACACTTACGCGGCTGATCTTTTCGCCGCATGAAAACGCCCACTGACACGGGCGTTGTCCAGTTCATAGTAGGGTAGAGAGAGTAGGTTGAAGCCGCCCAGAGAGAATGCCCATGGTAGTCCAAATCAAAGGTACAGCCGTTCTGGACACGATCAAGGCGATAAAAGAGCGTGCCGGCACAGGCGAATTCGAAAGGATAGTAGGGCACCTGGACGAAGAGACACAAAAAGTATTTCGGGGAGAGATTGCCCCTTCGTCGTGGTACCCATTCGATGCATTTGCGCGATTCCTCGAGGCAGCTGTCAGAGAAACAGCGGGCGGGAATGAAGAAGAACTGATCAAGCGCTCAGAAGCCGTGATTGAGCGGCAACTACGCGGGATCTACAAAATATTTATCAAGCTCGGATCGCCGGAATTCGTGATCAGGAGAATTGCCGCAGTTCACTCCACGTATTTCGAAGGCGTAGACATTATCGCCGAGAGGAAAGGACCGAACACCGCGGCAATCCAGTACGTAGGCTTCACTCGGGAACACCGGATTATCGGATTTGTGATCATTGGTTTTTTCAGAAAGGCCCTGGAGATTTCCGGCGCGAAACAGATCGATGTTCGTTCCCGAGTACCAATTGAAGCTGGTGAGCCGTACTGCGAATTGAGTTTGAATTGGACCTGATCGGAAATTCCGCAGAGTTCCCCTTTTCGTCATTGCAGGAGAATTCAGAGCGGCAAAAACTCGGGCTACGAGAAATTCAGGAGGGAGTATCAATATCCATCGGTTTCCGCCAGGATGGCGCGCGTGTTGCGATTCCAAACGGCGACTTTCGTGCCGGGATACTGGGCAGCGAGCGCCGGGAGCCGCCGTCGTGCAGTATCCAAGTCCTTGAAACTTTCCAGCGCAAGGTGCTGTCCGTCCGCGTCCAAGATCAAAATGTCGTAAGCGGCGTCCAGCGCAAGACCAACCTTTCCCGGCATGATGCAAACCCTCCTAGAGTGTAGTGTGGAAGGAGAGGAAATCGTTTCAATTTAGGATGCACCCTAGTAGCGGGCACAGCGGGAGTACTCGGAATCACGGATCAGCGAGCGGACAGGCTCTTGGGCTGTCCAAGGGCGGGAACGACGCCGAGTTGTTGCATCATGCCGAGAGCATCCCAGTTGCTGTAGGAATCCATGATTTTTCCGTTGGCGATGTGGTGGATGGTGATTCCGTCAACGGAAACTTTCTTATTCGTCGCTGGGATTCCCAGGTATTCGCCCCTTTGGGTGCCGGAAATGGTCCAGCAGGCAACCACTTTATCTTCCTCGGCAATGGTGTCCTCAATGGTCCAATGCAGGTCCGGGTAACCTTCGAGGAAGCGCAAAACCTGGCGCTTGTACGCGTCCGGCCCAATGGCGGAACCCGCGACATTGGGAGCCTGTAGCGCGTGGCTTGGGGAGATGATTTCGCTTATTAGTTGGAGCTGACGTTTGTTCCAAACTTCCTCATAGAGGCGCCGAACGAGGGTTTTGTTCTCGACAGACATGGGTTCCTCCTCCTCCGTATGAATTGCTTCGCGATCATCGGAGATGGGGCTTTACCTCACGGAACCATCGGCTGAGGAAATGGGAAGGGTGAGGCAGGGGAAGCGTACTCCCATGAGGATTGGTTTGCAATCGATTCACAAGAGCTCAAGGCGACGCTCTCAACGGCGTCCAATCACTGGGGGGCGCTGAAACAAATGAAGATCGGGAAATGGGAGAGACGCACTAAATCTGTTCAGGCATTTTTCATAGAGCCGGAGCGCGCTCGATCCGAAAAGTAAAACAACCTGCAGTTGTGCTGTGTACCTGCAGATAGTCGACTTCCGAATGCGCAAAGAGCTTTTCGATTGCTGGTTCGAATTTTCCGTCGGCCACATATTCCTGAGCGACGAGGCGGCGACCGCGCGCGTAGGCCTC
>WNFQ01003788.1_pt1 | contig 35524 bp, 39 predicted proteins | sample 5400171 | NCBI WGS metagenome assembly WNFQ01 (sample SAMN13153356, study PRJNA577476) | soil metagenome | isolation source: 20 cm soil under Madrone tree | place: USA:California | collected 2016-06-14
CCTCGATTTTCCTGGCGCCCGCGAGTGGAAAGCTTCTAGCGATATGGCACCTACAAAAACGCCACAAAAGGCGACCAAGAAGGAGAAAGCATTCCACCCAGAGTCGCGCAAAGCAGGACAGCTCGCGCGCAATCAGCTTCGCAAATCCAAACTCGCAGGGCAAGCCTCGAAGCGCGCAAGAACACACTCAGCCAAGGGCAAGTTGAGCGACCAAATCTGTTTTTATCCAGTTTCCCATTTTCACCAACGGAACTCGTGTAATGCACGATTTCTTTTTTTTTTCTCTTACAGCCGATTTTTACGGATTTTTCTTTCACGCTATACCCGAGGAACGCGGCAGCGTGTTGGCGTTGCCAGAGCTACATGAGCTTGTCTCGGATGTTTGGCTCACGCGGCATGACGCGGACCTGGAAGAGGAGCGTGCAGCGCGTCGGAAGGGCCGTCCGAAGAGCTCGAAGGAGCAGAAGCTAGAAGAAATCAAGCTGCGCGAGGCAGAGGAGTATCGGACTGGCATGGGTGAGCGCGCTCTTTTTTTTTCCATCTGTCGGGCCTCCCCTTTCTGAGATTTGAGTATCCTTTTGCTCCCTCGTCGACGCGATTCGGAAATCGAATGAGTCAGAGGTACCAGACTTGACGCACCCTGAAAACATCGCCTTGTACCGCACGTGGGACCAAAGAGAAGTCGCCTTCATCCAGTTGCTACGTTTTATTAGAATATCGGGTTCGAAGCCAGACATGGCAATAGTGTCTAGGCCGGGAAAACATCCCAGTCTTGTTCCTCAGCAGGATGTTTCGACACCAATGGACGTCGAGGCTGGAGAATAAAGACCTCCGGCATCTTACCGATTGTAATAAAGGCCTAGGTGATGTCCTACAATGTATGTATTGTCTGAATGCGAGGGGTATAGACTGTACTTTACAGGCTAGTGTAGATATGGCTACAAGATACGGTTATTATACATATGAGTCCGATGTCCCTGAGATGTTCTACAGATACGGAGTCGTACATGAACTAAACCTGACCTACCCATACAAAAGATCGGCAAACCTTCCACTACCATCAGTGAGCGCTGGGCTCGGGGCGGGTAGCGGGATCTTCGGCGCATCCAAGTCCCATTCAAGCCTCAGCCTACCGTACACGAGCCGGAAGCTTGACGCCGCGCCCTTCTCTTGCACCAGCTGCAGAGCCGTCTGATATCCTGCTGCCTCCTGTGCTTCGCTACTGGTATGCACCTCGACGCGGAACCGGATGCTCTTGGTAACACCCATAACCCCTGCGGGATCCATAATTTCGTCCAGCCGACATTTGAGGATGCCCGGCCCATCTGCATGTATGAGCACCGCGCGTACGCCCAGCCCATGCAAAATACGCTTGCACTCTTCCCTCGAAGTGTGCACATCGTGCACAGAGAGTAGAGAGTAGCTTGCCGGTTTGAACTTGAAGAAGTTTCCGAACCACGTTGGTGTCAACGGTGACGCCTGCGGTGTGTCGCTCGCGGAAGCATCGTTGGTAGCGGTGGTATTCTTCCTGCGTTTAAGCGAGTTGGCGGGTTCGACGATCTGCACGCGCCTGTCGATCAAGGCCCTACGAACGGGGTTCTTACCTTTCAGCGATGGCTTGTGCATGGCCCCGGCGCGCTGTGACTCTTCCGGCATGTTTTCTTTGTCGGATTTGAGATGCAGTGGAGCGGGCTTCCGCAGGGTGCGCCGAATACTCAGTGGCTTTGTAACGGCGCCACTCGCCATCTCCATCCCTTCCGGCCCAATAATCCCAAGTCCCTCGGGCTTTGGTGGTTGGGCCGAGTATGACGAAAGGGCGGCGGTGTTTACGCCGGCAGCCGCTGCGTGCTGTTGCATAACGTTAAGGTGCTCCACAATCTGCTGAAAGAATTGTTGCACCTTCTCGTCTTGCATCTCCGGGACATCTAGGGGCGGTGTCATATTCAACGTGCTCCAAAGTGGTGAATCCGGTGAGAGTAGATTGATATTAGGAGAAATGAGGATGGGCGACTGGGGAAAGTTGGGAGATTGCTGCATAGGGAGTACAGAAATGTTCAACCCCGTAGGCATGGGTGTCTGGGAAGGAGGAGCAGGAGAGTAGAAATATTGTGGAGTAAGGAGTCCAGGCGTCAAAGCACCTTCGTTATCGCTAGGGCTACCGGGGGAAGTTCCTCCCCTAGCACGGCGGGGAGTTGGAGGATCGGCACGTGGGGGAAGATGAGGTTGGTCGACGGAAGAGAGTATCTCACTGGCTCTGTTGCGATCTCGCGATGCCTGGCGGTATAGCTCTTCAACTTTTTCGTCGTATTCTTCCATGTGTTTGATCCGATACTGCTGGAGAAGGTAATAAACCCCTTTCTCCCATGTCTGCTCGCCGTTTGTCAACTTCTTTATGATAACTTCTTCAGGTATCCCGTGCCATAAGGTGCGCAGGTTGGCCAAAAGATCCGGATCGATGGCCGAACGGTCTTCAATGGGACGAGAGATGGCGTCAAGCGACGGTGGGACAAGCATGGGGTTCTTTGGGGGGTGGAGCGTGAAGAATGGATGGACAAGAATTTGTTCTATTGTAAAGCGTTTGCGTACGTCCTTCTCTAGCATGCGTGTGATAAGGTCTTGCGCGCGTTTATCAATACTCTGTGGCATTTCGTACGACCCAATTTTGACTTTCTCGAGAAGCGTGTGCAAATCTTCGTCGTCGAACGGAAGACGTCCCGCAAGCAGGGCAAAGAGAATGACGCCACAAGACCAGATATCAGAAGAGGACCCATTGTAGGCGCGACCTTCTATAACCTCTGGTGCCGCGTAGTGTGGACTGCCGCACGCAGTCCGCAAGAGCCCATTGGTGTTGTTCATCTGCCATGCGGCCATGCCGAAGTCCGCCACTTTGATGTTCTTGTCTTGATCGAGCAGTAGATTCTCGGGTTTAAGGTCACGATGGGCGATGTTGAAGCGGTGGCAGTAATTTATAGCGGCGATGATTTGCTGAAAGTAGCCAAGCGCCTCCGGAGTAGACAAGCGGCCTCGCTTACAGAGATAGTCAAAGAGTTCGCCACCCTCAACGTATTCAAGTATAAGATATAGCTCCGAAGAGGTTTCCCAGACATCGTAGAGGCGCATGATATTGGGGTGGTCAATGAGCTTCATAATGACAATCTCGCGCTCAATGCCGAGAAGTATGCGATCCGCGTGTTCGCTGAGTCCCTGTATAGATCTCCGGGAGTTAACTAGCGCCGTCTTGGACACTATCTTTACCGCTGCATATTGACCCGTCTTCGAGTGGCGGGCGATTCGTACACGACCTGTCACGAAGACCCGGCTCAGTAGGGGAAGAAGGGATGGTGAAGGCAATCGTACCCGAACTCCCTTTTCCTATTGTCCTGCCAATTTTCCATAGCCCAATAACTTTGGGGTCGTCCTCTTTCCTTAGCTTTGGCGCCAGGCGAGGCGTATGATGCATTGAAAACGCTTGGAGCTGACAGAGAGGCGGGGTCGATAAATAAACAATGACCAAATAAACCAGTCGCGTTGACTCCGCGGTCACGAGGATCCTAGATTTTAGCCTTTCAGACAATGCGTACCCTGAAGCTCCTCAAAACCGTGGCTCTGCACCTTTCTCAGTCCTTTCGGGACTTTTCGACAAGCTTCAGAATGAGCGGAAGCCGGAGAAGAGGAGAAAGTTTTTGAGTGCTTGGTTTGACGTGCGCCGCCTTGTTGTCTGTCCTATACGCAGGGCTTCCACTCATGCGAGGTATCTGTAGCATTGGCGTAAGGAAGTTGGCCATGATCTCTACCCCGTGCTGCGTCTCCTCTTGCCCCAGAAGGACAGAGAGAGGGCAATCTATGGACTGAAGGAGAAAAACATCGCCAAGACTTACATCAAGCTGATTCCTCTGGGACCTAAGGACCCTGATGCAGTCCGTCTAGTGGACTGGAGGAAGCCCTCAGGGCCAAATGTACGCTACCCATTGGGCGGTTCCTACCGTCAGTTAACTCCATTCTAGAGATCTTCTGGCGACTTTCCTACTGTGCTATATGATGTCATTGCGAAACGTTCTTCAGTTATTGAAGGAAGCCTTACCATCGATGAGCTTAATGTCGCCCTTGATGACATCTCCCGAAATATTTCTAAAGGGTGAGCAGCGCTTTGGCAAATCTTGGCGTTTCTCATCGCGCCCTGTCATATTTCTCGAATACCCAGGGACGTACAATCCAAAGTCATGCAGCGAATATACAACCGCACTACTCCTGAAGAGCAGAGATGGATCGTCCGTATCATTTTAAAAGGTGAAGTTCCTTGTCCCAACAGGTGCTACTCAAGAGCTTAATTGGGCTACACCTCAGATTTAGGCATCTCAGTCAAGGAGACCACCGTGTTCTCTGTCTTTCATCCAGACGCCCATGATCTGTTCAACACTTGCTCCGATTTGAAAAAAGTCGTCTGGGAGCTGTGGGATCCCAATCGTCGTCTTAATGATCAAGTACGTCCCTTTTTTTGCCTACTCCAAACTACTTACCGTGACATCTTAGGATAAAAACGTTCAACTATTCAGAGCATTTGCCCCGATGCTTTGCAAGCGGCCAACAGGAAATATTGAAGATTCGGTTAAAGATATGGAGGGTCACACCTTTTTTCTCGAGGAGAAGCTGGACGGCGAGAGAATCCAGCTTCACAAGCGCGGCAACGAATATTTTTACTGCTCAAGGTCGGTTTGCGTCTCATTGAAGTACCGTCATCTGAGCTTGTGTAAGGAAAGGAAAGGACTATACGTACCTTTACGGGAAGCATGTTGGGACAGGCAGTTTGACGCCCTATATTGACGCAGCCTTTGACCATCGGATTGAAAAGTAAGTGCCTTCTTTTGCCATGTAATGTGAGACTAATGGCCCCAGCATAATATTGGACGGCGAGATGCTTGTATGGGACCCTGTATCCGGGAGGAACCTGCCTTTTGGGACTCTCAAGACGGCGGCTCTAGGTATGTTTCTATTGACGGGAAGAGACAAGGTGATTAATTTTTTTTAGATAAATCCAAGAAAGAATTGAACCCTCGGCCATGCTGTTCGTCTGATCTCTAGTCACTGCGTTGGCTTCACTCACGCTGACGGGTGATACAGTCAAAGTATTCGACCTTCTGTATCTCAATGGTCAGCCATTAATCAACAAGTCGACGAAATTTCGCAAGCGCAATCTCAAAGTATGCGTAAAAGGAATTCAGGGTCGCATCGAGCTAGTTACAGAGTTTGAAGCGCGAACAGCGATGGATGTACGCAAAAGAATGGAAGATGTCATGGCTGAGCGTGGGGAAGGCCTAGTGATGAAGCATCCTGACGCCGGCTACATATTAAATGGTAGAAATAAGGACTGGATAAAGGCACGTCTAACCTCATGGAGCGCAACATGTACTCACCGTTGTCGCAGGTCAAGCCTGAGTACATGGTTAGTGGGCTACCGTATATCTGGGAGTCTGTAGTGGCTTACTTGAACAGGATAACATGGGGGAAACAGTGGACGCCTTGGTTGTCGGTGCGTCGTCGTTTCTACCTCATGAAACCTACTTATCTCAGTGGTCTCATTCAAGCTGGAAATTACGGATCGGGAAAGCGTGGGGGAGGTGTATCAACTCTTATATGCGCGGTCGTTGATGATAGGAACGCGGCGCAGACAGACGAAGAGCCAAAGTATGCGATCCTGGTTTGTTATTGATTTGAGTGCTCTAATTCCCCCCGAGATACAGTACCTTTGTCCGCATAGGATCTGGCCTTAGCTATGCAGACTATGTCTGGGTACGCGGCAAACCCTGGAAGGAATGGTCAACGAAAAACCCTCCTGAATTCCTGAGGACCGCTAATGGGTCACGTGATGACAAAGGAGATCTCTATCTGGAGCCCGATGAGTTCAGTCATATTGCTAGTTCGACAGTGATGGTACTGAATTACATTACGCAGTTCCTTCATCATTCAAATAAAGGCCGCAGAAATTATACAGTCAGGTACCCCAATATGTTCTCGACACGGACTAACTCTGATATGCAAACTACAGATCAGTACCACTTGGGTTTCACTATGCGTTTTCCTCGTGCTTTGTCCATACGGGAAGATCTTTCTGTTTCCGACTGTATCACTGCCTCTGGTGCCATATTGCGTTCTTTTGCGCTATCGTCCTTCTCACTATCGAGCATCTAGCTATCCTGGAAGTTGTGCGTTCTGAGAAGAAGAGAAAGATGGAAAACGTCGCTGAGTTCGGTTTCCATGACTATACCTTCGACCCCATCAGTGTTGATCACATGTACCAGGAAGAGTGTGAAGAAGAAACAAAAGACTCGGAGAACAGCAAAGGTAATACAATGCTTCGGACTTGCTATTCAGATTTTCAATAAATCCATATTCTCAGCCATCCGTACTGCCCGAATACCAGGGCATAGATCTCAAGGACGTTCAGATTGAATCGAGCATATTTGAGGGACTGACTTTTAGTGAGTTCCTCGCATGATCCGGGGCAGCATTCACTAAAGCAACACCCAGTGGTTGCCTCAGATCCCAAGTCGAGGACACGGGATGCAGATAAGGAGCAACTTCTAAAGCTGTGAGTCGCTTCTATGGGTTGCAGACCCGTCGTTGAATGGTGATAGGATTCGGGCCCACGGAGGGGTTTCTGTCCAGGTGGCGAAGAATCAACCCGGGTTGTTCGTTGTATACGGAGGGAGTACTACGCGTAAGACTAAACAGACCTTCCCGAATTCTGACTGACTCTCGCTGAAGCATATGACATCAAGTTGATCATGAACAAAGGCGCATATGATATCATCCACCCACGATGGCTCTTCGATTCTATCGCAAACAATGAACTGGTACCTATGTCGAAAAAGTACTTCTTCCACGCGACCGCTGCGCGTATGGAATCAGAAGACTATAATGACGAAGACGAAGACGACCCCGAAATGCGTTCACCAGAAGAGAGCGCGTCGAGAAAGTCCGCTACCCCGGGCATTCGCGTTGACGCTAAGACGTCCGAGTCAAAAGAGGAAGACTCCGAAATGCAAGACTGGCTCCAGATCGAACCTGGACCCAACGTTGCAGAAAGCCCTCGCGACGACACAGAGTCGGTCACTGACCCGGACTCGGACAACGAAGGTAATTGGTTCAGTGTCGAGGCGCCGCGACTAGGTGGTGCGCCGGCGTCAGAAACGGAGGTGAGTCTCTGATTGAGACTCGAGGTATTGGCATTTACTTGGAAATACCAGTCTGACAACGACCATGAGAAGGACGAACAAGTGAACATGAAGGGCTCCCGTGACGCTCAAATGGGAGAAGACTCGGTCATGGAATATGACCAAGAGAGGATCTTCAGGCACCTGTACGCTTCGTTCTACTTCCCGAAATGCCCTGTATGACGTTCCAGACAGCTACTCCTATCTGGATACCCCCCATAACGCTCGCAAAAACGGCATGTCTATTACCTCGAGGCATGAGGATGCGATCACGAAAAGGTTTGTCGAGCACATCTTCTCAGACTTGGATGGCATTTACGAAGAGCGTCATTCAGCTTTGAACGGATCTCAAAGTTGATCGTGGACAACGGAGGTCAAATAGCGGAACTTGACGATCCAAAGCTCACACATGTTGTTCTGGATAAGCGTGACGACAGCCGTCGTCGCGAACTCATGAAGAGGACCTCAAAGTATGGACACATTCACCTCATATTCGTTACTCTCCTTTTGTCTTTGCGTTTCTCACCTGTGTATAGGCCAAAGCACAGAAACCTAGTTCTCTCCGATTTTGTCGAGGCGTGCATAGAGGAAAATACACTGTTGAATGAAGCTGGTGAGCCCATCTACTGATTTTGCTGTTGCATAGCTCAAAAATTTCAACCTAGACTTTATGCCCTGAGTCAGACTATTGATGGTGTGCATTTTTGAGTAATTAGTAGAAGTACACGTCAAATGCATAAATGAAGAGACAACTGTGAGTTGGTAGAGCGATGTGTAATGCACTGTGTTCGCGGACTGGATGGGCTGCATATTGTAAAATGGGAAAATGGGTTGTTGTATACTATACTCAAGCACTGTGAGGGCCGCAGGGTTGCAATCGGTGCTCTCATTCTCACGCAGATCTCAAGGCTCGAGGGCTGGAGCCATGGCTTTCCCCTGACGATCCCCAGCCGAGAAAGACAAATGATACTAGAAACACGATGTATTTGATCGCATAGCCAAAAAAAAAACACATTAGGTAGGGGTATCCTACAGTGATAGCGCCAGGCCCAGTACGGAGGCTGCAAACAAAGCGCGCCCTTGTACAATTTTTTGCTTTGAGCGCAGTTGTCCAACAGTGCCGCATGGCGCTTCTTCTTGATCGTATGAGAACCAGGTTCGCCGGTTGAACCCCGTCTGATGTACTGTAGTATGAAACATCTCGAATTGAATCTATGTACTAGTACGTCTTCACTCAATTCCCCATTGAATATAAGCTCCCGTGACCGTAACGAATTCGACCTTTGGGTCTAACCCCAAAGCTGCTTTGATCTCAAGCGCGCGCTCGTTCTTGGAAGTGTTGAAAATCTTTATAGGTTGCATGCACATCGTTCCTCCTGTGAGTGACAAACAGGAAGATGTCCTCCCCGCCATGCGTGCATGCAAGTATGCTGGCCGGGATTTCGGCCGCTTCGAGCCATTCATTGACCATCGCCATCACGTTGTCTTCGGGAGGGTCGATACCATGAGTCTTACCCCATGCCCGAGCTTTATCTTCTGTGAGCTTGTATCCACCGACGAGGTAAACCACTATCCGACCAAGATCACATAAGATAGATCTGTACAACGAGTTTTCAACTTACTACTGATTTAGTTTGTACGTAAGAAAGCGTGGACGGGTGGTGACGCGGGTGACGTTTAAGAGGAGCATAATAGGGGTGTTTAGGGGCACACCTGTAATTTGGCTACCGTACGTACTAGTATTCTGAGTATGATACAAATATGCTCCTATTAGAGTCATAGTGTACAATGAGTCTTATGAGTATTCCTTCTGAATAAACTTAGAGATAGTCTGTAGTTGGATGTTGGATGTCCCTTCGTAGATAGCGCCCTGTACACAAGGGAAGAGTCGATATCAGAAAGACGCAGAACCTCTTCTGCTGCAGGCAGACGGATGACGGGACTCACAATCTTCGAATCACGCCAGTACTTCTCGATGCCAGTCTCCCGTGTGAAGCCGACACCACCAGCCCACTCAATCGCCTGCCCCGAAACGCGTTGGGCGACGACGCTCGCCCAATACTTCGCCATGGCCGCCTCTTTGGTAAAGCTACGCCCTTCTTCCTTTCTCCTCGCGGCATTGTACGTGAGAAGTCGCGCGCTCTCGAGGTCGATGGCAGCCTGCGCAATCTGGAACGCCATGCCCTGGAAGGTACCCACTGGTTGTCCGAACTGCTTGCGCTCGTATGTATACGGAACTGCCTTGTCGAATGCTCCCTGGGCGAGGCCAACCATCTGGGCTGCGATGCCAATGCGACCTAGTATGTTGTTGTCTTTAATAAGGCTTGGGAAATACTGGAGAAGAGGCCGGACCTTCGTTCAAGATCTCAATGGCAATTTTATATCCTAGCCCCTCACCACCGATGACGTTCTCCGCCGGAACCTTCAGGTCATCAAAGTTCAACGTGCACGTCGAGCTGGCGCGGATGCCAAGCTTCTGTTCCTTTTTGGCGATCTGGACCCCCATGTCTTTGGTCACAAGGAAACAGGTGATCCCTTTATAGCCTTTGCTCGGATCGATCTACCAAGGAAATTTAGAATGAGTCTTCCATTCAGAAAAACACGATGCGCGCACATTGGCAAAGACGAGGAATAATTCGGCCTCATGTGAGTTGGTGATCCACATTTTGGAGCCACTGATGACCCAATTGTCGCCATCCTTTGTAGCACGCGTTTGGAGGGCGAACGCGTCTGAACCGGAGGCCGGCTCAGATAGACAGAAGCTCCCAATCTGTGAAATTTGTCAGGGAATGGTTCGACGACCACATCACGCGGTTGACCTTTGACTCAGCAAGTTGAGGCAACCACTTCTCATGTTGTTCTGGCGTACCGTATTTGCGGATGACCGTGTTTACGAGTGTATTGTGCACGTCACACAAAACAGATACCGAAGGATCGACTTTGGCGAGCTCTTCGATGACAATTATTGCTGAAGTGAACGAAGATTCTGCTCCGCCATGTTCCGCACTCGTTTCGACTCCCATGAGCTGTGACGAAGGTGAGCCAAATATAGCGAAAGGGATGCGGGTGTTACGTACTCCTTGTTCGAAAAGGCCCTTTATGACGGAAGGATCCATCATTTCATTCTCATCCATCTCCCGGACTTTGGGCCCAACGACATCCTGCGCAAAACGTTTCACTAATAACGACTTTGTGAGCTGCGTGGCTTGGGAAGCCAATATAAGACGTAGCTTACCGGATTCACGCAGCAGCTCCTCTTCCTCTGAGAATGTGTGCAACGAATTGATTGTGCGCCTTGGACAAGTTGTTGAAAATGCCTTTCTGAGGGTGAATGAATAAGCAACAATTCTCGACCTTTTGTCGAGAGACGGACCTAGGGCAGAGTTTGCAACGAAGAGGCGGGCGGACAGAGGTCAACACAGAGCGCAACATCGTCGCGGCGGTTACAAGTCAAAGTCAAAATCCGGGGAAGGGAATCACATGCACATATTAAGCGATCTCGGCGTCAAGCGTGTCCGCCAAAACATGGTCTTGTGAGGAAACACGTCGTCGACATCCTCTGCCCAGAATTCTCAACCGGCTTCATGTCTGTCTGGTCTAGAGAGACATAAGCACTTCATGTGGACAGGAATTACGAGCGTTCACGCATACAAGGTCCCACTTGAATCATGTGATTGTGATTACATAAGGGGCAGCGTTTCTTGACCGCACGCGTTCTAAAGTCTCACCAGACCAGTTTTTCGATGGTTTATCACAATTTGAAGGGTGCGTCGTGCATCGCGCACCATCAATTACAGTCTGCCTGAGTCGTGTTTCAGCCCTCATCAAAGGCATCAGAGCCTGCAAGGTTCGCTCGCTCTCCCTATTCCGTTAAACCGACATCGCTTATTTTCCGCTCGCAGACCGTCGCCGATGAGCGTGCGCTCATCCAACAAGAATCGGCTGCCATAAGAGCTTCGTTCCGCGAGGAAGATTCGTATACGCGCCACAACAATGTCGCGAAACTCCTCTACATACACATGCTGGGTTCCCCCGCCCACTTTGGCCAGATCGAGTGCTTGAAACTCGTGGCTAGCCCTCGTTTCACCGATAAGCGACTTGGCTACCTGGGCATTATGCTCTTGCTGGATGAGAGTCAAGAAGTCCTTACGCTAGTCACCAACTCTTTGAAAAAGTACGTTTTAGTCCCGCATCTTGAGGGACATCGTCTTACTCCTCCATTGCCTAGTGACATGAATCACTCAAACATGTACGCAGTTGGTTTGGCGCTATGTACCTTCGCGAACATCGCGTCGGAGGAGATGTCGCGTGACCTTGTAAATGAGATCGAAAAGTTGCTAGGGTCCAGCAACACCTATATTCGAAAAAAGGTGCCCTCGCGCAGTCTTGAACTATTAATGCACGGTCACTCACGCATTTGCGCAGGCTGCCCTTTGCGCCTTACGAGTCATCAAAAAGGTTCCTGATCTTACCGACCATTTTATTACCAAAGCAAAGAACCTCCTGGCCGATCGTAATCATGGTGTCTTATTGACAGCAATTACCCTCGTAATTGACATGGTGCAAGCCGACCCAGGGTGTCTCGCGGAGTTCCGAAACGTGGGTCCACATTTTGTCTTCAGCGCCTGACTCGAGTACTCACACTCATGGTCGCCAGGCTGTACCCCTTCTCGTTCGGCACCTAAAATCTTTGGTCACGACAGGATACAGTCCAGAGCATGACGTTTCAGGTATCACGGATCCTTTCCTCCAAGTCAAGATACTGCGGCTTCTCGGGTTACTTGGAAAAGGTGCCTGTGACAGGTGGCAACAAACACCGATTCGACGAAAAATGTCGGAAATTCCATTCTTTATGAAACCGTCCTTACCGTCCTGGACATTGAAACGGATGCAGATAGCGGCCTGCGCGTCATGGCCATCAACATACTTGGCAAATTCCTCAGCAACCGCGATAATAACATTCGGTTCGCACTGCATCCTTTTACACCCTCTTTTCTAATTTTAACATTGTTTGCTTTCTTGGGGCAGTTATGTTGCACTCAATACGTTAAATAAGGTCGTCCTTACGAATACGGATGCTGTTCAAAGACACCGCAACACCATTCTTGATTGTTTAAGAGATGGCGACATCTCTATCCGACGGCGGGCTTTAGAACTCTCTTACGCGCTTATCCACGAGCAGAATATTCGTGTCATGACTAGAGAGTTATTAGCCTTCCTGGAAGTTGCGGATAATGAGTTTAAACTTGGCATGACTACGCAAATCAGTCTTGCCGCTGAGCGGTTCGCGCCAAATAAGCGGTGGCACATTGATACTTTCCTTCGCGTTTTGAAGCTGGTCCGTGTTCTATTTTCCGTAACGTTCTAAAACTGTTCCGACAATGCTCCCAACAGGCCGGAAACTACGTCAGAGAGGAAATCCTCTCGACCTTCATCCGGCTCGTGGTCCATACCCCCGAACTTCAAGCATATACCGCTTCAAAGCTTTACAATGCCCTTCGCGCAGACATCTCTCAAGAGGCACTTACCCTGTCAGCCACGTGGATCCTCGGCGAGTACAGTGAAATTTTGATCGAGGGTGGACTGGTAGATGAAGAGCAAATTTTATCGGTATGGGGCTGAAAATTGTGCTTTCGATTGCTTCTGATCCCTTTGTGTGGGAGTGCAGGTAACCGACGTAGAGATCACCGATCTCATTCTTTCTATCCTCGATTCACCATACGCGAACCACCTCGCGCGCCAATTCGTCTTCGCCTCGATCACCAAAATCTCATCGCGATCTACAACCAGCAACAATCAGCAAGACCGCATCGCCGCTGTCCTTGCTGGATACACGACGAACCCTGAGTTGGAGTTGCAGCAACGGGCGGTCGAATTCGCGAGCCTTTTCTCGCTTGGCGAACTACGGGTCGGCGTCTTGGAGCGCATGCCTCCACCAGAACTGAAGGCAACTGTCACCGGAGTCGGTACGTCAATCGTCCAACATGCCTACTTTGATAGATAATAAAACCTTATGTCGTCCAGTAAGCGAGAATAAGCCCGTTGGTTCAACCAAGACAGGCAAAGACGTGCGTGGCCATCATCTCATCTTCTGGTGGTTTTCCTCTTCCCTGACCCACGATACCCTTTTATCAAAGGTCGATTTACTTGGCGATGATATATCTACTCCTTCCGATCCTGTGGTCTCCGTACCAGGCGGCCACAAGACCAATGAAGACCTTCTCGCAGAGATCTTCGGTGGTTCGACGGCAACATCCACCACCACCACTAGTACCACGACACCAAGTTCGACTTCCCAACAACCACAAAAGACCACCGCCGCCGATATCCTCGGCCTCTTTGACTCACCTGCTCCCTCTGCTCCTTCGCCACAGGCACAGCATGCTCCACCACCTTCAGCTGCAGCCGCCTCAAGTTTGTTCGACCTGAGTCCACCTGTAACCCCCGCAGCACCCCCGCCCAAACCAGCCGCACCAAATTTGCCGTCATATACCGCGTACAATAAGAACGATCTCGTCGTCTCGCTCACACCGCAACACTCGACGACACAACCGGGCGTCGTGGACATCCTTGCTCGGTTCCAGGTAAAGGGTAGCGCAACCGCTACCGGCTTGAATTTCCAAGCAAATGCGCATCACTGCCCCAGTCGGCGTGAGTATAGCTTCGCTCCGGTTCCCTCCTGCGCGCCGCTTTTCTTTCTAGCTAACTGACGCCTTTTTTTTTTCATCTGCCTAGGCCAATGTCCGGCTACGCATACGAATATCGTATTCGATGGGTGGGCGGCCCATCCAAGATCAGGTAGACTTTTCCGGGTTTCCTCCAGGTCTCACAGGGTGAAGGTGCTTTGTTGGCTTTGGTCTATTTGTTACCCCCCTATCTTTCCATCTCTCTTCCCCTTCCTCGTTGTGGTGGAAGAAGCCCACCTTGTCCGTGTCGTCCTCTAGGTAACCTTACTTACGAGGATATACTAGTTGATTGTACAGTACATACAACCAAAGCAACATCCCAATACATCATTGCAAATAATCGCGGCAGGCAGTCAACGAATTTTACCATTGGTGAGGTGATCGCAAGTTTTCATCGCGCGTGATGAGTCAGGCCAGAGGAAACAAGAAACAAAGAAGTCGCGTTTAGGTTTTACAGTAAATCTAAATCGTACGTAGGAGAGAATAACAAGTCGATAGCCATAAAAATTTGAGACGAGATTACATGAACAAGCAACCATGGATTCGCACCCCGTCCCGACGCCCCACCTTCAAAAACTAGAGTCCCAATCCTTCAACGCCTCACTGACTTTTACACGAACATCCGCAGCGGGTGCCTGTCATACACGTTCTTGCCCTCGCTGAGTTCTGATACGTCGGGGTAGAACGGTACAAGCGCATCGGCTGCGCCGAGGTACAGCGCATTGTAGATACGCCAATACACCCCTTGCGTGCGGGATGGAAGAGACCCTGGAGAACATAACTCAAGAGGGTGCCCGGGCCGAGCGTGACGCGCATAGCCTCTATAGCCTCCATGACGGCGCCAATAACATGTGGCGAAGTCTCGAAGCAATTAGGCCAGACGAGGTTCATGAGATGCATCATCGAGTCTTCGCAGCCGAGGCCAGCAACGCCAAGCGCGAGGTGCTTCACGATCGTGCTAGCCGTCTGTCGATGCACAAGGTCCCGGTCGGTCAAGGCATCCTCAAGCATCGTCACGGCCGAGTCAACGTAATAAGCCGACTGCGGTCCGACGTACTCGAATACGAAAGAAAGTGCTTTGAGACAGCCCGTGCGGACGTTCAACTCCGCCGTGCGGTACTCGTTCAGAATGGCCGGGATGCACGTGAACGGCCCGCACGTCTCGGCGACGATGGCAATGGCGACGGTACTGCAGACACGGGACTGGCGCTCTTGCACGCGTAGGTTTGTCAGTAAGACTGAAAGTACGTCCTGTGGACCCAGACTCTTGGCGATGTAGCCGAATGAGTTGACGGCTGCACGTCGGATACCCTTCTTGTGTGCTTTGAGGAGGTCAAGAAGCTCGAAACAGATACGCATCCACTCGCGCGCAGGTACGAATTCAGCGCCACGATCAGCTGTAAGGTAACGACGCATTAACAAAAATGACGTGTAGCACAGGAACCTGACATAATGCTCACCGATACGGCCAATCAAGTTAATGGATGCCTCTTGTACTTTCTCATGACGGTTACGTAGAATAGGTGTCATCCGAGGAACTGGTATAGATGACGTTAGAGAACCATACATTCGTGAGAAATTTAGTGTCAAGTACTCACGGAGATCTTTCACTGGAGGATTCATCTGTGTCATGCCAACGACATTGGCAATCGCACCCTCAGCCGCGATGATACTGCCAAGCGTATCCGGGTACTCCTCTCCCAGCTGCTCGAATAGCACCAAACCCAGCTTGCTCAACAACTGGTCCTCGCCGCATTGCTTAATCACGACAGCAAGACGCGTTGTGAGATCCGCCGCCTGTTGGCGCACCTTCGCGCTCTTGTTGTTCAGACGCCACAGGATGGTCGACACGATTTGTGTGAGATACGGCTTGACGCGAATACCAAGGGCATTAACGACGGTGCCGAAACCGTCAAGCATGACTTGGTCCTCTGTCGTTTGCTCTTGGAAGGAGTAGATGATACCATCGACAAGGCGAACCTCGAGTTTTTCGTCGATGTCCGAAGCACCGAGAGACGCGATGACCTTCGTAATGGTCTCCATTACCATCTTGCGGTACGGTTCTGCTTCGTCCTTGAGCTCATTTACAACCCGACCAATGATCTCGGATGCGCCAGCTTTCTGCGCGAGCTCGACCGTCGTCTCGACCACTTGTTTGTAGTTGCGCCGGTCAAGCGCCATGCGGCGTACCCAAAACGACTTGAAGAAGTCCGGGAGAATGTCCTGCTTGATATATGTGGCAGTGACACCCTCGGTCGCAGCGCACTGCTTCACTACTTTCAGCACGATCTTTTTCATCTCCTCGTCGGATGTTTGAAACTCGCGGATGAGAATGACAGTCACTTCCTTGGTGTAATATGACGCATATTCGGGATCCATAAGGGGTATGATAAAGCCGATAGCCTTGAGGAACGCTGCAAGGCCTTTGCCACGGTGCAAACGAATGCCCAACCAAAGCGGCTTGAGAACGTTATCAAACGATTCGATACCATATGGCGCGGCGGCTTCTGCGAGGGCCGCAAGGCCCAGTGCAGTCATGGTTCTGACCTTTTGCTGCTCGTCCGACAAACCATGGGCAATACAGTCGACCAGGTTCCGCAGATGAGGAAGAACAGCACAGCCCATCATGATCGCGATTTGCTGTACGATGCGGATGCCGGTGTGTCGTGCCTGCCATGACTTTTTGCTCCGGCAAACGGCCTTAAGGAAAGGGAGTAGGGATGGGATGCCAAGAGCTGATGCGACCACTGAGAACGCGCGGGCGGTGGTGTTGCGTACATACTCGTCAGCGTGATCGATGTCAGGTCGCATGGTCGAGATCATGTGCGCGAGACCGGCTGCTTTGGAGAGATTGGATATGATTTCGCGGCCTTCGACACGCGCGTAGTAATCTTCGTCGATCAAAAGCGGTTCGATGACAACGAGGATCTTGTGCACGTATGGGCGTACGAGGTCGTCAAGTTTATACAAGACTCGGTCAATGACCTTGACAAGTAAATGTCGTTCCTGGTCTTCGAGAGTCCGCTCCATGAGCAAGGGTAGGATCTTATCAAAGAGAGGTCCTGCTCCAAAATCGCGGGCCTTGTCTGTGATTTGGCGCAATGCAGTCTTACGCACAGACGGTGTGCCATTCTTGATCTTGAGCAGCAGCCGCATGATCTTGCGCTCTTTCATCTCCTCGACCGATAACTCCGTCTCGTCCTCCTCCTTGAGGATTTTGGCGAAGTACTGCGCATCCTCAGGCTTGAAAAACGCAAGGTTACCGACGCCGGGAATTTCGGTAGGTAATTCAGGAGCGAGGCCAGCAACGGCAGCGGCGGCATCTGAGCCGTCCTGGATATGGAAGCCACCGGCGTCTGTGATGGGCGTTGCCATGAGTTTCCTCGGGGCGATGAGAGGAGCATACCCTGGCGGCGGCGCCACGATTGTGTAACCCGTCGCTGGAAGGACTGCGTCGAGTTCCTCATCACTAAGGTAGCGGTTATGCTTATCCTCCATCATGATACCTGGAGCATTCATGATGATGGGGACCATGGGCGCATCCTGGCCGGCCGCAGCTGGTGTCTGGTCCCAACGAGAGCGCTTTGGTGTGTCGGCGACATCGGCAGGAGTTGCGTCCCAGCGAGAGCGCCGCTTTTTGGGTGCAGACGACTCAAGAGCCTCTTGAGACCATTCCCCACTAAGTTTCTCCTTCTCGGCCGGTTCTGAAATATCCCAACGACGCTTGCGCCTTGTTTCCTGGGGCTGAGCCGCAGCTAGTTCCTTTTCGGCAGCCTCGAGTTCTGCGGCAGGGGGTGTCCGGTCAAGATCCATCTTGTCCTTACCTTCTTCTCGCTCCCGCTTTTCCTTCTCCTCGATAGCCCTGCGTACACGCTGTTCCTCCTTCTCGAGCCTCTGAAGTTTCATCGCCTCCTTATAACCACCTTCAGCGGATTGATCGTTTTCCTTTTCTGAGAACACATCCGCACTTTCATTGGCTACGCGATTAAACCGTCGATTGTGATAGTCGGATTGACGAGCAGCGATCTGTCGCTTTGAGGCCGTCTCAGCAAAAGGATCGACGTTCTCCTCCTCGGCCATTTCTTCGAACTCCCTAAGAACATCTTTTGGAACTGAAAAAGAGTCAACTAGCCGAGGGGAATTTGGTGCGGACATGGTGGTAGGTGAGGTGTGTGTGAAGTGTGTTTGCGCGGGTCAGAGTCAGACAACGTAGCCAATGACAAATCAACATTAACTTCCCACGCCACACAACTATGCTGACTAATCAAATTATCCCCTCCCACTGGCACTGGAGGATGATTGCCTGGCTGCGATTGTTGCACCCTCTCTCCTCAATTCTTGAATTACAGCCTAACAACGGAAGGATTGGCCTCTAGAGAAAGTTGAAAAAACCATCTACTAACCGCTAGCGCCTCTGGATTAACGCCACTTTCGATCATTCCGATGCATGTCGCGAGTGTCTCTTTGTCGAGTTGGGTGCCGAGAAGCTGGGACATATCATAGAGAACTTTGAAATGCCAATGTGAATGATGAATATATCAAAGTACGAAATGAGGACGCTACAAACCGTCTAATGTTTGTTGCGCTGATGCTATTCTGTCTGCTTCTCGGTCTCGACGTGACATTCAGAGTGATGTGAGACACAGTACTAGTGGCATTGAGCGGCCCGCACGTATACTAAATACAGCGAAACAGTTCAAATCACAGCCGGCTTCTCATCGCCGTCATTTATCTCTCGCTCGCATCTCGACGGCCTCCGATGATCGCAGTCTTCTACGACGTCTCCATCTGTGCAGCATGTACAAGGACATGAGAATGAGAATGAGGCCAAAAAATCCCGCAAGGGCCTCGCTGACAATGGTCCCTTTCGATTGCGTTAAGGAGGAGTGCGGTCGAACGGTAGACGTTGCTGTCGAAGGGGCGGGAATTATAAAAGAGGGAAGTGAGCTTGAGGAAGGTACGGGCGTCGGAGTGAGCGACGTGTTTCTATATGATAGTAAATGTCAATAACATCTCGCACACGTCGCGATGACCTGATCATACCTCTGGTCCGATGCACCGAAGACAACAACTGAATCAATATCAAGCCTCGTTGCCACACCGTTGGGAGACACTATAAATGTCAGTGCGAGGGTGACGTCCTGGTCAGAAGGTAGACCGACAGTCGAAATGCTGCCAGCAGACGAGTTGAAGGTTGTAGAAACGAACACATTTGAGGGAGAGGCCAAAATGGTGACATTGGCGGTAGCATTAGAGACAGGAGAGGTGGTGAGGACGAATGAGGTACCGCGGAGGACTAGGAAGAGTTGGGGGATAAGATTGCCGCCTGTTGAGGTGGGGCCGAAGGTCGATGTGAGGGTACCGCTTGTGGCACTTGTAAATGCGACTACTTGCCTAGAACAAGAGGACCAAAGGGGTCAATGTACCAGTATAATACGAGATTTGGTGCAAAGTTCTACACACCACGGATCCCCGCATGCTGAGGATGCAGTAGATCCTGTGCTATTGCAAACTGATGGGAGATATGAGATACGAGGGTCAGTGTTCTCGATGGTAGTGACGATCTGAACATCAAGAGGATAAGCAAGAACGCGGAGTGTATTATAAAAATAGAGGAGGAACACAAAATGGAGGGAGGGGCCGAGGAATGGAGACCATGGGGAGTGCGTTGTCATGCAGTGCAAGGAGCGCGCGCGGGTGGAGATGGGGCGCGGAGAAGATCAAACGGAAGAGGAACAGATCAACAATTTGGATACGGGGGTCGCCATTGCAACAGCGGAGACATTGACGCCCGTGTGGCATGATATCCGAGAAAACACGAGCGGGAAGGGAACAAGACAAGTTGCTGGCCAGGTGCGGACATGACGAGGCGGCAGAGCAGGAAGAGAACAGAAGACCAGCCAGAGAGCATCGAATCGAGATCGAGGGAAATATGCGGCCACGAGGGATACAATGATTAGTCATCCAAATGTATGCGCGTCTAAGTTTTTTGCTCTCTTGTTTCTTCTCTCCCGTCCCCCCGTCTTCACCCTCCTTCATCCCCCCACATTCTTTTCTTTTTTCACTCCTTTTTTCTTCGAGATATCATGCCACATGGCCCTTTTCGGCATAGACGTCGTCCTCCCGTCGACAGACAGAATGGACAAGATGTACCAAACGAACTGAGCCGTCTTTTTGGCCTGGACACCTCAACTGACCCCGCTCAGCCTACTCCCAACACTGCTCCCACTGCTACAGTCGATTCCCCTGTTGTTGTTACCCCTGCCACGACTAGCACCCCGGTTGCACCTACTTCCCAGGCCCAGCTGTGTACGTACCTCTTTGCGCCGAATACATTCAACTAACTCTCTTCAAGCCCCCACCACTGTATCGTCGTCCCTGACTTCCTCTTCCCCATCGCTCTCCACTACCCCCAGTACGTCATCTATCGTCCCGACTCCCCCTACTACAGCACAAGTGAGCCATACCTCGGATACTTTATCTCCCGTCTTATGAACTCTCTTTCAGCCTTCGCCTTCGTCTACTTCGGCATCCACTCTCACTTTTTTGCGCACGGTATCCAGTCAGCCAGCCGTCAGTGGATCCTCTTCGGCGCTCCCCAGTTCCACCAACTCTGCTGTCGGTGGAGCAAGTACTGGCATTATTGCCGGTGGTATTCTCGCTGCTATAGTCGGCGCTGCGGGTATCGTGTTTGCCGTGATTTACCTTCTGGTTGGTTCCATATACACGCTTTTCTGTAATACTATTTCTTACGATATCATCAGAGGAAGTCCCGCCGTAAAGAGGATGAAGCACTAGCTGAAGAAATTTGGTCTCGCCCTGATGCCCGTAGACATTCCGTCCTCCTTCCGGATGAACCGGGTCCGATCGGACCTTATAATACCATGGGTGCTGGCTCTCCTAGACCTCCGACCATGATTGAACGTCACCTGAATGCCACGCCATCCATGTCTTCTCGCCAGCAAACCATGCCCAACATGTATTCCAACAATGGTTATGGGAACGACCACGGTGCAACCAGATCTGGTCAATCCTCGTTTTACCCTGGCGACGTCATGATCCCCACGTCGTCCAATCCGTTCATCTCCCCTTATTCACAGGATGTCTTGACTTCACCGGTTTCGAGCAACATACCTGATTATCATGTCTCATCGCACCCCACCAGCCCGGTTGGCCCTCAGGCTTTGACAAGGGCACCAGGTAGTACGAGTCAAGCGGCAGTGATTCGCCAGAACTCGATCCCTGGTGGGCCCCACAGCCCAATGGTCTCATCTCCTGATGCTACCGATTCTCAATATGTCGAGCTTTCGCGTTCTAGCGTGACTCCTTCTCAAGGTATGCAATATGCGGACATCGCCGAGAAGCTGCACTCCCCCATGACCTCAGTAATGGCTGCCGTCCCAGAGGAGTCTCATGATGAGGCAACCCACAACTGGATGCCTACCCCAAATGCTGACCCTTCGCCGCGGGTTGAGGATGCGCCGAAAGAGTCCGCCAACGTTGATTCGGGTACTGAACAAATTGTCGACGCTTCTCGTGGATTGGACATCGAAGTGCCCCTCCCTACTCCGATTATGTTCGAGCAGACACGTATACAATCGACTCCGCCAACCCTGCCAGAAATACGTGTTCCTGACCGCTCGTTGTCTCCTGTTGCGTCCTTCGAGTTTCCCGTCCCGCTGAGCGCCCGTGAGACCCCCTCGCCATTCAGCGTTGAGTTCTCGGACATGCGCACTCCCCCTCCAGCTGGCCTGAAGTTCACGAGCAGCCCACTCGCTTCTTCTACCCCCGCGTCGGCCGAACCAACTGTTATACCCCGTGGTCAGAAGACCGAGGCCGAATCTTCTAAGCGTGACACCGTCTACACGCTCTATGAGGAGGAGGACGGTTTTATCCGACCCCTATCCCTGGCGGCGGGACTTTCAAGTTCTAATACCCTACTCATTTTATTAAACAAACACTGGTCATTCTGAAATAGCGATTCCAGCGTGTCTGTAATTACTGAATGGCAGTGCGGGTCACATTGTGTTTTTTTCGTTTTCATGAAAAGGTGGCCCCCTTTATGGGTAAAAGATTTGTTTTGATACCCTTAACTTTAACTGCTTAGCTTAAACATTTTTACGAAGAGTTCATATATGTCATGTCGTTTGAGGCTGACTTCAAGCCACGGTCTCTTGTCTCTTGTGTATCAGAGAAATTGAGGCGACTATAAGACGTTAATCGTGTCGTGCGATGCCACAGTCGGACTTGGGCTAGTCAAAGAATGGAAGCATGGGTACAATTATCAAATTTCTTTGTTTACCGAGGTGGCATTACAGCAAAAAGGGAGTTCAAATTACACACGTGGCATGTCTTCCCAGGTCAAAAGTGCTTCGACGCATTTTCTTTTAAAAAAAGACAAATTTCTTAAGCCATGATCCTCTGTTTTCCTTAGTTTCCTGATCCCTCCGCATGGGCTTAAGCAATGTCCGCGAAGCCTCATGAAACTTGGTTATCACCTCGCCGCCTCCTTGGTGCCGAAAGTGACGGAGAGGGAAGGGGATCTGTGTTGTCCGCGTCTAGTGTACGTCACGACACGCTCCTGCTATAGCGTGCAGCGCAACGACATGTCAGGCGGTCTCAGTTGGACATGTTTCCCCGCACGGGCGAGTGCGGGTCGGGTCGGAGTCATCCGAGTGGGGGGCGAGGGGTAATTGACAACTGTACAGTACAATACTAACCGAGTTCTCCGAGGTGAATTTGTTGCTGTTCGTTCGGTCCGAAGTCTGACGGCGGTGCTTTTCAGTTGAGGATATCCCTTCGGTGACTCGACATCTGAATGAACGTTTGGCTCCTCTTTGTAACTACTGAAAGAGGGTTTGTTTGGACGGCCCTGGGCCCCGGGAAGCATCGGATAACGTCATTCTGGATAATGTGTGAACTTGCCAGGGTGAAAGCGTGTCGTTTTGGCGTAGTCTGTGAGGAGGTGGAGGTGTTGGAAGTGGTGAACTGCGAGGCGTAAGCTGGGCCTAGGACGGCCGCAGGAGAGTAATTGCCTAAAGCGAGGGTGCCGAGAAACCTCGGTCAGCATCTAGGTACTGTATTGTGCGATTATTCTTTTTTCGTTTTTCGCAAAAAAAAAATGCACGCGCCCAGTTATGCATCGCTTGTCAGGTGGAGAAGACCGCGAGCAGCTCCTTGTCAAAGAACTTCTTAGGGATGAGGTCAATATCGTGTCGGGTACTCGGTGGTTGAGTGGGGTACACGTAGGAAGCCTGAAGACGTGTCGGCGCGGTCCGCGGCAAGCGCTTATCTTAGACAGACGGGGCATCATTCTACCCAAACTCGGATGTTGAAAGTTTTCGTGTTTATGAAAAAAAGAAGCAAGTCATTTGGGTCCGAGTCGGCATTGTGCAGAACCCGAACACAACAATTAAATTGACCCGTTGCGTTTGGGGCAAAGATTGATGATGGCCCTGGATCGTTGTGGTGTTCAGGTTAGTGGACATGATGGGACTAACTATTACCTATAGCTTGTGACCGGGCCAGGCCTTTAGTTGAGGCCGTTTTGGGTTGTTGAACTTGGAGCGCCGCGGACATAAGCTCGCATCGAAGGGAGCGTGCAGAGCTTCTCGCCCCTCTATGGCCACTTCAAGAGACTGCCACTTGCGTGGCAGTTTGTAAGTCATTCTCGCCGTACCAATTAGGTTTGTGCGCGCGGGAGAAGGTGGCGAGATAATCGTCGCGTATGATTCGGCACAGACGGTGGCGGACCAAGCATTGCGCTCGTCTCTGATGGACTGAGCAGTCGGAGGTGAACCTCGGTGATGGGAAGTTGAGGGCCCATGGGGCCACGGCAAGGGTGTCCGAGTCTACCAGAAGGGCTCTAGGGAGATTAACACCGTACTATAGGTGGAAAAGTGAATATAAGCTAGCGGTCTATGTATTGAAAAATATGAGTAGAGACGGACAAACAGTTGGGCGGCGACCTGGGAAAGCGCTCATCCCGGGTGAAAATTTCCCTATCAGCACCGAGGTTGCCACACACTTTACTGGCATACGTCATCGTACACAGTCCGGTCATGAGGCCTGAAGAGCCATCCACGCGTGTGTTACGTGGCCAGGCCAACAGTGACATGCCATGCAACAGAAACGACAATGCCAATAGGATAGATGTAGTTTTGAGTGGCAAATTGGACAAGCCTTTCAAAGGGTACATCTATCCTACCTAACAATATCTTCCTGTCACTCCGTCGTGAAGGGAGAGGCGATTACCAGCCAGCAGTTCGGCAGTGGAATCAGATAGCATATATTGCGGGATCATAGAAGCGACTCCCACCATTGCCGAGAGTTGGCATTTCGTAACTATGGCTATACGGTATGGTCTCTGAGTCCTAAGTTTGACTTGAATTCCTTCCCATTCTCGAGTTACATGGATGGAATGGGCGGCTCCCACATGGATAAGGGCGAAGGCGGGAACGTACTGAAGTGAATAATACGTTCACGTACCCCAGTTAAGAAAGAATGCATAGCTCTACTAGCCAGGGCCGACGACGATGATCGGAGAGGAAGTACTGACTTGCTGAAGGTGAGCTCCAAGTGCAGACATACACAGTATAGGGTCGAAAGTATTGTATTGCACGTTTCCGATTATCGGCATCATGGGATTCGTTCCATTCCCCCAATCGCGGAGACAAGCACACACATGTCCACCCTATCCGAGGCGGTTTGAATTGTCTTGTTCGAATAATGACCGTGAAGGATCTGATTTCATCCTCTGGTCCTTCAAAAGTCTACACAAAAAGAATATTACCGAGATCAGTTGATACGGTGCGATAGCCGCCGAACGACTTACCGTGCATCGATGCGTGCGTCCTCTCCCTCAATTCCGATAACCGCCTGGGGTATCTTTGCATCGATCACCTATCAAATAGAATGAGCACACGATAGTACGGTCGAGATGTGGCCGACGCGCTCACATAGTGATTATCACAATGCGGGCAGTACTCGTCGCTCTCCTCATATGCAGTCATATCTTTTCGGAAAGCTTTTTTGCACTTTTTACAGACGAAGGTCATTTCCGTTGTCCGTGTAAGCGGATGCGTCTGTGTCTCGGCATGACATTCGGAGCAATCGAACCACTGTTTGCAACAAGGAGCACGAATGGAAACTTGGGCATTTAAGATGTGTTTGCTTATGTAGGAAGGGATTCCCAAGTTAATGATGCTACCCAGAAGAGCATATGACAAGCAGGACGCCTACCACATGTTTTTTTGGGGAGTAAAATGTGGCCAAAAGTGTGAATTTGCCAGTCAGTGCGTGAAAGGGAAAGACAGCAGTCGAGACCCTTGTCACCGCCGATTTGGCTAATTGCTCGGGTGCTGCGGCTGCGATTTGCGTTACTTGCAATGGATCCCTCAGCACCTTTGGTGGTAGATAACAGAACTGGGGTACGCATCTGCTCTGCGATTACCAGCCTTGCCCTCGTTGGAGCATTACATTTGTATAGTTCGTCAAAGTAGGATACGCTGGTTCCAACTTTCCCGAGCATGGTGAGCGCGATAATCCCTTCAGCCAACGTTTCGTTTCCTTCTCGACGACGTGTTCCCGCTCTCTCCTCCCCAAGTAACATAACTTATTGATCATGATCCAGTATTCCCATCTGTGATAGGACGACCGATCCTGCGCGCAGAGGAGCGCGTCGGAGACGCGATCATCAAGGACATCATGGTAGGCGACGAGGCGGCAGAGCTGCGGAACTACTTGCAGATCACACAACCGATGGAACATGGGATTGTGCGGAATTGGGAGGACATGAAGCATCTCTGGGATTACACCTTTTCGGAGAAGCTGCGCATCGACCCTGTGGGACGCAAGGTGTTGCTCACTGAGCCGCCGATGAACCCCAAAGCGAACAGGCAACGGATGTGCCAGGTTATGTTTGAGGAGTATGGGTTTCAAGGCGTGTACGTTGCCATTCAGGCGGTGCTCACACTATATGCACAAGGTATGTTTTTCATACAAGGTGGTGGTGGTGGTCAGCTGCTGAATGACGCTACACATAGGCTTGACGACTGGTGTCGTGGTCGATTCTGGCGATGGCGTGACGCACATCGTGCCCGTGTACGATGGCTTTGCGCTGCCTCATCTCACAGGGCGGCTCGACATCGCCGGGCGCGACGTCACGCGATATCTGATCAAACTTCTGCTCATGCGCGGGTACGCCTTCAACCGCACAGCCGATTTCGAGACTGTCAGAGAGATCAAGGAGAAACTTTGCTACGTCAGGTACGCAGATACCATTGTACCATATGTGTGTGATGTAAAGGCCGTTTCGGTTTCTCAAATGTTTTCATTTTTGTGTTAGCTATGACCTCGACATGGACACCCGTTTGTCGGAAGAGACCACCACATTAGTAGAGAGCTACACGGTCAGTGAGCCCTCGCCGTTCGGTGCCAACCCCCACCCCGTCTTCTCTGTCTCTGATGAAAATTAAATTATCGGTTTGCCATTCGTTTCGCTAGCTGCCCGACGGCCGAACGATCAAAGTTGGCTCAGAGCGTTTCGAAGCTCCCGAATGCATGTTCCAGCCTCACCTGGTCGATGTTGAACAACCGGGCGTCGCCGAGATGCTCTTCGATACGATCCAGAACGCGGCGGTCGACACACGCGCAGAGCTCTACAAGCACATCGTGCTTTCCGGCGGCTCGAGCATGTATCCAGGCCTCCCGAGCCGCCTAGAAAAAGAAATGAAACAGTTGTACCTCACGCGCGTGCTTAATGGGGACCCATCGCGTTTGAATGTGCGCCTTTGCCCCCCTTCTTCGCTCGCTCTTTCGCTTTGTGACTGATCATTGTGGTCTTTTTTTTCCCTTTTAGAAATTCAAGATCCGCATTGAGGATCCCCCGCGTAGGAAACACATGGTCTTCCTTGGAGGCGCTGTCTTGGCGGACATTATGAAGGGACGGGAAGAGTTTTGGGTGTCAAGAGAGGAATGGTACGAGCAGGGCATTCGCGCTCTGGATAAATTAGGTCGTGGCGAAAACTAATGTGGAGGGTATTTTACCTGTATAATGATCATCAAGTGTTTTACACTACATTTCAAGTGTCAGAGGGACTCCCGTTTGGTGCAGACAATCATCGCAAGCTACAAAGTCGTGTATTAGTACACAGGGGGACTTGATGTTTCAGCTCTGATCTATACTCTACGCTATATGATCCATTAGTCTACGACGGAAGCGCTTCGCCTACTAGATTGTTATCCTTAAGTCCCCAGAAATCTACCCACTCTTTCAACCATCTCAACTCACCCATGGCCTCGCCGCTGAGGATCTTCCGGCCCTGGACGAGACGCAATTCACGCCCGCGCATGCGCCGAATCAGCCGCTCGGGCTCCTTCTGGTCAAGTTCATCATCTGTAGTCGTGCGCTCGTCTGGGGGGAGCGATGATGCATACTTTTCCGTCAAGCGGAGTACGGCGTGCGTTTTGGTCAGGGCGAGAGAAACGGCATGTGCGAGCGGGGGAAGAGAGGGCAGCGGTGAAGCACTGCGGCCATTTTCACCACCACCATCAGCAGTGTAATGGCCGAGGACGAGCGCAGAGAAGAGATCACCGACGCCGGAGAAATAGCCCGGGATAAGTGGTATACAGGCGGCATAAACTGTGGATGATCGATGGCTTGGCGTGCCGGCGCTGTCAGCCCTGCGGACTGACGCAAGACACAGCAATGATTCCTCGTTGTCGCCGACCGAAGAACGGATATGTGGTGGGATCAGGTCCTTCAACCATTGCTCCACGGGAATAGAACTCATCACGACGTTCGGAACGGAATAAGTTTCGTGAAGAATCTTGAGCACCTTGTGTAACGAGGCGCCGTCTTCGATCTTGGTATCGGTGAGCGTCCTGTCAGCGGAGTGAGTTACGTTTCCGATACCTGCCAGCCAAGAACCTTACTCGACCTCAAACCAGTTGGGCGTTATAATAGATGCTTTTGGAAGCAAAGAGCGATATAGAGGTATGACGTCCCGCGAGACGTACAAGCGACCAGCGTCGCCCATCACGGCTAGTAGTAGCTTCGGCTTTAGTATTTGCCACTACGCAATAGATTGGCTATCACTCACGATCCAATAAATATACGATGTTAAAATCATTCTGAAGCAGCTTGGTTACGGTACGTGCGACGACGGACAAAGCCTCTGCACCAAATATGAAACCTGGGTAATTGTGAGAATCTATCAATCCGCTGCGGGCGATTCGACGTTATCAGAAGAACATACCCGTCAAGATTCGTGAGGGCCTAAGAATGCCGTTCTGTTCCATGATAGAGAACATGCGTTCGAGTTCTTCGGCTGTTGCCTTCGTGCCGCCCATTCGAGCATACCCTGAAAATTTGATAAATTAAACAAATATGGGTGGAGCGATAGCTTTCTGCCATGCACCTGAATGGTTTGAAAAATCGACGGTGTTGACATTCTTCAGGAGAGTGGGCAAGACGGGACGGCAGAGGGAGAGGCAAAGAGGACGCTTACGTCGACGTCGTAGCCCAGGAGTTGAAGTGGGAGAGTGGCAGCCTTGCCACCGACATAGCCGTATGCTACGTGAGACTGGATGCTCAGAACACGACCAGGATCCGAGTCGACCACAGCCATGTTCGATTGGGTGGGGTGAACCCCCTCAACTGTGTTACCTGGGTATTTACGTGTCTGTTCGGACCGGACAAGTCAAACGCACGTGACAAGAACGCGCCTGCCACTTGTCTGCGTGCGGCACTTTCATTCCTCGTTCCTCCACTGTGCCATGCATGACGGGATAAGGTCAGTCGATCCCTGCGCTTTCTCCTCTTTGGCCTTGGTCTCATCTAGACTGCAGCCTGCGACAGGCGTGGTACAACGCACTGAATGACGCGCAGACCTCCTTCAGGCACCTCCTCACTTCCACCTCCTCTCCCGACTGGAAACGTGTCCCTCTTCCAAGAGAGAACACCTCATTAGCTTCCAAGGGAAAGGGTCGCTCGTCTCTTCCAGAGCTGTCCGACGTTATCGTACATCGCAGGTCGGCCAAATCAGAAGACACTGTATATAGGGTTGTCCTCGATGTACCAACAGCCGACGACACAATTCCTTTCGATGTCTGGAAATCTATCTTGGCCACTTCAGAGCTTCGACAAGAGTGGGATCCAGCAGTCGATGGTGCCGTTCTGCTCGAAATGCTCGACCCCACTACTCGAGTATCCAAGACAAACTTCACGTTAGGGTGGCCGGCAAAGTGCGTACGCCGCCATTCAAATACCTCGTGCTCTGTTCTCATTCGAATAGCCCCCGAGACGCCGTAATGATTTCTCGCACTTTTAATGACGCAACAACAATAATAGATGTATCCACTTCTCTGCCGCGCTCTCCTGACGAACCTGCATACCTTAGACCCTGCCCACCTTACGTGCGCTCTAATGTCAAACGTGAGGACCCTTCTCAGTCGATAGTGCAAATCGGTTTGACCATGTATATGCAGTATTCGCATGGTGTATCCAATCTTTATCACCTACATCATCTCAGTCGCCAACCTCTGGTGACTCTCCTACGCGGAAGGCGAATCCAGGGCGCCTGCGCATCACATGCTTCTGGCAGCACGATCTTCGTGCAATATGGAATATTGGCACTGCGAGCAGTCTGGCTCAACAGCTGGCTGCCATGGTCCTCGGCCTATTGAAGACGGCCATCAAGAGGCGGTCACGCGTTCCTTTGGTGACTGGCTATGGAAATGGTGTCGCTATTTCACGAATACGTTTCGATCTAAACAGGGAATCGCTCACACTTGAGTATTCTATCATCCCTGAGGATGAGGACCACCATTCTACTCATTCACTTGATAATCTGCAAGGACTTGACGAGCTACATGCGATCCGTGAGCATCGCCGTCTAACACGGACAGTTGAATTTAGCATCCCATTGCACGAAGGCTGGGATGTGCAGATTTCCACACAGGCGTCCTCTGACAAGGTAGCACAGCTCCCATGGTCCGCAATGGCGTATCGCAAGAACGCTGCGGCAACGGCGTCCATATCTGGTAGCCCCACTTCTGATCCAGATAGTTTACTCTTTCGGGTGAACCACGTGGCTCTTCTCGACGATCACTCCCTCCTTAAAGTTCAAGTAGCTGTGGAGCGTTCGGCATCAAGCGGACTTCGCTTAAATGGTCTCCCCCAGGTGATCGAGTTCATCGAGGAGCGGAATCCTACGTCGTACATCATGCCCCAACAAGTGCTGCAAGATGCTATCAGCACCGCCGATGTCAGCTTTCTTACGACATCTTCCAATGCCACTGGTAGATCAACAATGTCTGGGTCAAGTGGGTCCAGGGCCTTGCAAGTACCCCGCCCTGCTGCTGGACGATCTGCAGCTCAAGAGAAATTAATCTTGAGTCGAATCCGTCGCAATTATATCTACTTCTCCTCACTCTTACAAGAGCCAGAGGCAAAATGGAAGCGCAGTATGTGGAAGCAATTTCTTGTCCTGCGTTTCTGTATTACTGACGTCACTAGCCACTGAGGCTCGCGGTGTCTCTGTTACGCAGTTAGACTCGATTGACCCCACCTTGGTCGTGTACAAGGCTGAGGCCACATTCGTGGGTGTGGGTCTGTGGGATCTCTATGCTGCCATAGCTTCTCCTGGTGCTAGACCGTATTGGGACAAACAACACGAAGACGCGATATTGTTAGAAGATGTCAACGAGCTTACGGAACTTTGGCACTTCAAGTCAAGACCGACGTGGCCTGCTAAGTACGGTTTAGGTAGTCCTTCCGCGTTGCTTGTCGTGTGACCTTGTTCCTAGTCCCCGGGATTCTGTCTTGCTCAAAACCGTCTACAAATCTCTGACCACCGCACACATTTTCTCGTTTTCGGCTGATGAGCCAAGCCTGTTCTCTAATCTACCTCAAGTGGAGGCCAATACAATCCGCACCCAAGTCGACCTTCAGGGCTTTGCAATAGAGGCACTTTCCCCAACTACTACTCTGTTGACGTTACTCGAGCAATCCGATCCGAAAGGCTGGACCAACAAGACATCCATCCCACAACAGATGATAACAACGCTCGCGGGAATCGGCGAATTTGCAATCAAATGCGGCGGACCGCCTGTGGCCACGAGACTCGCGGGGGCAAAGGCGACCGAAATTCGCTATGACCACGAGCGCACTTCTTTCAGGATTGAGTACGAGGTTTCAGCTGTCAGACGACCTCTATTATCTCCAGAGATCTCACCGGCGAATTCGCGACTCGAAGATGAAAGGTCGTCGTCGTCCTCAACGCCGATCGTCGAATGTGAGATACGCTGCGATATGGACACCTGGGCGGCCTCTCTCGACATTGTTGTTGATCCACCACCCCAATCAATCTCTTGCCTCCGTCGGCATCGCTTGTCCTCTGGAGGTGGTGGACTCTGGCTTACGCTGACGCACGATGCCATTCTCGCTGGTGAGGAGCGCCTCATGGCCATAGTGCGACGGGGTCCTGGACGCGAACGCGGCATTGTTGTGCTCAACGGTTCCAAAGTCACTGTGGACGTTGAAGAACTCCCCGAAGCAGAAATCAAGTCGCTCAGCAAGCAAAAACGTGTTAAGCCACCACGCGTCCCGCTCGATCAACCGCCCGTGCTCGGAGCGATCCGCCGACGACGCAGGAGTTATAGTGAAGAAGGCGAGGAACCGAGCACGGATCCGCCGAGTCCTACAAAGGCGGACGGGACCACTGAAAATAAGAACTCGATGTGGTCGAGCGCGGTGCCGAAGCTCCGTAGTCCGTTGGGACGGTATCTTATGCAGGCTATGGAGCAGGCTGCGACTTCCACGCAGCAAGCCGTCGCTGCCATCTCACCATCATCGTCAGGGGACAACTCGGCGTATTCTCAAACCTCAGAATTTCCCATGGAGTATGCTCTCAATGCTCTGCGATACCTCCAAGCGTTGCATTCACGGTCGGGTACTACCACCACGATGACTAGTGCAAGTAACAGTACTGCTAGTACCCAGGACGGTTGGACGCTCATCTCAGAAAAAGGCTTTCCGTTGCACCGCAAGGTCTCGCCAGAGGTCTCTGTTACTCTGCCTGTTTACAAGGGCGAAAGGGTCATCGAGGGCGTCTCGGCAGAAGAGATCGCGGCCGTGGTGACGAGTTATGATGCGCGCAAGCAGTGGGACGAGCGGTTCGTGGAGGCCCACGTGCTCGAGGCGTTCGCGGGCGCTGGGGGGGCACACACGGCATTCACGGTGAGTAAAGCGAGCTTCCCATTCCGCGACCGCGGATTTTACCTCGCGTCCATTCTCGCGCGTGGAACACGCGAGGGCCGGGAAAGTAACGCTATTGCCAACGCCACCGCTATCGCCACCAATTCCTCTTCCTCTTCCTCAGACGGTCGATCGCTCCCACTCTTCTGCGTCTCGGCATCATTCCCACCCGAGTTGGCCCGCACGTTCATGGCGACAAAGTACAATCCTTACAGCCTTCCGATCGGGCGGATGTTTATCGATGGGTGGATTCTCGAAACGCTCGATCCTTACACAACGGAAAATTACGCGATTCCTTCCACACGCTGCACGCGCGTGGTCACTGGCGACTACGCGGGTTCGCTTCCGGCCGCGGTCAACGCTGTCATCAATACGGGTCTCGTCAAGACTTTATTGTCTGTCGAAACATACGTGAAGAGCATCGCTTCGCTCCCTTTTACACGCTTACCTGCCGCGGGTGTGCTCCTCGTGAATAATAACAACCATAAGCGCTTAGTGGATGACGGTGAGAAGAAGTCAATGAGCACGAGCACGGACGCGTGGACGCTCAAACGGCGCGACGAAAGCCGCGTGCTGGTGCAGACGCGTTGGACGCCCGACGACCGCGTTTACCGCGGCGTTCTGCTTCTCACAGTCCCAGCCGAGTCCGTGCCTGTCGCCGCTGCTTCTTCTTCCTCCCCGGTAACTCCGAACGTGAGCTCCAGGCTTGATCAGAATCAGTCAAAGGTGGTCGTGGTGCTGCCGGCATCTGGCGTAGTGGGTGATGGTGGCAGTAGTGGTGGTGACGTTGCGCCGCCCTCGCCACCTGCGTCTGTGCCTGTGTCATCATCATTGGAACCAACGACGACCGGGTCATCATCGTCATCATCATCCACGCTCACGGTGAGACCGCACAGCCAGTCACTATCGTCGGCGACGGTAACACCTAATACTACCCGGCGGCGGGTGACGTCAGCTGCGCTGGTAGCTGGGGGCCGGTCACCATCCAGCGAGCGTTCGTTTCGTGCATCTAGCTCTGCTTTCACGGTGCGTGGTGAAGTGAGACAGGCGGCCGACCTGCTCGTCGCGGAAGTCGTGGTCGACTCGAAACTGTACCCAGAGGGGTACCAAGTTCATTTACGTTCTCGGCCATACGACACAAATAAGCCTATTTCACTACTTCCCACCACCGCCACCGCCACCACCGCCGCCACCGCTCTACCTGCCACTACAGGAGGTGACAAAGTTGCCGCCACCGCCGCGGAGTTGGAGCCAACAGATGTGCCATTTTTACCCCTCACGCACACGGTGCACACGCTGCCATCCTCGCCGCTTCATTCGTCTGGGCTGGCAGAAGACCACTCACCACGGCATCTGCTGCGGTTGATACTTCCGACTGCGCAAACGCAGATCTCGACATTGTTAGACCCGCTCACCGGGGAGACGCGAGCACCACCGCCAAAGCCTCAATGGATGCTCGACCTGTGCGAGAGAGGGGCGGTGATTGAAGTGGAAATCCGACCTGCCATGGAGTCACTTGCCCTTAGAAACGGAAAGAAGACAAAAGGGGATGGCGTGACGGTCACGATCGATGGAGTCATTGTTGAGGTGGAAGGGGAAAAGGAATCGCTGACGAACCTTGGGAGAGAGGAGTTGCAAGATGATCGGGTGGGGTGGATGGCTGTACTATCAAGGTGTGTGAGCTGCATGCACGGCCGTCACGTGCTTATTGTTTGATGAATTCCGAGCTGATGAAGCGCGTTGGTGTGGCGTCCTTACTGTCGGTGTACTCAGGCATTCTAGCGAGTCTGAAGACGATGGGTTGCCAGTAGAACTGCGCAAGGCAAGCGCAGTTGCGAATATTCTGCTCGAACCAAGTGCGGAATCTGAAGAGGTGTCAGCCCCGAAGGAGGAGGGGGAGGAGAGTATCGCTGCTGGAGATAAAGAAGGGAACGAGGAGACCTCGAGCAAGGCACGCACGATTAATACCATTTTCGGTGGGTTCACTGTAGCTGACGGAACATGTCTATCCAGCAACCACCGCAGCGTCCCGGTACACCCAAGGCGACGACCGCGATAGCTGGAACAAACAGTACTAGTGGTGGGCTACTACGCGGATTCTTGAACGGGTATCCGAGTCCGCTCTTCTCACGGTTTGGCACGGGTTCCGGTTCCGGTCCCGGGGCGACGTCAGAAGGGCAATCCGAGAAGGCCACATCGTCGGCAAGGGAAGGAGAAGGAGTGACAGGTCACACGGTGGCAGGAGCTAGATTGACCTCGAAGGAGTCCGAAAGGACGGGGATGGGGACAAAGAGGTTCACGTTGTGGGGGGTCATCGTGATAGGGCTGATATCGTTCCTGATTGGGTCGCTGTTGCGATCGCTGATATCTCCCGCGGACTTTATCTACGTTGTGCGGGAGGTAGGGGAGGTAGGGGAGATGGCGAGCGGGTGGCGAGAAGTGCGGCGGCTGGTTGAGGTGAAGTACATCGTTGGGGGGTGGGATTTCCAGATAGCAGTAGTCCGACGGCACTGAGCGAGCGAGGCGAGGAAGCGAAGAGAAGAAGTACATACAAATACAAATATTTCAATCCCCGACTCTCACCACGCCCACTCTCCCTCAGCTCTCCTCCTCCGCCAACGACCTCGTCTCCCTTCCCTCCTTCTCCCCACCCACAATGGCTGCCCCAGGCCCCCCTCAACCAAATCCGCCCTCGTCCTCCGCATCTGCCCCCCAGCAACCCCCACTCACAAACCCGGACCAAATCTCTTGGGATGGCGATAAAATGTTCCTCCCCCCTCTTCGCTCTCCATCTCTCACTCACCCCTCCATCCCGCAGGTTCAACATCTACATCTTGGACTATTGCAAAAAGCGAGGTTATCGCAAGACCGCAAGCGAACTGGTCATCGAGGCCGACATCTCTTCAGAGTCGAAACCACCCATCAACGCCCAGCAAGGTCTTCTCTTCGAGTTCGTCCCCCTTTCTCTTTCCCTCAACCCATCTGATCCATTCACTAGGTGGTGGAGCGTATTCTGGGTGCTATTTCAGGCCAAAAACAATGGCGGCGGATCTGAGGATGCAATCCTCTATCACAAGGTACCTCACTTCCGCCACTTCCATCATCGACCCGTCCTTCATTGCCTGTTGCCCTTTTCTAGCACCAGAGCCATATTAAATTAAGACCCGGTCAAGTTCCCCCTCCCGGTGTTCCTCAGACTGCGCGTTATCTCCCGAACGGAGTCCCAGGTCCCGTCCCTCAACTGCCCGCCGCTCACATGAATGGAATCGGCCCCGGAGGACAGCCCCCATCACTGTCCGGCCCCCCTCATTACGGCCCCGCCAATCCAGCTGCTCAACCCAATGGCATACCTGGGCCTCACCCGGCCC
>WNFQ01000886.1_pt2 | contig 35515 bp, 55 predicted proteins | sample 5400171 | NCBI WGS metagenome assembly WNFQ01 (sample SAMN13153356, study PRJNA577476) | soil metagenome | isolation source: 20 cm soil under Madrone tree | place: USA:California | collected 2016-06-14
TATCCGCCTGCCATAAGCCGTTCTTCGAAGCTCTCCTCGCTCGTCTCTTGAAAGCCCCACAGCTCAATACGTCTGCCCTTTATTGGTGTCTCCGCGATGCCTAGTCCTGGTTTATCCGTGCCACTTTGCGGATCGCCGCGTGCGATACGCCTCATGTATTCGGGTCGGCGTGCTTCTGTGAGGCGCTCTTGTGCGGCACGGGCAGAGGCTTCGTCTGCGCGGATTCGAGCAATCTCGCCACCCGCAGGACGCTCCGGAGAAGGTGATGCGGGTGGATGCGGTGGGGAATTCGAGAGTGCTTTTTGCATGAAAGGAGATGAAAGGGTTGACGGCCCCGGCGAACTGGCGGATATGGACTCGGCAGGCGCACCGCTACCATCCCTTGGATATTCCGATTCCACGGGTTCTCTGTAAGGGCATTAGGGACCGGAAACAACGATAAAGAAGTGGATTTCTAACAGATGAGTTGGTGGTGGCGATGTCCGCGGCGGTGACTTGCGTCTGGTACGCATAAGCTACCTCTGAAAAAATAGCACACGGGAATCAGAACTCACCTTTTCGTAGGTGTCGTATCTCCCTCATGTAATGCCCACCTACGCGCAGCCAGCGGACTTGAGTCCGGCGTGAGCATCTGCTGCGAGGCTGAAGGGACGGGGCTATCCCCGAGGGAGCGTTGTGATGAACTCGTGCTGAGAAGGCAGGTTAAGTATTCAGCACCCATCTCTTGCATCAAGCATTCGCACCTATTGAATACGGGTGACTCGGTTTTTCCGTTCAAGTAAGGGCCGGCATTGCTAGGACTGTTGGATTACGGTCAGCACTGGGCAAATATATTTGAAAGTCAAAATGGTCGATCGACATGGGCAGGGCCCAGGGCACTCTTGTCGAGCCATAAAAGAGCCTCCGTTGTGGCGAACCAACGCTTTACGGCGTCTGCACATCCAGGGCCAACACTAGGAGAAATCGGGACTGACCTCTGAGGTGTTGGCAAATGCGATCCAAATGGCGAAAGGAGTGGCAAATCGCTGCTCAGGAGCACGAGGTGATTGGCATCAGCAATTCATGTGAGGAGACACAATGTTCGCACCTGGAGCCCATAGCAGGAGTAACCCGTTGTGGCTCTGCAACCTCTGGTGCCGCCGCCGGGATGATTGACGGAGGCACCGAATCGTCATTTTGTGGGGTATTTTCGGAGAGTGATGCAATTTGCGTGGGCTCGAGGTCTGCAGGGGTGGACGGGGGAGGGAGAGCCATATCTTGCGCGGGAGCGACAACAGGCCCCTTTTGGATACACAACGCAGAGTCAGTCGACTGTTCAAACAGACGCTCTGTCACCACGCAGGCTCGCTAGGGAGAACAGCGAGGAGGTGTGTGTGTCGAGAGGCAAGTTGAAATTGTTGTGATTTAATGCGAATTGAGACGGCCAACTGGGCCAATAGATTATGTCAGCAGAGCCGTTATCTCGCGGTCCGGTGAAGAGCCGAGGACAGGACATGTTGATCAGGGCGCTCGAGTTTTATTGTGGCATTGGTATGTGTGTGGACATCAGCTTAGCGTTTCGTATTGCCAATGTATGGAGCAGGTGGACTGCACCGCGCTCTCTCAAGGAGCAGCGTCGGGAACAACGCGACCGTTGTCCGCGCTTTTGATTGGGATCAACTTGCTTGTGCCGTTTACGCGGCAAACTATGGTCCTGGCATTGCACACAGTGTACGTGCTCAAATGTGTGCCTGCGCTGGATTCCCAACTATTTGTCTTCTTAGGTCGACATTGGCACGCTGGATGCGGACACGCTCGAACCACTCAATGCGAACCTCTGGCTCTTGTCTCCCGCATGCCAGCCATATACAGTGCTCAACCCAAAGGCGAAGGGGGCCGCGGATCCCCGCGCTCAATCTTTCCGGCACTTAATCGAAGACGTGTTGCCCGTTCTTTCAGAGCGAGGCGCAGCACCCGCACGTCTGCTCGTTGAGAACGTCGCGGGATTTGAGGTCCGAGGCTACTCTCTCTATTGCAGTCCTTTTACTCGATGGTTTATCGAGCGAGTAGGCATCGACGACGCGTGACCGCGTGCTGGCGATTCTCGCAAAACTGGGGTTCGTTACGCGCGAGCTTCTCCTGACGCCGCTCCAATTTGGCGTGCCGAACTCGCGCTTACGATATTACCTCCTGGCGGCGCGCCGCCCCTCGGATGCATTTCTCACCTCTGTGGGCTCGGATCGGATCTTACGCCATATCCCTGGTCACGGCGCTGAGTGGAGTGACTCGAGGTTATCGTCATCTGCCGGTGGCCCCGAGACGGTCGAGAACAATGTGCGGCCTCTTCGCGATTATCTTGATAGAAGAGGGGACACTTATCCGGTGCCCGAGCGTGTGCTCATGAAGTGGGGGCGGTTGTTCGATATTGTCTTGCCATCTGCAACGCGAACGTGTTGCTTTACTCGAGGTTTGTTGAGTTATTGACCCTCGACTTTTCATCTATTTGACTTGCCGAAGGATACACGCAACTTGTGGAGCGGACGGGGTCCATTCTCCAGGAGAGCGAAGAATTCGACGTCAGTCTACCGTAGGGTTTGCACATGCTCGCTTTCTAATCGGTACATTAACAGACAACCGCAACGTTCGACAAGTTTTTACTTGCTAAGGCCAGCGGGGATGTTCGGGCAGTGGAAATCTTGCTTCCACTCCGTTTGCGGTACTTCTCACCTGAAGAGTTGCTACGACTGTTTTGCTTCAAGGATGCGGGTGGTGATGGTACATTCCGATGGCCAGAGGGCGTGTCTACCAAATCAAAGTACAGACTAATAGGAAATAGCGTAAATGTACTTGTAGTGAGCGAGCTAATTGAGTATCTGTGTCAGCGCTATGGGTCAAGGTCCGTGGGAGAGCCGCAGCGTGTCAGCCGGCTGAGCGAGCGTGTTGATTTCTCTCTCCCCTGAACCACCACCATCGGCCTCCTGTTTTCTTTCGCCCACAATTTCGTCGATTTTCAGCCTCACTCCCAACCCGATCTTCTGTGTGAACAGAGGATTCATGCTTCGACCCTTTTCCGATTCAAGACAGCTACTGCGTTTTTTCCATCCCAATATATCGTACTACGTGAGTAGACTTCTCACTACGCTCTGCATAAGACAAACCATTCTCTGCATCATCCAGCCTTAAGACTTGCCCAGCATGGCCGGATTTGTAAACATCCGTCGCGATGTCAATGACAAGTTCTATCGCTACCGGTACGTACGTGTTCCTCTTGTTGCGGCTGTTACATTGCTCAGCCTTCACTCAATTTCGTAGCATGCCTGTTCTCCTTACCAAAATAGAGGGTAAAGGCAACGGAATAAAGACCGTGGTGCCCAATATGTCTGATGTCGCGCGTGCTCTGTCGCGTCCGCCCACCTATCCGACCAAATTTTTCGGTTCTGAACTCGGTGCCCAAACATCCGTGGATGAGAAGAATGATCGCTATATCGTGAATGGCGCGCACGATGCCAACCGTCTTCGCGAGTTACTTGATGCATTTATCGACAAGTTCGTTCTCTGCGGCTCTTGCAAGAATCCTGAGACGGATCTCACCCTTACCAAAAACGAGATGATTGTACGTGACTGTAAGGCATGTGGCGAACGTACGGGCGTCGACATGCGCCACCGCCTGTCCACCTACATTCTCAAAAATCCGCCGAAGAAGAGGAACAAGTCGAGCAAGGGCGGGCATGCCGAAGCACCCAGCCCATCCGGCGAAGCCAACGGTAACGTTGTTGCTGGGGAGAATGACGAAGCCGATGCCAATGTTGGGAGCGATGACGAGATGACGAAGCGTATCAAAGCGGAGGCTTTGGAATTGAATCCCGAATCGCAGCTTGCGGATGAGGGATGGTCCGCAGATACCTCTGCCGACGCTGTCAAGGCCCGAATAGTTACGGTTACCGCCGGCGTTGCGGGCATCGGACTTACGGGCGGGGCTGAAGACGAAAGCGATGAGGATGCAGATAGCCCTTACACCCAGCTCAGCAACTGGGCCAAGGAGAATGCTGGTGTCAATGCGGTGGAAGTATTCAAGAAGGTGCAGGAGCTCGGCATTGAAAAAAAGCACAAGGCCGTCCAGGTCCTCGCGCAGACATTGTTCACCAGCGACATCATCACTGAGATTCCTGGCTATCTTCCCATTCTCCAGAAGGTGTGTTGCTATTTGTCACCGACAGGCAAAGTTGAATCTGACGGCCGTAGATGGTAACATCTGAGAAGCACCAGAAGTCTTTGTTGGGCGGCATCGAGCGTTTAGCAGGCGTTGAATATCCTGAACTTATCCCGGTCATCCCAAAGATCCTGATGGACTTCTACCAGGCAGATGTCCTGGAGGAGGACGTCGTGACGTCGTGGGGTACGCATGTCAGTAAAAAGTATGTTGACAAGGAGACGAGTAAGAAGGTGCGCAAGGCAAGCGAGCCATTCCTGAAGGTGAACATTGATACCCTTGAAGCTGTTCCGTTTTTACTGATGACGATGTATAGTGGCTCGCGGAGGCTGACGATGATGATGACGACGAAGATTGAGAGACTATGGTTTTCTTGATTTGTATCTTGTAACGGTGTATACAGTCTATGTGTTACGTAGAGTATAGCCGCTGCACGTGCCTGTGAAATCATGATTATATTCTTCTCTACTGCGACACCGTCGACCAATGCCAGCTGAAAAGGAACGCGTATTCATCGTTGGTGTAGGCTGCACCGCCTTTGCAAAGGTACGAACCATATCTCCCGGTCTTTGCAAACCCAGCCTCATACCTATGCAACCGCATAGCCGAGAGGCCAGCGACAAACCAACGAGGCACGACATACAGTACACCCACTTGATTTCACAATCATTCTGATCACACGCACAGATGGGCTTGGAAGCTGCAACAAAGGCACTCCTGGATGCAGGTGCGTTCCAGCTCACTGCATTCAGAACCCCTCTATCCCCCCGTAATGCGCATTGTCCATGCTTGCCACAGGTATCACTTACGATGCCATCGAGGCCGCATTCGTCGGGTATGTCTACGGTGCCTCAACGTGTGGCCAAACTGCGCTCTACCAGCTTGGCCTCACAGGCATCCCAATCACGAACGTGAATAACAACTGTGCGACGGGGAGCACCGCGCTCTTCAACGCCGCTACGCTCGTCCGCGGCGGCGAGGTGCGCTGCGCGCTCGCTCTCGGCTTTGAGCGTATGACGCCTGGCCCCCTCGGAAGTGGAAAGAATGATGATCGCCCTAGTCCCATTAAGCCGCTCATGTGGGCGGCGGCGCGCGCTTCGCCTGATGCGGATCCGCGGTCGCTGCCCATGCCGCGCGTGTTTGGGGCCGCCGCTGCGGAGTATTTTAGGATGTATGGGGGAGGTGTGGAATGTTTGGCTAAGATTGGTGAGCCTTTTGGAACTTGAACTTTTGAATGTGGCGTGTACAGTAGTGATTGAAGTGGGGACCCTTTTTTAGCGGCGAAGAATCATAGGCACGCGCTCAATAACCCATATGCGCAGTTCCGGGCGGGACATAGTGAAGCGGAGGTCCTCGCTTCCCCGCGAATCACGAACGAGCTCACTAAGTTCATGTGCAGTCCAACCTCAGTCGAGTCCAATGTCCCTTATTCCTGGCTGGCAAGGTTTTTACTAATGCGTCGATTACTGTCGTGCGATCGTACAGGACGGCGCTGCGTGTTGTATCGTTGCGAACGAGTCATTCGTGCACGCTCATAAGCTCGAGAATCAGGCAATCGAGATGGTCGCGATTGGTCTCGCGACGGACTTTCCCGATGCGTTTGCAGGACGCAGCGCTATGGACTCGGTTGGTTATGGGATGACACGTCGTCTGGCAGATAAGGTGTTCGCATCTGCCGGTGCGGATCGGGATGACGTTGGGGTGGTTGAACTACACGACTGTTTTGCCGCTAATGAAGTAGGTATCGTGCTGCCCGCGCGAGAAGAGGTATGCCAACTTCGTTTTGGTAGCTCATAACATATCCGGCACTTGGGTTGTGTGCCATCGAAGACACGCATAATTTTGTCGAGCGCGGGGACAACACGGTGAGTATTAGGGTAGGTACGTGCGTGTCTCAACTCATGAGCGTTGGGTAGTATGGAGGAAAGTATGTGATTAACCCTAGTGGTGGGCTGGAAGCGAAGGGTCATCCGCTTGGTGCCACGGGGCTAGCGATGCACTTTTCAATTACCAGTACGTCTATTCCTTGGGAAATGGAGGAAGTATGAAATCAACTGACTAAACCATCTCAGTGCAACTGAGGAATTGTAAGAGTTTTATTGTGAGTTGGTAAACCTTCACACTGATGTGTCCTCAGGGGCCGGGCCGATGCAGGTCCCCAGATTATTCGACGGCCACACACAGGGAAAGTATGGGCTGGTGCATAACATCGGGCTTGGTGGCGCAGTCGTCATCAGCCTACTTAGACGGCCAGAGTATTACCGTGCGGGTGGCCCAGACGGCCGCGACAGGTAATTACCCTTCTTTTCTTTTCCCTCTGATCTAGTCACTCCTTACTCGGTCTCTCAAGGCTTGGATATAACCACGCTCATGAGCTACGACCAAGTACGAGGGCGGATGTGGACAAAGTCAAGTCTAGGGCGTATTCGGAAAGTTTGCTGCAGCTCGCCAAGTTGTGATCACAAATATCGTGTACGGACTCTGTCATTTACGCATCCATGACTTCGAGGTATCTCTTCTGATCATAGATGGCTTCGTGGCTGTTGTCTTGGCCATTCCACTGATCCAGACGAATTTATAGAATGACTTACCGTCTGCTAGGTACGATAGCAACCGAGATACTGTGAGAGGCATGTCGTTTACAATGCAAGCTCGGCGACTCTGGCGCTTAGATGTCGTCCTCTCTGCCCATTCTTCACACAGGAAAGTGGCTTCAATTTCGAGCACTTTCATCTGTTGCAGACTCGGAGTAAGTTGGTTCTCAGCGTGTGCGACCCGCTAGCACGACTCGTCGATGATCTCCATATTGTGCAAGAGCATTCCCGACGTACTGCAGGTGACACTTCGGCTGCGAATGGTGGGTTGCTTAGCAGACGGTTAACGAAGCATAATGGGATGATATGCGTAACCATGACAGTGACCAACTGCTGATCTAACTGTATCGAACTTTGGCCAACCTTGTATATGTCAAAAGTATTTCCAAGAACGAACTGTTATTGACTATTTTTCCGATGCCGTTCGGCTGGCCGGCGACGATGACAAGCACAATTGAACCCCCAATGGCACACAAGTCACAACCCTATCGAAAGCGAGGAATTGGAGAAAGTGTGTCAAGATGCCTTGTGCAATAATGCTACCCTCGATGTGTGCCCTTCGGACACCTAGTCACTATACAAATATGGTGATGAGGATCTTGGGATCTTGACCTCGAGCTCGATATCTACTACATACCGACAAACGACTTCTGGTGCAGTACCTTGCTCCAATCAAGATTCCTTTCTTCTTGTTCCATCCATGCCGAACGTCGAGCTCTTGTTCAACACGTGTGACTAACTACATACGATACCGATGTACTAAGTTCCGATTCGATTTTCATGACTGCTTCACCATCCCTGCCTTGTCTTCTTGATTCACCGTTGCCTCCATCATCATCATCGCAGTTCGGTACCAACAAGCGTCCAGAAATGCCGCCCACTTGCACAGATTTCCATTCGCTCTCTCCTGCAGAGAAAGGTATGCGTACGCTCTACTTCCATGGTTTTGAACACAGATTTTGTCGAAACTGTCATATCTTGATGTCATTTCGCAGACACTCGATTCGTCGCTGCCATTGCAGCACTCTACAAGTGTCTTAATCGATCGCTGAAGAACCTAGATTTGTGTCACTTAATACGGGTGGCAGCTGAAGAGGCTGCCAACCGTCTTCTGCCTCCTCCGCTATCAGAGGACTTCTTTCTTCCCCCATTTCTCCTTGCCTGAACGTTCTTGTCAGCGAGGAATAGCCACCCACCGGGTCATCGCTACTTGCCGAAGACTAGAATGTTCAGCGGGGTGAGATCGATCGATCTGATCATGTACTTGTTAAGACTGAGGAGAATGCGAATGACTCGATTCTTCTTGGTCGGAGGATACTGCTACTGCAGTACTGTCGCCGATCAAGGAATCGGATGAACTCGAAGTTCTAGAGGGACACACGCCATTTCACAGTGGGTCTACTTGCGCAGATGCCGCCAAGACACTCGCTGATCCCGCCTTTCCAGGGCTTGGGGTATCTGACGACGATCCGAAGTCTTGGAATTTGTCCCAACGAACCACACCCCCGATGCACCGCCAATTTGGACACCACTCCCTCAATTGTCAGCACTTCGTACTGGCGAAGCGAACGTCATGTTGACATTCGCTTGACGCTGGAACATGACGAAGTCACACCTTACCGGGATCATGTCCGAATGACCACTCCACCTTATTCCATCATCGTTGTCAATCTCTCATTGTCCGTCTTCCCTCGGATTACTCTTCCACCATTCTCCCTCCCACCTTCAGGCATCCATAAGACTCTGGAACGTCATTTAGCATCATCAGAACCCAGAAGCGATTATGGCGCCACAGAAATCGGCAGTGCCAATATGGGTCCTTCTCTTAAGCAGCGCCATTAATGGAGAGTTCCATTCAACAGGCAATTGTCGCATAAGATCGTACTCGGAATTGCCTCTTGCTTACGATCATCTCCAATTATAGTGCTGGCTCATCAACCAGTCTCGTCGTTTCCCGAACACAGGATGATTATTGGGCAGCCTACGCATTCAGCTGGCACTGCTGGTGTGATACTTTCTCATTCTTCTCTCATTTACTGCTGAATGTCTTGTGATTACAGTTGGGCAACCCTCGCACGCCGTTTGCCCGTCAATCTTACATGTTCCTTGTTCTGCCCGCATGTGCGTGAACTTCCAACAGTTGCGGTTTTTATTTCAATTTAACTGTCTCCGAGGACTGCCTGTACCCATTTGATACTGTGATCCTGGTCCTTGGAGCCAGTGGGCATTGTTGGAAGTTGACACCAGAGCAAGGGGTGAGCTGACTGAGTTGCTGGGGAACTTGAAAAGTATGCTTAAATAGGTAACCAATGCATGTGTGCATGTACACTGACATTGTACGAGAGTCGAAACAAGGAGATGTACGACAGAAGAAAGGGAGAAACGGGCTTCATCAGGAGACCACTTACGACTGTCTTACGTGACTCTCTGGCCTTTTTTGCTACTTGACATACCTGACCCACAAACGGTAAAAGAAAAGGCAAAGTCCTGTAGGTCACGTAAGAAACGCGAGACGTTTCTCCGAGGCCGTCTGCCGGTCCGACTGCTAGCATTGTGCAGCGTACAGTACTCATTTTATTTTCTCTATCTCCGTCGTTAGGAGGCGACACCTTCAAAACGTCCATATGCTACACACCAGTGTCTCAGAGCAGCTTGTTAAGACATTTACAGCGTACCCAGCGGTGTCTTGGAGCGTCGGAGACTCTGGTACTGTCAGCAGCTGACTGAGGAAAAAACTTATGGGGAGAAACCACTGTATTCGATCACGGTGCATGTTTAGTCTGTGTCCCCCTCGCGAAACACAAGAAACCAAAACACGCTCGATCATAGAGCGCGGATAGCCATCGTTGCATACAGTAATAAAACGTACTTGTAACATGAGGCCGGGTCGAGGGCGTCTGGATAGAGGGCGATCACACGCAGCCAAGCCGCGTCTCCAAGGTGGAATACTTGACTAGCACGTAATCGAAGAAGGCAGCCTGAGTGTCAGAGCTACCGACTCGGAGGTGAACGACATGTACCTCGCTTCAGTTATCACGACTGGTGGAGCATTTGAGATTGAGCTTCAAGTTGGATTATCAGATCAGCGGAAATGTCACTACCATCATCCGTCATATGACTCATTATCAGAAGCGACATTCCGGAGTTCAAACCTCCAAGGATATGTAGTAGATCATGTCGGAGTACTACGTACGACATTAAGCTTAAATAAAGGGGCATGGAGACTGGAAGTTCAAGTTTGCGATCTCGTCCATATCAGGACATGATAGGATTTGAAGCCCAGGCAGATTCGGATGTAGTGTAGTAGGCAGGGGTCAGCCAGCCTGAGTGTTCCCCAACTTTCGGTTGCATACTATGTTCAAAACGGTAAGCCACTCATACCAGGCCTATAACCAACGAGGCTCCGCCGCCCCAGATAGTCGCCACGGAACAGACCACAGGGGTACACGTGCAGTACACGCGAAAAGGATGAGGCAGACGCAAGGTGATCATTATAGCCAGCTGATTTCTGATGATACTCCTACAACCGGTCATTAATGCCAAAAATGGTAAAGCTTCCACTGGCACGGCCACCGGCTGCCGGCTTCCTACGGGCCGACAGTCTTTGTGGAGCGGATGCGCAATGCGCTGACGACCAGGACCAGTGACGACGACAGCGGGTAGGAGTCGCCGACATCTTCATTCAGCCGAGTGAGGCCACCGCCTTTGCTTAGACCGCTACCTGACTCGACTGACGTTTCAGCCCTCTTCAGCCCTAACTGGCCATGCGCGACTATGTCGTGCCTCTCTCTCCACTTGACACCCTCGCTCGCAGGACGTCATCCCGCCGACGCCCAGATCCTGCTCAAATCTCTTTGTCTCAGGCAGGGTCGGGTGGAGACGCTCAGTATCCCGATGTTCCTACGCTTGATGCACCGCCAAGGAGATTTCTCGGTCCCGCTCCCCAATCGCCTTTGTTACACACCCGCTTTCGGACTTCTATTGCAACGCAGTCGTCGCTAAACACATCAAACGAGTTGTACGGCCCGAGTATTGCCAGCGGGTCGGAAGATTTCCCTTATGATGATGATGCCAGTATTTACTCAACCGCCACATCCTCCGGTCGGGCCCTTGGCCGTCTGTCGAACTCCGTTCGAGCTCCTGCCCAGGTGGAACAAATCCCTGAACTAAGTGGCACAGTTCAGGGTCGAAGTACGCCCTCACCGCTACCGAGGGGTGGGGCTTCGAGTATGAAAGATAGTCACCGTCCAAAAAACGGCAGGGCAGAGCCAGACAAATCGTACCAAGGATCGCGATCAAACAAATCAGTACCCCTGCCCATTGTGGTAGTGTCGTCGGAGGAGCCAGAAGGGGTTAACGACGGTCAAGGGTTCGGGAATGTGTTATCTAGTCCGATCGCGGAATCTCACTCTGTTGATCATAGACTCACCTCCGGAGGCGCCCGGAGTAAATATTTAAACTTTTCCAGGCCGTTGAGAGTAGGCGGTGCCTCAGAAGATACAAAACGTCAAGTCCTCGCACGAAACGCATTCCGCACACCACCCAGTCAGTCGCCACAGCCTTCGCCAGGGACATCGCCACCGCAAATATCCCCATCCAAGGAAGAGCAGCATGTTCTAGAAACCCCCCTAAACTCATCCATCTCCTCCAATACCAATAGATCTTCCCTCATGCCCTCACGCCCTGCGCCCAAACCTCCTGTCGCTACGAGTTCGCAGGTCATACCCCTATTGCATGAACCTCCCCGCATTTCATCTTCACCAACTAGCCTATATTCAAAGTTTTCGTTCTATGAGCTTGACAGTCCTTCTAGCTCATCTATAGGCGATTCCCTTCAAGCTCCAGCATCGTCTCACACACCTATCCAACGCGCCCCTTCTCTGACGCCTGATCCGGCACCTAGGGATAATTTCCAACAACTCGAGTTGGCCGATCAGTTGTTACAAGAAGGCATCCGATATCACGAAGCAAACCGGCTCAAGGAAGCCGCGATTGCTTTCGAGAAGAGTGCGAGGACACCAGGCGGGAGTGGGGTTGGCATGCTTATGTGGGGTCTCACTTTGCGGCATGGTTGGGGTTGCACCAAAGACGAGAGTCTTGGCTTCTCCTGGCTGCGCCGCGCAGCAGAGGCGGCAGTAGGCGACCTTGAGCATGCCCGTGCGGGCCTTGACATAAACGCCGTTCGCGGCGAGCTGGTCCTTGCCATATACGAAGTTGGCCAGTGCTTCTTCCGGGGATGGGGTGTGAAGAAAGATCAGAAGATGGCCGTTGTGAGTCGTCGATTTCATTCGTACATGCGTCCGTGGTGCCCCAGCTAAAACAACGCCTCGACTCCTTTAGTCATATTTCGAAATTGCGGCGAGGCTCGGAGATGTCGACGCGCAGGAGGAACTTGCATTCTGCTATGCGAATGGCCGTGGTTGCAAAAAGGACCGCAAGGAGGCGGCTAAATGGTACCGTGCAGCTGTGAGGTCATGACGAATTACATTTTTCGGATGACTGATCCTGGTCTTCATGTTTTAGGTTGCGCAAGGTGCGAGCGATGTTGGCCTTGCGTGGATTTACAAGGAGAAGTTCCAATGATATCTGCCGTTCACCCCTGGTGACACGGGGAGTACATCTGCGATACTTGCGCGTCCAAAATGCACCCGTCTTCATGCCGGACAAACAGCGGTAGCCAATCCTTCTATGGCCAAGACTAAATTACGGTATTAACAGAAGATTTGCTAATGCGCATGAGGGTGCATCGTCGAGTCTCCCACGGTCGAAAATTGTTTGCCAAGGCATGATCACATCGAGGTATGCCTTACCGGAGGGTCGGATGCGAGGCACTTAGGTCGTTTTGTCTTCTCAAAAATTTTCTGCCAAGCCAGGAGGTGCAGTGAGCCACATGGAGGGGTAATGATATGCGCCAGTGCTGCAAAATTCTCCGGGGGCTCAGGTGGATACTCTAGGCAACGTGGGACAGCAGGGACAAAGACATACCGCCAATGCGGTGTTATAGGCTTTGGGTTGTTGGGCTTGGGGTTAATTCGAGGAGGGTGTTGAGGGGACCCGCAGGGGATGGAAAAACGTGTTGACAAGGGGTATTGGAGTGATACTGTATAGGCGAAGGGATCCTGAAACGACGCGTGCCCAGGCTAGGACAACGCTGGCGGCCGGATCCAAAGGATCGGCCGTTGTCAATCGTACGCTTATGGAGAAATGAAGCTTCATCTCATTTGTGGAAAGGATTTATGATTTTGTACGGCAAAACGGTGGATTTCCGTTCGCCGTCGAGCGTCCAAGAAGTCTTGCCACCAGGGCGTTAATCCTTGGTTGGGAGAAGTCATGCCTCCAGCTGATTCATATCTCTGGCGCTGTTAGTAAAGAGAATTTGTAGCGCTGTGCCGTATGACTGAGTGGATATGGAAGAGGTTGCCGGACTCAGTTGGTGGTCATGGTCATGGTTTGGCCAGTGGAGTCACAGCAAAAAAATTTTATGGACAGACACATTTGCCGCCGTGGTCCATCCATTCTCCAGAAGGGCCCCCATTTTGTGGACATTGGACATACTCCACAGCACAGCCTTTGGATCCCTTTCCATCCGTATTTGAACGCCAATTCAAGGCAAGGTACTACTAGAAATCGTTGCTGCCGGGTGGAGCTCAAAAAGGTCGTTTCTGGACACCAATAATAGCGGCGACTGTCAACTAGCGTCAGTCATGGATGGTTAGCACGTCGGGGTAGTAATTTGGACAACAGCTCGACATCTGGCAGGCTACAATGCGGACTACATCAACGCCACTGGCATTGGCAGTTTTCATCAGTGTCGTTCTAACGTATTGATCAAGGAAAGCCCCTGTCCGCCGTCCTGGAGAGAAGCGGATAGATCAGAGATTACACTCCAGTCTGACCGAGCTAAACCGCTTCTCGATCCTAGTGAAACAGGTTGAACTGTCGTGAGCGTTCATGGTTCAGGTCTTTACTTGTGGTCAATAGGCGCCTACCTGACGCCCATCCAGCTCGCTCGCAAGTACCGACCGCTCTTTTCCCGCTATGCCAGAGGGCGGAATTAATTAATGTAATGCCAGTGACCACGAGCTCGAAAACCATTTTCTTATGTCCCGACTGGAGTATGCAATCCGTCCAGTCCTCGCGGGGGTTGCGAGGCTTCAGTAAGGCCGTCCGTCGATTGTAGGTCCGCCGATTGATGAGTTCTGCTCCCTTGGGGGGTCGAGAGGTCATAGAGCAATGAAGCACCCTGCGGGGACGCATAAATGACTGCAGTTCACGTCATATGATACGTGATTTCACCATAAGTTAACGTACGCTTTGTGGGCGACTCTTTTGTGCGGAGTATTATCCGATCACTTTAAACTTCGTCATCAGAAATATATAGAATCCTCGCGGAAACGTCGTTAAAGCTCGAGAATAGAACCTTCTAAACTGTAAATATCTGACATGTAGCATCGGGAAGAGAAGCGGGGGATATTAAACACGATTTCGATCAACTCATGAATGGGTCACGTTTTGGATGCTTTTTCTGGCAGGGTTACGGTAGCAGTCGATCGACTTGGTTGTGAAATCAGCATGTAATGGCTCGCATTAGCCCCAAAAAACTCCGCTGACCTACTCATTGCATAACAGAGACATCAGGCGAGTAGCACGGCAGAGTGTGTATGCGAAACTTACACAGTAGCCGTCAATATGTTGAATCATTATATTGGAGAGTTGGGCCATGAAGTAGCCGTCGACGACACTTGTATGCGATTGTAGGGCGTATTCCATGTAACCACCTCGACTGTTGTATACTACTGCAATGGGCCGCGAGGCTAGTCAAGCCATCACACAAAGACATACCACGCAAGTTGACCAAACTTGCAAATTGACAGTCGGATAGTAAAGGAAGTTGATGGCATGATAGCCTGGAATTCCAAAGACGCGGAGCTTTGAGCGCGGCAACTAATAACTTGAACGTCGATCACCAGCGGCGAAGGCTACAAATTATTGAGTAATTCAAAGCTTCCGTGCGATCTACTTTGATGGGATGACAGACAAAGTCGAACCACCAAATTTCCATTTAAAGTTCAGGTCCATTGCTGTTGTTAGGGGTGTCCGACCGAGGCATGTTCCGGTTGGCAACGTGTTCCGTGTCTCTCCCGGCGCAGGGCCATTAGCCAGGTGTCAACAGCCCTGATGGCGTGCAGGCTCCTTCGTCCCTGACAGAAATGCAATGGATGAGACGACCTTTACAGATATTCGCTTCTCCTGCTCACCCCACTCCGAGAAAACCCGCGGACATAATGATGAGGATTAAATTTTTAAAATGAATGCGCGCCTGATTTACTCGTGTATTTGGTGCCATACAGTAGCGTGACGTTCTCCCTGCGGTCGTCTAAAATAATGAAGGCGCCTGCCTGAGAGCGCCTTTCGGGCATGTCCTTTCCAGTGTGCACGTTTCCGCGTCTGTATCGATTTACTTCTCTTGTCCTTTTATTTTCTTAACGGCGCTTTTATGGACCACGCCACACAACAGCAACCTTTCTCCCGGTCCGAGACAACGTATAAGATCCGTCCACCAGGGGAGGGTGTGCCAATAGCATATAAGACTGGTTCTCGGACGAGTGCCATAGCTTGAACACCCCGTAGTCAACCATGCAAGTCCCTTTCTTCAATCCCAAGTTGCCAGAAAAAAGCAGCAAATTTGTTGAACCTCAATCCCAAAGCCCCCAAAGCCCCAAGATTGCCGGAAGTTTCTTCAATCATTTTCTTCTCGGTATATGGGATCTATACATCGAAAAGCCCCCGGTTAAGTGGGGCATCCCGTTCTATTCGCTGAATGGAGATACGGGCGTCTTCTTCAGTGACCTGCAATACTTATGGAAGGCAATATACGATCTCAGCAGTTCGCTACTATTTGCTCGCCTTACCGTTTCAGCAACTCTTGCCCTTTCCCCAGCGGTATCCCTTTGGTGCGCGTCTGCAGTAAACTAAATGGTCGATGTTTAATCAAATTTAGGTTTACCGGGAATTTTCTGCGATTGGTGAGTACGATTTCGTTACGTTGTGTACTGTCTTCCAACATCGAGTATAGATCCAAGCTGCCATTAATGACCGGGAACTGGATGTAAATATGTTGGTTCAACTGACATGTGGCCGAGTGGTGTGTTCCCTCGTTCAGAGCCTGCTCGAAAGGATAGACGGGCGGCTTTACCTTGATTTCGATGACTTTGTCAAGTGTCATTACTCGCGTTATGCTTTCAAGCATGTCGCACGGATCGATCTGCCTACTTTTATGGACCCTTCTGTATCTCAACAATTAGAGGCAGTATCGCTCAGATACGGATTTTGCTCAGTCGGGCGCACTCTTGATAGCCTGTTACGCAGCGGGTGTAGCATTATCGTGCTTTTCACTCAAGTTAGCGTGCTCATCGCCATCTTGCGTGAACAAGGCATTAGCTCATATTTGAGCTTCCTGACTTGTCTCTGCCACCTGGTAGTCTGTATCTTATCCCAGATGGAACTTGCAAGTAGTAGTCTGGATGGACTTTGTCAGTTTTCAAGTTCTGCCACTTAAAGGGTCGGTTTCTCAACCCCGTATCTCCCACAGCGTACGCAGCCACGACTCGAAACCAGGATTACGTGAAGATGGAGGGCCTCAAGCAACTTGTTAGTGACCAAGAACACCGCCAAGAAATCGTCGCTAATGGTCTTGACTCATATCTTTCTCAACGTACGTTCCTCAGTGCAATCCACACTTTCCCCATGTTTATTGCTCCGTTTATAGACTTTTTTGAACTTAATCATCGCCTTGGAAATCGCGCGGGTGAATTCTGGAGTCGTTTTTTCATTTACCAGCGCAACGTCAATAATTCAATTCATCTTCTGAAATGGTTTGCTGGTGAGCTGCCCGAGGTGAACCATCAGCTCGTGCATATGACTACTTCATTCACTGTGCCCCAAGATTGCCCTTGTATTAGCAGCGGTTCGAGACCCAGGCAACCTTCCCATGGTCCTTGCTGCGTTCACCCTCGTCCATTCGACCGCCAAGAATCTTCGTTTGAATTTGAATTCTATTTTCCAACAAACTGGTGGCCTGGCAAACCAGCTATCCAGTCTACGTGTAGTATATGCCGTGAGCGAAATCAAGAACCAGGTTGTGGACGGGACCAAAAAGTTGGAAAATAGTCGTGATGGAATAAGCCTAGAATTTGAGTGGGTCCTCACAGCCACATACCCTCAAATATTTATCCACGGCATTAAAGGAACGTTTCTTTCCAATATCCTGGAAGCAAGACCTATGCATTACGCCGCGTGTCATTCCGAGTCCAACAGGGTCAACTATGTGTAAGGGAATATCTGACTTGACTGCCTTCTCTTATTTTAAATCAGGTTATCGTGGGCTTCAATGGCTCCGGCAAGAGCACTATTCTGAAGCTAGTGGCTCGCATATACGATGTAACTGAAGGAACCATCCGGATCAATGGTCACAATATCCGGGATGTGAAACTACATGATTTACGCCGCTCAATCGCTGTTCTCTTTCAAGATTACACATTGTTCCCTTTATCGGTGCGTCTCTCGATTTCAATTGCTAGGTGATATCTCCGAATAAGTTGCCACCCAGATCAAGGATAACATTGCGCTCGGTAATCCCGAACATGCCACTGATCGTGAGCTTGTCGAGGAGGCGGCGCGTCTCGGAGGTGCTGACACCGTGATCGAACGTTTGCCTGAAGGCTGGGATACCTATCTTTCCCGTCCTGATTCTGTGCATGACATTATTCGTGTTCAACATGATGATCCTAATGGTGACATTGGCCGCGCGCTCCGTGAACTGACGGGAACACGACCACCACAAGGACTCAGCGGTGGACAGCAACAAAGAATTGCTGTGTAAGTCTTTAAAGCTGGGGTCCCATCGGGTGATGAATACTACTCTGGATGTAGCGCGCGCACTTTCATGCACACCATTGGACCAGACTCCGCAGTTGGTCTGTTGCTGTTTGACGAGCCAAGTGCTGCCCTCGACCCTGTTGCCGAACACGGTACATATCCTCCTTGCCACTTCCCTCTTCTCTGTTAACGATCATCGACCCTCAAATCCAGACCTTTTCTCGCGACTTCACAAATCTCGCGGGGAGAGAACAATAGTCTTCTCGACTCACCGCTTCGGAAACCTGACGAAATATGCGGACATCATAGTGTATGCAATTCTGGAGCCGTAAGCTGGGAATAGCTGTTGATGAATTTCCTCTCAGGTACATGAACGAGACCGCTGTCGTAGAGACTGGTACCCATGAAGAGTTGATGAAGTCGGGGGGCGACTATGCACGCCTGTGGAAATTGCAAGCGGAGGCATTTACATGATCATGATGCTCAACCTCGTCCTGTCGTGCGCTTCCAATCCACCTACCCAGGCAGGAGTTGGGAACACATTGTTGTATGTAGCATGCAGGAAAAGCCTTCGAATCGGATCCACAGAATACACCTGTATCTGGCTTTTGCTCGGTGGCAGACGTTGGAATTGGGTACTGCTGATCCAATTGATCACCCCCCTGGAGTCACTCTCATTCATGTGGGATACTGTAAGTGTACTATCTCAAACAAAGACAGGCTCATCAGCAAAAGGGCAGCCTTCTTGAAATCTTTGATTCAAGAATTTCAAGCATTTCTAAGTATCCTTTAAAAAGTTTATATTTGGGGCCAAAAGTAATGTATTTTAAAATAATGTTGATAAGATAGCAATTTTCAAGAACTTCAAGGGAAAACAGGGCAATTTAAGCTATTTTCAAGAGACCTATCATTTTTCTGCTGGGGTTTGAGGTCAGTCCCATCCATACTCATTGGCAGGGTGTTTGATGTGAACAAGTCCCCATTTTGACTTTCAGTGTGGCTCAGAATACTAACTGTCATCAGATACTGATGACAGCTATCACTGGATGCTTCATGTCTGTGAATGGATTTTATTAGGTAATAAAGATATTTAAATTTACTTTATTCAAGTTTAGTGCTTGTTGGACTCACGTGTCATGTGATTAGGTGGAATTACAACGGACCGTGATAGATGACATAATTTTCCAACTATTCTCCGGCCCGGAACCTCCGGGAAACCCACTCGACTTACACTCGTACTCGCACATGACTGGAACGGGAATGATGATTGACCATGGACAGGACACGGATGTTCTCCAACCGGAACCCGTACGACAAGGTGGTCTGGTACAGAAAAATATGGTGAGTCTAGTCCTCGTCTACAACCGGATCGCGCATAACGTGAGCCAGCAACACACATTTCGCAAGCCAGCAACACCCCTCGAGCCTCCAACGCCGCGAGTGTCCGCCCTAGGTCTTGATCGTCTAGCTATAGAAAAGCGCGCTGCATCCTCGCAGGGTGATGGCAATGGAAAGCGCCAACGACTTGATGGTCGAGAACCTCATTTTAAAGGTATGCAGTCCTTTCCCTTCTTCAAATATGGCTTTCCAACCGCAAACAGTCCCGTCTCTCCCCGCGTCTCGCATGAGTCATACACGTCAGCGTGCCGAAGACACACCGTCTCACCCTGGCGGCCTTTCTGAAGAGGGTCGTGTATTACTCGAAGCACATAGAAGACGGCGGGATCATCAGCGAGGTGTGTGTGCGCCATCCCCTTGCTCCTACCATTCTTTCTTATGCGTTGCAGAGGGAATTTTAGCACATCAGGAAAAGAAAGTAGATCGCCCACGCGGCCTCGATGACTTTCAGCGCCGTTCCAACCGGGACCGTGATCGCGTTAGAGGGCGGCAAGAGCATTCACGAGGTTGGGAAGTGACACCTCGTTCTGAGCGCGGCCCTTCTCGTGATGACGCGCCGAGTCTGCGGGTTCCGAACCTCAGGTGGGACGCCACACCGCGTAGTCGGGGTGATAGCAGTGGTGGCGGATTGGGCCGTACCGGCGCTCGAGCATGGGATGCACCGACCCCGAGAGCGTCGCGAGATTCTAGTCCTGACGTAGGGAATGCAGAACTAGACATCCGAGAGTGGGAGGAAGAGCAAGTACGCCTCGATAGGGACTGGTATATGGGTGCAGAGGAAGGCAGTCTGATGGGCAACGAGGAGCACAACCCGCTCGCACAGTACGAGGACCTCACGGTGATCAAACCAGTAGAGGTAGCAAAGCGGCCTGTGGCAAGTCCATGTTTATTGCACCGTGCGCACATAGTTAACAGCATTTATAGAAAATATCTGCAAAACAAGCACAATATGTAGGTGCTACTCTTTTCTTCCATTCACGGGGGACTGATTTGAATACAGAACGCGGACAATGAACTTTGGGAAGCTAATCGCATGGTCACCTCTGGTGTTGCAACCCGCAAAGGTGTCGATCTGGATTTCGAAGACGAGTCGCAGTCAGCCGTACATGTGATGGTTCACAACCTCAAACCGCCGTTCCTCGATGGCCGCACAGTGTTTACCAAGCAACTCGACCCAATCAATCCAATTCGTGACCCAACGAGCGATATGGCCATGTTCGCCAAGAAAGGCTCTGCTCTTGTGAAAGAGAAACGTGAGCAGGCAGAGCGTGCAAAGGCTGCGGCAAAATTGGCCGCACTAGGTGGCACGGCTCTCGGCAACATCTTAGGCGTCAAGGACGAAGAGGCAGAAGCAGAGGGTGTGTCTTCCTTTCTCTGCCCCCTTTTTGGTATTGAACTGGATACTCACGAAGCTGTGCATGGTACGGGTATTCACTCACAGCGGCGGCCGAGGCAGAAGGTAAAAACGCCACAAAAGAGGATTACAGAGGGGATTCCAAGTTTGCGAGCCATTTGAAGACCTCCGCGGGCGTAAGCACCTTCGCGAGAAGCCGGACTCTCCGCGAGCAGCGCGAGTATTTGCCCGCATTTGCTTGTCGCGAGGATCTGCTCAGGTCCATCCGCGATAATCAAGGTGATGTCCCATTCTTCATTGTAGACGCTCTCTGACGGCTGTCTTTATGGATAGTGGTGATCGTAGTTCGAGGATTGCACCTCGGCGGAAACCAAGATAAAATGTGAGTTATCCGGGATTACCGGACAAACTGAACTAATGCTGTTCGCCTAACAGACATGACGGACGGCGTTCTACTTCGAGAGTCCTTGAATGAGGGAGATTTGGATCGATACAGCGTCATCATCCTAGATGAGGCGCATGAACGGTCTCTTAGTACAGACGTACTGATGGGGCTTTTGCGGAAAGGTGCGTCATAGCGTTGTTTTGACCGAAGTTCCCATTCGAAGAATTACCCCTACAGTGCTATCGCGTCGACGTGATTTAAAACTTATTGTCACGTCTGCTACAATGAATGCAGAGAAGGTTTGCTCGTTGTTCCTTCTCGACGCTCATTGAAGCTGACGTAGTTGTAGTTCTCCAAGTTCTATGGAAGTGCGCCCTGCTTCACGATCCCTGGTCGAACGTTCCCTGTCGAGACGTTCCACTCCAAGTCACCCTGTGAGGACTATGTGGACAACGCTGTGAAGCAAGTCCTTCAGATTCACCTTTCTCTTCCTCCCGGGGATATACTTGTGTTTATGACTGGGCAAGAAGATATCGAGATCACCTGCCAGGTCGTACAAGGTGGGGAGTGATGACCCGAAATATTTGTAAATACTCACACTAGCTCAGAACGCCTTTCCCAGTTGGACGACCCAGCTCCTCTGGCTGTCCTCCCAATTTATTCTCAGATGCCTGCCGATCTGCAAGCAAAAATTTTTGAACCAACTGCTGATGGCCGGCGCAAGGTCATCGTTGCCACTAACATCGCGGAAACATCTCTGACCGGTACGTCATGTCCCTGATATCATGTGACTCAAGTTACAAAATGCATCTCAGTCGACGGCATTCTTTACGTGGTTGATTCTGGCTACTCCAAACTCAAAGTGTACAACCCGAAGGTTGGTATGGACGCGTTGCAGATCACACCTATCTCCCAGGCAAATGCAAACCAGCGGACTGGTCGTGCCGGTCGTACGGGAAACGGTTTCTGTTACCGGTTATACACGGAAATGGCCTACCGTAATGAGCTGTTCGAGAATACCATCCCGGAAATTCAACGTACAAACCTTGCAAACACCGTACTTTTACTCAAATCGCTTGGCGTAAAGAATCTGCTCGAATTCGACTTTATGGATCCACCACCACAGGCGAGTATGGGTTTCTTAGAGGTTTTAAATGCGCTTATCTTGCCATTAGGCGAACATTCTAAATTCCATGTACCAACTGTGGGTGCTCGGTGCTCTTGATAACATTGGCGACCTAACGCCTGCCGGGCGTAAAATGTCCGAGTTCCCCATGGAACCGTCTATGGCCAAAATGCTCATCACGTCCGTCCTTTACAAGTGCTCTTCAGAGATGTTGACAATCGTGTCGATGCTATCTGTACCGAGCGTTTTCTACCGTCCCAAAGAGCGGGTGGAGGAGGCAGATGCAGCAAGAGACAAGTTCAACGTTCCCGAGAGCGACCATTTGACGTTGCTTAATGTTTTCAACCAATGGAAGGGTCACGGGTGAGTCATGGAGGCCCTCGGGCGCCGCGCGACCATTTGGAATTGACGATGTCTGTACAGATACAGGGATGACTGGGCGATGCGACATTTCTTGCATCCAAAACTCCTCCGCAAGGCGCGAGAAGTACGAGTGCAACTGGAGGATATCATGAAGTTTCAAAAAATGGACATTATATCAGCTGGAACTGATTTCGACATCATACGGTGTGTTTTTACCACTTTCTCTATGCCTCGATTGTTGAGCTGGCCCGTAGGAAAGCTATATGTGCAGGTTATTTCCACCAGGCAGCTAGGGTGAAGGGCATCGGCGAATTCGTGAACATCCGTTCTGGCCTCCCTACCCATCTACACCCTACAAGTGCCTTGTCTGGACTTGGATGTAGGTTATATTTGGTACCCTACTCGTCTTAATCTGACAGATTCGTTGCTAGATACCCCGTCATATGTCATCTACCACGAACTCATCCTTACATCAAAAGAGTATATGACACAAGTGACTTCGGTGGATCCATACTGGCTTGGTATAGCATTCGTACTTTTACCAATTCGCAGGTGCTGACTTAGGGCATAGCGGAGCTTGGCCCTGTGTTCTACTCTTTGCGCGAGAAGAATTTTGATGACCGCGGTGCGCGACGACAAGCTGACCGCGAATTCTCAAAGCGAGCAGAACTTGAGACAGAGATGGCAAAACAGCGCGAAGCGTACGTTGAAAATTCACTCTTCTGGCGGCTGTTCATTAGTACTGAACGGTTTGTAGATCCGCAAGGAAGGCAGAAGAGGATGCCCTCACTGACAGAGTTGGTGCGTCCGCGGCACGGGTTGCGATACCTGGGACACCACGTCATGTGGGAGTCGGTTCAGGATCGAGGGTAACAGCTACGCCGAGAAGAAAACCAGGTATATAGGAATAGTTGCGGGAATGCCAACCTGATTGTGCGTGTATTTTATCGTCTACGTACTGCCCTGTTTAGACTTGCCATAGTATGTATCTCGTACTACACGATTCAGACCTACTGTACAAAATTTTCTAGTCTTATTTTGAGGGCCCCTGGATGCTTTATATCAGACTTGCGTACTCTTACCCGAAACATGAATAACCCGTGGTGATCTCATAGCAGGGCTCTCATACAGAACGGACTCAAGGGGATGGAAAGCGGTGAACGAGGATGGGTAAAATGGGACAATCAGGGACGTGAATGTCAGATCGCCATCGGAAGTATTAGAAGATATGTGCCTGCGTTATTGCGTTCAGCTTACGGAGGGCGAAATTTTGCTGGCACACGCACCTGTTCATGCGCATTAGATTCACCGATTTGTAGCCCAATGCTCTGAATGATTCGCCATGGAATCATGACTTGGCCAACATATCGCCCGGCAGTATTTTCGTCTGCGTCGAGGCGAAACTCTTCGGTATTCAAAAGAAGGATATTCAGACTCTTGTCCATCCCGACGAAGGTGCCGACAAAAGCACGGTTGTCGATTATAACTACTCGAAGAGTGCCGCGAAGGATGCTCTTGAGGTTCTGGATTGCCTCGGTGTCTCGCATCAAAAGATTTTGAATTTGAATTTACGAAGGGCTGTTACGACACAACACGTGTCAGACGGCATGAAACCGTGCGACAGCAACGCTGCGTTGAAAATGCAAGGCCAATATCGTTCCCCTAATACCCACAAGTATTCCGTCATCCTCCCAACTTATAAAGAGCGCAAAAACCTCCCGTTAATCGTATGGCTCATCGCCAAAGTTTTCAACGAAAAGTGCGTCGTCGTGTCACGGCCGAGCAAGAGGGCAGTCGCTGATGTGTGTCTTGTGGAAGTATGTAGTGATCTTGCTTGGGAGGTGATTGTCGTCGATGACAATAGCCCGGATGGCACGCAAGACGTCGCAAGGCAGCTGGCTGCTACATACGGCGACGATAAGATCATTCTTAAACCGCGTGCTGGCAAGCTTGGTCTCGGGTACGTGTCGTCGTTTTAGCCGAAGATTGATACTCGACATTGAGTACTAGAACGGCATACATCCATGGCCTCAACTTCTGCACGGGAGATTTTGTGATCATCATGGACGCTGACTTGTCTCACCATGTACGTCGACGTTGCCACCACGTCCATCTCCACCCAATATGACTTACTGTCCCTGCAATAGCCAAAATTCATTCCCCAATTCATCCGGTCAGTTCAAAACTCTTATACGCATGCCCTCTCTTTTTATTCTATGCTAATTGAACAAAACGTAGTCTACAACAAGCTCATAACCTCGACATTGTCACTGGCACACGGTATCGCAAAACGTCTAGCCCTCTTATGCCCGGCACTGCCCCGGGCGGTGTCCACGGTTGGGATCTCAAGCGCAAATTTGTCTCCCGCGGAGCCAACTTCCTCGCAGATACCATGCTCAGTCCCGGAGTCAGCGACCTCACGGGCTCGTTCCGCTTGTACAAAATCTCGGTGTTGAAGCACATCATCACCCTCACTATCTCGCGCGGCTACGTTTTCCAGATGGAAATGATGGTACGCGCTCGTGCCCTTGGGTACACAGTGGGTGAGGTGCCCATTACATTCGTGGATCGCATATTTGGGGAGAGCAACTTGGATGCGGGAGAGGTTGTCCAGTATGCGAAGGGAGTCTGGACTCTGTTTACCACCGTATAGGCGAATACCCACCATATTCTATTGTATAATCGTAGATATCACACCTCTTTGCGTTTACTTGGGACATGTCACACCATCTGGATATCGGCCATGGCAGCTTCTAGCTCTTACTGGAAACCATTTGATCCCATATATTTCCACAGCCACGAGATCACTCATGAGGTGCATAGTCACCACCCTCAGTGAATAAACTCGCGGATGTCTTAGCATCCAAGAAAAGTTCGTTCATCTCACCAATGTCCTCGGTCTCGATTTGATCACGCCCAGCCAGTCTTGCCAGAATAGATGCTGGTGTCAGAAGCTGTATCGCGTATCTGTGACATTAGGCTGTCAGGGACAGGGTGGAATGAATTGCACAATCAGCGTTACCGGAGAGATGACTTCTCGCCTTCAGCGGCAAGTCTATCGACCACGCCTTCACCGAGTTTAAGACCTTCGGTGTTTGCACGAAGTTGAACGACTTTGGCTACTTGCTCGCGGGTATAACCATCCGTCTTCACAATAAGACAGCTGCGAACGATGAGGTGAAGACCATGCGGGACAGCAGTTTAAGACAACAGACCGGTCTAGGAGGTCGGTGGGGACACCGTGTGGAGCAACGATATCAGTTGTCCCGCGCACAAGCGTGTTGCCCCGGTTGGTGGCAAGAATTACAGTGGGTGCCATGGGGGACTCTAAGAGGGCATTGAGGTACGTGAAACATTCGATGTCCAGCATGTGAACCTAATAGATTGAATAAGTGTTGAGAGAGCTGAGCCTCATTCTTGGGGGTGGAGCGTACTTCATCGATGAAAACGACACCAGGAACAACCTCAGCAACACCCTGGTCGACGTAGCTCTGAACGACCTTGTTGACCTCTCGTCGTAGTTTTTCCGTCACTTCCGTCCTGCCACTTTTCACTAGGCTTCCCATAACGCTCATGATATCCTGCCCCCCCTGTGGCCGTGCGTTGGCTGCATCAAGGTCGCCAAGCGTGACGTCTTGCACAAGCTCCTTGCGCTTGTGAACATCGCCCTTGGGGAGAGGCACGTATGTCTCCGATTCTAGGTCATACGAGGAGGCATAAGCATCTGAGCGACCCACGCGCTGTAAGTCGTTGGAGGGTCTGTTAACGCAGGCGAGAAGATTACATGCAGACGGAAAAAACAAGTACCTTTACAGCGCCTGTATTTTGCTCAATGTGAATAACATCCCCAACAAGGATCTTTTCTTTTAGGATAGCTTCATAGATTGTTGGATCCAGGCGCAGTTGCTTGGTCCCCTTCCCTGTTTTTAGGCCTACGATGACATGGGACACGGTTTTGCCATAACCGCTGAGGGGATTTTCGGACTCTGATGGTGTGAGTTCCGTCACTTCGCCTTCATAGACCTCCTTGGTCTCTTTTATCCGCAGCCCTGAAGACACAGCCTAAATAATGCGCGAAACGAACAAAGGTAAGACGCGTCGACACACCGATCGCACGTCGGAAAGCTTCTGCGAGCACTTCAGTTTTTTTGACTTCTGTGGAGTATACCTCTGAGCCGACCATAGGACAAAATGGTACCTTTGCGCCAAGCTCATGCGAAATAGCGAGCGCAAGTGCGGTTTTACCGGTGCCCGGGGCACCTACGAGGAGCAATGCGCGTCCAGAGAACTTGCGGGACTTGACGAGTTCGACGGCCACCCCACACGCCTAAAGGACCACATTGGTAAGAGAGTTGTCTAAGGGGCCATGGAAAGAGACGCGTACTTCGCGTGCATTGTTCTGCCCTATGAAACCTGCACCATCACTGGTGGCTAAACCCTCAGGAGTGAGGCCGAGGGCCTTGATGTGAGAATGGGGTGCAATTCGGGAGGAGCGCGCCGAAGACGTTGTTGAAAGAGGCGGAAAAGCGCTACGAGTGGGGGGCGCAGCTGTCGAAGGCGTCGTTGAAGTCGAGGCCTTCATTGTGGTCGAGGTCGAGGTCGACCGCAGTCGGGCCGGAGCAACTTCACAAGTGACCGTGATGACCACTGCACTCAGGCTGCTCAGCCTCGCCCGCAACCACTCTCTTCCTTGTCGTCGTCTCCTTCTTTCTCACTACATAGCGCCGTCCTTGTCTGACAGGTCCATCTTCCGGAGAACCTTTGTCTCCACACAACCACGCAAAGCCGCACCCGCACCCACACCTCCCGCAACCCCGGCAATCCTACGTCGTTCGCCGACAGTGGAGGACATTCAGACTGCCGAACTTGATATAGAGCCGCTTGCACAAGGCGATGCCCAATTGGCACTTACAGAACGCGCAGCGCAGGTTAGTCGCGATTTTGATTCTCTGGGTCAACAGTTTTGACACATTGTTGTAAATGTGTAGCAACTCGACCGAATATCTTCTCAAGAGCACTCAGGTTCCGCCCTGAGAATCTCCGTCGAATCTGGCGGCTGCCATGGATATCAATATAAAATGGAGCTTACACGTCGGCGCGCTCTCGAGGACTAGTACGTAATGATCCATTGCAGCCTTTTCTGCCCCAAACTGAGAAACGTTCAAGTGAGTTTGAGCACCCTGTCGTGACTCAGGCCCGTGTCATCGTAGACGTAGTCTCTCTCGCTCTTTTGCGAGGTTCGACGATCGATTTCGCTACCGAGCTCATCGGCAGCTCTTTCCGTGTTGTAAACAATCCCCAAGCTGTTGATTCTGGATGTGGATGTGGCGTTAGTTGGGAAGCGAAGACCTAAAGAATTTTCCAAGCGACCCCGGCTTCGTTGAAGGGCCACATTTGTCGGTGTCTACGTGTTATCCGAACCGCCTCATGTACCTCAACTACCACCGCTTTGCTAGTCTTGTGCGATTAGCTGAAGTCATTCTCTGCAAAGCTGACCAAGGGAGTGCATGAATGACCTTTGCCCTCATATGTAAGTTGCGGCCAACTCGAAGCTGGACTGGGATAGCGCATTTCCAAGGTTTCCCAGTTGGTTAAGCTCGCACATGTACGGGCGATGGGTCTCAATTTCTAGAGGCCACTGCTTAATTTGTTATCCTATGCGAAGATTCGTATTTACTGTACGTCCTTGTAAATCCATCAAGATCCAACAACTTTGAAGCGTATACTTATACCGCATCTCAAGTCGGGTGACGTTTAAAGGACATCTCCGAAAAATCCGATGTGCGTGTCAAAACTGCTGGTTACCATGCACGAACCTTGGAGTCAGGTACAACGTCAGTTGTGCTAGTACAGCAAGCTTCCGCCCACTTTGGCGGTGCACTTAACGTCGCTTCAAACAGTACTGTGCAATTCTGCGTTCACCAGTCGGTATTTCCCGATGTCACTTAGTGAAAAGCCTTGAGATCAATGCCCTTGACATAAAATATCCCTTTAGGCTCTCGGTTCAGATGATGTTGATGGGGCAGCGCTGTCTAAAAGCCCATACTGTACAAGCTGTCATCCAAAGCCTAGTGTACCACTATCAGAGTCAATGGAATGATGGTCACTATCTTGAGGCTCACCTGGCACGATCCCTGTGGAGAAGTATTCCACAACAACAGCCTCTCTCTGATGTTGATCTACCTGAATACCACCGACCCCACCTCGTAAAACGTGAGCCACCTATTGTTTTCCGAGAGTTGACGATAACGTGTTGACACGCATCCATCATATCGGGCATAATGTACATTCCCTCTTTTGCCATTCCGTCAGTGGGTATCTCACTAGGTCTCATTTGTTGTAGGTGCCGACACAGCAACATTTTCACAGATCCCTAAGCCGCCAATGATACTGACTTTGTATGTAACGTCCCTTCGATGACCTACTTGCCTGGCGGCGTGGAGTTGACCCCTCAATAGTAATTTTAGTATGATCACGAGGAGTTTTGTCCAGGAAATACGTATAACGCAGGCCATCACTGATCCACTATTCCCTTGATATTTGTATCACCATTCCCCTGCTAGGTCGTAAAGGTGCAGGGTCGAAAAGACGAAGTTTTTTCTGGGTAAGCATAAAGGAACTCCCATCGGGCGGTTTTCGACAAAGAGAAAGAGCGGAATAAACTTATTATCAGCTAATACTTATGTATACTTCTTTGCTTCCTTCAAAGCCGTATAGTGGTCTGATTTGGGTTGATATCCATACCGGGGTTCTGGTTTATCTGCATGACGACCAAAATCAATGTCCCACTTCCAGATTAGATAAAAAATATGCTCACTGATGACCTCTCTCCAAACCCTTGTACTTTCCTCATCCCATACTGCCCGCCACATAAATGCGCCACCGCCATCTGTCCGAAGTGCGTGTTCCTGTACGAAACTTCGTACATCGAAATCATTTCTTTCGAGTGGACCTGATGCAAGAAAGAGCTTCGCGTTCGGATCTTCGTGGGGGAGTAACAGGAGCACGTAGCGATGGTATGGCGTCCCGCGTGCGGGATGCGGGGGCAGATAGGGTGTATGCGAGGCAGGCGGAAGCAAACCTGCTTTTGTAGCGGAAAGCATGACGTTTGGTCTATTACCAACGTTACATCACATTATAGCACCCATAGGATATGAATGAACAAACGTACTGCAACCAATGAAGGAACGTTCTAAACGTCTGATTCTCCTCATCGGGAACGTCTGAGAGCGACTTTAAATGAATAAATCCGGGAAGGCGGCAAGGAACTCACCTGGGTCGACCATGAGCAAAGTATACAGCCTCGGTTCCGGATGGAAAACCGTGGTGTAAAGTTTTGGTGGGCGGCGGGTCTAAACGTGAATCGGTCAAGGACATTTAAAGACAGCCTCCACATTCGCATATACCTGTTCATTCACTAAGAAGGCACCCGCTTCGACCGGCGCCAGCTTTCTCTTTGCTCTTGCACGAAGAACAACATTCTTCGGCGGTGCCTCTGGAAAAACCATACGGAGGTCGACAGTGGGCCGGAGAGAGGGGATAATATCTGGAATGACGTGCATCTGATAGAGGCGCTCCATCTAAACCTGGATATTTAACAACGAGAAAACCGAAGGAATTTGAGCAGCGTACAAGAAGGTCCAATCCACCTTCATTTCGCCAACGCTGTTCAATAAGATGACGATAAACCTTCTGATTCATATCCGCTATAGCAAGTATCCCGTCAGATAGAAAATTTTACTGAGGGTAGAGTGGCAATACAGACCCATCCCATTTGCAGCCTTCCACCTCACCTCCGGTAAATTTACTTGTGCCATAATATCTAGTACGTCTAGCCTTTTTTTTGCATCTTCTATACCTTCAGGTGGAACTTGTCCATTCTCGAAGCTCGATCGAAGGGTATCAGCTTCCTCTTGTACAGCAGCTGCGTCCTGGCGGATGTACGCAACTGCTTCGTCGTACGCGGGGACGAGGCCAGGCGTGACGGGAGGGTTCCATTCACGGGGTCCTTCAAGGCTGATACTCGGGCGAATAGCGGGGTATTTGGGGTTCCTGCGAGCTGGAGTCCTGCGCTTTGGTAGAGAAGTCGAAACAGGTTCAGGTTCAGCAACACGCGGACTGGTGGACGCGTCGGACGTAGTAGACGGGCCAGTGAGCGGAGGAGTAGGTGTTACGCTCGAGAGGGCTTCGAGCGTAGAGTTGGCTCTTGTGAGTGGTACTGTAACGGCGCGAAGTCGACATATTGTGAACATCGATGGCGACGAATCAACCGCGAGCCGGGTCAACTTCCAGTCCGTCGCAGTACGTTCACGTGATCAAGGGAATATAAACTTTACTTTCCAACATACAAGTCGTGGCAAGATGGCCGAGTGGTCCAAGGCGTGTGACTCAAGCGAAAGCTTGCCTGATTTGATCAGGTTTCTCATCTGCGTATGCAGGCAGGGGTTCGAATCCCCTTCTTGTCAACCTTTTTTACCCCCTAATAATACCCATCAACATTGTCTACAGTATATTTATTTTGCGGAATTGTGCGACTTTTACTATAATTACTACTCTTCTTCAGTCATGTATGGACGAAGTTGGGAGTCCATCATGGTCACTTCACGATCGGGTTGACTCCCCGGGCGGCGAGGTAGTCCTTCGCTGCACTAGCCGACTAGGCCCGGTAATCTCAGTCTGTAGCTAAATAATATAAGAAAAGGCAGATACTAACCAGGCTTTTGATGAGCTCATAAATGCTCTTATCGTGAAAGCGCAGCCCAGTAATTGGATCCGTGTAGGGTGCCTAGCCAAAATTCTTCCATTGAGACCGTGAGCCTCGACGCGGGTGATCTACGTACTTCTAGACCAGTTATGTCGCAATACCGACGCTGTGGCAACACAGACGGGGGTGCCTCAATGGATAGATCTGAGCCACAATGCTCAGCAAGGTCACTGGATACAACGAACCAACAGGTCACCTACACGAAGGCAGATCATCTCCGGCTACAGTAGCTCCATCAACTTCCATAGCTCCTTCACGTTCTGCCCTCCGTTTCTCCCGCTCCAGTCTTTCACGTTCGCGTTCCTGCCCGAGAACAGCCTTCAAGTTTTTCGTACGGCGGCTTGCATTCTTTGTATATGCAGGATTCTTGAACGGCCGCGGGGCAGATAAGATAGACAGTTGCTCCGCGAGTGTCTAGCACTATCTTTTAGGGCAGCTCAGAGAGGTAATGGCCAGATGGTACACACAGGGATCTGTGGTGTAGCGGTGCCTTCCGTACTCGGCGCAGCGGACGCTTTTTTTCGAGTAGACCCCTTTGGTGGCCTGTCATTACAGAACACTGGTCAAGTCACGTAGAAAGAAGTAAGACACGACGGACATTATGTGATAGCAAGAGTGAGGGGGCAGAAATGTGAGAAATGAACGCGGCGGGTCAAGTCACTCAGTACTACAGTACTGTACTTAGTGTTGCGTTGTCCCTCACGTCCATAATGTCGAGATTGCAGCGGCTCTTTAGCACCTTGCGTGCTTTGCACCATGACAATCCTCTCGTATCTAAACGCCAGTTCTCTCCATCTCGCATGCCCTGATTGGCTTCCTACAGGGCCTCCCGAAGCGTGGCGAACCCCCGACAATACCGCGTCGCGGCCTCCCGTCCAAGCGAGGCATTCCAAACGTGAAAAAGGTCATCGCCGTTGCTAGTGGTAAGGGCGGCGTGGGCAAGAGCACCGTCGCTGGTCTGTCCTCTGTTTATCCCACATATGAGATCCGACATGAAGCAATATTCACCTCCAAGTGAACCTCGCCTTTTCCCTTTCTGCCCGCCAACGCGCCCGCGTAGGTGTGCTCGATCTTGACATTTTCGGTCCCTCAATACCCAAGCTTCTTGGTCTCGAAACCGCCGGAGAGCCGCATCTGACACCCAGTTCGTCATCGTTTTCGCGTTTCCTCGTATAATTTGAAAGACTTCGTCAGGTGGTGCCCTCATCCCACTTACGAACCACGGTTTACCGGCAATGTCTATCGGGTTTCTTCTCCCTGGCGCTGATGCGCCAGTGACCTGGCGCGGCCTCATGGTACAAAAGGCTGTACAACAATTGCTTTTCGACGTTGACTGGCGCGGCGCAGATCCAAACGGTCCGGGTCTCGACATTCTCGTGATAGACATGCCACCGGGGACAGGGGATGTACCACTCTCGTTGGGGCAGCTTGTAGACATTGATGGTAAGGGCGTTCATATCTACTCATGCATCGTTTCATACGTGGCCAACACAGGTGCAGTCATTGTTTCAACGCCACAGGATGTCGCTCTTGCGGACGTCCGAAAGGGTATAAACGCCTTTCAAAGGCTTTCTATCCCCGTATATTTTCTACGCCCTCTTTACCATTCATTTTAAGAACTGAAACGTTTTGAAAAGTTACTCGGCCTCGTCCTCAACCAATCATACTTCCTCTGCCCCAATTGCAGTACGCCACACCACCTTTTTGGCTCATCTGATGCAGCCAAGGCCCTTGGCATTAAGCTCCTTGGCGAGCTTCCACTCACACCGGGTGTGAGCACCGGTGGTGATGCAGGGTTGCCCTATGCTATCATCAATTCCCAGTCAAGTACCGACGGTCCAGCTGGCCAGCTGTGGCAGGAAGCAATGTTGGCCATAGCTGGACTTGTTTGGGAGTCGTTGCACACAGAACATGGGGTGTCATGTATGTCATGAGTCAACAAGAGAATGACAGAATTATACAATACATCATTCACTGCATAAATGAGTTTATTTGTGTAGGGTAAAGTGCATGGAAAATCCATAATAATGACAGCATAAGCTGACTTGTCATGTTTTCTAACCCTAATCTGACCATTTTCATACCACATGATTTTTGGGTCTGACATGCACCATTTTCCAATGTAAAGATGAGGTCTGCTCTGGGGCTCAGTTGCTTAAACTGTGCCTTTTCTCCCCCTCTTCCTTTTCCTCACTCTCTTTTCTAATCTGACCAGAATCTGGGCTATCTTTTGAGCACATAGTGCTTTTCTGAGGCTTTTCTGTGTCTGCCCAGCTCAAACATTGATAAACAACAAAGGTGTGTATTTTTTTTCTCTGGTTGTTTTTTTTCTGTCTTGTTTTATCAATCACACTGTGACCATCACCTTGTTGGAATGATGTCCCACAGGGGGGCATGGCCTCTTGCTACACTTATGGCCACTGGACTGGTATGTCAGCCATTGTATATATATATAGTGAACAGTGTGGGTAACCCCTGGGTAACTTTGACTGTACCCCTACCCTACCCTCCATTTACCTGTACCCCTGCACAGGGGTATGGGTAAATGGAGGGTCCATATCATGATACCCAGGGTACAGATGTACCCGTACCCGTGGCGGGTAACCTGCAGGTTTGCATTTCAAATGAGCCCAAGATCATTGAAATTGGCCCAGAAATGAAGGAGATATGGCCAAAACAATGATTGAGCTAGTGTTACTGCAGCTTACAGCATATTTAAGAAACCTTGTCATTCACTGTTTCAAAAAAAAAATAATTGGGTGACCCAGCAAACTCCAAGCACGCTTGCTGTGCAACCTCTCATTTTTTCGCTGCCTTGCTCTGGTTGATGGCTGAAATCATCACTATTGATCCACCCCCTGTTCATCAGAATGGCTCAAGTGGCCCTTCAGTGGCTGACCCTGAACTGGAGCCCACCTTCAAACTCCTCATCATGCTCATTCATCCCCTAAAACATGTTTGCACCCCAAACAAAAAGACGAAGAGTCTCAAACAGGAGCCGAAGAACAAGGGGCCTTTCGACGTCTCCATCAACATTGGATGGGACGACTTTCTTGGGGTCATTGCTGAGAAGCTCTCTGTTCTACGCACAAGCCTTGCCGTCACAAGTTTCAAGTGGCATTGGCTCAAGCCAGCCAGTAGCCCATGGCTCCCTATCCAGGACGAAAGTGGGTTCGCTTTGATGCTCAAGAAGGTCAAAATGAAGAATGAACTGTATGTCATCATTCGTATGCCTGTGCCAACCCAGAGGAAGGCGGCACTGGGAAATGCGTGGGACAGCGCCGATGAGCTTGACTTCAATTTGGGTGAAAGTACAGTCACAAAGAAGGTGAGTATTCATCTCATCGTTGGTATATTGTCCACTCAATTTCTCTTAGGCAAGGCTGGATGACAACATTGAGGACATTGTCATGAAACTTGGCATCAAGTACCCTCTGGGGAATTGCTTAGCTCACCCAGACATTTTGTGCTTTTACCATCACATATCCAATTTACATTTCAAGCTTGACCGCCCTCGATGCCTTGTCTGGGCACAGGCCATCAATTCCGGGTCTGCAACATATGATATAGTGCCCATGCTGTCACCAATGTTCAAGGCAGCATTGGCCCTCAAACATCCATCGAAATCTGCACAAGGCTCTAACACTGCCACTGCAGCCATGATAAACATGCCACCTACCATGACAAATGTACCACCTGCCATGCAACCATCAATGTCCACTCAAGGACAAGTGGCTGCCATGTCCTTTGTCAACTTTCTGCAGTACCCTCAAGTGATGTTTCCTCCTACTTTTGCACAGATGCCTCCATTCATGAACTTTGGGGCTGAGATGCCATATCCTGGCAATCCCTTCTTTCCCCCTGGCCCAGGCATGGCTTTCGCACTGACAGCCATGACATGTCACTCACCCCCTTCCTCACCGCCCACCACCAGCTGTTCAGTTGCAGAATTTTGTGAGATGTATGACTTGGGTGAGCATGCAGAAGCAGAGTTGGAGAGGTTGGGCTTTCGGTTTGGTAACAATCTAAGTTCTGTCAAACAAGAAGAGTATGAGGGGGCCAGATTCAAGACATTAGAGTGGAAAAGGGTTTTGAAGGCATATAGAAAGCTGAAGCACAATCTTCGTTGATCCTTACATAGTTTTTTGTTTAACACACTGAATAGAACACACTTTGACCATGTTGAACACACAACACATACAAGAGCGACAATACACACGCAAACACAAAAAACATGACTACACAACTACATGTTATAACTAGAATGAGTGAACCAACCCTTTGACTTCTTGGGTGTAACAACTGCTGATGACTCAATTAATGCAATCTCTGGATATTCTGTAGCCTGGAAATTCTTCCAGTGGCCCTGAATCCAAAGTTTTACTGAAAAAAAGACATGAGTAATCATTTGTACAGTTTTTGAGATGTACCACAGCTGAAGCTCTCCTCAATTGGGTTGAAATC
>WNFQ01000215.1_pt1 | contig 35511 bp, 36 predicted proteins | sample 5400171 | NCBI WGS metagenome assembly WNFQ01 (sample SAMN13153356, study PRJNA577476) | soil metagenome | isolation source: 20 cm soil under Madrone tree | place: USA:California | collected 2016-06-14
GCCTTCCTGAACTTCATCAACTGGATTGGTAACGTCATCGCCCCTGTGGGCGCCGGAGGCGCTGTAGTCGGTGCGGTTGTTGCCTGGCTGCATGGGCGTGGTGTCGGCCGGTGGCTCGCAGCAGCTGCTGGATTGCTGGCAGTCTCTGGGCTCACCCGGTTGATCGAGTTCTGGATCACCAATGGAACCGGAGGCGTGACGTAAACCGAGGCGGCACGCATCCACCGCGGTGGCGGCGGGCAGTGCAGGAAAGGAGAGAAAAGAATCCGGCTGCCTGCCGATCCCGCGAAGGTTTCACTCTGAACCACGTTGCGGACGGGAAAGGAATTACGGAGCAATGGCTGTCCCACAACTCTTGACCGACATCATCCAGGTTCTCTTGCAGCTCGCGCCCGCAGCTTCCTTGGTCGCGCTGGTTCTCGCGGGAATCAGCTTGAGACGCGAGGGCGGAACTACGTTCCTTGTTGGTGGTGCCTTCACGAAGTGGATGTTTTGGGCAGTCATGTTCGTGACACTCGTGCCACTCGTCGGATGGTTCACTTCGTTCGGAGTCGCAGCTCCGTTACCGTCTGGAGGGATTGGAACCTCGTGGTTGAGTTCCTTTCAGTCGGATGTGTCCAGCTTTGTTACGAATTTTGTGGCCGGCCGGATGGTGACCACTCTCGCGGCGTATTTCGTTCTGCTGGCAATTCTTGACACTGCCTCGGGCGGACACCCTCTGCCGTCTGTGCTCGCAGCGATGTTCCTTCTCGGCACGCAGGCAACGTACGCCTTGATCCAGAGTTACAACACGGGCACGCAGTTTGCTACTGCGGACGTTCTGGACAGCCTGTGGAATTACTTGGCAGGAACCATCATGCCGATCGCAGCAGGACTCGCGATTGTAGGCGCGATCATCAATTTTGCCACGCGCCGCCCAGCCATGCGCTTGGTGGCTGTCGCCTTAGCGATGCTGTGCGTTTCCGGAATCTGGAAATTGGTGCTTTCCATGGAGGCGTAGGAGCGGCGATGTCGTTCACGAACGGGATTCTGAATCTGACGAACTGGGCGGGAAATGTGATTCTGCCGACCCTGGCCGGTTTGTTTTTTGCGATCGCCATCTTGCGATTTGCGCGTTCGGAATCCTATGTGGCCGGGATGTATGGGGGGCTGTTCTGCCTCATGGCTTCCGGACTGTTGCGAGCGATGGAGACGTTCGCCTCGCAGAGGGCTTGGAACGATCCGGATGTTTACTGGATGTCTCTGGTGAGTATGGTGGACTGGATTTGCAATGTGCTGATGCCGGTCTATGCGGGTCTGCAGGTCACGGCAGGGGCGCTGCGTATGGGGATCGTCACGCGGATTCACCCCACGGAAGGATGGATGAGGCACTTTGTCGTAGCCGGCCTGTGTCTGCTTTTATCCGGACTGGTGCGTCTGGCGGAGTTCTTTGTTCTGAAGGGGACGGGCGGAGTCAGCTGAACGGGAGAAGACGCATGGCGCTGGAAGTGACACCTGTGTATCGCAATCTTGGGACGCGCGTCACGTTTTTCGGTCTGGAAGCCGAAGACCTGTTTGCGATTCTCGCCCTGGCGGTTGTGGCGAACATTCTCGGAAGGTTTCTGCACCGCGAAATGTTCGGGTTGCCGATGAATATGGTCCTGCAGTACGTCGTGCCGGCGCTGAGCATTCCTGCCCTGATGCTGTTCAAGTATGGCAAGCAACGAGGTTATCTGCAGGACTGGGTGCTGTTCCATACAAAGCCGCACGTGTACTCCGCGCTGGAGCGGGACAGGGAACTTGCACGAGGATATCTGCGGTTGGGGGACACGGCATGCCGCTGACCGCCGAACGGTACGAACAAATCCAGGGCGCCCCGCCTCTGTGTGAACAATTGCGCATCCGTGATCTGCTCGACGACGTGGCCGTGCAAGTGGATGGCTCTCTGGTTGCTGGCTTTGAGGTCAGGGGCATTCAGTCGTATTACGCGAGTGATGAAATGAGAAACCGCATCAAAGGGCTGCTGGAAGCCCTCGTGAGGTCTCTGCCCGAACGATCCATGCGGATGCAAATGCGGTTTGAGATTCGGGAAGGCACGGGCGATTTGATCTCTCGCTATGTGCGCGAGCGCCGGAATGAAGGTCAGGTGCTCCGCGAACTCGATCACCTCAATGTTGAGCTATGGCGGAACCGTGAGGCCGCCGGCTTCTATCTGGAGCAATTCCTCCATCTGTATTTCATCTGGAATCCCCGTATTCATCATCAATCGCCGGACTTCGAGTGGAAACGAAAGATGAAGTCGAGCGGAAACTGGAGCGTTTCGGCTTCGAAGTGTATCGAACGGTCGCAGCGGGAGCACCAGGGACTGCTTGCCGAATTCAACAGCCTCCTGGCGGGTGTGGAAGCGACGCTTCAAGCGACGGGGATGTCCATTCGCCGAATGACCCATCAGGCCCTGTTCCTTGAGATCAAACGAGCGCTCAATCCTCTGGGCAATGACACTACCCACTACCGGCCTGCGAACGACTCGCTTTTCTATGAAAGCGCGCGAAGCCAGATGGCGAATGTCAACGTCGAGGATGAACAGGACGACTACTTGAAAATCGGAGGCCTGCTGTATTCGTGGATCAGTTTGAAAAACCTGCCCGATGCCACGTTCCCCGGAATTCTACGGGAACTCGTAGTCATGGACTTCCCTCTGGTGATCAATGCGGAGGTCATCTTGCCGGACCAGAGCAGGTCCATCAAGCAATACAAGAGCAGGCTGCGAAAAATGCTCGCGGCCCAGAAGGACTTCCACGGAGGATTTCGCATCAACGTGGATGCGCAGGTGGCCGAACATCAACTGGTTAAGGTGTTGCAGGATTTGATTTCGAGTTCGCTGAAAGCCTGCCAAATGAGCCTGGTCGTAACCGTGCGGACTTCCAGACCATGCCGGAACCGGGCCGAACGCGAAGAAGCCGAACGCATTCTGGCGGACCGTCGCCAGCGCGTATTACACGCGATCGGCAGGATGAATGGCGGGCGCGGGGTTCCGGAGACGCTGGCGCAAAAGCGGCTTTTCTTCGGCGGCCTGCCCGCAATGGCAGGCGAGAACCGGCGAGAGCTCGACCTGTTGACGCTCAATGCCGCTGACCTTTTCCCGGTGGAAGTGCCATGGCGCGGAACACCTCGTTCGCCGCTCATGCTTTTTGAAACGCCTTACCGGCAACTGGTGCCGTTCTCACCTTTCGACGCAAGTATCGGCGACGCGAACATGCTCATCATGGCAAAGAGCGGCGCGGGTAAGACCTTCATGGCGCAACTCTTCCTGCTCATGATGGCGCGCGCCAACCCGCTAATATCGATCATCGAACGCGGTGATTCCTACCAGCCGCTTGTGGAATTGATGGGCGGGCGGGTCATTGACGTGAAGCTGGATGGCGCCGAGACGCTCAACCCTTGGGACCTGCCGTCGGCGGAAACAACGCCAAGCAAGGAAAAGATCGCGTTTCTCAAAAATCTAACCCGGCACATGATCGGCGACAGCCCAGGTTCGGACAACTCACTCGTCGACAATCTGTTGAGCGATGCAATCGGGCGAACGTATAAGCGCTGCGCCATTCGTTACTCCAATCCGATCCCCACATTCAACGATCTTCGCGAGGAACTCGCACAGTGGCGCGATGAAGAGCGCATGCAGCGCACGATTGACGAAGCCCGCTTGGCCGCAATCAAGCTGCGCGGATGGACCGGCGAAAAAGGGATTTACGCCAAACTCTTCGACGCGCACACGACGATGCGGCTCGAGAGCAGTTGGCTCTTCTTCAACGTCGAAGGGTTGAGTTCAGATCCGAAGCTCGAGACCGCCATGAGCATGTTGATCGCGAATGCTGTCGCATCGCGGGCTGGCGGGAAATCAGGCCAGCCGAGCATCACCGTCCTTGATGAGTGCTGGTTTCTGCTGGATTCCCCAACACTGGCTCCTGAAGTGGTCCAGCTTTTCCGAACGGCACGCAAGAGAAATGCAAGCGTCTGGGGAATCAGCCAGACGGTCGAGGACTTTGTCGGAACGGAGTTCCAGCCTAGGGAACATGGGCCAGGGATCCTCAAGAACGCGAGCGTGAAGATCGTCGGACAACAGCCAGGGGACGTTAGCCCTCTCGTGAATCACCTGTATTTGAATCCTGTGGCGCTGAATGAGGTAAAGAGCTTCAGCGCGCCTCGAAAGGGAGAGAGCGCCGATGCTCTCTTGGTGCTCGGAGAAAAAGCCGAGACGACCCAGACGATACGAATCGTGCCAACTACCGTGGGTTACTGGGTCTGCACCACGTTTCCCCGGGAGAGAAGGTACAGAGCCTGGGTTCTGAAAAAGTATGCTGACCGGCCGCTGCTCGAGACCTATCAGGAACTGGCACGGCGGTTTCCTCACGGTTTGGCGGAGGCGCCGCCATTGCCGGAAGAGCTCTCAGGCGCGGTGACAGGAGAAGCGGCATGAATCAACTCGTGGGAGGCACGTCTAACGCATCACCGACGGGCATTCTGTTTGGCCTCTTCGTTGTTCTCTTCTCCTACTGCATGGTTGTCGCGAGAACCCGCCGGCAAGTACTTGTTCTCACCTTGGCAGGTGTACTTGTCGTTGCGCTTGTCAGTCCGCCGCTCGCGCAGGCGCAGGGAAGCATTGTGGTCGCCATTCAGTCGGTGTTGAACGTAATCAACGGCCTGATCAAGACAGCGTTGAACTCGATCAATTCGGTCCGCAGCGCGATCAGCAATTTCTACCAACAAGCAACATGGCCTGTCGCCCTCATCAATCAGGCGAAGGCCATGGTGACGCAGATGATCGGCCAGTACAGGAATCTGATGCAGACGATTTACAACATCAACCTAAAGAGCGCCACGTTGCCCAACCCGATCGGCCTCGAAAGCGCCATGCGCAATCACCAAACCAATGATTTCGCGAGTCTGACCACCTCGTTCGGAAACACGTATGGCAGCATTCCGAATACGACCGCGGCCAGCCCGGCGGACCGCACGATGATGGATATGGACGACGCACTAGCAGTCGACAACCTGAAAACACTGAAAATGAGCGATGCAGCCGATGATCTCGCTCTTCAGGCAGCGAATACCATTGAGAACGCCGCCAGCCAGGCGGCTCCCGGATCGGCGCTCTTTCTGACCGCGGCCGCCGTAGTGGCCAGTATCGAGAGCCAAGCTCTCGCACAAAAAATGCTCGCCGCGGAATTGCGCCAGGAAGCCGCGCGGTTGGCGCACGAGAATGCGCTTCGCAAGCGTGGAGCCGCCATGACCGGAGATATAAGTACGCAGATTCTGAATCTGCTGCAACGGAAATAGGAAGGGAGAAGCCGATGAGGAGCATAATGCGGCACTTTGTGCGAGGTTTGAGGTGGGCCAGGGGACACAAGGTCCGTACCGGTGTTCTGTTGCTGGTCTTTACGTTGCTGGTGCCCAAGCCCGTCCGAAGTCAATTCCTCGACCCATGCTGCGCGATTCTTGCGACCGGTCTAACAACGATCAGCAGCACCCTGAGCAACATTATCGGAGGGGGCCTTAACAATATCCTGTCGATCGAGAAGGACATCTCCAACTTCGAACAAACGGTTGTCTGGCCGCAAAATCTGATCAATCAGGCGCGGTCGCTCGTTGGCAACGTGCAAGGCATCTTCAGTCAGATCCAAGGAGTCATGCGTATTTCGGTTAACAGCGCGACGCTGCCAGCAACCCAGCAGTTCGAACAGAACCTGCTTTCGCGTGACCCGAACCAGATCGCCCAAACCTCAGCGCAGTATACGGCCGTGTACGGAGCCGTGCCGGATGCGACTGCCGCATCACCGCAGATTCGCGACATAACCGACATGACGGATGCCGCAGCGCAGGAGGCAATGAAAAAAGCAATTGAGATTGATGCACTGGCGGACCTTGAGCTACAGGCGGCCGACCAAATCAACCAGAGCATTCAAACCGCTGCTCCCGGCAGCGCGCCAATTATTGAAGCGCAGGCAGATGCGTGGCTGGTTCGCGCCAATGCGTACACACAATCGGCGACAGCGGATTTGATGCGTGTACGTGCAATCGATCTGGCCAACACGAGTGCGAACGTGAAAAATGGCGCCGCAAACGCGGCCGCGGTTCAGCAGCAGATTTACAACCTCCTGAAGAGGCAATAGACCCGTGTTTTATTTTCAGCAACTCTTCCAGACGGCGCTGAATGGCATCGACGGCGCGAACGTTACGAGCGCCGTGCTGAGCGTTGCCGGGACGATTCTTGTCCTCAGCTTTCTCTACAGCGCATACCAGGCCTTCGCCTCCGGCGGAGATGTCCGGATGCTCGCGATCTCCGGGATCAAGTACCTGATTTTGGGATTGATATTCGCCAACTACGGCTCCGTCTTTCGCGACGTCAATGGGATGTTCAATTCTGTCGCCAACTTCATCTATAACGCAACGAGCGTTGGGGATCTCTTCGCGAATTGGATGAACCAGTTGGCCCAGTATTGGCAGGCCAACGGGACTAGATCCCTATGGAACCTTGTGACCGGCCTCGCTTCGGGGGTCATCAGTTTGATTTTGATCCTGAGCGCGTTCGTGCTGTTTCCCGTTTTCTATCTCATCTTCACTATCTTCTATGCGATTTACGGGTCGGTGCTGTACGTAACGGGTCCTTTTATTCTGGCGCTGCTGCCCGCGCGTGGATTCGGCCAGTTGTCACGCACCTATCTGGTCAACTTAATGACGTTTCAGGCGTGGGCGCTCATTTACGCCACCCTTCAAGTCCTCATGTCGGCGGTAAATCTCTCGAGCATAAACGCCGTCCTTAACGCGAACGGGGTTCTGAACAGTTTCGTTGGCTCGAGTCAGATGATCCTTCTAGCTCTGACGGCTAGCATTTTCTCGCTCTCGATTGCGCTGATTCCGTTTATTGCCAGCCGCATTGTTCGTGGCGACATGGGCAGCACAATGATGACGATCGTTAGCGCCATCACGACAACTGCCAGTTTGGCGGCTGCGTCATTCAGCGGTGTTGCAGAGGGTGCCCTCGCTTCTCAAGCAGCCGGAGGAAGCGCGGCACCGCCACCTCTGCCACCGGTAGGAGCTGCTGCATCGTCCGCGCCGCTCCCCTTCGGCGGAAGTGCGCCTTCGGTCGGCGGCGCTGCGGCGGCCAGCGCGCCCGCCGCGATGTCTCCAGCGCGTCCTGCGGGCGACGCGATGAACGGAGGGGGTACCGCCGCCTCCAGTAACGCGAACAGCGATGTTTCGCCGGCAACAACAGCGGCATCTCCTCCACCTTCCTCTGGTTCGCCGCAGCGTGCCGCAACCCGGCCTGGCCAATATCGTGGGTTCAGCGTTCCGCACGCTATGGCATGGTACGCCGGCTACTCGATCGGCTCGGCTTACCGGGGACTGAAAGGAGGCGCATAGGAGATGAGGAACATAGATCGGATCAGGGAGCTTCCCGAGGTTACCCGGTACACGAAGTATTACGAGCACGACGGCATGCTTCGCGCCTACGCGAACCGCGCCATGCTGCTGGCAATGATATTCGGGGTGCTTGCGACGGTTTCTTTTGCGTTTGCCATGTATGTTCGTTTGCAACCTCCGACGGTGATCCGTATCGATAAAGATGGCAACGCTTCGGTTGTCGGCGGGCCTCGCGCCTCTAGTGCGGCCACATTCACGCTGGCTGCGGGTAGCTCTATGGCGGATGCCTTCTCTGCAATCGCACCCACAGACCTCGAAGGCAGGGCGGTAGTCCGCCAATTTCTCGGTCGCTATCTTGCGTACACTCCGGACTCGGTGGACCGAAACCTTTCCGAGGCTTTAAACATGATGACCGCAAACCTGCGTGTCTATTCCATGAACAAGCTTCGCGACGAGGACACCGTGGGAAAGATCAAAAACGACCATGTGATCTCGGACTTCGTGATCCGTTCGATTGAACATGTGAAAGGTACACCATGGACCTACACGATCTTTGGCGTAAAGGAAGTTCACCGCGTGAAGAACCAGGCGGAGGCGACGGATCAAATCGTCGGGCGATACAACGTCCGTCTGGTCGAGACGGCTCGCTCAGAACTGAACCCGAGCGGATTTCTGGTGGCCGAGTACGGCGAAGAGCAAATGGTAGGTGACCGGGAAGCCGGGTTGCTGCAGAAGAGCGCGCTCGACAAGGGCAGGCCGTAACGGACTTTGACTCCAAGAGACACGTTTTCGGCGGCGGTGACGTAGACGAAAGGAGCTCCCAATGGTGGCGGTAGGCGCAACGGATGTAGTTGGGCAAGACAAAGATTCGCAAACGGGCCGTTCCTCGCGTGCAGTTCGAAAACAACGAATCGAGCACGCAAGTGGAACGGGAATGCCTCGTTTTTTTCTCGCTCAATCGGGGGGAAGTAACGGTGTTCCCGAATTCACCAAGGAGTTCCCGGGCGAGCCGGAAGCAATAGTGGAATCGCTCAAAAGCGGCCTGAGCTATTACGTAGTCAGCGAATGGCGAGGCATTGCCGATTTGTCAGGCAAGAGACCGCAACTAGGGCGAGAAGCTGTTCGTAGTGCGCCCAAAACGGGATAACGACGCTTTCTTCACAGACTGAAGTTGGTCTGTCGAGAGCCGTCCACAAGCTCCATCAATTGTGGATGAGTGCTTGGCTCGCTCGACGTGAGTCTAGTCATGCTCACACGAGTGAGTCGGCAAACTCCTTGTTTGTTGTTGCCGGACAAACAAAGGAGAAAGAAGGGCAACAACGCAGGCGTGAAAGCGTTGAAATGCCCATAACCAACTGAGCTGGTCCGGTTCTTCGCGAACCTGGCCGGAAACCGTACCTCGTTTTCGGCCCAGGACAGCGAAGAGACCGGCGGCAACGGCCTCCTTGTCTGTTCTTTGCCGGACGGAAATAAGGAGGAAGAAATGCCAACTGAAATGAGTAATGGGATGCCCGTGATCACGCTCGACATCAACGAGATGGGGCAGATGAAGCGGCGTTTGCCGAGACTGACCCGAGAAGAGCAGCTGGAAAATACGCTCCTCCAGGGTCTCTATCCCGGCATTCGCGTCGCACGGCTCAATGTCCCACCCGGAAGGCTCGAAGATCATCAGGAGAACGAAGTTCAAAAATCCATGAGGTCTTTCGACCTAGATGGCATGCGGTTTCGACTTATCGGCGCGAGCGCTTCGGCAAAGAGCGGAAAGTTCTACGCCGTGGACGAACGCTACGAGCCGGCAATTGCGGAGCGTTTCCGTAAGTGGCCTGAAGCAGCTATCACTTATTTCGGGATACTGGTTTCGCCGTGCAAGCAGCGAATCCAGATGACCGACGCAAAGGTGATGGTTGTGAAGGACCGCACACTGGGCACGAATGACTGCCGTGGCTGGATCTCGCGGTCGGTGTTCGACCATTTTCATTTGCCCGGGCATCGGCTCTACCAGTTCCGGCTCGCATTCGAGAAGACGCAGGCCAAGGGAGCATGCAAGGTGATGCCGGACGACGTCTCCCAGAAACTTGGGGCCGACATCATCCTGCCCGAATCCTGCGTAAAACCCGAGTACCAGCAGTCCTCGAGCTTTCTCGACTTTTTCCGTTGGCGGCGGCCCAAGGTCGAGATTCGAACGTACCGGGGACCCGTGGTATTCGGCATCCGGGAGGTTTCAAGGCGGCTTGATCTCCATAGCAGCTACACGCTGATCGAGCACGCGCCGTGGGAGTCCGTGCAACTCGAAATAGTTCCGTTCGCCATGGAACAGGCGCGTAAGCTCCGTCAAGCGTGCCAAGACGGGAACTACGATGAAGTCATCGAACTCCTAGGCACTTCCCACGTACAGGCTCCATGGGAAGAGGTGAACGACTCGGAGTACACCTCCTTCGAGCACACCGTCGTTGAGGCTGTGCTGAAGGTGGATTCGAGCGGGTACCTCATCAAACATCCCTACATCAACAACGCATTGAACCGCCTGCTTGCGAAGTGGGCATTCAAGCTTTGCACCGCGGGCGGCTTCAAGATTCCAGGCTTTGCCCTGGCCGACGACGGTTTCCTCGGTCTGTACGGAGGACAGGTTGTGGCCGCGTCGGATTGGCTACCTCAGGACCGGGCCATCAGTTCGGTTCCGTGTCCGAAGGGTTTGGTTGTGCGCTACCCGATCCGCATGTTCGAAGACTTGCTTCCGTACACACGGGTATCCACCGAAGAGGCGGTTGCCCTGGTGGCACAAGTGGTCGAAGACCAAAACGGCTGCTCGATGGACAGCAGGGCGGTCGTGGATCTCGTGGAGAAGCAGATCAAACTCGAGGGAACATTTACCCTACATAGCGAAACGGCAGCCAAGAACGGCGGAGACTTCGATTTCGACCTGGTAGCCGTGGTCGAAGGCGATCGTTTTCCCCGCTTCGTGGAAAGTCGGTTCGCGCACCAGGACCGGCATGAAAAAGGGAAATCCAAGCGCACCAAGAAACAGAGTCCATGGTGGAACCTCGCCCTTGTTGCGAATCAGGCGAAAGGAAATCAGATTGGTTCGATCACCGATCTGAAGACCTCCTGCTACGCCGCTGGTTTTCGAGGAGAAGCCTACCAACTCGTTGACGAGCTGCAGCATGCCCTCGATAGCCTGAAGTGGGGTACCGAGGTGAACCAGCAGCTCATCGCCGAAATCCGCCAAAAGGTGCCACCCGCGCCCTGGCTCCAACTGAAGGACAAAGAGCGCGTCAGCGATATGCCCGTACATCTAGAAGTGCTGCCCACCGACAAAATCGGGCACCTCTACAACCTCGCAAGGAAGGAAGTCGAAGACTTCTTTTCCGCGAAGCTGCCCATCGCCGACTTCCACGGGTTGATTTCGAGCGAGCATTTCACGCGGGAGATGTCCCAGGAGTGCCGCTTGGTCAACCGCATCTACGCCGAGGAAGTTGGAAAGCTCATCAAGGAAAAACAGGCCTTGGATGGAGCCCTGGCGAAAGCCGAGGCGGAATTTGAGGCCAAACGGAATGACCAAGCCACTAGGAATGAAGCACGTGCTCGGCGCAATGCCGCCCGAGGTGCCGTCCACGCCTACAAGGAAAGGTCCCGTGAGGAGTTTCAAGCCTTGCGGTCGATCATTCGAGCGTGGGGAGACGGAAAGCAACAGAATCGGCGTGGCTGGTGCCAATCCTTGCACACAGTGGTTTGTGCAGGGAAGGGAAACGGCTCGCTCCTGTTTCATGCCTTCCCACAGGAAATCATCGACAAGGTCGCGGAGGAGACCGGTAGTACACCGGTGCAAGTCTTCGTCCCCGAGCTGGTGGACGGAGAAATTGAGTTTGACGAGGATGGCCGCGTTTTTCTCGTCGAACAGTTCCCCAACCGCGATGGCAGTACTCACGAGCGCAAAATCTTCCTGCTCCAGATATCGAAGAAGGGAGAAGTGCTCATGGACGGGAACGTTGTCGATCGCATACAGCCATTTCCGATGCGCTACGGATCGGGAACAATCCGCGATGGCAAGCTAGTGTTCAATGATATTCGCCAGCATGTCTCCGTAAAACGCTCAACAACGAACTTGAGCAAACCGTCGTGAACCGAATGCTGTCCAGGAGGTCCGCGGTCCGGACCTCCTGGGCGGTCCCCATATACCTATATAAAGGATGGGAAGGAGAAGCAGACGTGATCAAGATTTGGCTTTCTTTTCTTGCAGTTGCAGCCCTTTCGTGGCCCGCCTGGGGGCAGAAGGTGGAGGTGCAGAAACCGGATCATGGGCAAATCCTTCACGTTCAAACCGCACTGAACCATCTGACAGTTCTCGAGATGACTGGACCGGTTAGCACAGTAGCGGTGGGCAGTCCCGTGTTCAAAGTGGAGTGGCGCGAAAACAAAGTCTTCATCGAACCGACGGAGACCGGCGTGGCGACGAATCTCTTCGTTTGGACAGCCTCGGGCCGCTTTAACTACGAGCTCGATCCGCCAGGAGCGGTGCCGCAAATGGATTTCGCGATTGACCAGCCGATTCCCGAACCACCATTGGGCGCAGTTTCTTTTAATCGAAGTGTCGCACCAAGCGATGCGTCGCCTTCGGAAGTGCTTATCGATACTCAGCCGGTCCGCCTTTATGGGTCGGTTTCTAAGAAGAATCGGGTTGCGGTCCACTTGACGGATTTGCTTGAACATGAGGGCCAAATCTTCGTCCGGTACACGATTCGGAACGAAACTAAGAAAGTTTATGCGCCTGGAACTCCGAAGGTGGTGGAGCTCAATGCGCCCCATTATCGAGAGTCGCTCTACGCTCTTTCAAACTCTCAGCTGAGCTCAGACGATGCGGCGCGGTTGAAGTACAAAGGTGAGACGCCTGTCGAGATCGCGAAAGGCGAAATTCGCTCTTCGCGAATCGAGCCGGGCCAGGAGACGACGGGAATCGTTGCGATCAAGTTGCCGGGACCGCACGCGAAGCCGACCGTGCTTCGATTGCTGTTCTTTGCCGATGCTAAGGGGCCGATTAGCGCAACGCTGGTGCTTTGAAATGTCAGTATCGGTTTCACCGCGCGAGATCCGCGCCTGGATCGAGGAATCATTGGCGAAACGGCCGGACTTTGGTCTCAGCAAAGCCATCGCCAACCTGTTTTTCGACAGCCCCAACCCCTTCGACCCTGGGGCACGACGCAAACCAAAGACCGGCTTCCTGGTTGGTGCGACCCTGTTCGCTGTGTCCGTAGGCTGCTTCTGCTATTTCAACCTTTTACGTTAATGAGGGGAGCCCGATGGGTTTCTTCTTCCGATCATTGGAACTGGTTGTAGTATTTGTACCGGATTTCCTCACACTGGGGTTAGTTGTTTCGACCTTCTTTAGCCTTTGCTGCGTCGCAATAACACTTGGTCTTGCTGGAACCGTGGACACGGGCTCGGCGCTTTGGATCTCACTTGCCCTTGGGTATTTGGTCACCATAGCGATAAACATTGGTGAAACTCTGTTGATTCCAGCGCGATCGACAATAACGGCCTCGTACCCGCCGGTGTCAAGCTTCGAGCAGGCGGGGCGCGAGTCATCGTCAGGCACGCTGAGGCCGCAACCTGTCGGACACGAAGGCGTAGTCATCGAGTCATGAATCCCGCATATTCAAGGCCGCGTGAACATCCTCCTCTCGTGGAAACGTACGAGATTGCCATAGCGGGAATCCTACTCGCTGCTAGCTGGCTCGCTTGGTACATAGCGCGCGAGCGTTACCATCTGACCGGCCGGCAAGTCGCCGAGTTGGCGTGCTATCTCGCCATTGCGCTGACCGCTCTTTACTCAACCGCGTACCTGTTCTTGATGAAACGCTCACGCCGCGAAAGGCAGTGGCCTCATCCGCCCCTGCTTGTGCGTCCGAGCACAGACGAACGGACAACCCAGAAGGCTTGGAACGAAAGTAGCGTGATCCTCGGCTACGACGTCCACGGAAAACCGTGGCTCTGGTCCGACCGCGTTCGGGTGATGCAGGGAATTGTGTTGGGAATGACTGGATCGGGAAAGACAACCCTTCTGCGCAACATAATCACGCAGGATTTGTGCCGATTGGTCGGACCTCCCGAAGACCGCCACCACATACCGATGGTTCTGTTTGACGGCAAAGGGGACATGGAGTTCTTTTACAGCCTTCTCCCACACATACATCATGCTGGCCGCCTCAACCAGCTGCGTGTTCTCAATCCAGGCCGCCCGGAAGTATCGGTGCGATACAACCCCTTCTACTGTAGCGATGAGGACTACATGCCAGTAGTGAACATGGTGTTCGGTTCCTTTAACCTCCACGACGAGTTTTTCGGCAAGCACCAATTGAATTACCTCGCGGACATTGTTCGGGTGCTTGTGTATACGGGCCTGAGATTCAACTTCTACGACGTGCTGGTAATGGCGATCGACGAACACGTGTTGCGGGAGCAAGTGGCGAAAGCCTCGCGACAGCTCGAGCAGGACGTGCACGTGAGTACGCAACGAAAACTCAATTTTGAAATGTCCGTAAGAAATTTGTACCAGTCATTCCAGGACCGGGAACGGGTTCCAAAGATTCAGGGGCTGTTGAACGAGTGCATGACATTTCTCGACGACGAGTTGAGTGTCATCACAGGCCCGTATGAAGACCTGCTCTCGCTCGACGAAGTCATCGAGCAGGAACTCATCCTGTTCGTGACCCTTAACGTGAACAAGAACACGGAGCCGGTCCGCGCACTCGGAAAAATGTTGTTGCAGAACTTGCAGCTCGTTGTCGGCAAGAGATATGAAAGCGACGAACAGCGACACAGGGCCAATCGGCCGCTCTTCAGCGTTGTTCTGGACGAATTCGCACCCTTTGGTTACCGGAACTTTTCACAGATCCTGCAAACGGCACGAGGTACTAATACGGCGTTCCTGTTCTCAATGCAGAGTCTCCCCCAACTCATGCATGTCGGCCGCGGGTTCAAAGAAGATGTTGCCTCCGCTCCGAACACCACGATAACGCTACGAACTCGCGACGAGGAAACCGCACGCTACTTTCTGCGGGCTTCAGCCGAGCATCGCGTCACGCGGCGCAACCTATCCATGGAGAGATGGAAGTTCTTTGCATATGAACGATATGAGGAGACAGGCCGGGCGGTCGACATTCCGGCCACCGAGACACGCGCGCTTGATGAGCATGTCAAGAATCTGCCGAAAGGTCAGATGGAAATTCTGATGACCGATGACACTCGTGGGACCCTCCACGCGCACCTGCATGTGCGCCCTCCAGCGGACGTTCGAGCCCCCCACTTCGAGCCCGCGATTTTTCCTCGATTAAAGCAGTCCAGAGCGACATCGGTCGGAGCAAATCTGCGCTTTAAGAGTGCTGAACTCGTGGGAACGCGGTACGCAAGACGCGCACACTGAGAGTGAAGAATATGAAACGGCTAGTCTGTTGCGGTTTTCTGATCATCGTCCTTCCCCTTGTTGTGCCAAGCATGCCAGCGCAAACCCCACAACGGCAGAACGTCGGCCGAGACACTTGGTACGAATTCCTTCTGAAGCAATTCAATCCGCGCAATTTCGACTACGGGGCCTGGCTTGAGAAACGACGTGAGGCATTCCTGGAAGCGACTGTGAAGGAACCGTACTTTTGGTACAGCGTGACAGTTACGGCCTGGATGCTACTCACGATGGCTGCCTCCACGAAAGTGTATCTGGACAACCGCCGCAGCATGCGAGCCACCGCGGAGATGATGGCCGACGTCTACAGCCACGACCTCTTGTCCCGTCAGGCGGCCACCGAAGCTATTGAGAAATACAACCGGCACATCGAGCAGTGCAATCGCGCGATCGAGGCCTCGGAAGCAGGCGACACCCGACCTGGCTGGGGCGAGACGCAGGTCGATAATCTGAAAGCGGAGCTCCAGCGCGTCGCGGATCAACTCGAAGCTACGACGCAGGACCGCAACAAGCTTCAGGAAGAGCTCCGGCAGAAGTCCTTAATTGTTGCCGACGTTTCCACGCGACTCGATGCTCTGTCAAAGAAGGTAAACGCGCCTAAAGCCTCTGGCGGCCGTACCGCGGAGACCAGTTCCGCCGATGCAAACGGGGATGGTGCGAGGTTTGTCGGGCAGATTAACCGGCTGCAGGAAGAGTTGTATGCCGAGCGCCAGAAGAACAAGCGCTTGAAGGGTGCATGAAAGAGATGCTGGTTACAATCACAGGTTTTGGGAGCATTTGGCGTCGCCGTTTTGGGAAAGACGAAAGTGACCCGAGGCGGTGTGCACGCGGGGCGTACTTCAACACGACAGGAGTTCCCGTAAACGGAAGGGTTCGGACACGCGCCAAGATCGTGGGTCATGCGCGATTCAACGGCGTCGGAGGCTTCGACCCGAATCATCCGCTGGCGATGATCAACAGCGTTTTTGAGTGCGCGGAACCCTGCGTCTGGGAGGGGCAGAATAAAGTGCTGTTCAAGCGCATGCTCTCAACACCGCAGCAACCTGACTACTTCCTTGTTGTTGTCAGATCGGGTGAGGTCGGACACCTTGAGGTGGGGGCGTTAGCGTGGAGATCGGAAGGCACGCTCCTGATCTCCTTCAGCGAATGCCGAGATGAGCAGGAAGCCATGCTGTTGATGCCGGCTAACAGTTGGTTGCACACGGATCTCGGCAAGTTCATGCTTCAGCCGTTCGTGTCTTGGCCCTGGAGTGCACGTCTTCAGTTACAGTGTGCGTAAGGTGCGGTGACCCCATGCGTTATCCGAAAGGCTCTATTCAACTCAACCAGTCGCGAGACCTGCCTCTCTTGCGCCAAATCTTGCACTCGGAGTTCGTAACCCACTCGCAGTTATTCGAGTTCATGCGCTTGAACCACTATGAGCAGAGTAGGAAGTCTTTTGACTGGAGGCTTCGAAGATTGGTGCACCGCGAGCTTGTACGGCGGCAGACAATGATGGGTTGCATGGGTGAGTTTGCGTATTCCGTCGCGAGCAGCGCTGCGTTCCTACTGCAGGGCATCGGGGAGTACTGCTTGGTTGGACGTAACCACTTCAAAGGGAAGGAAGCTGAGCGGAGTGTCCTACATGCGATCGGGCTCAACGAGATTCACCTGAGCGTGCTTCGGGCAGGCGTACTTGTCCGTTGGATAGCTCCGACGGAGATTCGCTCGCAGAATGAATTGACCGGATTTGGCTTCGCAAAGGACTACGACGCTGTCCTGACTGTTCGCACCGAGACTGGAGAGCGGCGCTTCGCACTCGAATACGAGCGCAGCCCCAAGACAATCAGGTACTACAGACACGTTGCAGCATCGCTCAGTCGGGAAACATACGTGAAGTACGTGCTCTACCTAGTATGCAATTATGACTTGCTGCAGTTTGTTTCCGGCTTCTTCCGGGATGCCGGGTGTCATGTGTTCTTCGGTTTGGTGAAGGACTGGCACAACCACCTTCTGGATATGCGGGTTTCTTGTAACTCTGCGTCCCGCTGCATCCGACTTCGGGAAACTCTCGATGACGCTTCCACACCGCTCGAAACGGCTGCGATTTCTAGGTGAATGGATTGATTGGCCTTCCTTTGGAGCGATATTAAGTCCGCATTGGCCTTCCGCGAGCGTGCTCAAAAGACTGAGCGAGCCGGGCTTATTTATTTACTATTCTGGATTTGAGAGGTGATTGCGGCTCGGAGATGGCGTTTTGGATTTGATTGTTGGAGCTTCTGGTGGGGGCCGCTCTCGTGTCGGGGTGAGGAGCCGCGGCAAGTGGGGAAGCGGACGGGAGATAGGTGTCGTGGTCTCTTTTATATTAGGTTGGCAGTGCTAAATCCGAAGATATCGTACTTATTACGCCCGTGGGGAGTGATCAGGGAACGCCCGATCGAAATCGTGGCAGCAGAGATAAACAACACTTACAGGCGGAAAGTCCGAATTTTGGCAGCAAGGTACATCCGGCCTTCGAGTCCACAGGTACGCCGCAGCTGTGAACAGAAGCGCGAACCCGTAGTAGCTCGCCCCGGCCTCGACGAAGGTTTTGAACCCCAGGAGCACAGTGGCAAGCAGGCTGAGGTGAACCGCACTCGCCTGCCGCGCGACCGCAAGTACGTACGAAAGCGAAAACAACGTGCCGGCGAGCAGGACGAGAATAACCATCAACTGACTGGGGTTAGACTGATGGGCACGCTTCGAGTGACAAATCGCAAGTGAAAAGTCCCCGGGATGAAATAATGAAAACCGACACCACATGGAACCGACACCATAACACCGGTTCCGCAATCCCCAGATGTGCTGTATCGCCGGGGACGAGGGCTGGTAGGAACTAGCGCACCGGGGAGAATGATTAAATCACCGGAACGCTTGAGCGGTCAATGGTCGTTTCGCTGGGCATATGATCTGTTCGCGTCCGGTGCATGGCTCGCTGCTCGCGAGGTTGTCTTTTGGATAGCAAGGGAGTTACATCCCGATTGCAATCGGACGCATCATAGGAACAAGGTCAGAAATCCTCGCTAAGGGGAAGCTACAAAGCCTGCCCGGTCCCCACGACTTCAAAAACAGGAGGAGAAAATGAAACACTCGACTGTGATTCTGGTGGTAGCGATGGCGCTCGTTCCCGGCGCGCCAGCCTTCGCTCAGCGCTCGCATCCAAGCCCCGGCGGGCCACCTTCGGGCCGCGGACCGGGAAGTGCCTCCGATATGAGCGGGTCGCACGCGGGCGGGACCGCGGCCCATGCTACCGACGTGTCGCACGGTTCGCCGAGCGATGTGCTGAGCCATAACACCGCGATCGCAGGCAAGATCAAAACGCTGACAGGCCAGGACGCGCAGACCGCGTGCGGCGGTTTCAAGAACATCGGCCAGTGCGTCGCCGCGGCACACATAGCGAAGAACCTGGACATCCCCGGTGGATTCGACGCGCTCAAGGCGAAAACAACCGGCAGCAGTGCCGTAAGCCTCGGCAAGGCGATTGAAGGCTTCGCGCCTAATGTCGACACAAAAGCCGAGGTGAAAAAGGCGAACAAACAAGCCTCGGATGACCTGAAAGACGGTAGTTCCTGAACGACATGCTCCTCGGCCAGAACCTTCATTAGGGGCGAATCTTCTAGGTTCGGTCTCTTTTTCTTTACTCACGCCCGCCTGGGCTGCGCCTTCCGTAAGGTTGGATCAAGACGACAAGCTACACGGCGCGGGACTCACGAGGGCTTTTGGATGCCCTATATGGTCCCTTCTATCACCGCTTGCGGGTGCGTACAAAATGGCGTTATCTCCGGCATGTTTTATCAACGCACAGGTCGGTACATTATTTAGAGGATTGGAGCCGGATGGAGCGCGAGCGTAGTCCAATTGGGAAGTCGTTCAGCGGAAAGATCATTCCCGATCCTGCAACTGCAGAGGTCAGAATTGCCATCGCTGCTAGGTTCCGGTCCGTAGTTACGCACGTGTTGAACCGGTGTTCGCTTCAACACGTGGCCACAATACTCTTCAGGCGATTTACTCGACGCTTCTCCCGAGTGACGGCAAACTCGGAGATAATCCAGTTCGCCGGGTACCGCGCAATCCTTACTCTTACGGTTTGGAATTCTTCCCACGCCTATTCTGCTCGCACAAAAGGATAGCCAGCTCGCCTAGGCCGGTCGCCAGTGGGAAAACCAGCCAAGGATACGCACAGTCAGCAAGCTCTAGACGGGTCCATCATGCGGATTTGGAGCTTCGACTCGTAGTGCTCGCGTCGGTACGCCCCTTGTCGTTTGCCACATACTTCCCGCTTGAAAAGGAGAATCCAATGTTTGGAAAGATGAACGTGATCCCCGTAATCGATCTTCGGAACGCAGCACATGATGTGGGCAAATGTTCGGATGGAGCAGTTGCCAAGCTGCTTGATGTGACCGAGCATCCCACAATCGCAAAATGGGTCCAGTTCCCGAAGGCCCTTTTAGTGTTCCTTGTAGTTCCCGGGGACCCCGAGTCCGGCGCCTTCTATATCTATGATCGTCGTTCGAGAACCTGGTTCTGGGTGGATTTTGACGACGAGGAATTCGGCGGCTACACGGTCAGCGATTTCGACCGGCTAGTACGTGAATGCCGGTTCCTCGATATCGTGGAGCGTTCGCATCTACTTGCGGGCAAGAATCGATGGATCGTGGAGCCGGGTTTTCGACCGCAGCGAAACGATGGAGTTGGGGAAGGTGGGATGAAGCCTGCCTAGGGTAAAACGCCTTTCCTCAGCGCTGTTTTCATCCGCAGTAATCCCAATCGGAGCAAGGATTTAGCGCCTATTCCCACTTATTTGACAAAGGATAGCTGTGAGTTTAGGTAGAGCACGCGCTTCCTGAGTCGGGCACTGCTCGGAAGGAGGAGCCTTGGAGACTGCGCTTAGAGCGACTCCCGAGATCGTGAGGGACTACCACGAACTGTTTGTAAATCGCGGGGCTTATACCCTCCAATCCTCACGGCCTCATCCTGAGAGCGGGCGTCACTATTACTTTCGACCGAGGCCAAAGCGGACTGGCGACGAAGTGAGCCTCACGGCGGCCACGATCCGCCGTCACTTGGAAGGCCAACTCACCATCGGGCTGTACGCGATCAACCCGTCGACGCAACGATCGAAGTGGGTCGCCATTGATGCCGACTACGACGGAGCAATGGAGGACCTTCTCAAGCTGCAGTACTTCCTCCAGGAGGACAAGGTGGAGGCCGCTCTGGAGATGAGCAAGCGGGGTGGCCATCTTTGGGTTTTCATGGAGCGCCCGACCTTGGCGCGGGAGTGCAGAATTTACATTTACAACCTGGCGTTGAAACTCGGAGTGCGAATCAGAGGCGCCGGCTTGGGGGAGGGAATCGAAGTCTTCCCGAAGCACGATGAGCTGCGAAAGGGAGAATTTGGGAACGCCATCCGTGGACCATTGGGAATTCATCGCGGGGCAAATCGGCGGTATTGGTTCTACGGCACGGATTACGACCTGGGAAAACAGATCGCATATCTGAACCGGCTTCGAAAATGTAGCGAGGACCAACTGCGGAGCTTCATTGCGGGCAAGACCATGCCACCTGAGTTCGATAAGAGACGCCCTTCACCCGTCCAGGCCACTCCCTTCGTTCAGTCATCCGGTCACGAGTTCCAAATCCTCGAACACGTCGGCAAGGTTCGGCAGGTCGGTCGTAATCATGTAACGCGATGCCCTTCGTGCGCCGAGGGCGGTCAGGATCGAAGTTGCGACAACTTGGCGATCTCCATCGACGACCCACGGAAGTACATCTGCTGGGCGGGTTGCACGAAAGAGATGATTCGCCGGGCCGTGGGCTGTCCGATTCGAGTTCGTCAGTCGACGTAAGGGGGTAGGCAGGTGCGGAGCAAACAAGATGCTTTGACGCGTCGAGGACTCACTCTGTCGAGAGCAGTGTTGCGACGCTTGAAGGACGTCGGAATCGTTGCTCAGTCGAGTGTGAGTCTCGAACATCAAACCCTGGCGGGGCGGTATGTACTACGAGGAATCGAGTCTGGCGGTGCCATAAGGGACCTCGGCCGGTACGTCACGTTCTGCGGGCCGGACGGTGAGTCGTTGCCCTATCTCCATCCGATCGACGCCATAGCAGTAAACGGAGTTCACGCCGTGGTGGTGGGACCAGTGCTTGTGCGAATCGAGTTGTTTCGAGCAGGTCGAACCTGCCAGCTGCTCATCACGAAACATCAGCTGGGACAAGTCGAAAATAGCAGACGCCCTCCGCTGGAGAGCAGGGTTCTATATCGTGGAGTGAATGGGTTCCTTGATGTCGAGCCTCTCGGTAAGGTTCAACTAGCCGGATCGGTCGTGCCTCAGTTCTGGTCACGCAGCGGAGAGGAGCACGAAATTCCCACGGTATTTGCGGCGGCTGTTTGCGCAGCAACTAAGGGTGCGACCTGCGTCGCATGTGCGCATGCGCATTATTTGGCTGCTCCGGTTGCAGCCGTTGGTGTCGCTGACGCTAGCGTCTGATCAAGCGCGACAGGTGAGGAGGAACAGATGCAAGCTGAAAATTTAGCCGATTTAGCGCCATCACGCGGCCCCTGCGCTTCACAGGAGGAAGAAGAAGTTAGGCAAATAGCCGGCGCCGAGGTCCATAAACACCGAGATTTCTTCGCTCGCACCCACAGGCGCAGACTCCCCGACGAAAGAAAGTCGATCACGCACAAATTCGCCGTCGGTGGCCACGAGGGCTACGTCATTGTTGGGATGTATAAGGGGGAACACCGGCGATCTTCATCAAGATGGCCAAGGAAGGCTCCACGCTTTCAGGATTCATGGATGGTGTCGCACTTTCGATCTCGATCGGTCTTCAAGTATGGTGTGCCGCTGAAAGCTTTCGTGGACAAGCTGACGAACACACGTTTTGAACCTTCGGTGAGTTCGAGCAAACCCGCTCCATTGTAGGTGACCCTGCATTATTCCTAGAATCCCCCTCTCATTGCTTGAATTTCTGCCGCCGAGGGCGCAGCGACCTCCATTCGCGTGCGAGTAATGGATGCCAAGAGTGCCGCTGAATTCACTCTTTTTGGAAATGACACCGAGCAATACTGGTACGTGCTGATGCCCTCGCGTTTCTCGAGGCGTTAACCAGGTTAGTGGTTGCTGCTCCTGTATGATTGGAGGCATCGTGGGGCGATGATCAGTCCGAGTGTTTACATTATTGCGGGACCCAACGGCGCGGGCAAGACGACCTTCGCAAGAGAATTCTTGCCGAATTATGCGGACTGCAGGAACTTCATCAACGCCGATTTGATTGCGCAAGGTGTATCTCCCTTTTTGCCGGAAGCTGCCGCCTTCCGTGCCGGTCGGCTCATGCTTGAAGAAATCGATCTCCACACAAAGCGTCGCGAGAGCTTCGGTTTCGAGACGACTCTTTAGGGTCGGAGTTATCTGGGCCTGATTCGCGATCTCAAAAGGTGCGCATACCAGGTGCACTTCTTTTTCTTGTGGATCTCAACTGTCCGTCTTGCGCTGGCGAGGGTAAGAGCCAGAGTCTTGGAGGGTGGTCACGATGTGCCCGAAGTTGTGGTTCGCCGCCGATTCGACCGCTCGATCCGCAACTTCCTGCTGCACTATCGTCCTCTGGGTGATTCTTGGATGTTCTTCGATAACTCGGGCGCAACACCCACCATCGTGGCCTTAGAGAAACAGGGTAGCCTCCCTATAATACATAGAGAGCTCTACGATCGTTCTCGACCTGCCATTGGAACAGCGCGCCGAGATGGCGCTCAAAGCTGCTATCGAGAAGGTGATTGTGGAACACGCCCGCCAGGGCCTGCCAATCTATATCGGGCGTGATGGCGTGATGGCGAGGTGGTGGAAATCCCCCCTGATGAATTGCGGGCGCAAGCGACCCTCTTGAGCGCGGAATCAGAATAAGAAGTCCTTTTTATGTGAGCCTCTTGCCTGAGGCTCTGGTTCGACCCGGGGAAAAGCCCTTTAAGGGCGCCTGCTAAATCACGGCACCCATCCCGCTTAACCTCAGAAAACCAGCGCGTTAGCCCTCCGCGCCTAATTCTCCTGATCGATGCTTGCCCCAAGCTTCAAGTAAATAGGGCCTGCTCACATTCAAAACGAAATCCGAAATCCGCGTCCCAGGCATTGCCTCGCTTTGCGGATCTCGGAGTTAAGCCATTCGATGAAAAGGAGACAACACACATGGAGCAGTCTCAACTCTTAGCTCACTGCGGTACTTCGAAGATCACCCGAGAAGAATTGAAGGTGATCCCGACGCCCGCGGGGAGCGCAACCCATCAACCCCTTTCGCACTTCGAAATTGTCGGGGTGCTAGTCGAAACCCTGAGCTTCCGACAAATCTCGGTGGTTCGGGAGGAATATGCTGTTTCGAACGACGGCATGAAGATGTTCGGCATGCTCGACCTGGAGACCACTTTCGACGGATGCCGATTCTCAGTCGGTGTCCGAAACTCCAATGATAAGTCCATGCGCCTCGCCCTCACGGTCGGTTACCGGGTGCTGGTGTGCGACAACATGGCGTTTCATGGCGATTTCACGCCCGTGCTTGCGAAGCACACCAAGCACCTGAGCCTCGTCGACATTCTCTCTGTTGGAGTGGACCGTATGCAGCGGAACTTCGAGCCCATGAGGAAACAAGTCGAGGCGTGGAAGGGAACGCGCCTTCCGGACGAAACCGCGAAGCTGGTCATCTACCGCGCATTTGTGGAGGGCAAGCTGGACGCCCCGAAGCATTTGGCCCGGCGCGTTCACGATCAGTACTTCGACCCGCAGGTCGAGGAGTTCGCTCCGCGAACAGTGTGGAGTTTGTCCAACGCGTTCACGAGCGCTTTCAAGGACCTCGATCCCATCCCGCAGTTCAAGACGACTGCGAAGCTCGCGTCGTTCCTCGAAGTGGCCACAGCCTCCTGCAATTAACCGGACCAAAGTGACAGGGGAGGCAGTTTCTTTCGACTGCCTCCCAATCTTTTTGAGCCTCGATCAATCCCGAGCGCCAGCTCACCGACAGGAAATCGGGCGGGTATCCATGAAGTGTGTCATCTGCGGTCAATCGATCGAAGAAGGCCGCCAGCGTCGGCCTCAGCACCGGATAGCGTCTACTCGACCGCGCATTTTCTGAGGGACCTCGGGATTGTTGCCCATCGATTCGATAAATCTGCTTATTCCTGCCGAAGGGCCACAATCGGGTCCACGTGCATTGCCCGTCTGGTAGGAACGAAGGCAGCCAATAAAGTAACAACAATAAGAGTCGCTGCCACAATTGAAAATGCCAGCGGGTCGCTCGGTTTCACGCCAAACAGGAATTTCGCCAGCAGCCGCGTCAGGCCATACGCTCCAGCTAAACCAAGAGTAGTTCCAACCATGGCCAGACGCATACCCTGCCCCAGGACCAGTCTCATGATTTTTCCCTGGTCCGCTCCCAGCGCCATCCGGATTCCTATCTCCTGCATGCGTTGCTCCACCGCGTAGGACATCAGGCCATAGATTCCCACTGCCGCCAGCAGCAATGCGATCGATGCAAATACGGTGAGCAGCAGCGTGTTGAAGTTCTGCCGCGCGTTGCCCTCGGCAATCACTTGAACCATGTTGACAACGTGTGAGGGCGCCAACTGGGGATCCAGACTCTCGAATTCGTGTCGGATGGCGGAAGCCATGGAGAGTGGATCGCCGCTGGTCCGAATCACCCAGCTCAACGGTAGCAGGCTGGCGCCGAGTCTGGTTAATCCGTCTGTAATCTGGCTTTGAGGAACGTACATCACGGGCACCATTCCACCCGCCAGCCCGCTCTCCGTCACGCTGCCGACCATGCCCACAACTTGACGTGCCGGCTCGTCGAAGTCGGCGCCGAGTCCTTTGCCAATCACCATACGTTGCCCGATGGGATCCTGGTCCGGCCAATACTTCCGAGCGAACGCTTCGTTGACGATCACGGTATGGGCTGCCCTTCCCGTATCGGTGCGGGTGAAGTAGCGACCGCGAAGAAGAGGAATGCGGAGCCCCTCGAAATAACCGGGCGAAACAAACCGCCAGTACTCGTCGCCATCCCATTTTTCGCCGCTCTTCGGTGTTCGGCCCTCGATGTTGAACGGCAAGTCGATGCCCACCTGGTCCATAGGCAAAGAGACTGCGCAGCCGGCAACCTGAACACCGGGCAAGGCTTGAATGCGTTCCGTTGCCTGTCGCACCATGTTCTCCACTTGGGCTGTGCTGCCGTAACGGCTTCCGGAAATCGCGCTCCTCAGAGTGAGCACATTGGAAGGATCGATTCCCGATTTGACCGAGCGCAAACCGGCGAACGTGCGAATCGTCAGAGCAGCTCCAGCGAGCAATACCACCGCGAGCGCGATCTCACTGATCACCAGCAATCCGCGAACCCGGCTGTGCTTGAATCCCGTGCCGGAACGGCCGCTCGATTCCTTCAGCACCGCATTCACGTCGAAGCGCGAGACCCGCAGCGCGGGAAAGAGCCCGAACAGCAAGCCGGTGGCAAGCGATATGCCAAACAGAAACACGAGTATGCGCCAATCGAGCAGCATCAACCCGCCCAGGGAATGTTCGGGAGCGTTGATGCGCGGAATGTTCCCGGGGCTCAGCGCGAGTAGCATGCGAACGCCGATGCCGCCCAAGATCAGTCCTGCCACGCCACCAGCCAGACCCAGCAGCATGCTTTCTGTCAGAAGTTGCCGAATGATGCGTCCGCGGCTCGCGCCTACCGCTGTGCGAATCGCGATGTCTCTCTGCCGTCCGGCCGCGCGTGCCAGCAACAGACTGGCAACATTTCCGCAAGCAATCAGCAGCACAAAAGCGACTGCGCCCGCCAGAATGAGAAGCGCGAAACGCACTTCGCCGCCGATGGCCACGCGCAGCGGAACCACATCCACGCTTTCGGTCTTGTCCATGATGTCCGCGTGCGCTGCACGGAATTGATCGGCGATCACCGCCAGCTCGGCCTGCGCTGACGCAATGGATGCGTCGGGCCGAAGCCGCCCAGCCACGTAATAGATGTGTCCCTGATTCGTGCTGTTAGGATCGAATTGCCCGGGAAGGTACAGATCGGTCGGTGGATCAGATTGGTAGTCTTCAGGCATGACCCCGAGCACAACATACTGCTCTCCACTGAGGGCAATCGTCTTACCCACAATGTCGTGGTCCCCACCCAGGCGGTTTTTCCACACGTTGAACGTCAGTACGGCGAACTTGCCCGCGTTTGGCAAGTCCTCTTCTGGAGAAAATGTCCGCCCCAGAAGGGGCGTCACACCAAAGACACTGAAGAAGTTCGCGGTGACGTGCATTCCATTGATTGGATTAGGGCGGTCGCTTGTGCCCAGATTCAGGCTGACGCTGCCGAAATCATAGGCTGCCATCGATTGAAATCTGCGACTCTTTCGCCATGCCATGAATTTAGGAATGGAAACCGACGATCCATTGCCGTTCGGGAACTTACGCTGGACGCGCATGATCCTCTCCGAATCCGGGAAAGGCAGCGGGGCCAGCAATACCCGGTCAATCACCGAAAAGATTGCCGTGTTCGCGCCGATGCCCAGCGCAAGGGCCAGGACCGCGACGATGGTGAAGCCAGGACTCTTGATCAGAATGCGAAAGGAATGGCGGACGTCCGCCAGTAGCGTTTCCATAATCGCTTATACGGAAAGGAGAGCCAATTGGTTCCCCCAAAAAGAGTCAGACGACTGACCAACGCACACTCCATCGGTTCAACGAAGGAAGCATTCCTTGACGGCAATGACTTCAGCCGTTTTGCGAGAGTAGCGTCGGCGGTGTCTCTCTTTTCCCTCAAAAATCGTCGGAGTTTATCGCTTTTCGTACAAGTCCCACGCTAGTTTCACTGTGGCCGGGCTGTGCCCCGCGTAATGGTTGTTCGCGTAGGCGAAGACCTTTAAGTTTCTGGAAATGAACCGCCTGAATAGCTCAACCCAATTCGTGAGGTCCTCCCGACGATCAACGACCGTTTTGCCCCATGTCTTTGTCACTTCCTCGATTCCCTTGCGGTCGCCAAGCCAGCGGACATAGGTAAAGTCGGAGGTAATGAGATCGAACTTGCGTGACATCTCCCACGGTCGCGGCATCCATGATTGGTCGATCAGTGCGACCGCGACGTTGTGCTCTCGTAGCGTGTCCGCGAAGCGTGCATCAAGCCAGTTCTTGTTGCGAATCTCGACGGCGAAGCGGTGGCTCTTCGAAAGCTTCTTGAGAAAAGGCCTCAGACGCGTCAGGAATTCCTCCACGCTCTTAAACGCGTTCGTGCTGAAGTGCCCGAACTGCAAGAGCAAGGGCCCGAGCTTCTCGCCGAGAATCTCCATCGTACTAAGAAAATCCTTCCACTCTGCATCGCAGTCCGCCAGCACCTTCTCATGTGTAATCACTTGCGGAGCCTTTGCCGCGAAGATGAAATCCGCCGGCGTTTTCTCGTACCAAGCTTTCACCGTCGCAGGCGACGGCGTGCCATAGAACGTGCTGTCCACCTCGACAGTCTGAAATTGGTTTGAGTAGAATTTGAGATAATCGGCGGCTTTCATGCCCGGTGGATAAAAAGTGCCCTGCCAACCCGCCGCAGTGAAGGCCGATGTGCCCAGGAAAAGTCCAGGACGAGCAAAGCGGCGGTGCATCGTTTGTTCGCATGGCACTTGTTGCCCAACATCGAACAAATAACCACTCTCATTAGTCATAGATGCCGCCTCCAAACCTTGCGTCTCACGGTGCCCCGACTAATTCGCCCGTGCGCGACCTCGGCTGCTTGCTGAAGCTAGCCGCCAGCAATCGCGGGCAATGGCCCAATCTTCCTGCGCGCGGATGATGAGCACACGAACGACCGAATCAGAGAGAGAAATGTCCTGGTCCGCGGGTGACTGCGCATTCTTTGTTGCGTTGAGTTTTAGACCAAGGAATGCGAAGTTGGCGCAAGTCGCATGCCGCAGTTGCGGCGAATTCTCACCGATGCCCGCGGTAAAGACCAAAGCATCGATTCCGCCCAAGACAGCGATCATGGCGCCAATACCAGCTTGGAGGTGGTGAACGAAAATATCAAAGGCCAGCTTTGCTCGCGGATTTCCATCCTTCATCGCTGCAACAATCTGCCGCATGTCGGCGGAGATTCCAGAAATTCCCAGCAGACCCGACTTTTTGTTCAGCAAATCGTCCAGCTGCTGTCCGGTGGATTGTTCTGCGCGCATCAAGTACGTGAGAATTCCCGGATCGAGGGAGCCGGATCGCGTTCCCATCATCAAACCGTCCAGGGGAGTAAATCCCATGGTGGTATCCACGCTGCGGCCGTCGCGAATCGCGGCGAGAGAGCAACCATTGCCGAGATGACAAGTTACAAGTTTCAGTGAGTTGAGTTCACGGCCCAGAAGGTGCGCCGCGCGCTCGGCGCAATACTGATGGTTGATTCCGTGGAAACCGTAGCGACGGATTCCTTGTGCGAGCCATTCGTATGGGCCGGGATAAACAGCGGCAGCTTCCGGCAATCGGCTGTGAAAGCCGGTGTCGAATACCGCCACCTGCGGAACGTTGCCAAAATGCTTCTCGATGATTTCGATTCCTTCCAGCTCCGCGCGATTATGGAGAGGCGCAAAAACAGACATGCGCGCGATTGCAGATTTCACTTCCGTTGCGATGACGGTTGCTTGTTCGAAGTCCTTGCCACCGTGAACGATGCGATGACCTACGATGTCGATTTCAGAGGGAGCGGAAACGACGCTGGCATCTCCAGTCCACAAGCTGCTAAGCAACTGCTCGATGGCCTGGCGACGCGATTCTACGTTCAGGGGGTGGCGTTTCTGATTTGCGCCTCTTGAGTTCTGGACGTGGATTTCGGCTTGATTGCCGTCCCATTCGATTTGGCCTTGCCATACGGGTACGGGCGGATCGGCTGGAAGGGCGCTGGAGATTTCATACAATGCGCTTTTCTGGCTGCTAGAGCCCGAATTGAGCACGAGGATTTTCATCGGCTAGTGGGGCCATTTCCAATCGCGGATTTCCGGCAAGTCGTCACCATGTTCGCAGATATATTGTTTGTGTTCGACGAGCTTGTTGCGCAAGAACTGCTTGAAATGCGCGCCGATGCGCTGCAAGCGAGGAACACGATCCACGACATCGCCTGCGAGATGAAAGCGATCCAAATCGTTTAGGACCGTCATATCGAACGGCGTTGTCGTGGTCCCTTCTTCTTTGTACCCGCGAACGTGGAAATTGTCGTGGTTCGTGCGGCGATACGTAAGGCGGTGAATCAGCCACGGGTAGCCGTGGTAGGCAAAGATGACCGGCTTATCGGTTGTGAAGATGGAGTCGAACTCACGGTCGGAGAGGCCGTGGGGATGTTCTGTGGAGGGCTCAATGGTCATTAGGTCAACGATATTGACCACGCGGATTTTGATGTCAGAGAAATGCTGGCGCAGCAAGTCCACGGCGGCAAGAGTTTCGAGAGTTGGAATATCTCCAGCACAGACCATTACTACATCCGGCTCAGCACCCTGATCGGTCGAAGCCCACTGCCAAATGCCGATGCCGTTCGTGCAGTGTTCGATAGCGGATTCCATATCGAGCCACTGTAGCGCAGGTTGCTTTCCGGCAACGATTACGTTGACGTAGTTTCTGCTGCGCAGGCAGTGATCGGCTACGGAGAGCAGCGTGTTGGCGTCGGGAGGCAGGTACACGCGGACGATGTCAGCTTTTTTATTCACAACGTGGTCGATGAACCCGGGGTCCTGATGGGTGAAGCCATTGTGGTCTTGGCGCCAGACGTGTGAGGTAAGCAGATAGTTCAGTGAGGCGACGGGGCGGCGCCAGGGAATGTTGCGCGTCACTTTCAGCCATTTTGCGTGCTGATTGAACATGGAGTCCACGATGTGGATGAAGGCTTCGTAGCAGGAGAAAAAGCCATGGCGTCCGGTGAGCAGATAGCCTTCCAGCCAGCCCTGGCACATGTGCTCGCTGAGGACTTCCATTACGCGGCCATCTCTCGAAAGATTTTCGTCGGTGGGCTCGATCGGTTCCATGGTGACTTTATTGGTGACTTCAAATAGCGCGTCCAGCCGATTAGAAGCAGTCTCATCCGGGCCGAACACGCGGAAGTTCTTCGACTCTGCGTTGCGTTTCATAACGTCGCGGAGAAAAACTCCCAGCACGCGAGTGGCTTCCGCAATGCTCGTACCTGGCTTGGACACTTTCACGGCATATTCGCGGAAGTCCGGCATGACAAGGTCTTTGAGGAGAATGCCGCCGTTCGCATGAGGGTTCGCGCCCATCCTGCGGTCTCCCTGTGGCGCTAATTCCTTCAATTCCGGGATGAGTTTGCCGGTTTCATCGAACAGTTCCTTCGGCCGATAGGTCTTCATCCAATCTTCCAATATTTTCAGGTGGTCACGTTTTGAGAGGTCTGTGACGGGGACCTGGTGGGCGCGCCAGGTACCTTCCACGGGCTTTCCGTCCACTATTTTGGGTCCGGTCCAGCCCTTCGGCGTTCGCAGGATGATCATCGGCCACGCAGGTAGGCCGTCGAGCTGCCCCGCACGGGCTTTTTGTTGAATGGCTTTGATTTCCTCGACGATGGTATCGAGCCTAGCGGCCATGAGTTGGTGCATGGCTTCCGGTTCCTGACCTTCCACGAAATACGGCTTGTAGCCATAACCGGCGAAAAGCTGAGTCAGGTCCGCGTCAGTTAGGCGGCCGAGGATCGTTGGGTTGGCAATCTTGTAGCCATTGAGATGCAGAATGGGAAGGACGGCGCCGTCTCGGGCTGGATTCAGGAACTTGTTGGAGTGCCAGCTTGCAGCGAGCGGGCCCGTCTCAGCTTCGCCATCACCGACCACGCAACATACGAGCAAGTCAGGATTGTCGAATGCCGCGCCGTAAGCGTGAGCAATGGAGTATCCAAGTTCGCCGCCTTCATGAATGGAGCCCGGCGTTTCCGGGGCGACGTGACTGGGGATTCCTCCCGGAAATGAGAATTGCTTGAAGAGCCTTCTCATCCCATCAACGGTTTGGGAGATGTGCGGGTAGATTTCGCTGTAAGTGCTCTCGAGATACGTATTCGCGACGAGCCCCGGTCCTCCGTGCCCCGGGCCAGTTACATAGATCACGTTGAGATCGAATTTCTTGATGAGCCGGTTGAAATGCACGTAGATAAAATTCAGCCCGGGAGTCGTGCCCCAATGGCCTAACAAGCGCGGCTTGACGTGTTCGAGTTTCAGCGGCTCCTGGAGTAGAGGATTGGCATAAAGGTAGATTTGCCCCACCGAGAGGTAATTTGCCGCACGCCAGTAGGCATGCATTTTACGAATCTCTTCTTCAGATAAAGGTCGCTTGGATTCATGAGGCTTTGCTGAGCCAGTGACTGTCGCTGAAGCCATATTGCAGCCCTCCCGGTACTGTGTCGAAGTCGCTTGTTGCGGGCCGGGGAGAAAAGCTCTCACCACAATCTTATCCCGACAAATTTGAACAGGCCATTACAACGATTTTATTGCACGCAGGCCGAACGCCTGAGATGAGGGCCACGGCGAGGAGCCGTATCCACGGAAACAAGCCCAATGACGAAGGGCGAGACCGCCTAGGCTGCTGACGCCTTCTCGGGAGGCTTCGCGACGATTTCAGACCATAGCAGCCTGATGATGACGCCGCATCCTTCGTCGTACACGAGAGTGAAAACATGTGAGCAGCGCTCGCACAACCAATAATGTCTCACGCCGTGGATTCCTCCTGGCCTATCGCCTGTCGAACCGCTGCTGGTTGCGGAATCGGGATCGGGGCGAAATCGAGAGAACTTGCCGCCAGTGGGTCGAATGAAAGGCGGTCGAACACGCCGGGTTTGCACACTTCGGATGTTGTTTGGTGTAGAGGGGCGTCCCTCTCAATTGGGACCGATTGTGAGCCGCCTCAACAGCCATCCTCTCTTCTTCCAATCGAGTAATTGCAGTTCGCAGCCAGGTTCCGACGGCGTTTTCGATCTCGCTTTGCGTGCCGTAGTGGTAAAGAGAATCCAGCGTCTCATCGGACTCATTGAGCGGAATGTGGCGGCACGGGGATTTTGCGGAGCGCAGCGCGGGTGGCACAAGGTAGATCAAAGCACAATCGGTGCAGGGGTGCGGAGCCTCTTGGGAATCGTAGTTGATGCAACTGGGGAAGTCTTCAAAAATATATTTCGGCCTCCAGGCAGTTTCCGGGGAGCGGCGATAGCCGTGGTCTTCGAGGAATTCGAGTTCAGATTTCAGAACCTCCAAGAGATCGCGTTCGTCCTTTTGCATCTTGCACCTCCGTCCGAATTCAACGTTTACGCGGTTAGCGGCACGGCCGGACTCACCTCGAGTGAAATATGTGGAGCATTGAGGAGGGTGTTGTGAATTAAGCAGTGGCGTATCGCTTGCTCCACTCCGCTACGGTGCTCCTCACTCAACGGGACCGGGGTTTCCACTTCGACTTTAGAATCGTCCATGCGTGGCGGATTCTTGGCTTTATCGGCGGAAACGCGGACAACCGTGCCCTCGGCAGCCAATTCATACTTCTTTAGATACTGCGCGGCGTAGAAGCCCGCGCATGCACCCAAAGAGGCTAACAGGAGTTCGGGAGGAGTCATTCCCTCATCGAATCCGCCGTTTTCCGACGGTTGGTCGCAGGCGATCTTGTGTTGCCGGGCCTTGATCTCGAACTGCACACCACCCAAATGCTCGACACTAACGTTCATGCGAATGCTCCCATGTCTTCCAGCCGTTAGACAGATTCCAATATGTTCCTGGCCGCAACCAGCTGCTGTAATCGTCGTCACGAGGCTGAGTGACGGCCATCACAGCGGGCTCTTTTCTTAAGGCTCTCCACGCAGAGACTCTCCATGTAGGCAATCGGCGCCTTCAATATCATCGGGCGGAAAACCGATTCGGTGGACAACAATCCGGCGCGGCTCTTGACCGGAAACTGAACAAACGGAAGCGCCGAGCTGAGGATCATAATGAAGGCAACCGGTTGGCTACCACGCTCTTGATGATGTCCGGCACGCTCTACGAAGGTCAGTACCGTCATGCGGGGCGCGAGGGAGAGTGCCCACACACCCAGATCGCCGTTATCGTAGACGGTGGTAAAGCAGGAACGGTCCTGCACGTGTGTGCAGAGGAGAAGTGCAAGATACACCGGCAAGTCTCCCACTACCAAATCTCGCCGAAGGAGAAGGAACAGCGCCGAAAGCTCGCCCTTGCAATTCGGGTTCAGAAGGAATCGCGTTCGCGCATCTTGCAAGCTGTCCGCCAGAAACTTCCGCCGGAGGTGGCGCGCACGGACTTCGAAATGGTTGCGCTGGATTACTTCCGTCGGCTCGGACATGACAACCATCATCGGTTATTTCAGATCTACGGCTGGGAAGAGAAGAAGACAAAGACCTCATGGGTGGCAGTACGGTAGATCATGAAAAACTGGCCGAGGCTCAAATCCGCGAAATGACCGCAGCCGACATCAGCCGCTTCGTAGTGGTGTGTTCGCTCGTGCCGGATCTTCACTGCCCAGGCTACAACTCGGCAGAGACTTTGTCGAAGGAAGCGAACCTCATGCGAACAGCGGCCCGATACAGGGTAGATGCATTGAAGATCACGACCAGGGTCAGCGCGGAGTTATCGGCTAAGAGGAGACGCGCTGGAGATAGACCACGTCCCGCGGCGAGTCGACGCAAGCGCCAGACGGGCAAAACCAGATAGCGTAAATCTATCCGCCACTGACTGGCGAAACGCTAGTCAGAAATCATGCAATTAACGAAAAAACGTCAGCCCAGCTCACTCGTTCCCTTCGCCAACTGAATCCATTGGCCTTAGCTCACAGCCACGCCAATCAATGCCACCTCTTGCAAGAGGGAGCAGCGCTCCTCATAACTGCATCGATGGGATTGAGGCTGTAAAGTCTGTGCAGACAGGATTGTGAGGACCCACATCCGTGAGGTTCTCGAGGTGAACAAACGACGCAGACCGCACGGATTTTGTCGAGCATGGCGCCTTTACTTGGGCACATGAGCGGTCATAACAGCTCAAGACCATAGTCCTGCGTCAATATCCCAGCCAAACTCTCAAGCCAACGGGTTCTGCCTATGCCTGATTCTGCTAAACTCTCCTCGATTGTGGTACCGCGTCAGAGAAGAGGCAAGTCTCTGATGAGGCGTAGGTATCAGCAAGGGCATGTTTTTCAGAAGGGAAGACAGAGATCAGAAAAGTGGGCACCCGATGAACCGGCTTATGTTCGCTTTTGGAAGGACGTTCCCGGTCAACCAAATTCTAAGCGGACGTATGTCCCATTGGGCATTTGCCGAACGCGCACCATTGCCGAGCGCAAAGCCGCACAGGAGCTTGAACGTCTCGGAATCAACTCCAATCAACACTTCATCGAAGCGACATCATCCATCACCTTCCACGACCAAGGAGAGCGGTGGCTGAAGTCGCTTTCGAAACGAAAACGTAATCCCTTGGAACAAACGACGATCGACAATCGGCAGTACGCCCTGGATAAATGGATTTATCCATTTTTCGAAGGTCGACTTCTGGCCGAGATCAACAATCGATCCATGAAAGAACTGGTCGAGAAAATGGCACCGAAGCTCTCGGCTGCTTCCATCCGCGACTACGTGAACATCGTCAAAGCCGTGGTCGCCTCTGCGATCAACGAAGACGGCGAAGAACTGTTCCCTCGGAAGTGGAACGCGGAATATATCGACGCGCCGCTCATCGATGCTCAGCGCCAGCCATCCACAAACGCAGATGGGGTTACGGCCATCGTGCGCAGAGCGGAAGGGCAGTATCAAATGCTCTACGCGCTGCTAGCGGGCTGTGGGCCGCTCCGCGCTGGAGAGGCACTTGGGCTCGAAGTCGGCAAGCATATCTCCCAAGATTTCCGTACCCTGTACATTCAACAGAAAGCAAAACGCGGAATCATCCAACAACACTTGAAGACCAAGAATGGCGCACGCGAAGTCGATCTTTGCTCGACGCTTGCGGCAATGCTGCAGGATTTTATCGGCACGCGCACTTCGGGGCTATTGTTCCAAAGTTCGACGGGCGCACAACTTCTTCAATCGAACACGCTGCAAGACAGCCTCCATCCCATCTTGGAGAAGCTTGAGCACGTGAAAGGTGGGTTCAACATCTTCCGGCGCTTTCGGATCACGCTTCTTGACAAGTCGGATTGCCCCGACGCACTCAAGCATTTTTGGTCCGGGCACGCGCAGAAACACATTTCAGAGCGTTACGTGAAGCTACTCGGTGAACGTCAATTTCGTCTCGATTGGGCGGATCGGCTAGGGCTTGGATTCTCCCTTCCTGACTCGGTTGGGCGACTTGGGCGACTCAGCGTTGTTGCAAATGTGGCGTAAGTTATTGAAAAGATGGTGGACGAGAGGGGATTCGAACCCCCGGCCTCCTCGTTGCGAACGAGGCGCTCTCCCAGCTGAGCTACTCGCCCACGAGCAGCAGAGAAATTTTAGCAAACGTTGGGGAGGGAAGCCACCTGCGGTTGACGGTGTGGAGGCTGTCGTTATCCGCTCGGCAATAGGCGGACTTTGTGAAAGCGGCCGTCCTTCGAAAACTCACGGTAAAAAGACCGGCGTACTCAAAAGAAAACGAGGGCGCGAATCGCGCCCTCTTAGCTTACTAATGTGTGCGATTGATT